>Ga0102928_1000309_pt1 | contig 31024 bp, 30 predicted proteins | sample SalPonR1_B_D1_MG_FD_78504 | JGI IMG/M metagenome (GOLD analysis project Ga0102928, IMG submission 78504) | Salt pond soil microbial communities from South San Francisco under conditions of wetland restoration - Salt Pond MetaG R1_B_D1_MG | ecosystem: Environmental > Aquatic > Marine > Intertidal...
ATCTCATCTTTTATGCTGGCTTTTTCCGCGTCTGTTAATGGGGTATCCTGAGGTACTGAACAGGACAACATTCCTAAACTGAAAATACAGGCTAATAATACTATGTTCGTTTTCATAAATAATTGGTTTTTCAATGATATCCAAATATAATGCTTTGGATTGAAATAATTCAATTTTCCATATTAATAAAATTTAAGATTCTGTTTTAGAGTAAAATAAACAATATTTCGGCTATAAAAATCAATTCCGGTAGAACGCTGCTGAAACCAATACAGATAACCGGTTTCTAGACTAAAATTGGTATTAATATTGTAATTAAGCCCGGCAGATAATCTGTTTTGGTCGAAGACGTTCCTGAGCACTTTTTTCCCAATATTAAAATGTATTTCTTCTAATATTTTAGCATCCCATTTGTCATTCAACTTATATTTAATTCCCATTCGCATTCTAATTCTATAATTGCTAAAGGTATATTTCATCTCATCCGGACGGTTTTTATAACGCCATTCTAGTTTAAATCGGCTTAAAAATGACCAATGTTGATCAATACTATGTTTAAAGTTAAGCGCAACCTGTGGTCTTAATTCCTGATATATAAATCTATCTTCAGAATAAGGGTCTTGAGGAAGAACCATCTCGAAGTACATCATGGATGCTGTAAGTGAAAAACTCTTATCCAATTTGTAATTAGCTCCAAGACTTGGTATAAATTGGTGTTGCCTAAACGGGAACATATATAAGCGTTCTTCAACATCAAAAAAAGGTGTCCACTTTTCACTGACTTTAAACTTCAACAGATATCTTGTCCAAAGTAAGTTTTGAGTTTCAATATTTTTTTGGGCTGAAAGTTGATAAGAAAAAAGGATCAAAAGTACTAGGATTCCATATGGTTTAAGCATGGATCTGAATTAAGATGCAAATTTAAGTGATTATGGTAAAAGCTGCGGATTTATTCCTAAAAGATGTGTGTGAAAATATGACAACAAACAGTTTTTGTCTAAGTAATCGTTTCCGCCAATTTTTTCATCTTTTACACATTCAACCGTATCCAATCTTGAAAAATATCTTAAATACCGTTTTGCTAAAGGCTTATAAGAGTAGTGCCAGGGCTCAAATCTAAACCCTTTGCGGTGCACATTATCGGTGTAAACCAAATAAAACCCGAACTCCTGTCCGTAAGTGTTCATCCATTGATATAACTGGCTGTAAATACCATTTTTGCTGAAGTGTTGAGTTACAAGATAAGAATTTTTGGGTTGAACAGCATTGGCATCTACAATGTCTATTTCTGTACCCCAGTGATGTCTTGAGGTTCCTGGTATAGCCGAATACGTTGAGATACGAATGAAAATTTCCTCTTCAGAAAGCTTCAGTTTTTTGTATTTTGAATATTTGTTGTTCCAAATCCTTAGTTGGTCATTAAAATGACGGTACCCCGAAAGTATTTTTATATGTATATTGTCTTTTAAAGCTGCTTGCTGCATCCTTACAAAGGCATGGTATGCCGAAATATCCAGTATTTTATTATCACTTAGAACGGGTTCTTTTCTTCCGGTTAAGAGGAGTTGATCAAGAGCGGTTACATTTTGATTGAAATTGAAGATACTTATCCCTAAACCCGCTAAAATGTTCAACTTTATAAAATCTGATCGTTGCATGATGTTATAGGCTTTTATACATCATGACGTGTGGACCAACGCCAGGAATATCAAATTGTTCTCCTATTTGCAAATAAGCATTTTTAATATAAAATTCAACAGATGAAATTCTTACATTACACCATATCAATTGGACAAGGTTGAGTTTTAATTGGTTTTCTGCGTATTCAAGAAGTTGCCGGCCAATACCTTGACCTCTACAATTAGCATCAATAGCCATACCTCTTAGTTGATATGAAGGTTTCTGAACAAGCTTAGGATTAAATTTTAGCATAAAACTGACGCAACCTTGGATTTTAGATTCCAAAATTACAGCAAAATGATACGTTGTTTCCTGTTCGTCCCCTTCAAATCGAGCTGTAGATAATGGTTTACCAGGCCGTAAAACCTGATGCCTGAGCGTTAATATTTCTTCAACGCTAACTTGTTTTAATTCCGGCTTCAAATTTATTCCATTACTTTATCAACTATTCCATAGTCAACAGACTCTTTGGCATCCATCCAATAGTCTCTACTAAAATCTTTCATTACCTTATCGTAATCCTGACCACAATTTTCAGACAGAATTTTTGCACTAAGTTCTTTTATTTTTAAAATTTCCTGTGCCTGAATTTCAATGTTTGTAGCTTGGCCCTGAGCCCCACCCAAGGGTTGGTGAATCATCACTTTGGCGTGTGGCTGAATATACCGGTGTCCTTTTTCTCCAACGGACAATAGAATAGAACCCATAGATGCCGCCAGTCCGGAGCATATGGTATAGACAGGGCTTTTAATTGCTTTAATTGTGTCATATATTGCAAAACCATCGGTGACAAAGCCACCCGGACTATTGATAAAAAGTTCAATAGGCTTATCATTCTCCATATCCAGATACATTAACCTATCGACAATATGTTTGGCACTTTTGCCATCGACCTGACCATTAAGAAATATTTTTCGTTGTTCCAGAAACTTTATATCAATAAGATCTTGAACCTTTGTATTTTTATTTGACATGTTATAATTTTTATTTTGCTAATTTAAGATTTATCCTAAAAATAAGTTTGAAATTAAGGGAGTTTTAAAGGTCTTTTTTATAAGCAATAGCCTTTATTTCAATAAGTAAATGGGGATGAGGTAATTGATGTACAGCAACGGTTGTTCGGGTTGGTCCATTTTCGTAATCAAAAAAATCGGCATACACTTCATTGTAGCCTTTAAAATCATTCATATTAACTAAAAAGGAAGTGATATCTACAACATCGCTAAGTGAGGCCCCTTCTTCTTTTAAAATATCATCAATATTTTTAAGCACAGCTCTAGTTTGTTTTTTGATGTCAAGGTTTGTAGTTCCCATCTCATCGACTTCAACTCCTTCAAAAGTATTGTCAGGCCGACGTGAACTAGTGCCGGATATGTAAATGAAATCGCCAACTTTTTTGACATGCGGAAATTTACCTCTTGGTTTAGCTTTACTTTTAATAACTTTACCTATCATTTGAATATTGTTTTTAAATTTGTTTTGTTTGCCATTTCCATGAATCTTTGAGAGCATCTGCCATAGAGCGTCGAGCTTTCCAGCCTAAGTTTTTCTCAGCTTTTGTGGTATCGGCATAAGCGGCAACCACATCACCGGGACGTCTTCCTCTAATGGAATACGGTAATTTTAATTGATTAACTTTTTTAAATGTTTTTACCACGTCCAGCACGGAATTGCCTTTACCTGTTCCTACATTAAATACATCATACTTTTCACGATAATCTTCTTTTAGTAATTTTTCTAAGGCTACAACATGTACTTCTGCCAAATCCATGACGTGAATGTAATCACGAATGCAAGTGCCGTCTTCAGTAGGATAATCATTGCCGTTTATTTTAAGTTCACTTCTTATCCCTGCGGCTGTTTGAGTGACATAAGGTACAAGATTTTGGGGAACACCAATTGGTAATTCACCAATTAATGCAGTAGGATGCGCGCCAACCGGATTGAAATAACGTAATGAAATGGCCTGAAGGTCTGCGCCACTGTTGATATGATCTTTAATAATTTCTTCATTAATTTGTTTGGTATTGCCATAAGGAGAAGTGGCTTGTTTTACGGGAGCATCTTCTGTAATAGGTAATTTATCTGCTTGCCCATAGACTGTGCAGGAGGAACTAAATATAAATTTTGGATGTTTTAGTATTGCCATTTCTTTAAGCAGGTAAACCAAAGCCGCAACATTATTTTCATAATATTCTAAAGGCTTTTCAACACTTTCTCCAACCGCTTTAAATGCTGCAAAGTGTATGACTCCTGCAACATCCTTATGTTCTTCAAAGAAATTACTCAATTCTGATTTATGGCGAATATCTACTTTATGGAATTCAGGACTTTTTCCGGAAATGCGGGTTATGCCTTCTAAAACATCTAGACTTGTATTAGACAAATTGTCTATTATAACAACTTCATGGCCTTTTTCCATTAGGGCAACTACGGTATGCGAACCAATATATCCTAATCCACCAGTAACGAGTATTTTCATTTGTTAAAAATTTTATTTTTGCACAAATTAAGGATTTTTTGACTTAAATTTAGATGAAATCTACAAAAAATAAAATCAATTAATATCTTTGAAAGAAAATTAATACACGCATGGCTTTAACCCCCTCTAATATGCTTGAATTAGGCACTAAAGCACCAGATTTTAGACTGCTTAATGTAAAAAATAATCAATTTGTTGAGCTAAAAGACATTGCAGGAAAGCACGGTACTGTTATCATGTTTATATGTAATCATTGTCCATTTGTAAAACATGTGAATGATGAAATTGTAAGAATAGCCAACGATTACAAAGTCACAGGATTTGGTTTTGTTGCCATTTCCAGTAACGATGTTAATAATTACCCTCAAGATTCACCTGAACAGATGCTCAAAGTGGCAGAAGAGAAAAATTATCCTTTTCCTTACCTCTATGACGAAACTCAAGACGTGGCCAAAGCTTATCGTGCTGCTTGTACACCAGATTTTTATGTGTTTGATGAAAATCATAAATTGTTTTACAGAGGTCAGCTTGACGATTCCAGACCTAAAAATGGTTTACCCTTAACCGGTCGAAATTTAAGGGAAGCCTTAGATGCTTTATTAAATAATCGTGAAAGCCCAAAACTCCAAAAACCGAGCATAGGATGTAATATCAAATGGAAATATTCTTGAAGTATGTATTTCTAGTAGTGAGAAAATGCATTAATTTTAGGTCATAATTTTTTTCAACACTTCTACCGTCTTATCAATATCATCATAACTCAGAGCATCGTTTAAGAAATAACTTTCAAATGCACTAGGTGGCAGGTAAATACCATGTTCTAACATCCCGTGAAAATACTTTTTAAAATGCTCGTTATTCCCTTTTGCTGAAGATACAAAATCTTTCACCGGCTCATCTGTAAAATGCACAGACAGCATAGAACCATAGCGATTGATTTGGTAATCTACCTTCTGCTTTGATAAAACAGCATCAATACCCTCATGCAGTGTTTTGGTTTTTTGAGCTAAACTATCGTATAGTTCAGGGTGTTCATTGAGGTATTTTAAACTTTCGTATCCAGCGGTCATAGCCAGCGGGTTGCCGCTTAATGTTCCCGCTTGATAAACAGGTCCTTCGGGAGCCAAGTGGGACATAATTTTATCTGAACCTGCAAACGCACCAACCGGCAGACCACCACCAATGACTTTGCCAAAACAGAGGATATCTGCTTTTACACACAGAGTTTCCTGCGCACCACCCTTAGCCAGCCTAAATCCGGTCATGACTTCATCGAATATCAAAAGAATGTTATTCTCATCACAGACTTTTCTCAAGCCCTTGATAAAATTGTCATCCGGTATCACACAACCCATATTTCCGGCAACCGGTTCGATGATGATGGCGGCAATCTCACCTCGATTGGCTTCAATAATATTTTCAACTTGCAAAAGATTATTGTAATCTGCAAGCAAGGTATCTTTAGCAGTGCCTGCTGTAACCCCAGGACTGTTTGGCGATCCAAAAGTGACTGCACCGCTCCCGGCCTGAATTAAAAAAGAATCGCTATGCCCGTGGTAACACCCTGAAAATTTGATGATTTTATCTCTACCGGTATAACCTCTGGCCAATCTTACCGCACTCATACAAGCCTCAGTTCCGGAATTCACAAATCTTATTTTATCAATATTTGGTACCATTTCTACTGCCAATTTAGCGATTTTAGTTTCTAGCTCGGTGGGAATACCGTATGAGGTACCGCATTTTGTAGCTTTAATCAAGGCTTCAACTACTGGCTCAAAGGCGTGGCCCAGAATCATTGGCCCCCAAGAGGAAATATAGTCTATTAATTCTCGGCCATCTTCGTCATAAAGGTAAGCCCCTTTGGCACGTTTAACAAAAATAGGGTCGCCTCCAACTGCATTAAAGGCTCTTACGGGAGAGTTTACACCACCGGCAATATATTCTTTAGCTTCGTTGAATAATGCACTGCTTCTTTTATAAATCATATAGGTTTATTCTAATTTTAATGTTTGGCCAATATTAATGATATTATTTTTAATCTTATTGAGCTTAATAATCTTTTCTATATCAACCCCATATCTTTTTGATATACTATACAAAGTATCTCCCTTTTTAACCACGTGAGTTGCTTTACTAAGGTTAGTATTTTCCTGAACCGGCGCCTGTGGAGTATCAGATTGATAACGTTGAGGTGTTTTAAATTTAACATTCAAAGCCTTAGCAACTTCCTTATCGTATTTATACAACTCATACCTTTCAATTAAATCTATAAGCTTATTTGGGTATCTGGGGTCGGTAGCATAACCCGCTTTTCTGAGGCCTCTAGCCCAGGATTTATAATCAGTAATGTCATAATCAAATAAAAATCTGTAGCGACTTCTGTTGAACAAAAACAATGAGTGGTCTCGGTAGGAGTATTCTGCATGGGTATATTTCCTGAAACATTCCTGAGCAGTGTCATCATCATGATAGACTTTAGCGCCTTGCCAACCATTGCATTTAATGCCGAAATGGTTTTTAGACCTGCTGGTTAAATCGCCTTGTCCGTTACCGGATTCTAAAATTCCCTGCGCTAATGTTATACTGGCTGGTATGCCAAACAGACGCATTTCTTGTTTAGCGATATCTGCAAACTGATAGATGTAAGAGTCGGTAAGATTTAAATTTCGCGGAGGAGTTTTAACGGTTCCAACTTTATCATATGCTTTTGATTTTTCAGTCGACGCAGCTTTTGTGTTTTGAGGGGGTTGTTGTTTTGATGTTGAAGCACTTCTTTTTTTACTTCCACACGACGCAAAAATCATCGATAAGACAATAAAAGCTGAAATTTTTATTTTACTTTTCAATGCATTTGATTTTAAAAGACAATTCATTACTATGTAATTTCAAAGTTAAGTATATTTAGCGTTTACTAAAATATAATTGCAGTTCTATTTTTCGATTTTAGCATATCATTAAAGGCTTTAACACCTTGAAGCCCCCCTGAATGAATGGCAAGTATTTTTGTGCCTTCAGAAAAGTAATTACCATCTATCATTTCAAATAATTTAAACATCATCTTTCCGGTGTAAATGGGATCTAATTTTACACCTGTACACTTGTAAAAGGAATTAATAAATTCAATGAGTTCACTATCAACTTTTGCATAACCCCCAAATCTCGTGTCTTGGTAAACCCTCCAGTTGAGTTTTTGCGTAAATTGATGGATTTCCAAATGCTGATGATTCTTCAATGCCGAAAATCCGTATATGTTTTGATGTGGTTTTGAAGCATTTATAATTCCTGCAATAGTGCCGCTTGTGCCTACACAACAGGCTATAATGTCATATTTTTCATCATTGTGATTTAAAATTTCTTCGCAACCCTTAACAGCAAGGGCATTTGTACCACCCTCCGGAATTCTGTAAAATGGGCCAAACTTCTTATCAAGTTTCAAAATTTCTTCAGCAGTTTCTTTCTTTGCATACGCACTTCTACTGGTAAAATGAAGTTGCATTCCTTGAGTCTTGGCATAGGCTAAAGTAGGATTGTGGTTGATATCTTTGAGTAGTTTTTCTTCTATTTCCTGTCCTCGAATTACACCTATGCTTTCAATTCCACAAATTTTAGCAGCTGCAGCAGACGCAGCAATATGATTGGAAAACGCTCCGCCGTAGGTCAGTAGCTTGTTATGGCCTTTAGACTGTAAATCTTTTATGTTATGTTTTAATTTTCTAAACTTATTTCCTGAAACATGGCGATGAATCTTATCTTCACGTTTTATATCAATTGAAATCTTTCGACGAGTATCCTCATAAATGTTTTCAATTTCACTTACATGATTTGTTTTAAAAAATGTCATATTATCTTTTAAAGTCTTGCAAAATTAGAATTATAATGTTTACAATGATTGACTAAATATGTATTTTTGAACATATGAAAAAAATCATACCCATAGAAGACGGGGATTATTATCTTACAAAAGAAGGATATCGATGTTTTACTGCGCAATACCATTTAAAAAGAGGATATTGCTGTAAAAGTGGTTGCAGACATTGCCCTTATGGTTTTGACAAAAATAGAGACTAAATTATGATTGATACCAATTTAGATTTTAAAGATGCTATAAAAGCAGGCATTCCATCAAAATTACCAGAACAAAAACCCTATGATAGCTCGGTAAATCATGCGCCCAAACGAAAAGATGTTTTAAGTGCAGATGAAAAGGTTTTGGCCATTCAAAATGCGTTGAGGTATTTTGAACCTGAACATCATGCGGTTTTAGCTGATGAGTTTTTAGACGAACTCCATACTTATGGCAGGATATACATGTATAGATTTAGACCAGATTACGACATGTATGCCAGACCAATAGAGGATTATCCTGCTAAAACTCTTCAGGCAAAAGCTATTATGCTGATGATTCAAAATAACCTTGACCCTAAAGTGGCTCAGCATCCCCATGAATTGATTACTTACGGAGGGAATGGTGCTGTTTTTCAAAATTGGGTGCAGTATTTACTAACTATGAAATATTTGTCTGAAATGACCGAAGAGCAAACGCTCGCCATGTATTCCGGTCATCCTATGGGCTTATTTCCTTCTCATCCTGATGCACCACGAGTGATAGTTACTAATGGTATGATGATTCCAAACTATTCAAAACCCGATGATTGGGAAAAATTTAATGCTATCGGAGTGACCCAATTTGGGCAAATGACGGCCGGAAGTTATATGTATATTGGGCCGCAGGGTATTGTGCATGGAACAACGATAACTGTTCTCAATGCCTTTCGAAAAATAAATCGCTCACCCAAAGGTGGTTTATTCCTTACCGCTGGTCTTGGTGGTATGAGCGGTGCACAGCCAAAAGCCGGAAACATTGCTGGTTGCATTACCGTTTGCGCAGAAGTAAATCCCAAAGCCATAAAAGTTCGTCACGACCAAGGTTGGGTAGACGAGGTAATAAGCAATTTAGATGATCTTTGTAAACGTGTTAAACACGCTAAAGCACATGAACAAGTTGTCTCCATTGCCTATGACGGGAACATTGTAGACGTTTGGGAAGCATTTGATAAAGAAAATATAAATATTGATATCGGTAGCGACCAAACCTCATTGCATAATCCCTGGGCCGGAGGCTATTATCCGGCAGGATTATCTTATGAAGAGGCTAACGAAATGATGGCCGAAAACCCTAAGCTTTTTAAGAAAAACGTTCAGAAAACTTTAGTCAGACATGTAGAGGCTATAAATGCCCATACCAAAAAAGGCACCTACTTTTTTGATTATGGCAACGCTTTTCTCTTAGAAGCCTCCAGAGCTGGCGCAAAAGTCTATAAAAATGATAAAGGTGATTTCATAAATTTACCGTCCCTTGGGGAGAGGGCTAGGGGATGGGCTTATCCTAGTTATGTCCAAGACATTATGGGGCCGATGTGTTTTGATTATGGTTTTGGGCCATTCCGATGGGTTTGCGCAAGTGGTCGAGAGAAAGATTTGGATTATACAGATCAATTAGCATATGAGGTGTTAAAAGAACAATCTAAAGAAGCGCCGCAGGAGATTACTCAACAGATGAAAGACAATATGCAGTGGATACAAGGCGCCAAAACCAATAAACTGGTGGTGGGATCCAAAGCAAGGATATTATATGCCGATGCGGAAGGGCGAATAAAAATTGCTGAAGCCTTCAATAAAGCCATTAAGGCCGGTAAAACAGGTCCTGTGATTCTTGGCAGAGATCATCACGATGTGTCCGGCACGGATTCACCATATCGAGAAACTTCAAATATTTATGATGGTAGTCAATTTACAGCAGACATGGCCGTACAAAATGTAATTGGTGACAGCTTTAGAGGAGCCACCTGGGTAAGTATTCACAATGGCGGAGGAGTAGGTTGGGGTGAAGTCATAAACGGAGGCTTTGGCATGGTACTTGATGGTTCTATAGAGGCAGATAGACGTTTAAAAAATATGTTGCACTGGGACGTGAATAATGGGATTTCCCGGAGAGCTTGGGCAACAAATAAAGGTGCCCAATTTGCTATTGAACGAGCAATGTCTGCTGAAGCAAAATTAAAAGTAACTTTGCCACATAATGTGGATGAAAATATACTAACAAACTTAAACTCCTAAAACATGAAAGGATATATTTTAATTTTATTTACTATTGGCTTGCTATCTTCTTGCGCTACGGTTGATGTAGCAGTAGATTATGATCGTGAGGTGAATTTTGATAATTACCGAAGCTATGCATTTTATAAGCCCGGTATAGATCAGGCTACAATATCAGACCTAGACAAAAAAAGAATTTTAAGAGCTATTGATTTTGAGCTATCTCAAAAAGGGATGATGAAGTCTGAAAATCCTGATGTTCTTATCAGTATTTTTACTGAAACTAAAGAGCGCGTTAATATTTACCAGAACAACTTCGGATATGCCTGGGGTTGGGGCTGGGGTTGGGGTGGCCCTGGGTTTAATAATGTAACAACAAGTACTACAATCGAGGGTACACTTTTTATAGACTTTATAGATGCAGACAAAAGAGAATTGATTTGGCAGGGTCTAGGTACAGATGCTTTGTCTAAGAATATGAACCGAAAAGATGAAAAAATTAAAGAAATTGTAAAAGAAATATTATTACAATATCCTCCTATGGAAGAGGAAAAACAATTGGCGCAAAACTAATTTGCAATTTAGTTTTTGTTGCAAAAAGACCTTCAGCGAGTCTGCTCGTTGAAGGTCTTTTGATTATATTATTTTTTTTGTGTTGTTTTGGTTGCAACTTTCCGACATGTAATTACCTAATACTGCTCTTTATCATTAGGAAAATCACCATTTTTTACATCTGAGTTATAATTATCAATCGCCTCACTCATAATGGAATGTAAATCGGCGTAACGTCTTAAAAAACGTGGACTAAATGATTTATCCATGCCCAGCATGTCTGTAATGACCAATACCTGACCGTCAACACCATTGCCTGCACCAATACCAATGACAGGAATGTGTAAACTTTCTGCAACTTCTTTGGCGAGATGCGCCGGCACTTTTTCTAAAACTAAAGCAAAACAACCGAGTTTCTCAAGCATCAGAGCGTCTTTTTTTAGTTTTTCGGCTTCGGCTTCTTCTTTAGCTCTCACGGTGTACGTTCCAAATTTGTATATGGACTGAGGCGTTAACCCCAAATGGCCCATAACCGGAATACCGGCCTTGAGAATACGCTTTATAGAATCTTTAACTTCGCTTCCACCTTCGAGTTTTACAGCGTGACCACCACTTTCTTTCATGATTCTTATTGCAGAGCGCAAAGCTTCTTTAGCGTCGCTTTGGTAACTTCCAAATGGTAAATCTACCACAACTAAGGCACGATTAATCGCTCTAATCACACTAGATGCATGGTATACCATTTGATCTAGAGTAATTGGTAAGGTGGTTTCGTGTCCGGCCATAACATTAGAAGCCGAGTCCCCAACCAAAATAACATCTGTGCCTGCACCATCTACAATCTTTGCCGTAGTATAATCATAAGCCGTTAACATGCTTATTTTTTCACCTTGGCTTTTCATTTCCACCAAGCTTTTAACCGTCACACGCTTATATTCTTTTTTTGCTACAGACATAAATTTAATTTAAAAAGCAAATATAATATTTTATGATGTATTGAATTGTCCTCAATATCAGAACTTGGTTTCAATCTGCTCCGATTTTTTTGAAAGAAGGTGGCAAGTATGCTTCTATTATTCTATTAAAACGGTATTATTCAAAGTTAACTTTCTTGAAGATTGACCTACTTTAATATTGTATTCACCTTTTTCGACCTCCCAGGATTTAGTTTCAATATTATAAAACGCAAGTTCTTTAACGGGGATTTCAATTTTTACAGTGACTGTTTCTGCCTTTTCAATTTCAACTTTAGAAAATCCCTTCAACTCCTGATGGGCACGAATTATTTTTGAATTTGGTTTTGAGACATAGACCTGTACAACTGCTTTCCCCATCATTTTCCCGGTGTTGTTGACATTAACCAGGACTTCAATAGTGTCTTCAATACGGTATTTAGATTGGTTGGTTTGTAGATTAGAAAATTTAAATGTTGTATAAGATAGACCATAACCAAAAGGGTAGAGGGGTTCAATATTTTTTGTGTCAAACCATCTGTAGCCCACCAGTATTCCTTCCTTATATTTTACAACTTCATCCCCGGGAAAGCTATTGGTAGCGTGTGCGGGTGAATCTTCTAAATTTCTTGGAAGTGTCCAGGGCAGTTTAGCTGAGGGATTTACCTTGCCTAGTAGAACATCTGCCAAGGCGTTACCGCCTTCAGAGCCATTAAACCAACTCCATATTATGGTTTTTGCTTTTTTATTAATGTTTTCAATATCAAAAGGACCACCTGTAATAAACACTACTATGGTGTTTGGATTGACTTCCAAAACCTTTTCAATCAATTCTTCCTGAGCAAAGGGCAGTGACAAGTCTCTTCTATCTGAAGACTCTGTTTCATAATCTCTATTAGATCCTGCGAATATCACTGCAACTTCTGAATTCTTTGCAGCTTTTAAAGCTTGATTGAGCTTTTTTTGATCTAATTTATTTACAGGGACTGGTGCTTTATGTGTAACATTACCCTTATTTTCATTATTGTTTTCTTGATAGCGTTCTAGATAGCCTTCAGCATAATTGATGCATACAGATTTTGGTAGCCTATTTTGTAAACCTTCTAATGGAGTAATTTCTCTTTTGGTTTTTACACCAGCACCAAAGCCTATATTGGCGTTTTTCTTTACTGCATTATTTCCTATGACTGCAATACTGCTCAAATTATCTGCGGTAAGTGGAAGTATACTGTTGTCATTTTTAATAAGGACAACAGACTCTGCAGCGATATCATACGCGTCCTGATAATGTTGTTCTGTTGCAATACTACCTTGCGCTCTGTCTTTGCCATCAATTGCTTTCACCTGAAATAATAATCTTAAAATTCTTTTGACATGTATATCTATTTCTTTTTCAGTAATTTTCTTCTTCTTAACAGCTTCAAATAATTTATCGGCCAAATAAAATTCATTAAAAGGCTTTGGAGTGCCCATCTCAATGTCTAAACCATGTTTTAAAGATTTCACCGTAGAATGCACCGCCGCCCAATCTGAAACCACAATACCATCAAAGCCCCATTCATCTCTAAGAATAGTGTTGAGCATATAGTTATTTTCACATAAATAATCCCCTCTAAATTTATTATAAGCTCCCATAACACTGTAGGCCTTCCCTTCTTGTACCGAAGCTTTAAAAGCGGGGAGGTAGATTTCCCGTAAAGTACGCTCATCGATTTGAACATCAACAAAGTCACGATTGGTTTCCTGATTATTTACGGCATAATGTTTTACGCAAGCCATCACATCATTATTTTGTAAACCTATGATAAATGGGACACTCATTTTTTTATTTAGAAATGGATCTTCAGTAAAATATTCATAAGTACGCCCTCCGACAGGTGTTCTAATAATATTTATAGCCGGAGATAATAACATGTCTTTGTTTCTGGCCCTTGCTTCTTCACCAACACTGTTACCGAAAAGGTATGCTAATTCAGGATTCCATGTTGCAGAAAGCCCGGACCCTGCCGGATAATAGGTGGCGTAATCATTATCCCAGCCGGCCGGCGCCCATGAAACTCTGGATATTTCTTCACGAATACCCAGTGGGCCATCGGTTAATTTTAGTTCAGGAATGCCTAAGCGCTCAACACCGCCGGTGGAAAACATACTGTTGCCATGCAGCATACCAATCTTTTCTTCTAAAGTCAATTGAGCAATTAAACTGTCTATAGCTTTATCATTAGCAGTTGTATCAAATTCTTTTGAAGTGAATTCTTTTTGAACGTGTAGCATTGGTTTATCTTTTGATGAAGATTCCTCATAATCACAAGATTGAAATACATAACAACACAAAACAATACAAAAATAGAATCTAGAGTAATTTAACATGTGATTTTGGACTAAAAAAGAATTATAAATTTATGATATTTTTTGAAAAGCAGTGAGATTTTAGCTAGATTATACTCAAAATGCTTGTATTAAAGGGGCAATGATTTTTTGAAAATAATAAAATCAGAAAATGGGATTAGTTTGCAAATACTTATGAATTGGGGTGTTATTTAGTCAGGTTTTATTTTTTAAATTGAAATGTTTAATCAACATTCTGAGCTAAAACACTTTTTAAAGCTTTATTATATTGCTCAGAATTTAAAAATCCATTATGCCCCAAACCCTCAAAAGAATAAAGTTGAATCTTGTTAGTAAAATCATTTTTTAGCTTAATTGAAGATTTTATAGGGATAATATTGTCTTTTTTACCATGAAATATTGTAATTGGCATGTTGGTATCTTTTAAATATGTATTGGTTTCAATGGTGTATCTTAATAAAAAGCTGGGGAAAATGGGGTAGTGCGTATAAAGCATGTCTTCCATATTATAATAAGGCGCTTGTAATATCAATTGACGGGGATGGTTTTCTGAAGCTAACCTGGCCGCTAATCCCGAACCTATGGAATACCCAAAAATTGTAATATTTTCTTCGCCATACCTTTTCTTGATATGATCGTAAACCAATTGGTTGTCGGCAAATAATTGCACCTGACTTCTTATTGAACCTTCACTTTTACCATAGCCCCTATAATCCAGCATAATAACATCATAGCCAAAAGCCGAATAAGTTGGTGCAGAATATCCCCAGGATTTTAACGACCCGGCATTTCCATGTAAATAAAAAATCAAACCTTTTGTAGAATCTGCTTTGAATAGTAATGCATTAATAAGTTTATTATCATCTGTTCTTATTTTGAATTCCTCAAAATCCTCTTCAAATTGAAACATGTAATCAGCCGGTAGTTTTTCAGGAAAGAAAATAATCTTTTCCTGAAATACATAAAGGCTTAGACAGAGCAGTACATAAAAGCCAATTAATATTATAAATATATTTATTATACTCTTTCTCAATTTATTAGGTATTTGAAATTATAATCGTTTCGATTTAATATTTTAATTATTGAAAATACAAATTTTTAATATTTTTAGTACATTGAACTCTAAATAACTGAGTTATGACTTTAAAACAACTGATAACCAATCATAATTGGAGTCGTATAGCACTTTTTTAAAAGCATTATATCCGGAACAAGCATCTAGTTTGGATGCTTATGATGAGGTTTTTAGTAGATTGATGATCATGAACCCTGAATTCTCAGAGCTTAGCATAAGTATAACCAATGAAGTAGATGGTTTTGATTGTTAAGCTTATGTTCATGTGTCCGGCAAATATGAAATCCCAAGAACTGAAGCGGAAAAATGGTCTGATGCCATAGAATTTTTTCCCTGAAAAGATTGGTTGGGCATGGAAATAACACAAGATAGCTTAAACAATTTTTTAGAAATGGAAATTATAGCTCATGCATTATTTGAAATGACTTTCGTTGGTTTTGGTGAAAAAAACATACAAAGCAAGTTAAATAGCATTAAAGATAGTGTAGAGGATTATAAAAATATGACTGATGAAGAAAAAAAGCTCAAACCAATTCTATTGACAAATTATTAAAACGCTCAAAAAACAACGCCCTCTAAGACTATGACTTATTATGACCCTAGATTTCATCATCGCCGTTCAATTCGTTTGAAAGGCTACGATTATTCCTGGGAAGGCCTTTATTTTATAACGCTATGCGTGAAAGATAGAGCGCATATTTTCGGAAAGATTGACCACGGCCTCATGACATTAAACGCCTTTGGAAAGATAGCAGATAACGAATGGCGCAATACTCCCCATATTCGAAATAATATAGCACTACACGAACATATCATCATGCCCAATCATATGCATGGCATTATAGAAATCTTATTCAAAAAGAACGATAATAATAAAAAGCGGATAGGAAAATTTATATCTCCAACACAAACTATTGGCTCAATCATAAGAGGCTATAAAATAGCTACGATAAAAAAGATCAAAGATTATTTTAAGGAAAATAATTATAATTTTCCTATGAGAGAACCCCGCAAAGGCGAATCCGGAAGGGGCGAATCCGGAAGGGGCGAATCCGGAAGGGGCGCATCCAGAACGGGCGAATTGCAATTCGCCCCATCGGGAGCCCCATCGGGAGCCCCATCGGGAGCCCCATCGGAGATGCAAATTAAAAAGATAATTCAGCTCAATTTCAAAATCTGGCAACGCGATTATTACGATATCATAATACGGGACGAAAGGGCTTATAAGAATATTTCAAATTATATCATCAACAATCCCAGGAAATGGGAACAGGATAAATTTCGAAGAAATTTATAAGGGCGAATTGCAATTTGTCCAAAAGAGGAATCCAAAACGGACGACATGCAACTCGACCCATCTTTGGCTACATCTTTCGCCCATTTATTGGCCTATCATTATGCCTTTAGCTCCAGAACATCGCATAAAGAACGACTAATAAAACCATAATCGCAAAAGCCCCAACATTAAACAGAGGAGTAGTCTTAAACATTTGATTATTGATTGGAATTCCTTTTTCATCATTTTTTCCATTATGTTGGATAAAACTATAAAGGGCTATAATCAAGATTGTTAAAAGGCAGGTATACCCCATTTGATCTAAAAAAGGAACATCGACAAAAAAAGAGTTTGCAGACCAGCCTTTAGGCCCAACTTTAAAATACATGGCAATAGGAATGGAACAAAGGACACCAACAATAGCGCCTTTATTAGTAGTCTTTTTCCAAAATAAGCCCAGCAGGAAAACGGCTAAAATCCCCGGACTAACTACACCGGAATATTCTTGAATAAACTGAAAAGCCTGATCAATTCCACTTAAAAATGGTGCTACCAAACAAGCAATAACCAAAGCTATACCGGCCGATAAACGACCAACATTGACTGTAGCTTTATCACTGGCATTTTTGTTGATGTAGGGTTTATAAATATCCATGGTAAAAATTGTTGATGTTGAATTCAACATAGAGGCTAAAGAGGACACTATGGCTGCTGAAAGTGCTGCAAATGCAAGCCCTTTTAAACCAACGGGAAGCAATTGTAGCAACCAGGGATAGGCTTTGTCTGCTTCTCCGGTACTGGGTAAGTTTTGCTGACCTATTTCGCCTAAGCCGGCTAACAATTCAGGGTCATTAACAATAACGTAGGCAGCTATACCGGGAATAACCACTATAATAGGTATAATCATTTTTAAAAAAGCGGCAAACAAAATCCCTTTCTGAGACTCTTTTAAAGATTTGGCTGCAAGCGTCCTCTGAATAATATATTGATTAAAACCCCAATAATAAAGGTTGGCTACCCATAAGCCGCCAACTAAAACCCCAATGCCTGGCAGATTGTTATATTCAGGATTGGATTTGTCTAAGATCATTTCGAAACGTTCCGGTACTCTGTCGTAAATCACTTTAAAGCCTTCAAGAACACCTTCTCCGGCTGAAACCGTATTTAAGGCTAAATAGGTGGTTACAACACCGCCAAGCACTAAAAAAACCACTTGAATAACATCAGTCCAGGCCACAGCAGATAGACCGCCATATAAAGAGTAAGCCGCTGCAAAAAGGGCTAAACCAATGATGCCATAAATCATTGGAATGCCAATAATAGTCTCTAAAGCAATAGCCCCTAAATACAGAACTGTTGTGAGGTTTACAAACACATATAGCGCAATCCAAAAAACAGCTAAAATGGTTTTTAAGTTGGTAGAATAGCGTTTTTCAACAAATTCAGGAATGGTGTACAATCCTTTTTTGATGAAAATAGGTAAGAAGTATTTTCCGACAATAATCAGCGTTAAAGCCGCCATCCATTCATATGAGGCAATGGCTAAGCCGGATGCAAAACCTGAACCTGACATACCAATAAACTGCTCTGCTGAAATATTAGCTGCAATAAGCGATGCACCTATTGCCCACCAGGGTAAGGATTTACTGGCGAGAAAATAATCTTCAGCGTTTTTTTGATGGCCTTTTTTATCTCGTGATACCCAAAGACCAATACCAAGGATAAGAGCTGCATAACCTATAAAGATTATGTAATCAATAAATTCGAAGTTGGTTGACACTGTTAGAGGATGTTGAGGTTATTACTTTGTAAAATGTAAGCTTTTTAAGCTTTTCAGTGTTTCTGCGGCTTGTTCTGCGGTAATATCTCGTTGAGGATTTGCAAACATTTCATAGCCTACCATAAATTTTTTAACAGTCGCAGAACGAAGTAAAGGCGGATAAAATGACATATGAAAGTGCCACTCCGGATGTTCACTATCGGTTGGACTTTGATGAATACCGGAAGAGTAGGGGAAAGAGGTTTCAAAAAGATTATCAAATTTGGCAGTCATCTCTTTTAAAATCTCTGCAAAGGCCAGGGCTTCTTTATCATTAAGCTGATTGATATGCTGATAGTGCTTTACAGGAACAATCATGGCTTCATAGGGCCAAACTGCCCAATAGGGTATTAAGGCTACAAAATGGTTGTTTTTTAAAAGAATACGTTCATCTTTGTCTAATTCTTGTTGAATATAATCGGATAACAGACTGCGTTTGTGTTTTTCCCAATATGTTTTTTGCTGAATTTGTTTTTTCAGTACAACTTCAGGAATGGAGCTTTGAGCCCATATCTGTCCGTGTGGATGGGGATTGCTACAGCCCATAATGTCACCCTTGTTTTCAAAAATTTGCACATGATTTATGTTTGGTTTTTCCCCTAATGTTTTATATTCTTTTTGCCATAATTTGATGACTTCGTAAATGTCTTTAACTGTCATAAGTGGTAAAGTCAATGAATGGTCAGGTGAAAAACAGACTACACGGCAAATACCTGATTCTGATTTAGCTTTAAGCAGTCCGTCTTCAAAAGTTTCTGCTTTGGTATCCTCAAGTAATGCTGAAAAATCGTTTGTAAAACTATGAGTGCCTTTGTAGTTGGGATTTTTATCACCGCTTGCGCGTGTATTTCCCGGACATAAATAGCATTTTTCATCAAAGCATTGCTTGTTGAAAGCCATAGTTTTATCCGTTTTTCCTTGCCAAGGTCTTTTGGTGCGATGTGGTGAAACCAAAACCCATTCCCCTGTTAAAATATTATAGCGTCTATGGGGTTTAGAATTGAAATCTTTAGTCATTCGTTTACTTTTTTTGTGCCATCGGCGATGGTGGTTAAAATAGAGGTGAGTTGAATATTGAATTTTTCTTCATAAGCCGTTGAGATACGTTCTACAAACTCATCTACCTTATTTTGATGAACCAGATTGAGGGTACAACCACCAAAGCCTCCTCCCATCATTCTGGCTCCGAGAACATAGTCTAAACCTCTTGTTGATTTTACCAAAAAATCTAATTCTTTACAACTGACTTCGTATAGGTTTTGTAAGCCATCATGTGATTTATACAACAGGCTTCCAAAATCTATTAACTTATTTTCTTTTAATTTACTAACGGCTTTTAAAGTTCTTTTGTCCTCCTGCGACACATATAAGGCTCTGTTGTAAATTTTTTGGGGCAAAACACCTTTAAAATCTTTGATGATCTTAACCGGTACTTCTGTAAGATTTTGGTATTTAGGGTGTTTTGTTTGGATAGCCTCAAGTGCAGTTTGGCATTCGTCTCGGCGAACGTTATACTCGCTTGATGCTAAATTATGAGAGACATTGGTGTTGAGTAGCACAAGCATATAAGGTTTAAAATTTGCCTCAATCAATTTATAATCAAGAGATTCACAGTCTAATAGGATTAAGTGGTTTTTTTTCCCCATTACCACAGCAAACTGATCCATGATACCGCATTTTGTTCCTACAAATGTATGCTCGGCATCACGGGATAGTTTGATAATTTGTAAGTCTGTTAGCTTTAAATTGAATAACGCATTGATTCCTTTAGCTATTCCACATTCAAGAGCAGCTGAAGAACTGATGCCGGAGCCAAGAGGCAAATTACTTTCAATAATACAATCAAAACCTTTTAGACTATTAGGTTTCAGGCTATCAATGTGGTATAATACGCCAAGTACAAAGTTCTGCCATTCCACTTCACTTCTTTTCAGTTGATTCAGGTCTATTTTGAAACTGCTTTTGAAGTTTTTAGAAAATACTTCACAGGTATTTGAATGGTTTTTCCTGAATTTAAATGTTATTTTTTTATCGATGGCAGCAGGTAGAACGCGTCCGCCATTGTAATCAATATGCTCACCAATGAGGTTGATTCGGCCAGGCGATTCAATAACAACATTACTCTTAAATTTACTGATGTCCATTATTTGGTTTCATTTACGAATTTTAGATTTCAGAATTATGATTATTAAATCAACAATTCTCTATCTTTTCACTCACTACTTACTTAAGACTCACACACCAGGTTTCTTTTTTAGTATGGTTTGGTTTTAAAATATGAATACCGCGTTTATGATTAAAGCTGTCTGAAATTCCCGTCATAGGTTCCACCGCCAAGCGCTTTTCTTTTGGTGGGGCATAGATTTGAAGATAGTCAGACTTTGGTTTGCCTGAAATATGAATGGTGTAGTCGTCGGTGTAGAGTTCAACTGTTTTATCAACTAAAACAAAACAGTCATCTAAGGTTTCATTTTTTAAGGAATAAGGGTCGGGAATAGCCGTTTCAGCCATGCCAAGAGAAATCAAATTATCATTAAAAATAACTTGTTTATGAGATTTAAAGCTTAGAAACGAGGTGTCGAAATCCTTGACATAAAAATAAGGATGCCAGCCTAGGTTAAATGGAAAGTCTTCATTACCAATATTATGCACCTTAACCTCTAAAGTAAGCGCCTCTTTTTTTAAGGTGTATTTTAATTCTACTTTGAAAGGAAAAGGAAATCCATCGGGAGGATTATTTTCTGTGTAGGACAACACTACACGAGCCGATTTTGAGCCTTCGAACGCTTCATCTATATAAAACATCTTGTCAAAAATCAACCCGTGAATGGCGTTATCACGACCTGGTTCGTTACAGGGTAATTGTAATGTATTACCATGAAATTCGTATTTTCCGGCATTTATTCTATTGGCAAAGGGGAAAAGAACAGCCCCGGCATGACTTTTTTTGTAAGGGACATCTTCCAGGTCGTCAATTATTAATTTGTCTTTTAAGATGAGTGTTTTTAACCGCCCGCCTTGATTGTTTAATGCTATTACTGCTTTAGAGTGAGTTTCTGTTTCGATAAGCTCAACTTTTGTTTTGTCCTGTTCTATTTTATACATGGCTAAAGTGATTTTCTTATTTTTACGCGATTGATGTTGGGGATTTGTCCTTTTTTATTTTGTAAGATCATTTCAGAAAGTTGTTTCCCCATCAACTTAAAATCGGTAGAAATAGTTGTAATACCGCCTTCTATGATCTCTTTGAGGATAGATTCATTGTAAGATATAATGCCATAATCCTCGGCTAGGGTAAAGCCTTTTTCTTTCATTTTTTTGATGATTAAAATAAGATGTTTGTCTTCAAGCACAAAAAATAAATCACCTTTGTAGATTAAGTTTTCATTAAATTCGGGTAATACCTGATGACGAATCTGCTGACTTTTACAAAAATTTTTAAAACCTTTAAGAATACCTAAAGGCTGTTTTTTTGACGAATAAATTAATTTGAAATTTTTGTATTTTTTTATACCGCTCTGAAGCCTTTTCAGTCCTTTACAAACATCATTTTCAAAATCTTGAAATACTGCTGAATATTTGGAAAGTTCAGGACGCATCTGGTCTAATATGAAGACTTTATCCTGCTTGAGTAAATTAATATGGCTTTCAATACCATCTAAATTTGCAGGCATAATAATGTAGTAAGTATAGCTGTCTAAATGACGCCTTATAATATCTTCAAAGAAATTACGGTTGAAATGGTGGAAATATACATCTACCTGCACCGTATCGCCAAGGTGTTTTAACAATGAATTGTATAAGTCTTCTTTAAACGCATTAAGTTCATCAAAAAGTATAAAAACTTTGGTCTGGACCTGGATGTTTTCACTCGTTACATAATACCCTTTCCCAACAGTAGAATCAATAATGCCTCTGTTTTTGAGTTCATTGAAGGCACTTAAAACAGTGTCTCTGGATATGGAATGTTTATCTTTTATAAGGTTTAAGGACGGGAGCTGATCACCCATTTTTAATTCTCCATGGCTAATAGCGTCTTCTATAGACTCAATGATTTGTCTATATTTGGGCTTATTATTTTTTTGATTGATTTTAACAATACTCATTTAGCAAAATTAAAAAAATATTTGAAATAAGCAAACTGGTAGGTACTGGTTGGTAAATTTATTATGAAATAGAGTTACCCCCTTAAAACCTCAGATATTTAAAATTTGCACTTTCAGTGTGCTGTAAATAAATTGGTGTGTCTAATAAATTTTAAAAACCAGAAGAGGTAATGAACTATCCCTGGGCATGGGTAGCAGAAATTAGATTTGTTCAAAGAAGTTTTTTTTGTTCAAAGTAGTCCTTTGGCTTTAATTTCTAGATATTTATTAATGGTGTTTACGCTCAATTCCTTTGGCTTTGTAAGAATCGCCTGAATACCATTCTTTTCTAATTCTTTTACCATTAGACGCTTATTGTAGGCAAAGTCTGTAGCCACTGTTTTCTGATAAATACTTTCTAAATCTTCAGCATTGCTGTTAATAAGTTTATCCAATTCGGTATTTTCAAAAAAGATGGTCACCAAAACGTGCTGTCTGCTTATGGCTTTTAAGTAGGGAAGCTGTCTTTCCAGCGCAGAAATGTGCTCAAAGTTGCTAAACAAAAACATCAAACTTCTTTGGGTCACTTTTCGTTTTAGATGAGCATACAGTAATCCAAAATCGCTGACTTTATAGTCTGTTTTTACATTGTATAAGGCTTCTGAAATCACATTAATTTGCGCTCGTTTAGACTGAGCTTTTCTAAAGTTATCTATGGAATTAGAAAATGTAAGCATTCCTACTTTATCATTCTTTTTTAATGCAATATTAGAAAAAGCCAGTGTAGAATTAATGGCATAATCTAACAGACTGAGTTGCTCGAAAGGCATTTTCATTACCCGACCTTTGTCAATGATGTTGTAGATGGGCTGAGATTTTTCATCCTGGTATTGATTCACCATCAATTGGTGGTGTTTGGCGGTAGATTTCCAATTGATATCTCTAATGTCATCCCCTTTTACGTACTCTTTAATTTGCTCAAACTCCATGCTGTGCCCTATTCGACGTGTTTTCTTTAGGCCGTAGTCTCTGGAATTTCGATCAAGGGCTAAAAAATCATATTTTTTCATTTGAATGAACGATGGATAAACTTTAACTACTTGTTCATTTTGAAATTTAAAACGTCTTTTGGTCAACTGAATAGGAGAGGAGACGTAACAATTTAAACTGCCAAAAACATATTCGCCTCTTATTGTGGGCTTTAAAAGGTAATCATACGATTTATTTTCTCTGGAATTCAGTTTTAATTCTTTTAGAAAATCTCTTTTTTGAAATTGCACCGGAATTTCATCTATAATTTGAAGATGGATTTTAAAATTATAGGCATTTTCAAAATTTAGCATGACCACATTTTCATCGCTATTTGAAAATTTATCTGGCAGGAGGCGTTCTGCAAAAAATGCTTTTGAACTAAATAGTGCCGATAAATCAACAACCACTAACACTATAATGGCGTAAAATAATAATGAGGCTATGGTAAATAATACTGTAAACCAATACGATAAAAAGAAAAGCATTGCAATACTGAGCATGACTGCAAAGAATCTTCTGGTAAAGTAAACAGATTTGAGGAGTTTAAACACTATCTGGGAATTTCTATCGTTTTTACAATCATGTCTATGACATTTTCCGGAGTCATGCCTTCCATTTCACGTTCTGGTGAGAGTACAATTCTATGGTTAAGCACAGGTTTTAAGCTGCGTTTCACATCGTCCGGGGTTACAAAATCTCTACCACCCAAAACAGCAAAAGCTTTGGCAGTAAGCATTATAGCTACTGAAGCTCTGGGAGAAGCCCCAAGCAACAAATGAGGATGCTGCCTGGTGTTATTTACAATTTCAGCGATATAAGACATGATTTTAGGCTCAATATTTATGTTGTGTATATCGGTCTTAAACTGTTTGACCCTATCTTTGGTGATTACAGGTTTTATTTGGTCTAGGAAATTCTCCGGTCTTTTTTCGTGATGCTTGTTTATGATTTTCACTTCGTCTTCCAGTGAAGGGTATTTTAGTTTAATTTTAAAAATAAACCTGTCTAACTGTGCCTCTGGTAGGGCATAAGTGCCTTCCTGTTCAATAGGATTTTGCGTTGCCAAAACCATAAAAGGTGCGTCCATGGAATATTCATGTCCGTCTATAGTGACTTGCTTTTCTTCCATGACTTCAAAAAGTGCCGACTGGGTTTTTGCCGGAGCGCGGTTGATTTCATCTATTAAAATCATATTTGAAAAAATAGGCCCGGGTTTAAATTCAAACTCACCTTTTTCAGCATTAAATACAGAGGTTCCTAACACATCACTTGGCATTAAATCCGGGGTAAATTGTATCCGGCTAAAATCTGCCTGTATTGATTTAGCGAATAATTTTGCCGTCAGTGTTTTGGCAATGCCGGGAACACCTTCGATGAGGACATGTCCGTTTGTGAGCAGACTGACCAAGAGTAATTCTATAAAATTATCTTGGCCAACAATGACATTAGCCAGCTGCTTCTGCAGGTCTTCTGCCATCTGTTGATACATATTTAATGCTGTTTCTCCTTTTGCAGATTCTTTTGTGTGTTCTGATGAAACATTATCATTTTTAGAAATGTTTGAAGATTCTTCAGGATTTGGGTTGTCTTTATTTGGGTTTTCCATAGTCTTGTGTTTTTATTTTCGCAATTTGTTTTTCTAAACGGATAAGGTCTTCTTTAGAAATACTAGGCTTTCCTTCTATGCGGTCTATATTTTTGAGTAATTGGGTTATTCTTTCAATCTTGTGACCCGACTTTGAAGACAGCTGTTTTACAAAAGCATCATCCAAAGTTGATGTGGAAATGTTATAATGTTCTCTTACATAATCAAAAAAGTGTTCAATTTGTTTTGTAGCAATACTTTTATGGTCTCTTTTGCGATAGTACATGTCTGCAATGGTCTTGGTAAACTCGTAAGTTTTATTTTCAAAAGGTTTTAAAACTTTAATTGGCTTTTGTTTTCTTTTGCCTTCAAAGAATACATAAATAAGACCTGTCAATAACACAAGGTAATATGCCCATCTCAAATACCTGTTTCCTACGAGATATTTTAATAAACCTTCCTGCTTAACTTCCTTTTGTGCTTTGTGATATTGATCTACATATACTGTATCATCATAATTCAGTTCACTCAACATATGTTCTGTGTAATCGGCGTTTAAACTGTCAACTAGAAAAAAATTAGTAAAAGCCTGCGGAAACAAATGTAAGTAGAGATGACCTTTACCGAACTTTGTTTTTATAAAATTTGGTAAAGCTTTGGTAAGTGTACTATCATTGTTTTTAACATTTGCATAGCCTAAAATTTCAAGATTTAAGGTATCTGCATTTTTAAAATAGTGTATGTTAAGGTTTCTGTCGAATTTGTATGTATTATGATTTACAGGCTTGCTTAAGCTTACAGAAGGTTTGTAATTGATCTGATTATTAAACACAAACTCTTCTTTCTTTACATTTAAAGTATCTAAAATTATTGAAGGTAAATATTCGGCTGATAAAAACAAATTATTCCCGTCTTCCACCCAACAAAGCAATACCTTAGAATCATAAAGCCCAAAGGATAGACCTAGATTAAAAAATAAATAATTTCCTGAGATGTAATCGTTGGTAAGGACTTGATAGGGTGATTTTTCTTTTTCCTCTATCGAGTCTAAATTTTCCGTATATATATTGTGAAATATTTCTGCACCAAAGGGCTTATCGTGAGTCTTCCAATAGCTATATGACCAGTCTATAGGTTTTTTGGCTGTTGATTCCAGAAATACAAAAGAACCAAACAGCACTAAAATCAATATGAGCAAATAGTATCTAGATTTGGGCATACTGTTTTTGATCTAATAGGTTGTGAAAACTTTGGTATTGTTGTTTAAATTTATTGAAGTAAGCCTCGTCAAAGAGCATATGGCCGTACCAAATTTGTTCATATGATAGGGTAAGTGACTTGAAAATTCTTGAAATTTCATCGAACTTAATTTCTTTTACATATTCATAGTTTGTTTTATCATTGGCATAGGTAATTATTCTTTTCATATCCAGCCTTTTAATACAGTGTAAATAAAAATATCTTATGGCTTGTCTTAACTCCTGATTAGACATAGCCTCCTCTGCCAAACGCTCAAGGTCTCTTTTCATGAGAAGCTCTTCTTCTTCAGTTAAAATCACTTTAGATTTACGATGTTGGCGCATGACTTGACTCCCGGGATTAGACCTGGCCAAAACCCAAACTAACAAGACAAAGGCAATAGCTATGATAATGTAAGGCAGTATTTTTAAAAGTTTAAACCACAAAGAATCCGGACTGTAGTTGTCTCCAAACAATTTTTGCCATTGGGCACTGAGCCATTCTTTAAAATCGGTCCACCAGTTTACGGCATTCTTTTCTTCAGAATAGTCGTAGTCGTCATCAGCTTTAATATCGTCGAGCTTTTCGTGATCAAATAATTCTTCACTGTCCTGATATTGAGCAGTTAATATTGCATTACCTAAACTATCATAATAAGAATAGTTTGTTAATGATATAACGAAAAAAAATCGTATTAAAAACACTAAATTATACTTCATTAAGCGTCATTTCCTATTTGACCAATTTGTTCATAAGTCCCTGTAAAATTTTGTTTTTCTGAAAGGTTGAAATAGACAAGGGCAGCCATAATGACCGTAAAAATATTGAGAAAAAGTTGACCAAGGGTCCCGATGGCTGTAAACAACAGGTACACCCAATCTTGATAGATGCCAGATATAGCGCTTGGGTCTGATGATTTTTCAAGAGCTGTAAAAGATTCTATAATTGTATAAATTAGAACTGGTAGTTGAAATATATATCCTAAAATCGTAATTATAATACCAAACACTAAAATAGTGGCAAATGTAATCCACCAATTATCTTTTATAAGGGTAAAACATTTAGAAAATGTTTCTGTAACCGATTCGTTTTCCATGACCAACATGGCAATACCGGGCGTAAAAACAACAAGCAAGTAAACACCCGGAAAAAAACATAAAGCAAACCCAATAAGGCTTACTATACCCGTTAATATAAAATATCCTAAAAGTTTCAAAAAGTCTTTTTTTAAACCTTGTGAAACCTCACTTTCTTTAATTTCGCCATTATTGTTAATGTAAGATTTGATAATATGAAGTACAGTGCCATATAAAACGATGTAAGTCGCTATTGAAACTACGAATAAAAATAAAAAGGCTCCAATGTTTTCAAAAATGCCATTTGTTAAAAAATTGGGATCCGGGTTTATCAAATTAATATTACTTAAAAAATCACCTGTTTTGTATTGATAAAAGGTATTTCCTAGAATACTCAATAAAATAAAAGGCCCTACAAATTTTAAGAAGATGCTTAAAAAGCGCTTGTAATTTTTAGAAAAAAAACTAAAAGCATCGCTAATAATCTCACCAAATTCTCTTTCTTTTTTAAAGACAAACTTACTTGGGGGAGTTTGATGCATGTCAACATTTTCCATTTTGATATTTTTTAATAAGTTGATGTGGTAAATATACGTAGTAAAACAAAATTAAGCCTAAAGAAAATGAAATGATAAAAATAGCCAAAGCATCTGGCATTTCGGTATGACGGGTAACAAAACCTTCAAGGAAACCGGCAACGACAAAAAATGGGACGGTACTTAAAACGATTTTCAACCCTTCTTTGGCACTTCTGGCGAGAGATTCAAGCCGGGTATATGTTTTGGGAAACATAATACCATTACCGGCAACAATCCCGGCACAAATACAAACGATGATGACAGAAATTTCAATCGTACCGTGAATCCATATGGTTCTTACCGATTCCCAAAGTAAGCCTTTGTCTGCAAAAAAGTATTGAAATGATCCCAGCATTACCGCATTTTGCATGCCGATGAACAAGGCACCGATGCCCAGAAAAAACCCAAACACATAGGACATAAACCCAACCCTGACATTATTGAGTGTTATTCCTATAAACATATCGGTTTCGCCGGCTTTTTTATAGACAGCCATAGGATCGTTATTTTTGATGTTTTCCAGCGTCATATTTACGTAAGCGTCACCTAAGATAAGTCTTACAAACTCCTGGTCGGTTGCGGCAGAATAGGCACCAATTATACTGAAAAATAAAAATACTAAAAAAGACAGCAACAACTGTTGCCGGTATTTGTAAAACGACAAGGGAAATTCTTTGGTGTAAAATTTTAAAATTTTATTGCCAGAAGTTTTTTTAGACTTGTATATGTTTTGGTGAGCTTTTACCGAAATTTGATTTAAATATCTGGTTGTATTGCTATTAGGGTAAAACGTCTGAGCATAACTCAAATCGTCTGTAATTTCTACATACAAACTGGAAAGGTCATCCGGAGAATATTTTGCATTATCTCTCAGATAGCTTTCAAATTTGAACCATTTGTTTTTATTTTGCTTAACAAAAGCTGCTTCGCGCATAGTTTTTAAAATTGGATTCAAACATAATAAAATTTAATGGATAATTTTCAAATTCAAACCGCACAAAATGTTAGTATAGATCAGAATTTAGCCAATTATTTTGAGCGGGCAGCAGCATTTTTTATAGACTTGTTGATTTTAGGCGCCTATATATTTTTAGCCTTTATTGTTATTGGAGTGGTAGGTATGGGATCGAGTTTAGTTATTGGTTCAATAATTTCATTGCCTTTATTGCTCTATCATCTTGTAATGGAAATGACAATGAACGGGCAAAGTATAGGAAAAGCAGCCATGAAAATACGCGTGGTTTGTATAGATGGCTCTAAACCAACTGCAAGCCATTATCTTATACGATGGTGCCTGCGGCTTATAGACATTACCTTTACCTCCGGTTCTGTGGCAAGTTTGTTTATCCTTTTTGGCGGTAAAGGACAACGCCTGGGTGATATGGCTGCTAAAACGACAGTCATTTCTGAAAAGAAAAGGGTTGATTTTACAGAAACCATCATCATGGAAGTTCCTGAAAATTACACTCCCAAATATCCTCAGGTCACCATCTTTAATGATGAAGACATGAGAACGACAAAAGCAATCTACATGAAAGCTAAACACAGCAGGGAGTATCATCTTATCAATAGACTGCATATTCAACTGTCTTCAAAAATGGAAGTACAACCCGATGAACAGCCATTAAAATTTGTAGAAAGAGTGCTTCGTGATTATAACTACTATACCCAAAATTAATGGATTTTATTTTAATTATTGATTTACTTGGAGTGGTCGCCTTCTCCATATCAGGTGTTTTAACGGCTATGAGAAAAGGTCTGGATGTGTTTGGGATTTTAATCATTGCTTTTGTGACATCGGTAGGTGGTGGCACCATAAGAGACGTGCTTATACAAACTGAAGTGAGTTGGTTGACAAATATGACTTATATTTATGCCATAATTGTAACGACCATTTTAGCCATTGTTTTCAGAAATAAACTGAATTACTTTAGAAAGTCCTTGTTTCTCTTTGATACAATAGGAATTGGTTTGTACACTGTTGTTGGTGTAGAAAAAGCCATTTCTGCCGGTCTTCCACCAATCACCTGCATTGCTTTTGGAACGATGAGTGCTTGTTTTGGCGGTGTAATCAGAGATATCCTGTGTAATGATATTCCTGTGATTTTCCATAAAGAAATTTATGCTACGGCTTGTATTCTAGGTGGATTCACCTATTTTTTACTGCTGTATTTTAATTTGCCGCAGGATTTAATTTTTATCATTTCGGGTGTTGTGGTCATCACTGTAAGAATTTCTGCGGTGGTGTTTAAAATTCAGTTGCCTAAGGTGTATTGAATTTGTGGTAAAATTGAATTCCATATTTCTTTAACTTTAAAAAATATTCCTAGACTTAAAAATTGTTTTTCACTTTCTTAAAACGGCTATTTTCAAAAGATGAATTTACGCCTATTCATAAATCTAAATATCCTTTAAAATAATAGTATAAAAGTAGTTTTTAAAATTATTTTGTCATATAGAGTCAATACAGGCATAATTTTATGAATAAACTTGCAAACCTTAGCAGCTTTAAGTAAGTTTATAACATAATAGCAATTTTGAATGATATGAATGCTTTGGATGTTTTAGCACATGGATTTATTTATGTTTAAGAGGTCTTGAAACATTAAACAACGAAAACGAGGCAAACATAAAAAATGCCCCGCTTTAAATGTTTTCACAAATAATGAAAAAATTCCGTAATAAATATCGTACTCAGTCCAACCGATTACCCGGTTGGGATTATAGAAATACCGGTGCCTATTTTATTACCATATGTACACAAAACCGTGACCATTTTTTTGGTGAATGCCAAAATGGTAAAATGACATTATCCACCGCCGGGATCATTGCCCAAGGCTGTTGGTATCAAATTCCGTTTTTAAACCCCCATGTTTCCTTGGGCGCATTTGTGGTTATGCCCAATCATGTCCATGGCATTTTGATATTGGATGATTTTAAAAAAAATGACATTGCGTTTGGTAATAATGATTCGGAAACGATTGTTGATAATGTAGAAACGTTTGATTCATACGTTTCTACATTATCAACACCATCAACACCATCAACACCATCAACACCATCAACACCATCAACACCATCAACACCATCAACACCATCAACACCATCAACACCATCAACACCATCAACACCATCAACACCATC
>Ga0102928_1000310_pt1 | contig 30993 bp, 23 predicted proteins | sample SalPonR1_B_D1_MG_FD_78504 | JGI IMG/M metagenome (GOLD analysis project Ga0102928, IMG submission 78504) | Salt pond soil microbial communities from South San Francisco under conditions of wetland restoration - Salt Pond MetaG R1_B_D1_MG | ecosystem: Environmental > Aquatic > Marine > Intertidal...
CCAGCAGATCAGCGAGCTGGACCGTCCGGCGATCGAGTTCGTGCTCGACGGCGATCGAGCGCTGCGACGAGCCGAAAAAGCCGTGGCCGACGCCGACGCCTCGGGCGACGGCGAGCGCATCGCGCATGCCCACCAGCAGTTCGACGACGCGCGCGGTTTCGACGCGCCGGCCCGCGCCGGCGCCCTGCTCAATGGTCTAGGCTTCGCTGCCGCCGAGCACGACAAGGCCGTCGGCGAGTTTTCCGGCGGCTGGCGGATCCGCCTGAGTCTGGCGCGGGCGCTGATGTGCCCGTCGGACCTGCTGATGCTTGACGAGCCGACCAACCACCTCGATCTCGAGACCATCATCTGGCTGGAGGAATGGCTGGGCCGCTACGCCGGCACGCTGGTGCTGATTTCGCACGATAGAGACTTCCTCGACAACGTCGTCGACGGCATCGTGCATATCGAGCACAAGCAGCTCAACCGCTACGCCGGCGGCTACAGCAATTTCGAACGCCAGCGCGCCGAGCGCATGGCATTGCAGCAGGCACAGTTCGAAAAACAGCAGAAGAAGATCGCGCACATGCAGTCGTTCGTCGATCGCTTCCGCGCCAAGGCGAGCAAGGCAAAGCAGGCCCAGGCCCGACTGAAAGCGCTGGAGCGGATGGAAACCATCGCCCCGGCGCACGCCGACAGCCCGTTCGATTTCGAGTTTCCCGAACCCGGCCGGGCCGCCGACCCGCTGATGGCGCTGCGCGACGTGCAGCTGGGCTACGGCGATGTGCGCGTGCTCGAAGGCATTTCCCTGAACCTGGCCGCCGGCGACCGGATCGGCCTGCTGGGCGTCAACGGCGCCGGCAAGTCGACCCTGGTCAAGGCGCTGGCCGGCGAGCTGGAACCCCAGGCCGGCACCCTGGAGGCTTCGCGCAACCTGAAGATCGGCTATTTCGCCCAGCACCAGATGGAGCAGATCGACCGCCAGGCCAGCCCGCTGGTGAACCTGTCGCGCATCGCCGGCAACGTGCCCGAACAGAAACTGCGCGACTTTCTGGGGGGATTTGCATTCTCCGGCGACCTGGCGACCGATCCGTGTACCCGGCTTTCGGGCGGCGAGCGCGCCCGACTGGTGCTGGCGCTGATCATCTGGAAAGCGCCCAACCTGCTGCTGCTCGACGAGCCCACAAACCACCTGGACCTGGAAATGCGCCACGCGCTGACCGTCGCGCTGCAGGGCTTCGAGGGCGCAGTCGTCACGGTCTCGCACGACCGCCACCTGCTGGCCTCGACAGTGGACGAATACTGGCTGGTCGCCGACGGCGGGGTGCGGCCTTTCGACGGCGGACTGGAGGCCTACCGCAAACTGGTCGGCCAGCCCGATACCGGCGGCGGCAAGGGAACCGCCAGCGGCAACCGCAAGGCCGAGCGCCAGCGCAAGGCGGCCGAACGCGAACGCATCAAGCCGCTGACCAACAAGGTCAAGAAACTCACCGGCCAGATCGAGCGATTGGAGACCGAGCGCGACCGGTTGGAGAAGCAGCTCGCCGACGCCGATCTCTACCAGCCCGAAAAGACCGACGAGCTCAAAAGACTTCTGGCCCAGAGTGGATCGGTCAAGCAGAAGCTGGAATCGCTGGAGGGCGAGTGGCTGGCGGCCGAGGAAGAACTGGAGGCTCTGAAAAGCTAGCGAACCAAGTCCGGGAGAATTGACGAAGATCAATCGCAGCTTTAAAAAGGCACTCAGAATGCACTTTCTGAGACTTCGGTGGCATCTCATGACTACGGCCGGAAAATCCGAATCACTCGATTGGCTGAACCCGTATTTTCTGGGGGCCTACGCCGAAAACGACACGTTGCTCGAAAGCATAGTGGTGGAGTTTCTTCGCGATCACTGTTTCTGGCGACGCAACGTGCACCCCGAAGATCCGCCGCTGATTCCCATGCTGGCTAGCGACGATCCCGAGTATCGTCAGTTCGTTGCGCGCATGAAGATCGAACTGCATGGCCTGAGCGCCCGGCTCAAGAACAGCGTGCCGTTCTACAACCCACGCTATATCGGCCACATGGCATCCGATCTGCTGCTGCCCGGGCTGATCGCGCAGATTGTCACAACTTTGTACAACCCCAACCACGTGACCGATGAAGCCGCGCCGGTCACGCTGGGCATGGAGCTGGAAGTGGGCGGCCAGCTGGCGCGGATGTTCGGTTATAACACCGAGCCGGGCCACGAGCCCTGCGCCTGGGGCCATGTAACGTCGGGCGGCACGCTGGCCAACGACGAAGCCCTTTGGTACCTGCGCGCAGTGCGCTTCTGGCCATTGGCCGCACGCGCTGCCTGTATCGAGTCCGAATTCGAGCCCGGCATGATTGCGGGCCTGCCCGACGACTTCTGTACGCTTGACGACTGGCAGCTGTTCAATTTATCGGTCGACCGAATCATCGCGCTGCGGCGGGCGTTGCTGGGCGCCATTCGAGATAGGTGCTCGGCCGTCGACGCCAGAAACATGGCCAGGCGCATCGAGGCCGGTCGTATAGAAACCCTGGGCGCAGCCGACTTCCATGCGCGCCTGGATTTGCGCGCCAGTCCGTGCGTAATGGTGCCGGTCAGCGCTCATTATTCCTGGGAAAAGGCAATGAAGCTGCTCGGCCTGGGCAGCGCCAATCTGGTGACCATTCCGGTGACCGAGCGAATGCGCATGGACGACGATGCGCTGGACGACGCACTGGCAGAAGCGCACGCAACGCAGCGACCGGTGCTTGCAGTGGTGGGCGTTCTTGGCTCCACCGAGTTCGGCGCCATAGATCCCATCGACCGCATCGTCTCGGCCCGGCAGCGCTGGCGCAGGCGCGGCCTGGACTTCGGCATCCACGTCGACGCCGCCTGGGGCGGATACCTGGCCAGCATCTTCCGCAACGAAGAAGGCGGCATGGTCGGCCAGACCGAGATGCGCGAACGCTTCCATTTCTTTCCTTCCGACGAGGTCTATCACGCCTTCGGTGCGCTCAGGCACGCCGATTCGATTACCGTGGACCCGCACAAGCTCGGCTTCATTCCGTTCGGCTGCGGCGCGTACGTCGCGCGCAACCGGGCCATGACCGACTTCATCAGTCAGAAGGCGGCCTACGTCTTCGACACCAACGACGACGAGGCGGAGTACCAGCGCCGGTTCCAGAACCTGGGCAAGTACATCATCGAAGGCTCCAAGCCCGGCGCCGCCGCCGCGGCCGCCTGGGTCACCCACCGGGTGCTGCCTCTGGATCACGACCACTTCGGTCGGCTGTGTTCAGAAACCATCCGCAACTGCGAGTACCTCTTCGAGCACATCGACGACCTGGCCAACGACCTGCAAGGCGAAGCCCGCATCGTCATGCCGTTCGAGCCGGATACCAATCTGGTCTGCCTGGCGATCAATCCGGAAGACAACCGCGATCTTGCCGTCATGAACCGTTTCTGCGAGCAATTGTATGAAAGGCTGCGCGTAGGTGAAGGGCTTGACCTGCGCAAACAGCAATTCTTCGGCTCTCGCACGCGGGTGTACCGGGCATCGCTTAGCGAAGGAGTTGCAAATAAGCTGACCGATTCACTGGGACTGGACCCCGGCAGTTTCATTGAGGAACCAGAAGACCCCGAAAGCGGCGCCGGCAGCATTTTTCTGTTGCGCCACACACTCATGAACCCATGGCTTTCGGGCAGCGATCACGGCATGAACTACCTGGACCGCTACTGCCGGCATCTCAAAAAATTGGTGCGCGCCGAACTCGACAACCGATAAGCAGCATTAGGTTCGCTCGAGCACGAGATCGGAGATCATCGATGTCGTTCCACGCTCCTGGTCCGTTATCGTCGTCGATGAAGATATCGACATCCGCGCCAGCGATGAGACGCTGTGGACGATCGCCGACCCTGTCGACCCCGAGCGCGACTCGAGGCTGGTGGCCAACACGCCGGTCGACGCGCTCGAGTTTGCTGGTCCAACCCAGCATAATCCAATAGTGGTTTTTCAACCCGGCAACTATCGAACAGAACCGCGGAATACAAAGCCAATGGTGACAGCCGAGCCTATTGCGGCTGCAGCGCCGGCCCCGCCCAACCCTGCGATATGGACCAGCGGGATGAAAGTCATCGCATGCAGCGTAACCCCGGCAACATGGGCGGTCAGTACCACCCCGGCGCGCGAGCGGGCATATAGGCCGGCGCGCATGACGTTGGTCGTCAGGTCCAGCCCCGCGGCCAGCATCAGCCAGACGAGCAGCGTCGAGCCGGCGCGATAGGGCTCGCCGAACAACGCCACCACCAGCGTCTCCCCGAACCAGAGTGCGGCACCCAAGAACAGTGCCGCCGCGAGCGCCGACCACTTCAGCATGCGATGCAGAAGCTGGCGGTATTCGTTCCGCGCAGCGTGCCACAACCGGGCCAGGTCGGGGAACAGCACCTGGCGCAACATCAACGCCGGACCAGAAACCACACGCGTGGTCTGGGCCAAAAGACGGTAGACGCCGGCGGCGGCCTCGCCAAGGAACGCGCCGGTACCCAACACCACGAGATGCTTCGGAAAAAGATCCAGATTGCCCTGCCAATAAGTGATCACGAGGAAACGCCCCAGCCCGGGATAGCGGTGCTTGTGCGCACGCAGCGATGCACCGAAAAGCGGTGCCTGTGGATGGTGACGGCGAATCTCCCGCCAGCCTGCTCGTTGGAGGTAAAGCTTCTGCCCCGCAAACGCCACGCCCTGAACGGCCAGGAACGCTGCAAGGCCGGCTTCCACAGCCGCGGCTGCAGCGGCCCCGCCCAGCATCACGGCACCCTGGACGATGCGCTGATTGGCGATGACGTCGAAGCGGTTGTAAAGACGCAGCACACCGCTGGCCCAGCCACTCGCGCTCGTGACCAGCACGATGCTGTAGCCGCGCGCCAGTGCGAGCTGCTGGTCGCTCCACCCAAGTGCGGCGGACAGCGCAGCGGCCGCGAACCAAGCCAGCGCCAAGGCCACGGCCACGGTCGCCAGATCAAGCAGCAGCGTCAACCGGAGCAGTTGCTCGACCCGTTGCGGACGTCCGGCGTGACGCGCCCCGTACAGCACCACCGCCTCGAACGGTTTGGGGTTGACCAGCCCGTACATAGCCAGCACAAACGAGTGCAACAACATTACGAAGCCGAAATCCGCCGCTGGGAGCGCGCGGGCCATCAATGCCATCGCCGCCAGCATCAATAGGGCGGCAACACCGCGGCCCCGCAACAGCCGCAGGAAATTGCCGCCGGTTCGCCGTGGAATCTCGTTTGCCGACAAACTCAAGAGCTGAATCTCATACAGCCGTGATGCGAATACAGCAATAGAATTCGGTCCGCGAGCCCGGACACCCGGGACCAGGGACGATCGATTTCCGTTACGACAACCACGACGTCGTCATCGGTAATCGCATCTAGAATCAGCACCGGTTGCATACACGCTCCAGCTGATCATGTATCTCCAGCACTTCGGCTTCGGCATCGACAGGCATTACGCCGACCACCGAATTCAAATCGCTGACGTAACCGCGGATCTGCTGGCGAATGCAGCTCGCGCTTCGATCGGGCGCGACCCCGGCGGACTTGAGTTGCTTGAGCGTCACTTGTTGCCGGTGCGGATAGCCGCGAAGGTCTTCGACAAGGATGCCGAAAGAACGTAACGCATCATCGTCGTAAAAAGCGTCGAGGCTCAGGGCGACAACGCAGCCGGCAACCCTGGGCCCGAGTCCGTGGTCGTAAAGTCGACAAGCCGCGACGTAATTCTCGGCCGCTCGCCTAGCGACAGACGTTTCGTAGGCGTGCCGCCATTCTTCCAATGCGTAGCGGTTGCCGCGAAGGCGCGCGACGCCTTCGAATACTTCGTGTCGTCGAGGCGCGGAGGCATGGATGCAGTGACAAAATCCCTGGAAGGAGTGAAGGATCTTGACGCCGATCCGCGGAACATAAAACGCCCAGGCGCCCGAATAGGCCGTCAGGCGGCGGCCGCCAATCTCTGCATATGTCCCGCGCAGCATCCGTCGGCGCTTCAGGCGGAGCCGCTCAATGACCTCGATTTTCATCGCAAGCCTCGGCGCTGGATGCCGGCGATATGATCATTCGAAATACCGGTCGAAGATTTTACGGGCCACCGAAGCACTCATCTCGCCGCGATGCACCAAGGGCCAATGACACGCCTGGTCCCGACTGATCACGCGCGGCCAGGTATCACGCATGCGTACCGGCACGTGCTCGAAGCCAAGAGCCGTCAACGCCGCGGCGCGATGTTTGCCGCCGCGCACGAAAAACCTCACCTGGTCCTTCGCCTGCATGAAATGTCCGGCGATATGGGTATGCAACCCCGATGGCCGGTATCCGTGTTTTTCGATGCTGCGTGCAACCCGGCAGAGCCTTCTCGTTTCAAGGTCTACCTTGGCTTCGGTGCAGGGCCCGTAGTAACTTGTGCCGTGCTCGGCACCCAGTCCTTTCTCGCCTCGCGAGGCACGTCGCTGCCGCAATAGCCAGGGAAGCTCCCATGGCGCGAGATCAGCGCCCGGGGCCTCTTCCGGAAACCGATACATCTGGGCAAGATGGCGTGGCTGAAACGCCGCATAGAACGCTGCCAGCTCGCTCCGGCCGCCATTGATAGCACGGACAAACGGATGATACTCATCGAAACGAAAAGCACCCTGCATGACAAGCAGCGAGGTCGGCATGTGAATGACGGGCGATCTGCCCACCCAGTACGGCAGGGTTGCCAGCCGGGCCTGTGATTCGGGACCCTCATCCAGCCCTTCGATGACCTCGATGTCCTTGAAGCAGGCCCAGGTCACCGCCCGCGTCAGATTTCGCATGCCGGTGTCGATCCGACCAGCGCGTGCAACGAGAGAAAAAATTCTTTCGCCTTTATCCGACTGGTCTCGATATATCGATCAATCGATTCGCGTTCCTCGTCAGAGTAGCTCCAGTCATTGTCGAGGATAATTTCCGGATTGAGCATTCGGGGCCCTATGAGCCGTTTTCGGTCGAGGCCCGCATCATGGATGATTGCATCCATCTTCCATGAATTCGAGGCGATTGCCACAAATGGGGTACGGGTCAACAATGCAAAACACAATGCGTGAAATCGCCCGGTAACCGAAAGCGCAAACCTCCTCAGTATCTCCATGTATGCATGCGACGATTCGGCAAAGGACACGATGCCCCTGAAACGCAATACTCTTCTGTGGCAATAGTAGGAATACATCGTTTGCAGGTCGCTGGCCGCCGCCTGCCGCGAACCTGGGCGTGAACAACTGCGTGTAATCGGCATGACTTGCGCCGGTGCAAGCCGCGAGATTCGTCCTGCAGTTGCGAGCAGACGTCTCGTTGTCCTGACGTGAACGGAATCGCCGAACAACATGCCGTTTCGATTGCCGTTTCGATTGCCTTCAGGAGACGGAGGCTTCTCGTCATAGAGTGCCAGATCGCCCATGTATCCCACCTGTCGGCCGGCCGCACGCGTAAGCTGTGCCGCGCTTTGTGCATCTCTGGCACATATGATATCCAGCTCACTTATGATCGGATCCCATAATTCGGGGTTGTCCTGATATAACGCATTGACCAATGCGACTGGCTTGTCTCCGGATTTTGCATATTCGATGGCGTCGATCAGCCAGCGCGCTCGCCTTCGGCCATGATGCAGCGTTCCTTCGCCATTGATCATCACGATATCCGCATCCCTGATCGCCCGTCGCATGTAAGGACTGAACGCAGGTGTAGCTGCGGGAACCGTGTTGCCTACTCTCAAACCGTATCGCGCGGAAAGGGTCTTGATGTTGTCCATTACCCGGCTGCAGCCAAAATGGACGCCATTCGAATCGGTATCGTTGAGCACGGTCAATCTGGGTGCGCTTCCGAGACGGTCATGCATACATAACAACTCCTCGATAAAGAAAATCGACAAAGCTGCTCAGCCTACATCAACCAGCTGCTGCACAGGAAGAATGGAGTTAAAAATCAATGTAATCAAGCAAATAAGGAGATATTGCTTGATAAATATCAAGAAAATCCAGGCGGCTGCGTGTGGTCATTCGTCGCTGTGAGGATTGGCACGGTATTTATGAAACCGGTCTACCCTGACCGGGTTAAACCCAGCGCTTTTCGGGGCCGTGGACAATGGTGCGGACGCCGTCTACCTGGGTTTTTTGTTACCCCCAATGCTCGGGCCTTTCCCCGACCGCACTTTTCACCCAAGGATTTCGAGCCGTGTCGAGGAACTTCCCGGCAGCGGTGTCGATCTGCTCAGGCCATATCGGAAGGCGGAGGGTCTCGGCCAGGTCATGCGGCACTTCGAATCAACGCTTGCCGCCCAGCCAATGGAGAGACTCGAGGGCGCCATGGAAGATTTCTGGCTGGGTCGGCCCGTCATCGAAGCCTGCTCCGACGAATGACGGCAAGACGGCTGCGATTCGAGCAAGCAGCTTGGCGGTTGAAGCTAAACTGTCTGCTTGTCGAAACCGCTGAACAGCCATGCCCGAAGAACTGATCCGACGCAACCGCGAATGGGCCGAGGGCGTCCGCTCACAGTCACCGGCATATTTTTCGCACCTGGCCAAGTTACAGAAGCCGGACTATTTCTGGATCGGCTGCGCCGATGCCCGGGTGCCGGCCAATGTGATCGCCGGTCTGGAGCCGGGTGAGGTGTTCGTCCACCGCAACGTGGCGAATGTCGTGCACTCGGCCGATCTCAACCTGCTCAGCGCGCTGCAGTTCGCGATCGAGGGCTTGGGCATTCTCAAGATCATCGTTTGCGGCCACTACGGCTGCGGCGGCGTTCAGGCGGCCTGCGAGGACCGTTCCCACGGCCTCGTCGACCACTGGATAGAGCCGATCCGCAGCCTGAATCACGCCCACGCCGGTGAACTCGGCGAACTCGACGATAAAGCGCGCCGCGACCGGCTGGCCGAACTCAACGTGGTGCAGAGCGTGGCGCGCATCGCCGAAACGCCCATCCTGCGCACCGCCTGGGCCGAAGGACGGAAAGTGGAACTCCACGGCATGATCTACGCGCTGGCCGATGGGCGACTGCACAAGCTCGATTGCAGCATCGAGCCGGCTTGACCGCCTCCGGTTCGCGTGATTAACTGGGCCCTGGTGGCATGTGGGAACAGATCATGAAAACCCTTTTCGCATCTGTTGTTGCAATTGTGCTGGCGTCAACGGGCGGCCCGGCGCTCGCAGGCGGCTCGGACCGCAGCGCGGCAGCATCGGACCCGGATATCGCGGCGGCGAAGGAACAAAACCGCAAGCTCCAACAGGCGCTCCCGGCAGCGGCCGAATGGCTGCTCGAGCATAGCGATCCACGCAAGCGCGCCGCCGGCCTGCTGTACCGTGTCGACGCCGGACAGAGGCTCGATGCGCAGGCCGAGATGGTGGAGCGCATGACAACCGATGAGCGTTACCGGGACTACGACTCGGTGCGTCAGGCAGCGCTGGACGCACTCACCAGGGCTGAAGCCGCGCACGAGGAATTGGAATCGCTGACGCCGACCGAACTGCTGGATCGGTTCGACCAGGCCATTCGAACCACCACCGACGGCGCGGCGCTCGCCTGGCTGGCGAGCGCGTGCGCGAGCGCCGATATTGAAGCGTTCTGCATCGACGCCGGGCTGGACGATGCGATCGTCCGGCACGACGACGCCAATCTGCTCAGCCGACTCGCCCTTGTGCCCGATATAGAAGCCGAGATGCGCGACCGACTGATCATCGAAGCCAAAAACGCCAGCGACTATCTCATTCAACTACCGGTCGTGTGGTTCGAGGCGCTTGACGAAGGTCCGGCTGTCGCCGTGTTGAAGACGCCATATGACAAACTGGTCGCCGCTTTCAGTATCAGCATGGCCTACGGGATTCCCGCCTATGGACAAGTTACCAAGGCCTGCCAGGAGGAAATCGCGCCCGGCGGCGAACTCGATCGAGCCTGCGGCCGAATGGCAGACCGAATGATTTCTGACTCACGGACGGCGATCAGTCAGTCGATTGGATTCAGCCTGGCGTCATCACGTGCCGCGGCGCGCGATGATCAGGCGACGGTCGCTCGTCTCGAGCAGCGCAAGGTCTTTGAGAACGCGGTGCGCAGTTGCCGCGCAACGGCGCTGACGGAGGCTCTCGAAAATCTCGACGAATCCAGCGCCCGGGATTTCATGAAAATGCTCGACAAACACGGTGAAATCGAGGCCTGGGCGCGTCTGGCAGCACAACATGAAGTCGACTGTTCCAACCCGGATGCGCCGATGGCCGAGGCAATGGAAGAATATGCGAGGGAGCTCGAAGGCGATTCCTGACCGTAAAGCGTGCGTCTTCGTGGGGCGCTGGTGGATGCGTTGCGCTTATCCACCCTACAAGATTCTTTCGTCGTCCCGGGCTTGACCCGGGATCCAGCGGCTTTGTGACTCCGAAAAGCCGCTGGGCCCCGGATCAAGTCCGGGGCGACAAGAAATTCATGAATTAACGTCTTTTTTCCTGTCCTTCGTGCCTTCTTCGTGTTCTTCGTGTCCTGCCTTGATTTTTCGTTCTTTCGCTTCGCGCCTTTGCGTCTTCGCGAGAGCCGATCTGACTCCTGTCGACGTCTACGTCGCCTGGCGATGAACGCCGGCCACCGACCGCCCTGAAGGATCGGCGCGGTTGGCAAATTCGGGATCCCATGCCAGCGCGGCCGGTGAGCTGCAGGCAATCGACTTGCCCCCCGGCACCGTTGCAATGGCCGACGCCTCCGGGTAGTGCTCCTCGAACATCATGCGATACAGATACGCCTCCTTGGTCGCCGGGGAATGAATCGGGAAGCGGTTTTCGGCATCCGCCAGTTCGGCATCGGTCACCCGTCCGTCGGCAAAGTCGTGCAGCGCGTCGATCCAGCCGTAGCCGACACCGTCGGAGAACTGCTCTTTCTGTCGCCACGCAATTTCATAAGGCAGGAGGTGGGCGAACGCGCGGCGCAGCAGGTATTTTTCCATCCGCTCGGGCGCAATCATCTTCAACTTCGGGTCGATGCGCATGGCAATATCGAGCATCTCGGTGTCCAGGAACGGCACGCGCCCCTCCACGCCCCAGGCCGCGGTGGCCTTGTTGGCCCGCAGGCAATCGAACTGGTGCAGCGCGTCGAGCTTGCGCACCGTCTCGTAGTGGAATTCTTCGGCGTTCGGCGCCTTGTGGAAGTAGAGATACCCGCCGAACATCTCGTCGGCGCCCTCGCCCGACAACACCATCTTGATGCCCATGGCCTTGATCCGGCGCGCCATCAGGAACATCGGCGTGGCCGCGCGGATGGTCGTCACATCGAAGGTCTCGAGGTGGCGCACGACTTCTTCCAGTGCGTCCAACCCTTCCTGGAGCGTGTAGGTGAACGAATGGTGCACCGAGCCGATGTGATCGGCAACGATTTTCGCCGCGGCCAGGTCCGGGCTGCCTTCCAGGCCCACCGAAAACGTGTGCAGGCGCGGAAACCACGCCGGTTCGGTTTCGCCGGCCTCGATACGCCGCGCGGCATGGCGTGCGGCCAGGGCCGCAATCACCGATGAATCCAGCCCGCCCGACAGCAGCGCGCCGTAGGGCACATCGCACATCAGCTGGCGCGTGACGGCCGCCTCCAGCCCCTCGGCCAGCGCATGCACGGCCTCGTCCTCGTCGGTGATCGTAGCCAGCGTGCCGGCCGACGGCACCTGGTGGCGCCAGGGCGGGTCGTAGTAGCGCAACAGTTCGTCTTGTTCGGAATCGTAGACATGGCCCGGGGGAAAGATCTCGAACTCGTCGCAAAAATCATGGATCGCCTTGAGTTCCGATGACACCACACGCCGCCCGGCCGTGTCGCGGCCCCAATACAACGGCATCACGCCGATCGGATCGCGCGCGATCAGGTAGCGCCCGCGTTCGGCGTCCCACAGCACGAAAGCGAAAATCCCGTTGAGCGCCCGGGCCAGCGCGCCGGGCTGCATCTGCTCGTAGAGCGCCAGGATCACCTCGCAATCCGAGGCGGTGCGCAGCGGGTAGCTCGGCGAATGAACGCGCTCGAGCTCCGCATGATTGTAGATTTCTCCGTTGACCGCCAGCACGACCCGCTCGTCGGCGCCGTATAGCGGCTGCGCGCCGCTCTCCGGGTCAACGATGGCCAGCCGCTCGTGGGCCAGGATAACCTGGTCGTCCTCATGCACGCCGCTCCAGTCCGGGCCGCGGTGACGCTGGCGACGGGACCGCGACAGCATCTCGGCCCTCAGAGAGGGCGGCTTGTCACGGATGTCGAGAATGCCGAGGATTGAGCACATCGGGGTTCCTTTTCGCCGGTCCGGCAAGTCGTGTCGGTCAGCGTTCGACTATATCGCCAAAGATAGCTGCTGCGGGTTCAAGAGTCCTGAAATCAGGCACCCAACGGTGCCAGGTTCAAGCCAGGCCGCCAATCGAGACGGGAACGTGCCGCGAAATGCGGTCCCGGCCGCCGCGCTTGGCGCGGTACAACGCCTCGTCCACGCGTTTGACACAATCGTCCCATGTCTCCCTGCCGGGCAGGTACTGGACCACGCCGAAGCTTGCAGTCAGCTTCAGGCTATGCACGCCGATTTCAACCGGCTCTTCGCCGATCGCCGCGCGAAGCCGCTCGGCGACCCGTTCGGCCTGCTCCAGTGGTGCGCCCGGCAACAAGGCAAGGAACTCCTCGCCGCCGAAACGAAAAGCCACGTCTTCGCCCCGGATGATGCGGCCGATCCGATGCGCAATCTCGGACAACACCCGGTCGCCGACCTGGTGACCGAACTCGTCGTTGACGCGCTTGAAATGATCGAGGTCGAACAGCATGATCGACAGCGGCATGCCATGTCGCGCGGCACGCTGCATATACCGCTCCGCGATCGCGTCCAGCGACAACCGGTTGTTCATGCCGGTCAGCGGGTCCTTTTCCGCCAGACCCGCGAGTTCGACCTGCTTCTCGCGAAACATCATGACCGCGAACGCCATGGTGAGCAGGAAGCCGAAGATCATCGCGGCCAGGAATGCCATGGTCTGCATGTCGCCCTGGCCGACCGGAATCGCGCCGGACGGCGCCACCGCCACCAGGAAACGGAACGCAATGACCGCAGAAAATCCCAGCAGGACGGCTGCGGCCATTCGATGATATGCGCGCATTCCCGGCCGTTCGCTGCGCCAAAGAAGCACGCCTGCCCAGGCCGAGAGCACCAGGTGGAGGATGGAGTAGACCAGGATTCGCATGCCCAGCGACTCGCGAAGAGGCGCCACTTCGAGCCCTGCAATGAACAATGCAGCAACGATCCCGATCAACCAGCCGGTTCGGGTGCGGTTGCCTAGATAACGCTGAATTCCGACCAGCACGAACACGTGCCCGAGCGAAATAAGAAGATTGGCCAGCCCGGCCGCAAAACTGCCGGACAGCGGAAAAGCACCGACCAGCGACAAGGTGCCGACCAGGTAACCTGTGCCCAGTGCCAGACCGGCGGCGAGCCAGTCGAGCATGGCGCGTGCGCGCATCCCGGCCTGATAGATGCCCAGCATCGTCGCCGCCATCAGGAAACCGCTCACGCTGGACGCGAATGCCATGGTTCGCATATCCAGCATCAGCAAATCGCTTGTCACATCTTTCCCCTCAACTGAATTTGAAATGTGCCCGCTTTCTTAAAATGGCATCAAAATACCTACGGTACTTGAGGCACGCCATATGCGGCGCATGTCCGCGCTTGTCGCGACAAGCGGCTTCGCTTCGCGGTTCCGGTCGTTCCGGTCGGGCATTGACCCGGAATACTTACTTGTATGCCGGGTTAATGATGCAAAAACCGCGCCAAGCCCGTAAAAATGTGAGTCATACCGGTTTTAGTCCACCAATGGACGGCGCATCTCACGGGTTGCGGGTTTTGCAGATGTTCAATCCCGGGCCCCGTCGACGGCATGCCGCATCAATGCGCGCAGAGCGGCGGGCTTGACCGGCTTGAAAAGTCGCTGGTAGCCGAGCATCTCGAGCTGCTCGCCCAGTTCATCCTCCCGATCAGCAGTCAGAATCACTACCGGAGACTGGCGACCTGTCGTGCGGCGAACCTCGGCACTTACTGAAAGCCCGTTGTCGCCCCCGGCCAGGTGGTAGTCGGCAATTATCAGGTCGATATCGGCATCGGCACGCGACAGGGCCTCTTCCCGGTTGGCCGCTACACGTACCCGGCAGCCCCAGCGTTCCAGCAGCATGCGCATCCCGTCGAGAATCTCGCGATCGTCGTCGATGCAAAGCACCTCCAGACCTTCGAAGCTGGCCAGCGCGCGCACAGACGCGCCTGCGACATCGGCCGAAGGCTGCCCGGCTATGGCTTCAGTCAACGAAACAGAGACCGTAAAGACACTGCCTTGACCAGGGCGGGAATGCAATTCAAGCGGTACGTCCAGCATGCGGCAGATCCGGCGACAGATGGAGAGGCCGAGGCCCAACCCCTGGTCGAATTCCGATGCATCGTCGTCCACACCCACCCGAGCGAATTCCTCGAAAATACGCTCCTGCTCCGAGGCGTCGATGCCCGGCCCGGTGTCCCAGACTTCGATACGCAGCAGCCGTCCGCGCTGTCTGCATCCGACCAGGACGCCGCCGCGGCGCGTGTATCTCAGCGCATTGTTGACAAGGTTGAACAAAATGCGTTGCAGCAGCTTGGGGTCGACATGAATCCAGTGCGAGCTCGGTCGCACCCGCAGCCTGAGGCCGCGGCGCTCGGCGAGCGCCGAAAACTGTCGCTCGATCTTGTCCAACAGCTGCGCGGCCGAAACGGTGCTCCATTTCGGCTGCAAGGCGCCCTGATCGAGTCGGCTGATATCCAGCAGCGCCGAAAGCAGCTCTTCGGCCACCCCCAGGCTGTGATCGACCCGACGCACCAGCCGCGCTTCGTCTGAATCCAGGTGCCCGACGCGCTGGCTCAGGTTGGCCGAAAACAGGCGAGCGGCATTCAGCGGCTGAAGAAGATCATGACTCGCGGCGGCGAGAAACTTGGTCTTGCTCCGGTTGGCCTGCTCGGCGTCGTGCTTGGCGGCTTCCAGGGCCTGCATGGTGGCGCGAAGTTCGCGCGTTCGGCGAGTGACCTGCTGCTCCATCGTGTCGTAGGCGCTTTTCAGTTCGGTCTCGTTCTGCTTGAAGCCGGTGATATCGGTATAGGTCGTCACGTACCCGCCGCGCGGCATCGGGTTGCCGCGAATCTCGATCACGCGGCCGTCTTTGTGACGGCGCTCGAAAACGTAGGAAGTACCGCGCCGCATGTGGTGCATTCTTCGATCTATGGCCGCCTCGACCTCCTGGCTGCCGCCGCCGTGTCTTCGCTCCAGGTTGAACCTGATCAGTTCGTCCACAGGACGTCCGAGATAGACCATGTCGGCCGGATATCCCAGCAGTTCGACATAAGCGCGGTTCCAGCTGACCAGTCGCAGGTCGGCGTCCACCACGCTCACACCCTGGCTGATGTGATCCAGCGTGGCCTCAAGCAGGTCCCGGTTGAACTGTATTGCGCTGGACGTCTGCTCCAGCAGCGCAAGCGCCTCGTCGGTATTCATGCCGCTGCGGCGCAGGCCGGCGGTCAGGACACTGCGTGCCGATGCCGACCCGATGCACCCGGACAGCAGGCGCTCGGTAAAACCGACAAGCTCGGCGTTGGCCGGCACCCGTTCGAACTCGCCGAATCCGGCCTCGGGGCCGTAGTCCAGTGCGTTCGCGAAAGCAAGATCGACACGCTCCTGGCCGATGAAGCTCATCGCCAACCGACGCAATTCGCCCACGGTTACAGGACGCAGCGAGTCACGCCGACCGAGCAGCATCGGCAGCGTGGGCCTGCGCCGACGTACCCAAAGCGAAATTGCAATGAGTGCGAAGACATTCAGCGACAGTCCGACAAGTACAGCGGCGTTGAGACCGGGCTTCGCCCAGACCGGCCAGGCCGGAAAGATCGAGGGCGCGAAGACCAGCAGCAGCCAGCTGCCCAGACCAAGCACCAGACCGGCCATTGCGCCCTCGCGGCTGGCGCGCGCCCAGTAAACGCCGAGCACCAGGGCCGGCGCAAACTGTATAACCGCGGCAAAGGCCATCAGACCGATCGTGGCAAGTGCATCGGCGGACGGCAGCGCGAGGTAATAAACCCAGCTGACGAGGGCCAGCGCCAGAATGGTGATGCGCCGGCTCTGCAACAGCCAGCGCCCGAAATCCAGGCCCCGGTGCAGCTTGAACTGCATCAGCAGCGGTGCAATCAGATCATTGCTCACCATGGTCGCAAGCGCCACGGTGGCGACGATCACCATGCCGGTGGCCGCCGAAAATCCGCCAATGAACGACAGTAGAGCAAGATCCGCCCGATTGCCGCTCATCGGCAGGCTGAGCATGAACATGTCGGCATCGACCGTCTGGCCGGGGAATCGCTCGAGGCCGGCGACAGTTATCGGCACCACCAGCAGCGTGAACATGATCAGGTACAGCGGAAACAGCCAGCGCGCGGTATTCAGGTCGTCGGCGCGTTCATTTTCCACGAAGGTCACCTGGAACTGCCGCGGCAGGCACAGGATGGCCGCGCCGGCCAGCAACGTCTGGACCCAGAAGCCTTCCGGCAGCCCGTCGGGCATGAACAATGCCCTGTACTCGCCGCTACCCGAAATTGTCCGGACAAGGCCACCCGGTCCGTCGAGCAGTGTGAAAAGCGCCCACAAACCGACTACGGCGAAAGCGATGAGCTTGATCACCGACTCGAACGCTACCGCCATCACCATGCCGCGATGGTGCTCACTGGCCTCCAGCCGCCGGGCGCCAAACAGGATCGCGAACACGCCCAGGGCAAGCGCCAGCACCAGTGCCAGCGAAGATTCCGAGAGCCTGGTCGAATCATCGGCGATGACCACCAGGCCGTTGGTGACGGCCTTGAGCTGCAATGCGATGTAGGGAATGGATCCGAGCACCGCCGCCAACGTGACCAGTACCGCCAATGGTCGCGACTTGCCGAACCGGTGCGCGATGAAATCGGCGATTGACGTCAGCCGCTGTTCACGGCTGAGTTTCAGGATGCGGTGCATCAGGTCGTGCCCCAGCACCAACACCAGAATGGGACCGATATAGATGGTGGCGAAAAGCCAGCCGTCCGACGCCGCGCTGCCGACGGCGCCGAAGAATGTCCACGAAGTGCAGTAAACCGCCAGCGAAAGGCTGTAGATGGCCGCGCGCGTACGCCCGCCGAGGCGACGCGACGGCAAGCGGTCGCCAAACCACGCCAACCCGAACAGCAGACCGACGTAAGCCAGCGCGATCAGTCCGATCAATTGCGGCGAGAACATCGGCGGCTACACCGTGGGCAAATGGCGACCGGGCAATCATAGCAGCCGGCGTTTGCACATCGCCACCGACCATAGGTCGCGCCGCCCGGGAGTGCACAAAAAGCCGGTCGAGAGCGGAAGAATCGGCTCTTCATTGCCCACCTCTCGACTAAAGTCGAAGCGCATTTGCGAACCCCCGCTGCTATCTTCGCTGCACAACAGCACAAATGCCGGAGGGTAGAAAGATGTCGCAACAATCGGAACACCAGGAGCGCAGAGACGCTTACTGGAACGCGAACAAGAGAATCATGTTTGGCTGTCTCGTCGTCTGGTTCATCGTTTCGTTCGGCTTCGGCATCGTCCTTGCCGAACCCCTGGACAACATCCAGTTGTTTGGCTATCCGCTCGGGTTCTGGTTTGCCCAGCAGGGTTCCATCTATACGTTTCTGATCCTGATCTTCTTCTATGCCTGGCGCATGAACAAGCTCGATCGCGAACACGACGTGCACGAAGAATAAGGAGCGCCAAACATGGACAATCTTCAGCTACTGACCTATATCGTCGTCGGTTTTACCTTCGTTCTCTACATCGGCATTGCGGTGTGGTCGCGGGCGCATACAACCGGCGACTTCTACGTGGCCGGCAAGGGCGTGCATCCGATTGCCAACGGCATGGCCACGGCCGCCGACTGGATGTCGGCTGCATCTTTCATCTCCATGGCCGGCCTGATCGCCTTCCTCGGGTACGACGGTTCGGTGTACCTGATGGGCTGGACCGGCGGATACGTACTGCTGGCGCTGCTGCTGGCGCCGTACCTGCGAAAATACGGCAAGTTCACGGTGCCTTCGTTCATCGCCGACCGCTATTATTCGAAGAGTGCTCGCGTGGTTGCGGTGATCTGCCTGATCTTCATTTCGTTCACCTATGTCGCCGGCCAGATGCGCGGCGTCGGCATCGTGTTCTCGCGATTCCTCGAAGTCGAAATCCTCACCGGCTTGCTGGTAGGCATGGGTGTCGTGTTCATCTACGCCGTGCTCGGCGGCATGAAGGGCATCACCTACACCCAGGTGGCGCAGTACTGCGTATTGATCTTCGCCTATACCGTGCCGGCGGTATTCATCTCGATACAGCTGACCGGAAACCCGTTCCCTCAGCTCGGACTGGGATCCACGGTGGTCGGCAGCGAGTCGATGTACCTGCTCGAAAAGCTCGACCTGGTGGTGCAGGATCTGGGCTTCGGCGCCTATACCGACGGCAGCAAGGCCATGATCGACGTGGCGGCAATCACGCTGGCGCTGATGGTGGGCACGGCCGGGCTGCCGCACGTGATCGTACGCTTCTTCACGGTGCCCAAGGTATCGGATGCGCGCAAGTCGGCCGGCTGGGCGCTGCTGTTCATCGCACTGCTCTACACCACCGCCCCGGCCGTCGGCGCCATGGCGCGGCTGAACCTGATCGAAACCATCTGGCCGGGCGAGGTCGCCGAAAGCCAGCCGCTTGCCTACGAGGAGCGGCCGGAATGGTTCCGGACCTGGGAAAACACCGGGCTGCTGGACTTCACCGACAAGAACGGCGACGGGATGATCCAGTACTACAACGACGCCAACCCCGAGTTCGCGCCGACCGCCGAGGCGAACGGCTGGGAAGGCAACGAATTGATGGTCGACCGCGACATCATGGTGCTGGCCAACCCGGAAATCGCCAACCTGCCGAACTGGGTGATCGCGCTGGTGGCAGCCGGCGGGATCGCAGCGGCGCTATCGACCGCGGCCGGGTTGTTGCTGGTGATTTCGTCGGCGGTATCTCACGATCTGGTCAAGAATATATTTGCGCCCAACATGAGCGATCGGGGCGAGCTGCTGACGGGACGCATCGCGGCCGCGGTGGCCATCTGCGTCGCCGGCTACCTGGGCTACAACCCGCCCGGCTTCGTCGCGCAGGTGGTCGCCTTCGCGTTCGGGCTGGCGGCGGCATCGCTGTTCCCCGCCATCATCATGGGCATTTTCTCGACCCGGATCAATCGCGAAGGCGCAATCGCCGGGATGCTCACCGGCCTGATCTTCACCTTCGGCTATATCCTGTACTTCAAGGGGATTTTCATCACCCCGCTGGCTGAGAACATTCCTGCCAACTGGCTGTTCGGCATCTCGCCTGAAGGCATCGGCGTGGTCGGCATGGCGCTTAACTTCGGCGTCGCGTTCACCGTCAGCAGGTTTACTGCGGCACCCCCGGTGCACATCCGCGAGCTCATCGAGGACATCCGGGTGCCGCGCGGTGCCGGAGGCGCCGAGGCGCACTGACGGGCCGCGAGCGACGAACCGCAACAACCCGGAATCTACCGCCGCGGCGGCGGTAGAACCGGCAGTCGACGGATCCGGCGGTGTCATTCACCGCCGGATTCTGTTTCAAGACCCATAAAATCGATGCCATGAAAGGTCCATCACCCGATATCTCCCGGTTTCTCCAGTCGGTCGCGCCGTTTTCGGAGCTTGGTTCCGACGCGGTCGAATCGGTGGCCGCCAGGCTGCGCATCCGTTACCACACGGCCGGAGAGTCGCTGGGCGAATTCAACCCGCCGGGCCAGGCCGGGCTTTTCATCCTGCGCAAAGGCGCGGTCGAACTGCTGGACCGTTCCGGCGAAATCCTCGAGCAGCGCGGTGAAGGAGACCTTTTCGGTCATACCATCGCCTTCGGCAGAGATATTTCCGGCTATGCCGTCCGCGCCACGGAAGACTGCCTGATCTGGCACCTTGCACCGGATGACGTAAGCTGGTTTCTTCAACGCCAGCCGAGGCTGGCAGCTTTCTTCGAAGGCGGCCCCGGCGCGCGGCTGCGCGAAGAAAGCCTGGCCAATGCGCGGCGTGAAACCCTGCGCGAGCTGAAACTGAGACCGCCGATCACCGCCGAACCCGAAACCCGCATCGCCGAATGCGCACGGCGAATGGCCGAGCATCACGTGAGCTGTCTCCCGATACTGGAAGACGGTGAACTGACCGGCATCATCACCGATAGAGACTTGCGCAACCGGGTTCTGGCCAAGGGGCTGAATCCGGATACGCCGGTGCGCGAAATCATGACGCAGAATCCGGCAACTGTCTCGGTTGGCGGCCACATCGAGGCCGCGCTGGTCGAGATGATGCGGTTGGGCATCCATCATCTGCCGGTCACCGGCGAGAATGGCACGCTTGCCGCGGTGGTCAGTTCGGGCGACCTGATGCGCGTCCAGTCACCCCACCCGCTTCGTCTGGTGCGTGATATCCAGCGCGCCAGGGACACCTCGGCCGTGACCGACCTGGCGCGGCGCGGGCCGCGAATGCTCGCCGGACTGGCCAACGCGGGCGCCGGCGCAGCGGAAGTGGGCCGAATCGCAGGCCGCATTACCGACGCCTGCACGCGTCGGCTGCTCGCGCTGGCCGAAGAAGCGCTGGGCACGCCGCCACTGGAATACGCGTGGCTGGCCTTTGGTTCGCAGGCCAGGCTGGAACAGGGCTTGATCAGCGACCAGGACAATGGCTTGCTGCTGGCCGAAGCGCCCGACGACGCGGCCGCCGATTACTTCGAGGCCCTGGCCACCCGCGTTTGCGACGGACTCGACGCCTGCGGCTATATATTCTGCCCCGGCGGCGTAATGGCCAAGGGCGAGTGGCGAATGGACTTCAGTGCCTGGCGGCGGCGATTCGACGGCTGGATCCGGGAGCCGGCGCCGAAATCGGTCATGCAATCGTCGATATTCTTCGACATGCGCGCCGTGGCCGGCAGCAAAGAGCTGGCCGAGCGGCTTCATCACGAAGTGCTGGCGCAGGCGCGCGACAGCGAGATCTTCCGCCGCTTCCTGGCCGCCGAAGCCCTGGGCCACAGGCCGCCGGTGGGATTGTTCCGCCAGTTCGTCCAGGAACACGGCGGCAAACAATCCAGAGGCCTGAATCTGAAGAAGCGCGGCGTAATCCCTATAGTCGACCTGGCACGGGTTCGTGCCCTCGAAGGCGCGCTGGACGTGATTCATACCGAGGAGCGGATCCAGGCCGCTGCCGACGCCGGACTGATCACCACCAGCGACGCCGACGACGTGATCCATGCGTTGAAATTCATCGCCGACATCCGGCTCAAGCACCAGGCACGTCAGCTCGAAGCGGGCGACACGCCCGATCACCTGGTCGATCCGGACGAGCTCTCCGGGCTGCACCGGCGTTATCTCCGCTCGGCGTTCGGCATCGTCAGCGAGGCGCAGAAGGCGCTGGCCCTGCGCTACCTTTTATGACCCATCTTGCCCACCACCCCTTCTACTGCGTCTCGCTATTAACGGGTGCTGGATAAGGTGGGTTTGCACTTCCTCAAGCGCTGGCGATGGCGCGCGCTGGACCGCTCGCTACGCGCCGCCGACCGTGGAGTCGGGCTGCCCGACGCGCTGTTGCGCGTCAACGCCGCGCCGCTGCTGGCCGTCGATCTGGAAATGACCGGTCTGGATCCTGCCACCGATGCCATCGTCAGTATCGGCTGGGTACCGATCGACAACGGGTCCATAGATCTGGCAGGCGCCTCGGAGGTCGGTCTGAAACCGGACCCTTCACATTCGGTCGGCCATTCGGCCACCATCCACGGCATCCGCGACTGCGACCGAATCGGCGGTCTCGAGTCTTCTCGAGCGCTTGAGCGCCTGATGCAGGCAGTCGCTGGACGAATCGCGGTATTCCATCATGCGCCGCTGGACACGGCCTTCCTGGATCGCGCGCTTAGACGCGAACTCGGCACGGGCTGGCGGATTCCCTGGATTGACACGCTGGATTGGTTCAGGCGGCGCCAGGCAGACCGCGATCACGACGACGCCGGCGCATCGACCCGGCTGGAAGCCGTGCGCGAAGCCTTCGGACTCGATGCGCGTTCAGCGCATAACGCAGTGGACGATGCCATTTCCTGCGCCGAGGTCGCGCTGGTTCTGGCCGCACACAGCCGCGCCCGCCTGCTGGACGCATGCAAATTGCCGCGCGGTAAGTAGCTGTATCCGAACTGCACAAACTGGCTCAGAGCGCCAGCGCGTCGTCCCCGGGCTTGTCGTCGCCGTCGTTTCCGGCAGGGAAGACCTGGACGAAGGAACGCCACTGCGCCGCGGCGATCAGCAGCTGAAGAAACAGCGACAAGGCCATGGAAAGCAGCTGGACGATAACGACGCCGGCGTTGCCCAATGCCAGGCTCAGGATGCCCGAGACGATCGCGAACGTAATGCCCGCCAGCAGGAACACGCCGACAACGACCAGGAGAAACCCGAGAATGGCAATCCAGTTGATCACCAGCGCGCGCAGGCTCCAGAGCAGTGCGGTGAATACCGGCCAGTTCCAGAAGAACACCAGCGGCACAGCGAAATACAGCCCGCCAAGCACCAGCGCCAACACTACCGCCGCAAGTGCAAGGCCGCCGAATACGTTGACCCCCTCTAACAGCGTCAGCAGCTGCTCCGGGTTGTTGTTCATCGCTTCGGGATCGTTCAGGAATTCGGTCAGTGCCTGCATATCCATCTGCGGCGCCAGCCATGCGCTGAGCACGCCGAGCGCGGCAAACAGGCCGACGAGGAAGAAGGCCCCGAGCATCAACAGGGCACCGCGCCTTCGGCTATCGGTGAGGCCGGCCAGGACGGTCTCCACGCCCGGTGTCTCACTTTGCTGAACGGCTCTGAACACGTTGAGCATGCCGGCGGTCAGCGCCGGCGAAATCAGCATCAGGGCCAACGTACCGATCAACGGCACGACCTGCACCAGCGAAATCGCCAGCAGCACCAATACAACGCGCAATAGCGCGCTTCCACCGCGCGACATCAATTCGCCGCCGCTGATCAGCCAGCCGGTACCGTCGCCGAAACCTGCCTTGTGGATATGGGGGGATTTCATCTCTCGGCTTCGACCCCTGCAAACTTGAGCGCGTCGGCACTCCAGGGCTCCGCCTGGTCGATCGCTCCGGGGACGTCCTCGGGACGCTCGACCGCGTGCCAGAGATCCAGGTGCGCCTGGTTCATGAACTTCTCGCGCACGCTGTGGCGCAGGAAGTCCAGCAACAGGTCGTAGTAGCCGTTACTGTTGACCAGAATGATGGGACCGAAATATTGGCCAAGGCGCTTGAGCGTCATCGCCTCGAACACTTCCTCGAACGTTCCGCAGCCGCCCGGCAGCGTCACCACAGCCCGGCTGTTTTCCAGCATCATGTGCTTGCGAACCCGCATGTCCGGAACGACCTCCAGTGTGGTCAGGCCTTGATGTCCCTTCTCCATGTCCATGAGAAACTTGGGGATGACGCCGTGGACTTCGCCGCCGGCCTCGCCCGCGGCGTCGGCCAGCGCACCCATAAGGCCGGTGCTTCCGCCGCCGTATACGATCGGCATGCCGGCGGCAGCAAGGGTCCGGCCCAGGCGCGCGGCGACATCGAAGTATTCCGGCGCCAGCGCCTGGCTGGATGCGGCGTAGACTGTTACCCGCTCAACTGACACAGACCAACAACCTCTCGAGCCCAGATGAAGAAAAATACGAACACAGACCGCTATTGTAGACGCGCAATCGCGCTGGTCGCAGCCGGATTGTTCCTTGTCGGATGTTCCGACGAACCGAAAGAGCCGCTGCAACCGGGCGAGGCCGAATACGTCAGGTACTGCTCGACCTGCCATTCTTCCGACGGCCTGGGCCGGCCCCCGACCTTTCCGCCGTTGGCGGGTTCGGAATGGCTTGAATTGGGGCCGGAAGCGGTATCGCTGATCGCGCTGGTCGGCCTGCGCGGCGAAATCGAGGTCGCCGGACGGACCTACCGCGGCTACATGCCGACGATGCGCCAACTCGATGATTCCGAGATCAAGCTCATACTCGACTACATCGATCAGCAATGGGCTGATTGGGAAAGCATTCCGGCGACCGAAGAAATTGCCGCGCTGCGCGCGCGAGTTGCCGATGAACCGGTGCTGGAAGGCCGCGAGGCGCTGGAACGCCTTCTCGACGAGGTGGCGCCATGAACGGGCTCCGCGCCGTCACGAATCCGCCTTCGGCGATGGTAATCCTCGGCATTACCGTCGTGGCTTACCTGTTTCAGTCGATGAATCAGCTCGAATCGATGCGGCTGCTTGCGTTATGGCCGCTGGGCACGCCCGAGCAGATGAATTTTTCGGGCATCGGCGTCCTCGACACCGGCTTCGGTCCGTGGCAATTGCTCACCTACGGGCTGATGCACGGCGGCATCGGCCATCTGTTCTTCAACATGTTTGCGTTGTACATGTTCGGTCTTCCGATCGAGCAGGCCTGGGGCTCGCGTCGATTCGTCATTTATTACGTCGTCTGTATCGTTGGCGCCGGAATCGTGCAGTTGGCCACAGCCGCAGCTACCGGCGAGATCTATCCGACCATCGGCGCTTCGGGCGGCGTATTCGGGCTTCTGCTGGCATTCGGCATGATGTATCCGAATCAGCGTATCTTGTTGCTGATTCCGCCCGTGCCGATTCGGGCCAAGTATTTCGTCGTCGGCTACGGGTTGCTGACGCTGTTCTTCGGCGTCACCGGCACCATGGCCGGCGTGGCACATTTTGCCCACCTGGGTGGAATGCTGTTCGGCCTCGGCATGATTCTCTATTGGGGCCGAAGCGACTACCGCAGGCGACAGTAGCGAGTCACCAGCATGGACATGGCCTGATGACGCTCGACTGCCTTAAGCTTTCGGACCTGCTTCGCCGATTCGCGCGAGCGATCTTGTTGCCGATTCTTGCCCTGACAAGCTTCGCCACTCTTGCGCTTGATCCGGATTGGCAGGCTTCCCAGTTCCAGCACGACACCTACACGCGCGACGACGGCCTGCCTGCCGACGTGGTCTGGCAGGTCATCCAGTCCCGCCAGGGTTATCTGTGGCTTGGCACGCAAAACGGCCTGGTTCGGTTCGACGGTATCCGGTTCAAGATCTTCAACGCGCAGAATGTGCCGGAATTCGACGCCAGTGATGTGCGCGCCGTCGCCGAGACCGGTGCGGGCACGATCTGGGCCGGCACATACGGCGGCGGCGCTGTGCACATGGTCGGCGACCAGTTCACCCGGCTGACTCGCGCCGACGGCCTGGCCGACGACATCATCTACGACATTCACCCGGCGAGGGACGGGGCGGTCTGGTTCGCGACCGCCGGGGGACTGAGCCGTCTGCTTGATGGCCAGGTCACCAGCTGGACCACGGTCGACGGGCTGGTCGCCAACCGCGTGTTCCGGATCGCCGAAGCGCCCGGCGAAATGCTCTGGCTGGCTACGCTTACCGGTGGTCTGAGCCTGTTCGATGGCGAAACCTTTACCAACTTCTCCGACGCCGACGGCCTGGACTCGGTCCAGATGCATATGCTCTTTTCCGACGAAACCGGCGTGCTGGCCGGCAGTTATACGGGCGGGTTGTTCCGCCTCGACGGCGCCGAGCAGCCGGTCCCGCTCCCGCGCGGCGATCTGCCGGCCGATCTGCCCATGCAGGCAGCCCTGCGCGACCGGGACGGCAACCTCTGGATCGGCAGTTATGGTCGCGGTCTCTGGCGCTGGTCCATCGGCGGTCAGGCGCAGCAATTCGATCTCGACGACAGCAGTCCGCGGCACATCTTCGACCTGCTCGAAGACCGCGAAGGCAACCTCTGGCTGGCAAGCATGAACGGGTTACATCGCCTCGGCGAAGGCCTGTTTCGGACCTGGGGCGCGCCGGAGGGGCTAGCCGATACCACGTTCGTGGTCTCCAGTCATCGCGGCGACATTCTGGCCGGCAGCGAAGGCCGCGGGCTATTCAGGCTGGACCCGGACGGTGAAATCAGTCACATGACCACCGACGACGGGCTTTCCAGGAACAGCATTTCAGCGCTGATGGTCGATTCACAGGATCGCATCTGGGCGGGCACCTTCGGCGGCGGCATCAACATTATCGACGGAGACGACGTGCAGCAGATCGGTGTCGACGACGGCCTGACCAGCAATCACGTCTTCGCGATTCACGAACACAGCGATAGCAGCGTATGGGTGGCCGCCGAGGGTGGCCTCAACCACCTGGTCGAAGGCAGCATCGAAACGACAACGGCCGAGGACGGACTACCCGCCGGGGTTATCCGTCACATCATGGAAGACGACGCCGGACATCTCTGGCTTTCCGCAAGCGACAGCGTGGTGCGATACGACGGCGAGAGAACAGAGGCCTGGAGACTGTCCGGGGGACCCGTCTCCATGACGTGGCAGGATCCAACCGGATCGATCTGGATCGGCATGCGCAACGGGGGACTTGCGCGGATGGCCGACGGTGAGTTGTTCCAATTCGAACTGTCGCACGGCATGCCGCAACAGTCGGTGATGGCGATCGTCGCCGACGACGCCGGCGACCTCTGGCTGAGTGGCTCAACCGGTCTGGTGCGCGTGAGCCGGAACGCGCTGGACGCCGTCGCCGACGGCCGCGCGGATAGATTCGAGGCGCGGCTCTACAACGATTCGGACGGACTGCGCTCCTCGCAGTTTCTGGGCGGGTTCCAGCCAGCCGGAATGCGGGCCGACGACGGCCGCCTCTGGTTCCCCACAAATCGCGGACTGGTGGTCGTCGATCCGGATCAGGCCGATCCGCTGGCGCAGAACCTCGATTTGATCATCGAGCAGGTCCGGGTCAATTCCGACCCCGTCGAGCCGGCGACTGAAATGCGGCTACCGGCAACCGCCAGGGCACTTGAAATCGACTACACAGCGCCGCGGATGAGCGCGCCTGAACGCATCCGGTTTCGCTATCGGCTGGTCGGCTTCGATGATGAATGGCAACTGGCCGGCGAGCGTCGTACCGCCTACTTCACCGGCCTCACGCCCGGACCCAAGGTTTTCGAGGTTCAGGCCGCAACCGAAGCCGGCGGCTTCGACGATTCCTCGGCAGTCGCCACGCGGCGCCTGGAACTCTATCGGGCTCCGTTCTGGTACCAGACGTGGTGGTTCAAATGCCTGGTGCTGATCGCCCTCGCGTTGGCAGTCTTTGCCGTCTATCGAATCGCGATTGGCCAATCCCGGCTCAGGGAGCGGCGCCTGGAGAGCCTGGTCAACCAGCGTACCCGCGAGCTTCGCCGCGCGCTGATCAAGGTCGAGCGCATTTCGCGCATCGACGGGCTGACCGGCGTTGCCAATCGCCGATACTTCGAAGAGAAGCTTGTGCGGCTATGGAAGGAAGCCGTGCAACATCGGGCCCCGATCAGCGTGATCATGCTCGACATCGACCGCTTCAAGCAGTACAACGACAGCGCGGGTCATCAGGCCGGAGACGACTGTCTGCACGAGGTTGCGCGCGCGCTGGAATCAGGCGTCATGCGCGAAGACGATCTCGTGGCCCGATACGGCGGCGAGGAATTCGTAATCCTGTTGCCCAATACGGACAGGGACGCGGTCGTGGCTGTGGCCGAGCGAATCCAGGAAGCCATCGCCAAGCTGCGGATAGAACATCCAGACAGCGACGTCGCGCCCTTCTTGACCGTCAGCCTTGGCACGGCGACGGCAAGCGAAGGCCAGATCGACAGCCCGGAATCGCTGATCGAACAGGCCGACCGCGCCCTTTACCGCGCCAAGCGGGCCGGACGCAATCGCATCGTCGCCAACTGAAACAAGGCCCGATTGGGCGCAGAAAGACGCGGCTTCACAGGCCGTGATCGAAAAAGTGCGGGCCATGAGACCCGCACTATCCTGTTCCGATGATTTTTCAGCAGCCGGATCAGTCCAGTTGACCAATCCGCACATTTCCGCTGAAAGTCGATGCCTCGATCTCGACACCGGCCGATCCCGCTTCCATCGACAGGCTCTCTCCCGGCCCACGTCCCGACCGCACCTCGCCGCCGAATGCGCTGGAGATGCTGCCGGAAAACGTCTCTGCATCGACCCGGACGCCGGTGCCTGCCGGCAGGTAAAGCTCGACGTCGCCGCTATGGCTGCTGATATCCAGCCGCGAGCGCTCGGTCGGCCGAATCCGGGCCACGACATCGCCGGAGACCGACTCGATCGACAATTCCGAAACCGCGCTGCCGTCTACCCTGACGTCTCCGCTGACCGATTCGAGCTCGACCCGGCCGCTCGCGCCCGAGGCTTCGACATCGCCGCTGACCGACTTGATACGGTTGACTTCCGATGCACTTCCCTGGGCGCTGAGATCGCCGCTGACGGTGCTTGCCGTCAGGCGCTGCGGCATTACGCCTATCAGCTCCAGGTCGCCGCTGACGGATTTGGCTTCCACCGACCGGCCTTCGAGTTCACGCAGCAACAGATCGCCGCTTACGGTCTGAACGTCGAGTTCGCTGCCGCGCGGCACCAGCAGCCGGAGATCGGTCGAGGCCTTGTTCAGGCCCCAGCCGGACTTGCCTTGCTTCATTTCAAGGCGGATCCTCCAGTCATCCGGGCCGCCTTCGATCACGAGTTCCTTGACGTCGTCACCAAGCGTTCCGGACAGAAGCCATTCTTCGGCATCGTGGCCGATGATCTCGAACTCACCGGTGACGCCGCTGAACTGGATACGCCCGTCCGCCGATGCCGGCCGCGACTCGTCGACCGACTCGGCAGCAAATGCAGCGGTCGCGACAAACAGGCTCCCGACCAGAATTGCCTTTACCATCAAGGTTGACTTCACAAGTGTGCTCATAGGTTCATACTCCGTTCGTTGTTGGGGGTTTGGTTAAGACCAATGGAGCGGACCAGTCGCGCCTGACGCATCCGCGCCTCGGTCAGAAACTCGAGCAGCAACCGGTTGTCCGGGTCGTGCTCCAGTGCCTGTTCCAGCTGCGCGATGGCCTGCTGGTTGTCCTGCCAGGCCGCCATAAGGGACGCTGGCGAATCGATGTCGGATGCGGCCGGCGTCTCCGGAGCGGCCACGCGCATCGCCTGGACTTCCGCCTTCATCGTTTCGGCAAGTCCACCGGAGGACACCGGCGTGGGCCCGATCTGCAGGACGACCAGCGCGATGCCGGCCACAACCGCTGCTGCGGCAAGTCCGGCTGAAAGCGCTTTCGGCCAGCGGCGTTTGCGAATCCGGCGCTCGATCGCCGTCCAGTTGTCGGGTGGCGGTTCGGCGATGCGGGTCAACGCATCCAGCCTGCGATCCAGTTCGCTGTCGTCCATTACAGAGTTCTCCGGTCGGGAATCATTGGGTGTCATGCCAGCATCTCCTTCAAGAGATTGCGAGCCCGGTGCAATTGCGCTTTCGACGTTCCCGTTTCGATGCCCATCAGCTCCGCGATTTCCGCATGGCCGAGATCGGACAGGTGAAACAGCACCAGCACCTGGCGCGAGCGTTCCGGTAACCGGGCGATTGCCCGCTCCAGGTCAAGGTCCGCGGCCGGCCAGGGCGGCTCGGGCGCGCTGGCATCGACTTCGACGTCGACGCTAATCAGTCGCCCGCGCCGTTTCTCGCCCAGCGCGATATTGATCGCCAGGCGCTTGAGCCAGCCGCCGAAGGCCGCCGGATCGCGTAACTGGTCCAGCTTGTTCCAGGCCTGCACGAACGCGTCCTGCAGCCAGTCCTCGGCCAGGCCCCGGTCGCCGCCGGCCAGGCGCCAGAGCACGGTCATCAGTCGACCGGCGTGCGCCTGGTAAAGGCCCGAAAAGGCCTGCTGGTCACCGCCCCGGGCGGCTTCCACCCGCTCGGCATCGGTACTGGCGGCCGGTACGGCCTGGGCAACGGTTGCGTCCATGTCTTTCATGATGCGGGTTTGGGGTGGAAGGTTTGAATTGGATCTGGTTATTTGGTTTATATGGTTATTTGGTTGCTTGCTGCATTACGCGGAATGCGGGCGGAAACTTCAACTTCAACGGCGGTTTCGCCAGTTGGTGATGAGTGCACCCTTAGCGGGGGCGGGCTGCTTGCTGAATTCAACTTCAACTGCGTTTCGCCCCGCGCTGCGCGCTTGCGGGCGACCTACTTTTGTCAGTCGCGACAAAAGTAGGCAAAAGCGCTTTTTACAGGCGGCAGCTGTTCGAGGTGCCGGTCGGAGGGGGCCAGGGGGGTTTGGTGTGTGGCATCGGGCTTTGCTTCGAGATCTTCTTGTCCGTGCGGAGTGGTCCCTCAGCTTGCGGGTGCCGAATGGATCCCGGCTTCGATGGTTATCGGAGCGGGGGCGCATCGATTGTGCTTGTACTGTTCTGCTGGGGATGCTGAAGCGGGTTCCAGTTCGGGGTGGTGAGGGCTGGTGGTGGCCTGGTTGCGGTCGGCGTTCTTGCCCGGCGGCGGGCATGGTGACGATGCTCGAAGTGTCGTGTAGGCGCGATCTCCAGGCCGCGACTGGTGCCGGATTCATCGGCGCAGGATGCGCCTCCCACAGAAAAAGAAGGGTCGGCATTACTCGGCGCGCAGCCAGAATCAGGAAGCTGCCGGCGGCTGGTTGCAGGAGTCGGGAAGCCGACAGAGCCACCCAACCCACTCATCATCCCAATCTGGAACCGTCTTCAGCATCCACCGATGATCACGACGCCCTCGATCGAGGCGACCCCGCTCCGATAAACATCGAAGCCGGGATTCATTCGCCACCCGCAAACCAAGGCGCACATGACGATCGGGCAAAAAGATCTCCAGCCAAAGCCGCGATCAAACACCTAACCACCATTCCGATCAACGCGCAGCGCAGTCCTCTGCCGCCTGTAAAAAGCGCTTTTGCCTACTTTCCACCGGCCTTGTTGACCACCTGTTCGTCACGAGGCGTTGCCAGGTCCCGTAGATGGGGCGCTTTGCGACCGAGTGCACCGCAAGCGTACCCGTCGGTA
>Ga0102928_1000311_pt1 | contig 30987 bp, 33 predicted proteins | sample SalPonR1_B_D1_MG_FD_78504 | JGI IMG/M metagenome (GOLD analysis project Ga0102928, IMG submission 78504) | Salt pond soil microbial communities from South San Francisco under conditions of wetland restoration - Salt Pond MetaG R1_B_D1_MG | ecosystem: Environmental > Aquatic > Marine > Intertidal...
CACGACGACGACACCGTGATCGTGCGGGTTCTCGGCTGCGACGGATTCCTGCTCGGCCTCCGGCAGTACCACCGCCATCCGGACGACCGCTTCTCCGAGTTCCGCACGGGCATGGACCACTTCGCGTTCGGTGTCACCGACCGCGAGTCGCTCTCCCACTTCGAGGGACGCCTCGGCGACCTCGGTGCCACCTACACCCCGACGTGCGAGTCGCCGATCGGGCCCGTGCTCGTCTTCCGTGACCCCGACGGCATCCAGGGCGAGTTCTTCCTGGCAACCGGATGAGGGAGGCGGTCGGGCAGGCGGGGGCGGCGTTCAGTAGTCGAACGCCAGCGGCGAACCGTCGTGGTCGATCAGCACGACCGGCTGACGTTCCCAGCTGGTGACGTCGCCGCCCATGCCGGGGGAGTCGGCGGGCATGCCGGGCAGGGCGAGACCGACGGCGTCGGGCCGGTCCTCGAGCAGGCGGACGATCGCTCCGACGGGAACGTGGCCCTCGATGACGTAGCCGTCGACGACGGCTGTGTGGCACGACGCGGCCTCCTCGGGCATGCCGACCTCGGCGCGATACGACGCCCGGTCGGGGTCATCGGTGACCTCGACGTCGGCGCTGTGCTGCTGCAGGTACACGACCCAGCTGGTGCAGCAGCCTCAACCCGGGTCGCGGCGGACGTCGAAACGGACCCCGGCGAGTTCGGAACCCTGCACTGCCTCCGCTGCGTTGTCGGACGGAATCGGATCGGCGGCGGGCTGCTCGGATCGGCCGCCGCAGGCCGTCGCAGCGACCGCCAATGTGACGAGAACGAGGGTTCGTCGGACTCTGTGCACGGGTCGGACGCTCATCTCACCGAAAACGCTACCGATGGATCCGCCCGACATCGCGTCGCTCCGGCATTGCCGCTGCGTGCCCCGCCGCAACCCCTGCTGCGATCCGCTGCGTAGGGGCCGAGTGCCCTACTGCTCGTTCTGCAACCTGCGCGACCGTCGAAGTGACGGACCAGTGGAACGGAGGGCGGCCGAAGGAGGAGAGGAGCAGCGATGAGGTATCTCGAGACCGTCGTCACCACCGTCGACGGCGACCGATGGCACCACATGGACGGCTGGGGCGGCGGCTGGATGTGGCTGTGGGGCGTCGCCATGATGATCCTGTTCGTCGTCCTGATCGTGTGGCTGGTCCGCGCCGTGACGGGCGGATCGGCATCGTCGCCGACACGTCCCGACCCGAACGACCGAGCCCGCGAGATCCTCGCCGAGCGGTACGCGCGTGGCGAGCTGAGCACCGAGGAGTACCGGGAACGAGTCGAGCAGCTCCGGTGATCGACGATCCTGGGAGAGCGCTCGGACGTCGTCAGGTGGTGCGGACGACGAGGACGTCGTGGCCGTGCGGGTCGAACAGCAAACGCTCGGGGATGCTGCCGAGCACGTACCGGCCTGCCGCATCGAGGCCGCGGCTGCCGAGCACGATCAGGCCGGCACCCACCTCGTCGGCAACGGCGGCGATGCGCGCCGCCGGTTCGCCCTGCACCAGGTGCTCGTGGACCACGACGCCTGCGGACGTCCCGATCGTGCTCGCCTGGGCGAGCGCCTCGGCACATTCGGCGCGCAGCCCGTCCACCTTGCGGGTGATCGCGTCTGCGCCCGCCCCGGCGATCGGTGCGCCGACGGCGAGGTCGGGGACGACGCTGACCGCATGCAACTCGACGCCCAGGGCCGCGGCATGGTCGGCCGCCTGTTGGACAACGTGATCGGCGGTCTTCGAGACGTGGGTGGCGACGAGAACGGGACCTTTCATCCCCTCATCCTGCCCGATCGGCCGATTCCCAGGTACCTCCGCGTCGTGAACGTTCCTCCCGAGCGGCCATGCGGGCGAGGCGCAACGGTTCGGGCGTGCGCGCCTCGCCCGTCACACGGAGGACGACATCCATCGCCGTACCGGGATCGGTCCGCCAGCCGCTGTGCACCGCCACCGGCCGCACCCCGACCCGGGTGCGTACCCAACGACCGACGACCTCGCCGTCGAGGACCAGATCGGTCCAGGCTCCCGCCTCGTCGACCGGCTCGGGGCCTTCGGCGCGCAGCGGTCGGTGGGTGACGCCCACGGTCGGCAGCTGCAACACCTCACCCAGCTGGACGGCCAGGCCGGCACGCCGGGGGTGGTCCCGTCCGGTGGCGTCGACCAGCGCGACGTCGAGTTCGACGCCTTCGTCCTGCACGGCGCGGACTGCCGCCTCGAGCAGGGCTCCTTCACGGGCGGCCAGCAGCCCCGGACGGTACGGAGCCGGCGCCCGACCGTCCACGACGGTCATCGCAAGTGCGGTGGCGTCCCGAGTGGCCGCAGCGCCGACCACGGCGCGGTCACCTGCGCTTCCCGGCCCCTGTTCGCCCCGGGCGAAAGCGACGAAAGCCCCACCCACCACCAACGGGCCGGGTCCGGGACGCCACAGCGGTGGTGTGAGTGCAGCGATGTCATGCTGACGACGCTCCAACGCCTCGAAGTCGTCGAATCCGTCGAAACCTCCCACGACACCAGCCTCGCAGGAGCCGTGGGGGTCATCTCGTCGCCACAGAGGAGAGTTGGCGCTGCCCGCCGCTCAGGAGTGGTGCGCAATGGTGAGGCAGCCTGTAAGCGGGATCGCGGGTGTTCGACATCACCGCCGACGTGCCCGCCGCCTACTACCTCGTCTGCCGCAACACAACCACCGGCAGATCGAGCGACATCGGTTCGCCTCGGTTGACGGCGATCTTCCGCCCGTCACCCTGAGCGGAGGGTTCGCGTCGGTCGGCCGGAGCATGTCGGCTGGCCGGGGGCGGGGGTCTGCGGTGAAGAGTGCCTCGGCCGTGGTGGCCGGTTGCTCGAGTCCCCTCGAGGTCGACGTCGGCGACCTGGGTGATGATGACGTTGGGGTGTCGCCGGTTATCCGGAGCATGACGCGCGCTGTGTGTGCGAGGGTGGCCTGGCCGCGTCCGGCGCGAGGTCCGGGCGCTCTATGTGGTGGCGGTGTCCGATGTCTGCTGAAGTGGTCCAGGTTCGTGTCCGGTCGGTGGTGTGGGTCGCCACAGCGGTGGTGTTGACGTTGGTCAGCACGCTGTTGGTGACGCAGGCGTGGTCGGTGGGTGCCGCACCTGGTGACAGCGATTCGACGTTCGTGCCCACGGCGGGGTGTCGCTTGGCTGATACTCGGCCGGCACCTCGCACGGTCGGATTGCGGGCCGCTCCGTTGGGTGCCGGGGACATCTACGAAGTCACCGTGCGCGGCTCCAACGGTGAGTGCACCGGCGGCTTGGCGATTCCGTCGGATGCGGTCGCCGTTGCGTTGAACGTCACGGCGGTGAACGCGACGGCGTCGTCGAACATCCGGCTGTATCCGGCGAACCTCACCTCGGTGCCGTTGCTGTCGAATCTGAACGTGACGGCGGGTGCGCCGGCGACGCCGAACAAGGTGGACGTGAAGCTGTCACCCGACGGCAAGATTCGGGTGTTCAACTTCAACGGCTCGGTGAACATCATCTTGGACGTGGTCGGCTACTACACCAACTCGACACTGCAGGAGCTGTCGGCTGGACTCGCAGCAGCCAACGCGAAGATCGCCTCGCTGGAGACCGGCGTGGCCACGAACACATCTGGTGTTGCTGCGAATGCTGCAGGGGTGGCGGCGTTGGATGCGGCGCAGCCGTTCACCCTCGTCAGCCCAACCGTCCCCGCTTTGGCGGCGCGGTCGACGCCGACGAACATCCGGTCCGTGACCGTGACGGCACCGGTGGCCGGCCAGGTCGCTGTCATCGCCACCGGCTACATGGCCGAAGACACCGACGGAGAGTTCGTGCTGTGTGGGGTGCTGGACTCGGTCACCAGCCCGCCAATCGGTGAGGATCTTTCCTGGCAGTCGCCGACGGGCGGCGAGCGCTCGCATTTGTCGGGGTCGCGGGTGTTCGACATCTCCGCCGACGACCCCACCACCTATTACCTCGTCTGCTACAACAGCAGCGGCGGAACGAGTGTCATCGTTTCGCCTCGGTTGACGGCGATCTTCACGCCGGCACCCTGAACGCCCGCAGCGGCCCCGGCAACCTCGCGACGAGAGAGCCCGGGGCCGTTTGCGTTGCGTCCAGCGGGGTGAGACGAATGGGCACGCAATGTGCACGCCTGGCCTGATCGGCCAACGTTTCCCCTCGTAGATGAGGGTGCAATGGTGAGGTGGCCTGTAAGCGGGATTCTGTGAGCACCCGGTTGCCCGGGGCCCGGTGACCATCCATCTCTGCGGCCTACCCGAGGGCGTCCGAGTCACCTTGCGGCGATCCGGACGGACGGGCCGCCCGTACCCTCTGCTCGGCCTTGCTCCGGGTGGGGTTTACCGAGCCGACGACGTCACCGCCGCCGCTGGTGCGCTCTTACCGCACCGTTTCACCCTCACCTGTGACCAGCGAACTGGCCCATCGGCGGTCTGCTCTCTGTTGCACTTGTCCGTCAGGTCGCCCCGACCTGGCTCTCGCCAGCACCCTGCCCGATGGAGTCCCGACTTTCCTCGACGGCGCAGCACGCACCGCCGCGGCCACCCGGCCACCTCACCATTGCATCGACGAGGGTAACGGGCCGATGTTGCATCTGGTGTCTGACACCGGATGCAACGTCAGCAGACGGGGTCGAGCTCGTTGTAGATGTAGGAGTTCTCGGCCGGGATCTGGATGGTGAACGTCTCGCGCACGCCGTTCTCGTCGGGTGGGCCGGCGATGATGTCCACCTGGCCGATCGACCCGAAGCGGTGCGTGAGTGCGAACTGCTGCGGCAGGCCGACCGCGTCGCGTGGCACCTCTTCGTTGTTGATCGCCGGGCTCACGTAGCCCTCGACGCCGCGCACGTTGATCACGAGTGCCGACGACTGGCGGGACTCGAGCTTGGCCGCCGACAGCGTGGCGACACGCGCCGGTGCGTCGTCGAGCCGGATCGAGAAGGCCTGATGCGTCGACGCGGCGAGGTTCTCCAGCGCCACGGCGATGTTGAACATGTCGATCGTCTGGTTGTCGCTCGACACGACGGCGGCCATCAGCGGGGCGATGGTGCGCTCCATGTACCACGGGTTGACGCAGTTCCACGCCTCGCCGCCCACGTCGGTGGTGAGCCCGGCCAGTTCGTCGGCCACGGCCTGGTGGTTGTCGACGAACTCGGTGATCAACGACTCGACCGAGTCGTCGAGAGCGCCGAGCGCCAGCATCTGCCGGTACGCGTTGATCGCCGTGTGTTCGAGTGAGGACGCTGTCCGGAGCAACACGGCGTCGTCCACCGCGTACGACGGCGGCTCGGTGATGACGGGCGCATTGCCCACCCGGCCGGGTGCGGTGTCGCCGCCCCGATCCTCTCCGCACGCGGCCGCAACGGCGGCCAGCGACAACGACAGGCCGCCGACCTTCAGGGCATCACGCCGCCCCAGCGTGCGGCGCTCGGTGTTCCTGGTGTGTGCAGCTTCGGCCGCCATCAGACATCACTCCCGGAGAGATCGAGCGCTTGGCTCGGGGGGTCGAGCACGCGGCCGAGGTTGTCGGCGAAGCCGGCCACGTCGGCGAGCACCACGCCCATCCGTCCCTCCACCACGACGATCGAGGCGGTCAGCGTGCGAGCGTCGGCCGACTCGTAGCGGTCCATCAACTCGGTGTGGGTGGCCGCCAGGGTGTTCTCGAGTTCCCACCCGGCGCGGGCGAACTCCTCGACGTTGCTGATCGCGAACTGCACCTGGAGCTCGTCGAAGAGTTCGTCGTTGCGGGTGTCGGCGGAGAATCCGGCGGCACCGGCGATTGCGTCGGCGTAGGCCTCGTGGTTCTCGGCCAGCACCGTGACCAGCTCGGCCATCTCCCCGACGATCCCGGCCCGCAGGCCCTCCTCGTAGAGGTCACGTGCGGTGAGCTCGACCCGCATGGCAGCCTCGAGCAGCGCCTTGTCGGAATCGGTGGGGCTCACGGGCACGGCGGCGGTGACGGGTCGTGAGATGGCGAGCGCAGCAGCACTGGCGAGGCCGGCGGCGCCCAGGGCGCCGAGCAGGCCGCGCCGCGACGTCATCGATGGTGACGTTGTCGGTTCGGCGGTATCGAGGTCCACGAGGGGGTGTCCTTTCGGGGTCATGCGTACGACAGCCTTCCCGCTGGGAGGGCGTCCGAGCAATTCTAGGGTCGCAGGGTCGTTCATCCGGTGATCGCTCAGAACTCGAGTGCGGACAGCTCGGGGATCCAGTTGGCGGCACGTTCCACCGCATCGGCCCAGCGTGCACGGCTCGCAGCGTGGTCGTGGCCGGCCCGCGGTTCGACGACGCGAGCCGGTTGCCAGAGGTGATCGAGGTCGGTCATGTCACCGAACACCCCCACGCCGAGACCCGCCATGAACGCCGCACCGATCGTGGTGGACTCGGTGACCGGCGACACCTCGATCGGCTGCGCCGTCGCGTCGGCCAGGGCCTGCACGAACGTCGGGTTCACACTCATGCCGCCGTCGATGCGGACGGTGTCGATCGGCAGGCCCGTGTCGGCCATCGCCGCGTCGACCAGGTCGGCGCCGCGCTGGGCGACGCCCTCGAGCACGGCGCGCACCACCTGGGGTCGTTCCGTGCCGCGGGTGAGGCCGAGCAGTGTGCCACGGGCGCCGTAATCCCAGTGCGGAGTGCCCAGGCCGAGCAGGGCCGGGACGTAGACGACCCCGCCGGTGTCGGCGCAGGCGGCGGCGACGTCGTGGCTCTGCTCGCTGGTGTCGATCAGGCCCAGGTCGTCGCGCAGCCACTCCACGTTGGTGCCCGCCGACAACATGATCCCCTCCACGCCCCACGTGATCGCACCGGCACGTGACCACAGCGGCAGGGGATAGGTGCCGGCCTCGCTGCGTTGCGCCGCGGTCGGTGTGCCCCGATCGGTGCACACGTCGAGCATGCCGCCGGTGCCGAACGTGATCTTCGCCTGGCCGGGCCGGATGCAGGCCTGGCCGATCAGCGAGGCCTGCTGGTCGCCGAGGAGTGCCGTGATCGGCGGCGACCCGGCAAGCGCCGTCGCCCGTCCCACGTGGCCCACCGAGTCGACCACGTCGGGCAGCATCGACTCGTCGACGCCGAATGCCTCGAGGATGTCCGACCGCCACGCCGTGCCGTCCACCCGTCGCAGCCCGTTCGTGGTGGCCGACGCGTTGGTCTGGTCGCTCACGTGGATCGCGCCCTCGGTGAGGGTCCAGGCGATCCAACTGTCGAGCGTGCCCACGCAGACGTCGTCGCGGTCGACGGTGCCACCGATCTCCGGGGTGTTGGCGAGCAGCCACGCCGCCTTGGTGGCCGACTGGTTGGGCGCCAGTGCCCATCCGTGTTCGGCGCTCGCCATGATGCACTCGCCCACGGTGCGCAGGTCCTGCCAGCCGAGCCCGGCGCCGAGCACGTCGCCGGTCGAGCGACGCCACAGCATGGTGCTGGCACGCTGGTTGGTGATGCCGACGGCGTCGACGGCACCGCCGACCGCTGCGATGGCGGCGTGGGCGGCGTCGAGCAGCTTCGCTGCGATGTCGGCGCCGTCGAACTCGACCAGGCCCGCCATCGGCGTCGACGGCGGGCACGGGCGGTACTCCAACGCGCGGACCGCCAGTGTCTCGTCGACCACGGCGGCGCGCAGGCCGGTCGTGCCGACGTCGATCACCAACAGTGCGGTCATGGTCCGTTCCTCCTGCTCGACGGCACGAAGCCCTGTGACTGCAGCCGGCTGCCCAGCAACCCGCCCACGAGGCCGGCCAGGGTGACCAGCGACAACGTGAAGAAGACCCCGAACCAGTTGACGGTCTCTCCCTGCACGAGCCGGATGACGACGAACACCGCCTGTGCGGCGAGATAGGCGCCGATGGCGGTGACGATCCCGTGGCTCACGGGGGTGCCGGTGCGCTGGATCCACGCGGCGCAGCCGGCGCCGATGACGAACCCCGCCATCGCGCCGAAGAAGAACAGCGCATTCACGCCCGAACTCTCGGAGTCGACGAACGACGCCACGAGCGTGAGCGGTATGGCGAGCAACAGGCAGACACCGGCACCCGCCTTGAGCGCGTCGGTGTCCCAACGTCCGGCCGGTGTGCTCACGGCCACGGCACCTCGCCGAACGGCGACGGCAGGCCGAGCTTGCCCGGGTTCATGATCCCGTTGGGATCGAGGGCGGTCTTCACCTTCGCCAGGACCTCGTGCGCCGGTCCGAGCGCCTCGGCGGCGAAACGGCCCCGGTTCAGGCCCACACCGTGATGATGCGACAGGTTGCCCCCGTGGGCGAGCACGGCGCGCTGACCGGCGTCCCACAGCGCCACGTAGGTCGCCTCGATCTCCTCGGGCGGCGGCGTGGCCGCGAACGTGAAGTAGAGGCAGGCGCCATCGCCGTAACTGTGCGAGAGATGACAACTGGCCGCTCGTGCGTGGGGGACCGTCATGAGAGCGGAACGCACCTGCTCGAACAGCTCGTCGAGCACCGACCACGGCGCGGCGATCTCCATCGTGTCGACGACGAACCCCTTGCGGGTGAGGCCCTGCAGCGCCGAGGTGTCGTTGCGGTGCGCCATCCACGCCTCGACGAGCGCGTCGTCGCCCGGCGTGCCGCCGTTGGCGTCACATGCCCGCTCGACGACGGCCATCGTGGCCGCCACCAACCCGGGCTCGCCCTCGTCGAGCACCAGCAGGATGCACTCGGTGCCGTCGCCGCCCTGCCCTCGCTGGGACTCGACGGCGTCGTAGAGACGGAGCACGGCGGGTGTCGCCCCGAGGCGGAGCACCTGGCGGCACGCCTCCACGCCGGCGGCGAACGACGGGAACGACCAGACCGACCGCTGCTCGGCGGCGGGCAGGGGATGGGTGCGCAGCCAGGCTCGCGTGATCACGCCGAGGGTGCCCTCCGACCCGACGATCAGCTGCGTGAGGTCGGGGCCGGCGGCCGCCGCCGGAGCCCCGCCCGTGCGCACCACCGTGCCGTCGGCGAGCACCGTCTCGAGGCCCACCACCATGTCCTCGATCTTGCCGTAGCGGGTGGAGTACTGCCCGGCGCCGCGTGCCCCGATCCAGCCGCCGACGGTGGCGAGGTCGAAACTCTGCGGGAAGTGGCCCACCGACAGGCCGTGGCCCTCCTGCAACTCCCGCTCGAGATCGGGGCCGAACGTGCCGGGCAGCACCTCGACCACGCCGGATGCTTCGTCGACCGACACGATCCCCGCGAGAGCGGTGGTGTCGAGCACCAGGCCGCCGAACACGGGCACCGAGGCGCCGCAGACGCCGCTGCGGCCGCCGGCGACGGTGACCGGAACCCGCGCCGCGTTGCAGGCGGCGACCACGGCAGCGACCTCCTCGGTCGACGTCGGCCGGGCGACCACGTCGGCCACCCTCGGCACCTGCCCGGCGAGCGACCAGTGCAACGCCATCGGCCACCAGTCACGACTGGCCTCGGCGACCACGACGTCACTGCCGTCGCTCGCGACGTCGACGTCACTGCCGTCACCCCCGACGTCGCCGTCACCGGCACCGCCGGTCGGGACGAGGATCTCGCAGGTGTCGCCGAGTGCCGACAGCAGCTCCTCGGAGACGTCGTGGACGGGCTCCGGGAACCGGGAGTCGTGCCCCGTGAGTTCAATCGGCGGTGTTGGTGAGCTCGGCGCCAACGGCGGCCTCCTCGTTGCGGCACAGCTGCCGGTAGTGGTCGAGCTGGCGTTCGGTCTCGTCGGCGTCCCAACCCAGTTCGCCGGCCAGCAGGGCCGCCACGTCGGGTGCCGCGGCCAGCGCCGCCGGACGGTCGAAGAGATGCACCCGGGTACGCCGTACCAGCACGTCGTCGAGGGTGGTGGCCATCTCGTGGCGGACGGCGTACACCGCCTCGGCGCGGAGATACGGGTGGCCGGACACGAGCGGCCGGCCGAGATCGGGGTCGAACGCGATCAGCGCTCGGATCTCGTCGGCGAGCGACCCGTACCGGCCCGCCAGATGGGCGTCGGGCGATGTCGGGTCGGGCCGATGGAAGCCCTCGGCGCCGAGCAGCGGCAGCCGGCGTGTGCGCGAGCGGCGCATCCGTCGGCGCCGGTCGAGCCGGTCGACCACCGCATCGACGGTGTCCTCGGCCATCTCCCGATAGGTGGTGAGCTTGCCGCCGTTCACCCGCACCACACCGCTCTCGCTCACCGCCACCTGGTGGCGTCGCGACAGGTCGGCGGTGCGGCCCGAGGCGCCCTCGTCGGTCTGCACCAGCGGTCGCAGACCCGCCCAGACGCCGGTGATGTCGTCGGCGGTCACCGTCTCCGTGAGCGCCTCGCCGAGCGCGGTGAGCACGTAGTCGACGTCGTCGGCGGCACAGCGGGGGTCGTCGAGTGGCTCGTCGGTGTCGGTGTCGGTGGTGCCGACGTAGGCGTGGCGGTAGGTGCCGTCGGGGTTGCGGCCCCACGGCACGATGAACAGGCTGCGCTTGTCGGCACGCACCGGGATGATCACGGCGATGTCGTTGCGCACCTTCTCCCACGGGATCGTCACGTGCACGCCCTTGGCGGGCCGGATGGAGTGGGGATTCTCGGCTTCGTCGAGCGAGCGGACCTCGTCGGACCACACACCCGCAGCGACGACCACGGTGCGGGCGGGCACCTCGAGCCGCTCGCCGTCGGCATCGACCACCACGCCGTCGGCTCGACCGTCGGCGTCGTGGGTGATGTCCACGACGGGGCACCGGTTCACCACGACCGCACCGTGCTCGGCGGCGGTGCGGGCGATGGTGAGCGTGAGGCGGGCGTCGTCGGCGGCGGCGTCGTAGTAGACGTAGCCGGAGTCGAGCTTGTCGAGGTGGGTGGTGGGGAAGTGGGCCGCCGCCTCCTCGGCCGACACCCGGCGATGGAGCTTGCCGATCCGCCAGCCACCGACGGCGTCGTACATCCACATCGCCGAGCCGAGCGCCTTGGCGATCTTCTTCGAGACCACGCCGTCACGGGTGAGGATCGGGATCATGAACGGCAGCGTCTCCACCAGGTGGGGTGCGTTCGCCATCAGGCGGCGCCGCTCGCGCAGCGCCTGCGCCACGAGGCGGCCGTCGCCGTTCTGGAGGTAACGGAGGCCGCCGTGGACCATCTTCGAACTCTTCGACGACGTGCCGCTGGCGAAGTCGTCGCGCTCGACCAGTGCCGTGCGAAGGCCGCGTGCGGCCGCGTCGAGTGCCACGCCGACGCCGGTGATGCCACCGCCCACGACGACGACGTCGAACGGATCGGTGCGGTCGGCCGTACGCAGCTCGTGGAGCATCGCGGCTCTCGTGAACGCAACCATGGTGCGGATAGTAGGCGGCGACCCGGCCGCATGCCCCGGTCGCGGGCGGGCATTTCGCCGGTGTTCCGTGATGCGAGAGAATCGGCAGATGACGACGACGTACGACCCGCATCATCCGGCGTACCTCGACGAGGCGGATGTCCGGGAGGAACTGGCGCGGGTCCACGACCTCTGCAACGGCTGTCGCCGATGCACCGACCTGTGCACGGTGTTCCCGACGCTGTTCGAGATGCTCGACGGCGTTCGCGATCACGACGCCGGCCTGCTGACGCCGTCGCAGCAGGATCGTGTGTCCGCCCCGTGCTACCAGTGCAAGCTCTGCTACCTGAACTGCCCGTACGTGCCGGGACAGCACGAGAGAGCGATCGACTTCCCGCGGCTGATGCAGCGCGCCACGGCGATGCAGTGGACCAACGGCGTCGCGTCGGCCGGCGAGAAGCGCACCACCCGGATCCTGGGCCGGCCCCGGCTGCTCGGCCGGCTGGCCACCCTTCCGTCGACCGGCGACGGCCACGGTTCGCTGTTCCGCAAGGCCGTCTCCCGGCTCACCGGCGTGTCGGCGGTGCGTCTGCTGCCACCGACCGCCAGACAGCGCTTCTCCACCTGGTTCCGGGAACGCCCGAAGGTGTCGCTGGTGCGCGCCGTCGGCAGGGTCACCGTGTTCCCCACGTGCCTCGTGGAGTACCAGCAGCCCGACATCGGCAAGGACCTCGTGAAGGTCTACGAGCGCAATGGCATCGAGTGCGAACACACTGCAGCCGGCTGTTGCGGGGCGGCGTGGCTCGAGGCGGGTGACGTCGAACACTTCCGCCGCGTCGCGGAGGCCAACGTGGCCACCCTGGCTGCCGAGGTGCGCACGGGCACCGAGATCGTCGTCCCCCAGCCCACCTGCAGCTACGCGATCCGCCAGGAGTATCCCCGCCACGTCGGTGATGCGCTGGCCGCCGACGCACGGCTCGTGGCCGACCACACCCACGACGCCGCCGAGTACCTGGTCGACATCCACGCCAGTGGCCACGCTGCACTCGACATCGATTTCGCCGGGGACCTGCCGGACCGGATCACGTATCACGCTCCCTGCCGCTTACGGGCCCAGGACATCGGCCTCACGAGCCGAGACCTGCTGAAGCTGACCGGGGCCGACGTCACGGTCGTCCAGCACTGCTCGGGCATGGGCGGCACGTGGGGCCTGCGCGCCGGGAACGAGGACGTCTCGGTGTCGGTTGCCGCACGGCTCGGTGCGGAGATCGAATCCGCCGGTGGGGACGCCGTCGCCGGCGACTGTCACTTCGCCAACACCGCGATCGTCGAGCAGACCGGACGGACGCCGCACCACCCGCTGCAGATCATCGCCAGGGCCTACGGCATCGCCGAGGAGCTCTGACACGCCGGCAACGACCGACGACGACCGGGCACGATCGCGCTCGGCCCGGACAATGCGCATCGTCGCAGCGTGACGGCACTGTCGTCTCGAATTTTCCACTGGCGCGATCGCCGGGAGGGTTCTAGATTCGAGGGTCGCGAGGTTGGGGACGGGCCTTGTGCAGTCAACTCATCGCCATGGGGAGTGAACAGTTCGTGTCGGCACAGGAGATGAAGTGGTGGGACCTCGGGGCATGTCGGGGCCTCGACGCGTCCGTGTTCTACCCCGAGGACGACGACGGTGCCGAGGTCGCCAAGCAGGTGTGCGAGGGCTGTGCCGTGAGGGTGGCGTGCCTCGAACACGCACTCACCGTGCGCGAGAAGGCCGGCGTCTGGGGCGGTGCCACCGAGCGGGACCGCCGTCGCATCATCCGTCAGCGTCGCCGGCTCGCCTGACCGTCTCCGCCTCCCCGGCGGCTCGAACGTCCTCGTTCGACGGTCTCCCCACTGCGTAGCCTCTCACCGATGTCGAGTACCGAGACCACCGTCGACTGGCCTGCCCTGATCGCCCGACTCCTCGCCGGGAACGAACTCCCCGGTGACCTCGCGGGCGACGCCATGCGGGCGATTCTCGCCGGCGACGCCACCGAGGCACAGATCGCCGGTTTCCTCGTCGGCATGCGCAGCCGCGGCGGCGAGACCGCCGACGAGTTGTCGGCGATGCTCGACGCGGCGATGGCCGAGGCGGCGATCGTGCCCCTCACCGACCACGAGCGGGATCGTGCCATCGACGTGGTGGGCACCGGCGGTGACGGTTCGCACTCGATCAACGTGTCGACGATGGCAGCGCTCGTCGCCGCCGGGGCCGGGGCGCCGGTGTGCAAGCACGGCAACCGGTCGGCGTCGTCGAAGTGCGGCACCGCCGACGTGCTGGAGATGCTCGGTGTGGCGATCGAACAGACGCCCGACGGTGTCGCTGCCTGCCTCCGCGAGGCCGGCATCGGCTTCTGCTTCGCACCGATGTTCCATCCTGCATTCCGGTTCGCCGGGCCGCCACGACGTCAGCTCGGCGTCGCCACCGCGTTCAACCTGCTCGGGCCGATGGCCAACCCGGGTCGGATCCGTCGGCAGATGATCGGTGTCGCCGATCCGGCGTTCGCCGACTCGATGCTCGACGCGCTCCGCCGGCAGGGGCTCACGCACGCCTGGGTGGTCCACGGCGACGGTCTCGACGAACTGACCACCACCGGCCTGTCGTCGGTGCTCGAGCTGCTCGACGGCGAGGTGCGCCGGTTCCGGGTGGATCCTGCCGAGCTCGGTCTGGCCCGGGCCACCCGCGCCGACCTGGTCGGCGGGTCACCGCAGGAGAATGCCGACGCCGTGCGGCGCGTGCTGGCCGGCGAGCCCGGTGCGCATCGCGACATCGCCGTGCTCAACGCCGCCGCGGCCCTGGTGGTGGCCGACCTCGCTGCCGACCTCGCCGAGGGTGTGGCGCTCGCCGTGGCGTCGATCGACGACGGCCGGGCAGCCGCAGCTCTCGACGCGCTGGTACACGTGTCGCAGGCCCAGGCAGCGTGACGTGAACCCGTCGGTGCACGCACCGGCGGTCCGTGTACCGGCGTCCTCGGCCAACCTCGGTGCCGGATTCGACGTGTTCGGCATGGCGCTGTCGCTCCACGGCGACGTCGGTGCAGGCGACCCACCCGACGGCGCCCGGGCACTCGACGAGCATCATCCGGCCACGGTCGCCTTCGCCCGCCTCGGGGGGAGCGGCCCGATCTGGATGCGGGCGTCCATCCCGATGGGACGAGGTCTCGGGTTCAGCGGTGTGGCACGAGTCGGTGGGGCGGCCCTGGCTGCCGTGATCGGATCGGACGAGCCTGCTGCGGCGCTGGCCGCACGCAGCGACGAGGTGTTGCGGGTCGCGGCCGAGCTGGAGGGGCACGCCGACAACGTCGCCGCATCGCTGTACGGCGGCGTCGTGGCGTCGCTCCACGGACCTGCCGGAACCGCCCACGACGACGAATCCGGCCGCTCGTCCGGTGACGCGGTCGGGCGCACGCTCCGGTTGCGTGTCGGCCCGGCGCTGGCCGCGGCGACGGTGGTGCTGTGGGTGCCCTCGGCGAGCACCTCCACCGACCGGTCGCGGGCGGGTCTCGGCGACGAGGTGCCGCGAGCGGACGCGGTCCACAATCTCGGCCGCGCCGTGCAGTTCGCGCTCGCCGTCGAACGCGACGATCCGGCGCTGCTGGCAGGTGCGACGTCCGATCGCCTCCACCAGCCGGCCCGACTGGCACTGGTACCCGACGCCGCCGACGCGCTCGAGGCCGGCACCGCTGCCGGAGCCTGGTGCGGATGGCTGTCGGGCAGTGGGCCCACCGTGGCCCTGCTGTGCGACGCCGCCGTGGCCGCTGCCGTGGAGGTGGCCCTGCCGCCCACCGGCCGGACCCGGTGCCTGCGGATCGACACCACCGGCGCCCACCCGATCTGACCCGCTTGCGATGAGCGAAACCACCGGATGCCGGGGTCTCGCTCACCGGCTGAGCGACCGCACGAGGGGACGGGACCGGGCGATGAGCGAAACCACCGGATGCCGGGGTCTGGCTCATCGCCCGGCTGCTCAGGCGGCGCGGATGTCGGGGAGGCGGCCGGCGACGGGGAACTCCCATGTGCCGGAGCACTCCACCTCCAGCCGGCCGGCGTGCTGCTCGCAGAACCGGGCCAGGCACAGCGCCTCGTCGACGTGCGCCCGCGACAGCACCGTGCCGGCCTGCGCAGGGTCGGGTGGAGCCACCGGGAGGGCGCGGCCCACGACCCCCGACCGGGAGGCGTCGACGAGGCGTGCGTCGTCGATGATCCAGGTGGAGTCGCCACGCGTGATCTGCATCCGGCCTCCGGCTCGCAGGGCGTCGACCAGCTGGACGCGCTTGGCGCCACCGATGAGCGCCGTGAGCCGGTCGCGCATCGCCGCCGCCTCCTCGAAACGCTGCTGGTGGGCGAGCTGCGTCATCTTGTGGTGCAGCCGATCGGACACCGCTTGCGGAGTGCCGCGCAGTGCCTCGGTGGCGATGCGCACGGCCTCGGCGTACTCGTCGGCGTCGGCCGTGCCGGCACACGGGCAGTGGGCCACCCCGAGCTGGGCGGCGCTGCACGCCGTGGCGTCGGGGTCGGGCCGGAAGTTGCGGCCCAGGCGCACCGAGCACCGGCGGAGGGGAAGTGCCGTGTGCAGGGCGTCGACGATCAGGTTGGCCGTCGTACGAGACGGCAGCGGCCCCAGGTGCACGCCGGCCGGCGACGGGTTCTTCACCACCGACAGCCGTGGCCACGGAGCATCGGCGTCGAGGCGGACGTAGCAGTACCTGTCGACGCGGGTGCCCGCACGGTTGTAGCGGGGGAGCAGGCGGGCGATGAGGCGGCTCTCGACGACCTCGGCGGTGAGCACGTCGGGCAGGTCGAGATGGGAGACCGACTGCGTTTCGCGCAGCATCGGCCCGACCTTGCGACGGTCGTCGCTGCCGAAGTACGACCGCACCCGCTGGCGCAGGTTGGTGGCCTTGCCCACGTACAGCACCCGGTCGCCGTCACCGCGGAACATGTAGACGCCCGGGGTACGGGGCAGGTCGGCCGTGAGCTTCAGCTTCGCCGCCTGCGGATGGCCCGCCAACCGCGACAGCACCACCAGATCGTCGAGGCCGAGGACCCCGAGCCCGGCGGCACGCTCGAGCAGCACGTGCAGCAGATCGGTGGTGGCCAGGGCGTCGTCGAGGGCGCGGTGGCTCGGGCGATGATCGAGGCGCAGCCGCGACGCCAGGGTGCCGAGCTTGCAGTCGGGTACCTCGTCACGAACGAGGCGGCGGGCGAGCGACACCGTGTCGACCACGGTGGCGTCGAGCGGCGGGCGTTCCGCCCGATCGAGTGCGGCACGCAGGAAACCGACGTCGAAGCTCACGTTGTGGCCCACGATCACGGTGCCGCCGGCACCGGTGGGGCCGATGAAGTCCTCGAGTGCCGGCAGCACCGCCTCGATCCGCGGTGCGGTGGCCACGAGCGAGTCGGAGAGCCCGGTGAGCACCGTGATCCGGGCGGGAATCGCCCGGCCGGGGTTGACCAACGTCTGGAACGTGCCGAGGCACTCGCCGCCGCGCACCTTCACCGCACCGATCTCGGTGATCATGTCGTTGTTGCGGTCGCCGCCCGTGGTCTCGAGGTCGATCACGCAGAACGTGACGTCGGCGAGGGGCGTGCCGAGGTCGTCGAACGAGCGCTGCCGGGCGGCGTCGAGAGGGCGAACAGCGGACATGGTCGGAGCATGTGAGCACGAACAGATGTACGTTGTCAAGAACGTGTGTTCGTGCAGTAGCGTGCGCCCATGCCCGAGCTCGCCGACGTCGAGCACCGCCATCTGCGGTCGGCCATCGAGTTCGCGGTGGCGATGGCCGAGGAGGTGCAGAAGCGCAAGCTGGGCGTCGACGTTCCGAAGGAGCTGCGGCCGATGTACGGCAAGCCGCGCATCCCCAAGAGCGCACTCGGCAAGCTGCGCCGTGCGATCGACCGCGACGACGCCTTCCGCGAGCTGGTGGCCCGCGGTGCGTTGCCCGAACTGGTCGACGAGGCCGGGCGCCTGTGGCTGCAGCGCCCGTCGGGATGGGAGCAGCAGCTCGTCGAGACGGTGCGCCGCACCGAGGCCGACGAGGAGGAGGCCGATGCCCGCTCGGCCCTGCGCCGAGAGGAGAAGCGCCGGCGCGCCGCCGAACAGGCTGCGGTCCGCGTGGAGGCCGGGGCGATCGAGGCCCAGGCACTCGCTGCGGCCCGCGCCGCCGAGATCGACCAGCTGCGCGCCGACCTCGGCAAGGCCGACGACGAACTCGCTGCGCTGCGCACGGAGCTGATCGACGTCCGCAACGAGGCCCGTCATGCACGCGACCGGGAAGCGGCGGCGCGGGCGCGCGCCGAGCGGCTCGAAGCGGACGGACCGGCCACGACCTCGTCATCGCCGACCCCGTCGGGCACATCGCCGGCGACATCCGCGCCGACATCCTCGGCGGAACCTCCCGAGCCCGGCCGGCCGCCGGCCGATGCCGCTCCCGGAGTGGACCCCGCCGACCTCCGGCGCGCCATCGAGGCCGCAGATGCGGTGGTGCGCGAGCTGCGCTCGCTGCTGCCGACCCAGCAGCCCGGCGACGGCTCGCCCCGCCGCCGCCGCCGCCGGCAGCCGCTGCCTCTGCCCGGCGGCGTGTTGGCCAGTTCGGCCGAGGCCGCCCGCGCACTGCTGCGTTCCGATGCGACCGTGCTGGTCGACGGATACAACGTGGCCAAGCTCGGCTGGCCCGATCTCGCGCTCGACCGGCAGCGCGCCGTGCTGCTCGAAGGCGTGGAGAACCTGGCCCGGCGCTTCGGTGCCGATCTCACCGTGGTGTTCGACGGGTCGTCGGTCATCGGGGCGCACGCCGACCGTCACCGCACCGTGCGCGTGGCGTACTCACCCGAAGGTGTGACCGCCGACGACGTCATCCGTGACGAGGTGGCACGGCTGCCCGTCGACCGGGCAGTGGTGGTGGTCACCAACGACGCCGAGATCGTGCGCGACGTGAAGGCGGTCGGCGCCAACGTGGTGCCCAGCAATGCGTTGCTCGCCGTCATGTGAGCGGCTCGCCCGCCCTCGTGACGGCGGTGTCCGGTGGCGGTGTCAGGTGCGGTGTCAGGAGATGGCGTCAGATGGTTGCGTCGGTTGCTGCGTCGCGTGGCTCGAACAGGATCACCGGCGTGTCGACCGAACGCGAGTCGGCGTAGGCGTCGAGCCCCTCGTCGATCTCGGACCATCTCTGCCACAGTCGATCGCGTTCTTCGCCCTCCGCCGGGCGGGCGCGCACCGGACGCTCCGACGAACCTCGAAGGTGGATGACGGCGTCGGGGTGAGCCTCGAGGTTGAGCCACCACGCAGGATGTCCGTCCTCCCATCCGTTCATCGCCAGGACCACCGGGACGGAGCGGTCCTCGATGTAGCCCACGATCACGTCCCGTTCCCGGCCCGATGTCCGTCCGATCGTCGTGAGGTGCATCGCACCCCACCCACGCTTGTTCCCGGGGCTCCACAGGACTCGGCTGCCGAGGAGTCGGTGGAGGAAGCGGTGGCCTCGCCAGAAGAGATGTGTGAACCAGGCCGGCGGCAGCTTCGGTGGTGCGGTGGCCTCGGCTCCCCTTCCACGTTCCATTCCAGGGTCCCTTCTCCGTCGCCTCGGACCGTACCGTCAGCATGAACCTCCCCAGAGCGAGGCACCAGGGCACGACGACCACTGCTCACGCCATCCCTGCGACACCCCGGCGTCACCATGGGGACCATGAACGACACGCCCTCCACGTCGATCGAGTGCGGCACCTGCGTGGCCGCCGGCACCACGGCCTGCACCGACTGCATCGTCACCCATCTCCTCGCCAACGACGACGGCCCCGTCGACTTCGTCCCCGTCGCCCTCGGCTCGCCCTCCGACACCGGCGCTGCCCCTGTCGACGACGCTCCGGTCGACAGTCGGGGACATCCAGCGGCGCAGGGGCATCGGGGCGGTCGGGCCGACCCGGGAGATCGGGTGATCGAGCTGTTCCGGCGGGCCGGCCTGGTCGACGAGCCGGTGGTGCTCGTCCCCGCCGAGGAATTCGAGCACGGGTACGGCCGGGCCGCGATCCCGGCGCACTGATCCGGCGGCGTTCCCTACGCTGGATGCGTGCGCCGACCCGAGCCGCTCCCGTCGATCCACGAGATCCGCGAGGCGCTCGCGCACGACGGCATCCACCACGTCGGCGTCACTACGGCCGACGTGCTCACCGACACGCGCCACGAACTGCATCGACGCAAAGCCGCCGATCTCCACGACGGGATGGCCTTCACGTACCGCAAGCCCGACCGGTCCACCGACCCCGGCCGTGCCGTGGAGGGCGCGCGATCCGTGATCGTCGCCGCACGCTCCTACCTCACCGACACCGAGCCTCCGTCACCGCCACCACCGTCGCCCGAGTCCGGTCCGCATGCCCGCGTCGGGCGTTACGCGTGGATCGACCACTATGCGCCGCTGCGCACCTCGCTGCGGCAGCTCGCCAAGCGGATCCGCCGCGCCGACCACCGGGCCGTCGCCTTCGCCGACGACAACGCACTGGTCGACCGGGCGGTGGCCCACCGCGCCGGGCTCGGCTGGTACGGCAAGAACGCCAACCTGCTGCTGCCCGGTGCGGGGAGCTGGTTCGTGCTGGGCTCGATCGTCACCACCGCCGAGTATCCGCCCGCCGAGACGCCCGTCGCCGACGGCTGTGGAAGCTGCCGGCGCTGCATCGACGACTGCCCCACCGGTGCGATCGTGGCCCCCGGGGTGATCGACGCCGGCCGGTGCCTCAGCTGGGTGCTCCAGAAACCCGGCACGATCCCCGAACACTTCCGTGTCGCCATCCACGACCGCATCTACGGCTGCGACGACTGCCAGACCGCATGTCCCATCTCGGTGCGGCTCGGGCCCCGTTCCACCGTGCCCCTCGACGGTGCCGCCGACGCCTGGATCGACGCACTGTGGCTGCTCACCGCCGACGACACGGCGCTGCTCGACCGCTGCCATCACTGGTACATCGCCGACCGTGACCTGCGCTGGGTGCGCCGCAACGCCCTCGTCGTCGCCGGCAACGTCGGCCACCCCGCGGATGGGCGCGTCGCGGGTGTGCTCGAGCAGTACCGTGCGGGGATCGACCCGATCCTCGCCGAGCACGCCGCCTGGGCCCTGGCCCGCCTGCACGATCGCCGCACGAAGCCCACCGTCTCGTGAAGCACCTGCTGGTCACCAACGACTACCCACCGAAGATCGGAGGGATCCAGTCGCTGCTGTGGGAATGGTGGCGACGGCTGCCGCCCGACCGGTTCACCGTCCTCACCAGCCCCTACGACGGCGCCGACGAGTTCGACGCCGGCGAGCCCTACCGCATCGAACGCACCCGCGAGCCGGTGCTGCTGCCGCATCCGTGGATGGTGCGCCAGGTCGACGACCTCGCCCGTGACATGGGGGCCGACCTCGTGGTGATCGACCCGGCCGTGCCATTGGGGCTCATCGGCCCGTCGCTCGACCTGCCCTACGACCTCGTCGTCCACGGTGCCGAGGTCACCGTGCCGGGACGCTTGCCCGGAGCGAAGCAGGCGCTGGGATACACGCTCGGCCGCGCCCGGAACATCATCGCGGCCGGCGGATATCCCGCCGCCGAGGCCGAGAACGCCGCCGGGCGCAGCCTGCCGGTCACGGTCGTGCCCTGTGGCGTGGACCCCGACAAGTTCCGGCCGCTGTCGGCTGCCGAACGCCTGGCCGCTCGCGAGCACTTCGACATCCCCGCCGATGCCGAGGTGATCGTGAGCATCTCCCGGCTGGTGCCGCGCAAGGGCTTCGACACGGCCATCCGCGCCGTCGCCCGGCTGAAGGGCACCCGCCCGGATCTCCTGCTGGTGATCGCCGGTGGCGGACGCGACGAGGACCGGTTGCGCCGCCTCGCCACCGAGCTCGACGCGCCTGTCCGGTTCCTCGGGCGCATCCCCAACGCCGACCTGCCACCGCTGTACGGCTGCGCCGACGTGTTCACCATGCTGTGCCGCAACCGGTGGGGTGGGCTCGAGCAGGAAGGGTTCGGCATCGTGTTCGTGGAGGCCGCCGCATGCGGGGTGCCGCAGGTGGCGGGCGACTCCGGTGGCGCCGCCGAGGCCGTCGCGGACGGCGAGACGGGCCTGGTGATCTCCGATCCCGAGGACACCCAGGCGGTGGTCGACGCGTTCGTCACACTGCTCGACGACGCCGACCTACGCATCCGGATGGGGGAGCGGTCTCGTCGGCGAGTGCTCGACGATTTCGCCTACGACGTCCTGGCCCGCCGCCTGGGTGACACTCTCGGCGTGTACGACTGAAGCGTCGACCCGGCTCCGGTCCGCCGACCGACGAACTGGTCCGCGCGACGTCATCTCGGGGCAGACTGGCCTCGTGAAGTCCGACGTCTCCCGCGAACGCAGCCCCGGTGACGTGATCGTGCTCACGGACGTGGTGGGCACCATCGTGTTCACGATCACCGCGGTGTTGGCCGCCGTGGTGTTCACCACCGCCGCCCAGTGGGTGGGTGCCGTCACGGCGATGGCCCTGTTCGCCGTCGGGGTGTTCGCGTTCCTCTGGTCGTTCTGGAATGCCGTGCAGCGCAGCCGTGAGGAGCAGATCTCGGTCACACAGGTCTACCTCCTCCTCGGGTCGCCCACTCCGCCCCGCGTGCGACGCATCATGCTCGCCATGTTGGCCGTGCAGATCGTGGTGGCGTTGGCCACGGCCCTGTCGAGGCCGGACGGCCCCGACGGTTCTCCCGGGTCGTCGTTGGCGGTGGGGATCCTGGTGCCGATGTTCGGCATGGGGCTCAACGGCCTGTGGGCCGCCTTCCACGGCACCTTCGAACCGCGTGGCGACCTGCAGGACGTCGACCGCGCCGAATCCTCGCCCGATGATGCCGGTGACGGTGCCGGCGACGTGCCCGGCGACACATCCGGCGATGCCGGTCCCGATGGCGCCACAACCGACGGCTCCATCGGCCAGAATGGACGCCATGGCTGAGACCGCAACCGAGATCATCTCCATCGAGGCGCCCCTTCTGCGCGTGTGGCAGATCGCGATCGATCTCGAGAGCTACCCGGTGTGGGCCCATGACATCAAGGACGTCAACATCCGCGCCAAGGACCACGAGGGCCGGCCGCTCGAAGTGGAGTTCCGGGCCTCTGCGCTGGGACGCAGCACCCACTACACCCTCAAGTACGACTACACCAACGCCCCTCACGAGATGGGGTGGACGATGCTGAGCGGCGACATCCAGCGCTCCATCGACGGTGTGTGGCGGTTCGAGGCCGACGGCGACGACCGCACCACCGTGCGCTACGACCTCGAGATCGACCTCGCCGTTCCGCTGCCAGGTTTCGTGAAGCGCCGCGCCGAAGTCCGCATCCTCAACACGGTTCGTGAGCTGAAGACACGCGCCGAAGCGTGACGCGCACCGGCATCGACGTCGGCGGCACCAAGGTGCTGGGCGTGGCGCTCGACGACGCCGGCGAGGTGATCGCCGAAGTGCGCCGTCCCACGCCCCGGGCCGTCGACGTGGGCGACCGCAGCATCGACGCCCTCCTCTCGACGATCGCCGACGTCAGCGCCGAACTCGGCAGTGTCGACGCGCTCGGTGTCGGGGTGCCGGGGCTGGTGACCCGGGACGGGGTCCTGCGAGCGGCACCGAACCTCGACGGGGTCGCCGACGTCGACGTCGCCGGACGTCTCACCGAACTCACCGGCCTCGACGTGTACGTCGACAACGACGCCACCTGCGCCACGGTCGCCGAGTGGCAGCTCGGAGCCGGAGCCGGCACCTCCGACATGATGCTCGTCACCCTCGGTACCGGCATCGGTGGCGGGCTGGTGGCGGACGGTGCGCTGCAGCGCGGCATGAACGGGTTCGCCGGTGAGTTCGGACACATGGTGGTCCACCCCGACGGCCCGCGCTGCCCCTGCGGGCGCCGAGGATGTTGGGAGCGTTACGCGTCCGGCTCGGGCCTGGCGATGCTCGCCCGGGAAGCGGCGGTGGCGCGCCGACTCGAACACGTGGTGGAACTCGCCGGAGGTGACCCGCAAGCGGTGCGCGGGGAGCACGTGCAAGACGCCGCGCGTGCAGGCGACACCGATGCGCGCGCGGTGATCGACGACTTCGCCCGCTGGGTGGCGTTGGGCCTGTCGAACCTCACCAATGCCCTCGACCCGGAGATGTTCGTGCTCGGCGGTGGCCTCGCGGCCGGTGCCGACCTCTACCTCCGACCGATCGAGGGCTGGTTCCGGGAGTTGCTGTACCAGCCGGATCTGCGGCCGATGCCCCGTCTCGAGTTCGCCCGCTGGGGATCACTCGCCGGCGCCGTCGGCGCGGCGTTGTTGGCCGAGGTCGAAGGTGGCGTGACGGCGGCGTGACGGAGGCGTGACGGTCCGGCGCGGTGTCAGTGCGGGACGTAGTTGGCGCGTGACTCCTCGATCTCGCGCCAGGCAGCGTCGCGTCCGCCCATGCCCTCCGAAGAGGAGTGCTTCTCGGGCTCGAGCGCCTTGTAGACGTTGAAGAAGTGTTCGATCTCCTGCAACAACTGCGGGGTCAGGTCCGAGATGTCGTGCACGTTCACGAAACGGGGCTCCCTCGGCGGCACGCAGATCAGCTTGGCGTCCTCGCCCGCTTCGTCGCGCATGTACAGCACGCCGACGGGGCGGCACTCCACGATCACGCCCGGGTACACCGGATCCTCGAGGAGCACGAGTGCGTCGAGCGGGTCGCCGTCGCCCGCCAGCGTGTGCTCCACGAAGCCGTAGTCGGCCGGATACGTGGTGGCCGTGAACAGCCGGCGGTCGAGGTAGACCCGGCCGTCCTCGTGATCGATCTCGTACTTGTTGCGGCTTCCACGGGGGATCTCGATGATCACGTGGATGCAGTCCGGAGCAGGCGTCTTGGGCATCGATCTCAGCATCGCACACGACGGTCGCCGAGTACCGGGTAGCGTCGACCCGCATGGAGTTCCGGCGCATCGAGAATCTGCCCCCGTACGTGTTTTCCATCATCAACGGGTTGAAGATCGAGGCACGGCGGGCAGGCAACGACGTGGTCGACCTGGGCTTCGGCAACCCCGACATCCCGTCGCCCGACATCGCCGTGCGCAAGCTCGCCGAAGCGGCCCACAACCCGCGCAACCACCGCTACTCGCTCAGCCGGGGGCTGCCGAAGCTGCGCGAGGCGATCGCCGGCTACTACAAGCAGAAGTGGGACGTCGACCTCGACACCGAACTCGAGATCACCAACACGATCGGGTCGAAGGAGGGCTTCAGCCACCTCATGTGGGTGCTGCTCGACCACGACGACGCAGCGATCGTGCCGAGTCCGAGCTATCCGATCCACATCTACGGCCCGCTGTTCGCCGGCGCCGACCTGCGCCAGGTACCGATGCGGTTCCTCGCCGACCCCGACCAGCGCGAGCACTTCGCCGACGACTTCATGGAGAGCCTGAAGACCGCCTACGACGTCGGCTGGCCCAAGCCTCGGGTGCTGGTGATCTCGTTCCCGCACAACCCCACCGGCGCGATCGTCGATCTCGCGTTCATGCAGCGTGTGGTCGACTTCTGCCGTGAGCACGACATGATCGTCGTGAACGACTTCGCCTACGCCGACATCGGCTTCGACGGGCACGAGCCGCCCAGCATCCTCCAGGCCGAGGGCGCCAAGGAATGCGCCGTCGAGCTCTACTCGATGACCAAGAGCTTCTCGATGGCCGGATGGCGCAGTGCCTTCCTGCTCGGCAACGCCGAGGTCGTCCAGGCCCTCGTGAAACTGAAGAGCTACCTCGACTACGGCATGTTCCAGCCGGTGCAGATCGCCGCCACCGTCACCATCAACGAAGCGCCCGACTTCCCCGACGAAGTGCGCGCCACCTACGAGTCCCGCTGCGACACGCTGCTCGACGGCCTGTCACGGATCGGCTGGGACATCCCCAAGCCGGGCGGCAGCATGTTCGTGTGGGCGCCGATTCCCGAGCCGTACGCGGAGATGGATTCGGTGGAGTTCTGCTCGCTCGTCGTGCGTGACGCCGACGTGGCGCTGTCACCGGGCGTCGGGTTCGGTCCGGGCGGCGAGGGGTTCGTGCGCTTCGCGCTGATCGAGAACGAGAAGCGCATCCAGCAGGCCGTCCGCAACCTCAAGCGCGGCCTGCCCAAGCTCGGCTGACCCGGCCGGTCGGGGCAGCCCGCACTCGCGACGGAGCACCACGGCCGGCGGTTGTGGCAGCACGCGGTTCACATGATCGTCACGTGGCGGTGACGAACCCCGGGATACCGTGCGGGCGCCATGATCACGATCGTCGTACGCGTCTGGATGCCCGACCGGCCCGGCGCGCTCGGGCAGGTCGCCAGTCGCATCGGCGCCGTGCGTGGCGACGTGCTCGCCATCGAGATCCTCGAACAGGGAGCGGGCCGGGCCATCGACGAACTGACCGTGGCGTTGCCCGACGACGACCTGTTGTCGCTGCTCACTGCCGAGGTCGACGCCGTCGACGGGGTGTCGGTGGAGAGCATCCGCGTCGTCGACCCCGACCGCACCGACGCCAGCCTGTCGGCGCTGGCGCTCGGTGCGGCGCTCGCCGAGTGCGGGCCCGACGAGCGCCTCGAGGTGCTGATCCACGGCATCCGCCGCTTCACCGAGACGGACTGGGTGGCGGTGCTCCACGACGGTGCACCGATCGCCGAGGTGGGCGACACCCCCGAGCTCGGGTGGCTCACTGCGTTCCTCGCCGGGAGCGAACACCTCGACGGCCTCGACGACTCGGCGCCGAGCGACCTGCTGTGGGCCCATCTCATCGGGTCGAACCTCACCATCGCTGCGGGGCGGGCGCTCCACCCGATCCACGAACGCGAGCGGGTGCGTTTCTCGCTGCTCTCCCGGCTGGCCGATGCGCTGATCACCGGGGTGTGAACCCCGGCGGAGTGGTTCGCCCGCCGTCAGTGTTCGATCCAGTTGCGCGACCGCTCGACGGCGCGCAGCCACTGTGTGTGGAGTGCGTCGGCGATGGTGCGGTCGGCCGCGGGGGTGAAGTCGGCGTCGAGCATCCAGGAGATGTCGTCGGTGGACGCCCAGACCCCTTCGGCGAGGCCGGCGAGGAAGGCCGCACCGAGGGCGGTCGTCTCCTGGTCGGCGGGCCGTTGCACCGTCACGCCGAGCTGGTCGGCCTGGAACTGACACAGCAGGTTCATCACCGAGGCGCCACCGTCGACCCGGAGGTCGATGACGGGCGTGCCACTGGCCGACACCATGGCGTCGACGACGTCGCGAGTCTGGTAGGCCATCGACTCGACGACGGCGCGGGCCAGTTCGGCCCGGCCGGTGCCCCGGGTGATGCCCACGATGGTGCCCCGGGCGTACGGGTCCCACCACGGTGACCCGAGACCGGCGAACGCCGGCACCACGTAGACGCCCCCGGTGTCGGGCACCGACTCGGCGAGCGGTCCGACCTCGGCCGCCTCGTCGATGATGTCGATGCCGTCACGCAGCCACTGGATGGCGGCACCGGTGACGAAGATCGAGCCCTCGAGGGCGTAGTGGGTGGTGCCGTCGGCGAGCGTCCACGCCACCGTGGTCAGCATCCCCTCGGTGGGCGGCGGGCAGTCGGGCCCCACGTTGAGGCGCACGAACGAGCCGGTGCCGTAGGTGTTCTTCGCCATGCCGGGGCGCACACAGGCCTGGCCGAACAGCGCTGCCTGCTGGTCGCCGGCGACCCCGCTGATGGGCAGTCCCTCCGGGAGGCCGTCGACCGCTGCGGTCACGGCGATCCGGCCGCTCGATGGCACGATCGCCGGCAGCGCCGACAGCGGGACCCCCAGGAGCGCGCACAGGTCGGCGTCCCACGTGCGGCTGCGGATGTCGCACAGCAGGGTGCGGCTGGCGTTGGTGACGTCGGTGGCGAACACGGCGCCGGCCGCCGTGGTGCCGCCGGTGAGCTTCCAGATCAGCCAGGCGTCGATGGTGCCGATGGCGAGGTCGTCGTCGACGGGGATGTCACGGTGCGTGAGCAGCCACTCGGCCTTGGTCCCCGAGAAGTACGGGTCGAGGACCAGGCCGGTCCGTTCGCGTACGAGGTCGAGGTGTCCGGCATCACGGAGTTCGTCGCAGCGTTGGGCGGTGCGGCGGTCCTGCCACACGATCGCCGTGCCGTACGGGCTGCCGGTGCTGCGGTTCCAGGCCAACACGGTCTCGCGCTGGTTGGTGATGCCGATGGCGGCCACGTTGCCGACGCCGACGTCGCCGATCACGGAGGCGAGGGTGGCAGCAGCTGCACTCCAGATCTCGTCGGCGTCGTGCTCGACCCATCCGGGCTCGGGATAGTGCTGCGCGAACTCGCGGTAGGCGGCCACGGGCGGGCGGCCGTCGGTGAACACCGCTCGGCTGCGCACCCCGGTCGTGCCGGCGTCGATCGCGATCACACACTGGTCCGTCACGGCGGCGCAGAGTAGCCGACGACGTCGCCGTGGCGCCGCTCAGCGCTTGCGCTTGCTCGACGACTTGGGCCGGTTGCCGCCACCACTGGTGCGGCTGGTGGGGGCCGGTCGTTGGCGCGGCGGACCCGCCGCAGCCGTGTCCGAGCCGTCCGACGTGTCGGAAGCAGCCTTGGCGTCGGCCGCGTCGCGGCTCTCGGCGCGCAGCTCCTTCAGGCTCTTGCGCCGGTAGCCGAACTTGGCGAGCCCAGCGCCCAGGGCGACGTAGAGCGGCCCGCTCACGAGGATGCCGGCGAGTGCGCCGATGAGGTTGCTGTCACGGAAGAAGAGCAGGAAGAGCGCCGACATGATCAGCGCGTACACGACCCACTCGCGCACCAGCCGTTGCCACGGCACCGGACGGTTGCGGTCCCAACCCATTCCGCCAGTGCTAGCACCGCCGCCCGTTGCGGTCCAACCCATCATGGTGCGCGGTCGCCGCCGGTACGATCGTCGCTCGTGCGAGTCGGGATTCTCACCGGGGGCGGGGACTGTCCCGGCCTGAACGCGGTGATCCGTGCCGCCGTCCGCAAGGGTGAGCGCATCCACGGAGACGAGCTGATCGGGTTCCTCGACGCCTGGGACGGCGTCCAGGATCGCCGGACGATCCCGTTGTCGATCGAATCGATGCGCGGCACCCTGCCGCGCGGAGGCACCGTGCTCGGTACCCGTCGTGGCAGCCCCTTCGACACTCCCGACGGAGTGGCCCGGGTGCAGCAGACCTTCGCCGACCTCGCCCTCGACGGGCTGATCGTGATCGGCGGCAACGGCAGCCTGAGCATCGCCTGCACGTTGCACAGCGAGTTCGGCCTGCCGATCGTGGGAGTCCCCAAGACGATCGACAACGACATCGTGGGTACCGACATGACCTTCGGGTTCAACACGGCCGTGCAGATCGCCACCGACGCCATCGACCGGCTGCACACCACCGCCGAGAGCCACGACCGGGTGCTCGTGGTGGAGGTGATGGGCCGGCACACCGGTTGGATCGCCACTCACGCCGGCATCGCCGGTGGCGCCACCGCCGTGCTGATCCCGGAACTGCCGTTCGACCTCGACGAACTGTGCGATCGGCTCGGACGCCGCCACGACCGCGGGCGCTACGCCTCGATCGTGGTCGTCGCCGAGGGCGCGCAGCCCAAGCCGGGCACCCTCGACGTCGGCGAGCAGGAGATCGACCGCTTCGGCCACGTCCGCCTCGGCGGGATCGCCAGCCGCGTCGCCCACGAGATCGGCGTGCGGACGGGGTTCGAGACACGTGTGGTGCAACTCGGTCACATCCAACGCGGCGGCACGCCCACGGCGTTCGACCGGGTGCTGTCGACCCGTTTCGGCGTCGGTGCCATCGACGCCGTCCACGAGGGCCGGTTCGGCACGATGACCGTGCTGCGCGGCGATCGGATCGACTACGAGGACCTGACCGTCGCCGTGGGCAGGACCCGGACGGTCGACATGCAGCTCTTCGACGGTGTCGCCGAACACTTCTTCGCCTGAGGATTCCGATGAAGTGGCTCGACGCCGGGCTCTGCTCACGGCGATGCGTCGATCACGGCATGCGACTCCCGACCACCGACGTCGGGCAGGGCCGGATCAGGCGGGGGTGACCAGATCGGCGACGACGGCAGCATGGTCACTCGGCCACACGGCGACGCCGTCGACGTCGACCGGACCGTCACCGGCGAGCCAGGTCTGCACCGGGTTGCCGACCGGCTTCGGTCGGGGCCACGACACCAGCAGGTAGTCGAGGCGACGCTCGGGCCAGGCGCTGTCGGCCACGTACGGGTTGCCGCCACCCCAGGTGACGCCGGGCCCGCTGCCGGCGACCTCCCATGCGTCGGTCATCACCACGCCGTCCACGCCGGCGCGACGTCCGGTGAGCAGGCGGATCTCGTCGCTGTCCGGGACGGCGTTGAAGTCGCCGCCGATCACCAGCGGCAGGTCGCTCGCAGGGTCTCCCCGCCAGGGCAGCGCCGACTCGAGCAGCGCGGCCGCCTGGAGCTGGCGCGTGGCGGAGGCGTCGAACCGATGATCGAGATGGGTGGACGCGAACGGCCAGGGGCCCCACGGCGTCTGGACCCGGGCGACCACCACACGCCGGTGACCCGGTGTCCCGTCGGGCCCCGGCAGCCTGTCGTCGGCGACGAGGTCGGCGGACCAGCGGCTCAGCACCGCGTTGCCGAAGGCGTGGCCGTCGAAGAAGATCGGAGCGGTCCGGGTGACCGCCATGCCCAGCAGCCCACCCAGGATCTCCGCCTGATCGTCGCCCCGGTTGCCGGTCGCCTCGTCGCTGCCGGGCTCGTCGTCGGTCGACCAGACCTCCTGCAGGCACAGCACGTCGGCGTCGATCGAGCGCAGGGTGTCGACGATCGCGTGCTGACGCTGCTCGTGCGGACCGAATCTCCACCAGAGGTTCCAGGTCGCCACACGCAGGGTCATGGCCACCATGCTGCCCGCTCGGCCGCAGCCGGAAGTGATCGTGACGCGTCGAGGCATGACTCGACGGGTGACGGGGCACACCCCGGTCATGACTCGAGTGATGATGGCCGTCGACGGATCGGCTCTGGACGACGCCGTGGTGGACACCGCACACCGGTTGTTCGGGACGGACGCCGACTACTGGGCCGTGAACGTGCAGGGCTACGACACCGTCACGGGTGCGCCGGCGCAGTCGGCGATGTTTCCGACCGCCTACGGCATGGCCTATCCGGTGATGCTGCCGCACCTGTACGACATCGACCCCGGACCCGAACGTGGCGAGAGCCCGACGGAGACGGCGGTGCAACGCGCCCGGTCGATCGCCGCCTCGGCGGCGGCCCGTGCGGACGACACCGAGCCCGTCGGCGACGTCGGCGACCCTGCCGAGGCGATCCGCGCGATCGCCCGCCAGCACGACGTCGACGTGGTGGTGCTCGGAATCCACCATCGCGGCTGGTTCTCCAAGCTGTTGGACCCGTCGGTGACCGACGACCTCATCGAGGAGTCGCCGGCACCACTGCTGCTCGTGTCGAACCCCTCGTGAACCGCATCCGCCACGAGCGACCGATCGCCGCCGTCACCGGTGCATCGGGCGGTCTCGGACGTGCCCTCGTGCGCCGCCTCGCCGACGACGGGTACGACGTCGGCCTGATCGCCCGCGGCCGCGCCGGGCTCGACGCAGCAGCCGCGGAGGTACGCGCCGCCGGCGGGCGGGCGTGCGTGGCGGCCGCCGACGTCGCCGAGTGGCAGCAGGTCGACGACGCTGCCACCCGCATCGAAACCGAGCTCGGACC
>Ga0102928_1000313_pt1 | contig 30901 bp, 24 predicted proteins | sample SalPonR1_B_D1_MG_FD_78504 | JGI IMG/M metagenome (GOLD analysis project Ga0102928, IMG submission 78504) | Salt pond soil microbial communities from South San Francisco under conditions of wetland restoration - Salt Pond MetaG R1_B_D1_MG | ecosystem: Environmental > Aquatic > Marine > Intertidal...
CGCCCCTCGGCAAAGTTGCCGCCGATGGTCAGGTCATACTTCTCCGTGGGCGCATCGCCCTTGTCCGTCTCGCTGTAGAAAACGTTGAACTCGATGCCTTCGAAATCGTCCTTCAAAACAAAGTTGATGGCACCGGCAACCGCATCGGATCCATAGACGGCCGATGCACCGCCGGTCATGATCTCGACGCGTTCAATGAGGGCGTCGGGAATACTGGACAGGTCCGTCAGGCCACGGGAATCAGCGGGAGTGAAACGACGTCCATTGACCAGAACCAGCGTACGCTCAGGACCAAGCCCGCGCAGGTCCGCCGTGAGAATACCGGAACCGCCGCCGGAGTTGACGCTGGACGTGTTGTCCGATGCCAACTGTGGCAGTTCGTTCAGTGTTTCCTCAATGGTGACGTTGCCTGCGTTCTGCACGGCATCCGCCGAAAGCGTGACAACCGGGCTGGGTGCACTGAGATCGCTGCGGACCATACGAGAGCCTGTGATAACGACCTCTTCCATGACGGTGTCCTCCTGCGATAGCACCGCGGGGGATTGAACCATTCCCAACATTGCCATGACCGGCAGCAGCGCGCTCTGCGGCGCACACCACCGCAGACCTCTGGGCTTTCCGTATAGATACGACATCGTGTATTGCCTCCCCCTGTTTCCAGGCTCAACTGAAGAAAAGCGCAAAGTGCGCATATGCTTCCAAGCACGTCAGCGTGCAGGCGCGCTTCAGGCGCCTGTGCGTCGACAAAGCCATCCACCCCCTTTCTGTTGATGGCCCCCAGATACTGTTATCGCCGGCACAATCGGTCGCCGGTAGTCGCAATAATTCTTATGCTGACCAAATCTTGATATATAATGAATAATATATCATTCAATGACCGTCAAGGTATTTTACGTCCGATCTATGGGCCCGCCACGCCTGTGCAATCATCCACTGACGCAGAGCCCCCTCGTCCCGGCGCCGGGTTTACAGGCTTTTTGCGGTTGCATAGCCACTCGCGTCGGCACCGTCCTACGGTCGTCAAACAGTCGTCGAGGAGAGAAACATGCTGCACCCCAAACGCCCGCTGACCATTGCTCAGGCTGTCGCCGCGCATATCCGCGAGCAGATTCTGAACCGGGAAATCGCCGGCGGCGAACCCTTGCGGCAGGATGCGATCGCAAAGTCGTTTGGCTCCAGCATCATTCCTGTCCGCGAGGCATTGCGACAGCTGGAGTCGGAAGGTCTCGTGGAGCTGCAGGCGCGCCGGGGGGCAGTGGCGACAAAACTTACTCTGGACAAGGCGCTGGAGTGGATACACCTGAGGTGGCTTATCGAGACAGACCTGATCGGGCAGGCAATCGACAAGACCAGCCCAGAGGATCTGGAAAAAGCCGAGCAGGTTCTCGCGCGATTCGATGAGGCGATGGACAACCATCAGGATATTGAACACTGGAGCGCGCATAACTGGGAATTCCATTCCACGCTGTATGCGCCGGCGCAGCGCCCCGAGACGATGAAACTGCTGGCAACCTTGCACACCAACTGTGATCGCTACGTCCGCCTGCAGCTGCTGACCGGTGATCATATAGACCGCGCCAAGGCGGAACACCGCGAACTGGTCGAACTCTGCCGCAAACGCGACAAGCGAGCAGCCAAGGCGATGGTGCAGAAGCACATCATCGGCGTAGAGGAGGACCTGAAGGAAGTGCTGGGCGCCTGATACACCCCCTGTAGGGCGCGGCGTGCGGCAGGTCGCAGGCCCACAGCGATTACCTCAACATTGGCCAGGTGTCGCTGAGACGATAACCGCCAGGCCACGGATCATCGGGGTCGAGGGCCAGCTGTCGCCGCCCGGTAATCCAGGCGCGGCCTGAAATCGTCGGACGAATCGCCATTTTTGCGCCCAGCCTGACTTCCGAGTCTATCCTGCCCAGAAAGGCCGAATCGATGATCGAGCGAGCTCGCAGGATGTCGCCAGTTGCCATTTCCCCGCGAGCGTGCATGACGGCGAGGCGTGCTGAGAGTCCGGTCCCGGTGGGCGATCGATCAACCTTGCCCGGGCGAACGATCGTGGCGTTCCTGCTCGTGCGAATGCCGCCTTCCACCGCCACGGACGCGGCAAACAGGCAGAACGAGATATCGTTGATGGCGGGAAGCGTCGGATGCCGAAACCCCAGCTGCTCACTCGCGGCAGCGCGAATCTTGCCGCCAACGTCACAGAGTTCGCGAGCCTCGTCGGGCGTCAACGCAAAGCCGAGGGCATCGGCTGCAACAATCACAAACGAGTCGCCGCCGTAGGCGGTATCCACCGCGAGCGTGCCGAGGCCGGCCACCTCAATTACCGCGTCCAGCCGATCGGCGAACGACGCAACGTTGCGCACCGTTATCCGCCTGGCCTTGCCGCCCTCGCAGTCTGCGAGGACATCCACGATGCCGCCGGGCGCCTCTATGGTGAAGCGTGTCTGCGGCTCCTCCATGGGAACCCGTCCGGTTTCAAGAAGTACCGTTGCCACGCAGATCGAATTTGAACCGGACATGGGTGGCGTATCTTCCGGCTCCATGATGATGAAGCCGCTGACCGCCTCTGGCGAGACGGCAGGGACGAGCAGATTGATATGGCGGAATACGCCCCCTCGCGGTTCGTTCAGAACGAAATTTCTGAGACGGCTGTCCTCCGCTATCCAGCGCGACTGCTCCCAGATTGTCGCGCCGGGCGGTGGCGTTACGCCGGCGACAATGACGTCGCCGACCTCGCCTTCAGCGTGACAGCCGATGATCTCGATCGGACCTTCAGGAAATGCACCGGCCGACATGCCGTTTTCCACTGTCATCGTCGCATCCCCTTTCCTTTCGCCAACGGCTGTTTATTCTGCCACAGCTTATGATATATTATATATTTAATAATCAAAGTCTCTGGAGACGCCACTGGACACCATTTTTGACAGTGCTATCCGCGTCGTCGACTCTCACACCGGCGGCGAGCCGACGCGGGTTGTCGTAGCGGGCGGCCCCCATCTGGGCGCGGGCTCACTGTCCCAGCGTCTGGACAGGATGCGCCGCGAACACGATCATCTGCGTTCGGCCATTGTCAATGAACCCCGCGGATCGGATGTTCTCGTCGGTGCACTGCTATGCGATCCGGTCGCCGCCGACAGTGCCGCAGGCGTGATCTTTTTCAACAACGTGGGTTATCTGTCAATGTGCGGCCACGGCGCGATTGGCCTCGCCGTCACGCTATTGCACATGGGCCGACTGTCCCTCGGAAGCCACCGCCTGGAAACACCGGCAGGAGACGTCACGGTGACGCTGCACGGGCGCAATCGCGTGAGCATTGCCAATGTCGCCAGCTATCGACATCTGAAGGATGTCTCGATTGACGTCCCTGACATTGGTACTGTCACCGGCGATGTTGCCTGGGGCGGCAACTGGTTTTTCCTCGTATCCAGACACGGTCAGTCTCTGCAGCTGGCTAACGCCATCACACTGACACATTATGCCTGGGCCATCCGGGGCGCACTTGAAGCGGCGGGCGTGCGCGGCAGCGGCGGCGAGATTATCGATCACATCGAACTTTTCGGACCGCCGGACAACGCGGAAACCGCCGACAGCAAGAATTTTGTCCTCTGCCCGGGACGTGCCTACGATCGCTCCCCTTGCGGCACCGGCACCAGCGCCAAGCTCGCCTGCCTGGTAGAGGACGGACATATCAAGGCCGGTGAAACCTGGCGTCAGGAGAGCATTACCGGCAGCATTTTTGAAGCGACGGCACAGATGAGCGGCGACCAGCTGCGGCCACTCATCACTGGCAGCGCGTTTATCACCGGCGAATCGACGCTGCTTGTGGACCCGGCGGACCCCTTTGGCTACGGGCTCCCCGCTTGAAATGGAGTCTGCGCAGCACATGACCGGCAGCGGAGCGCAGCAGAGCGCCCCGATCGTCGTTATCGGCGCCGGCGTTATCGGTCTGTCGATTGCTTTCCGGCTGGCGCAGAAATTCCCTGATGTTGTGCTGGTCGATCGCGCCGAACCCGGCATGGCCTGCTCCTATGGCAATGCCGGGCATATCGCAACAGAGCAGGTCTTTCCCCTCGCATCGCCCTCCACCTTGCTGAAAGCGCCGCGCCTGATACTCGACAGGAATGGGCCCCTGTCTGTCCGCCGCGAATACGCCGGCCGCATCCTGCCGTGGCTGACACGCTTTGCCTGGGCCTCCCGCCCGGCACCGTTCCGGCGTGGCACCGCGGCGCTCGAAAGCCTGCAGTCCCCGGCACTGAACGCTCTGGTCGAGCTTTGCGCAGATGCCGGTATCTCCGACCAGCTACACCGCCGCGGACACCTCATTCTGGTGGAAAACCCGCGACTCGAGGCGGCGGCAAAGGCCCAACTGCAGACACTGTCTGCTCACGGCATCGCGGCTGACTGGATCGATACAGGACAGGTTGCGGAGATCGCCCCTGAGCTGACAAAAAACATCGGCGCCATCCGCGTTCACGACACCGGTCACGTCAGCGACCCACTGACACTCAGCCGCGGCCTGTTAAAGGCATTTATCGACGCCGGCGGACGGCTGCTGAGGGACGAGGTTCTGCATATCGACCGACGCTCGGACAACGGCGTGCATCTTCATCTGTCCACCGGCGAGCTTGCTGCACGGCGCATTGTGATCGCGGCGGGCGCGTGGTCCAGACACCTGGCTGCACAGACGGGCGTCGATGTACCCCTCGATACGGAGCGAGGCTATCACGTGGTCGCTGACGGCTGGCGCGGCACGTTCGATATCGGCATCGCGTCACTGGATCGCATGACCATCATGACCCCTCTTGATGCCGGTCTGCGAATTACCGGCTTCGTCGAATTCGGCGGTCTCGATCTGCCGCCGAGCCCGGAGCGTCTGGCTGCCCTGAACCGCCATTTGAGCGAACTCCTGCCAGACGCTGACATCTCAGCACGCTCGGAGTGGATGGGATTCCGACCATCTCTGCCAGACCACCTGCCCGTAATCAGCCGTTGCCCGGACGATGCCAGGGTGTTCTATGCGTTCGGCCACCAGCACCTCGGCCTGACCCTGTGCGGAGTGACCGCGAATGCGATGGTGTCGCTGATGAGCGATGAGAAGGCAGCGATTGACTTGTCGCCCTTTCGGATTGACAGATTCTGAGCAGCAAGGCCGATACATAAAGGCGACAGGGAGCCGTGAGCCATGAGAACTGCACCAGCGAAACAGACATTCATCGTACTTGCATGCACGGCGCTACTCGTGGGAAGCGTGTGTGCTCAGCGCGCCGAACAGGGAGCGAAACCGGTGGCGAGAGCCAGCAGCGCAATGGCTTCATCATCGCATCCCGCGGTAACGGAAGTGATCCTGGATGTTCTGCGGGACGGCGGGAATGCGGTAGACGCGATGCTGACAGCAATACCGTTTCAACACGTCATCGAACCGCAGATGTCGACGCTCGCCGGCGGCATGGGCGGCCTGATTTATTGGGCAGAGACGGGTGAACTCATCTACCTCGACGCCGAGCTGGATCATACCCTGAACGCGCCAGCCGCAAGCTCAATGGCAAAGCCGGACAACATCGGAACAACCTCGGGGCAGCGTATCGGCGTCCCCGGCACCGTACCCGGCATGGCCGCGGCGGCGGCGCGTTTCGGCAGCCGCCCCTGGTCGGCGTATTTCGGCCCGGCTACCCGCGCCGCAGCCGAGGGATTCACGATGTACTCCTTTCTCTATGCTGAGATGAGTGCAGCGTACGAACGCATCGGCGCACACCGCGCCTCGCGGGATAAATGGCTGCCAGACGGCTTTGTGCCACCGGTCGGTGATGTGGTCCGCCAGCCAGCCCTCGCCAGAACCCTGCAGCGCCTGGCGAATGAGGGCCCGGACTACTTCACCTCCGGCGACTGGGCAAAGCGCTTTGTTGCGGAGACCAACCGCACCGGTGGCAGCATCACGGTCGGGGAACTCTCGGGCTATGAGCCTCGCTGGGCCGAACCGCTGCACTTCGAGTACCGCGGGCATCAGCTGCGCGGCGCCCCGCCGGCATCAAACGCCGGCATCCTTAACGGCATGATCTTCAACATTCTCGAACATTTCGACCTCGAGGCCATGGGACACTACACCGCGTCGGCCGAGAGCCTGCACCTTATCCGACGCGCCTATGAGCAGGCAGAAAACTTCGCGGTTAGCTTTACGTCCGATCCGCGCAACGCTGACGTGCCGACAGACCTCCTGCTGTCAAAAGAATTCGGCCGCCATCTCGCCCGGATCATCAATGCGAGTCAGCCTGCCGTGGTCGACGGCGCCGGCGCGGCTACCGCCGGGGCACCGACGGTGCGGGAAGCCGATTACGCTGACCGCTATCGGGCGCTCATGCACACTGATACCAACCACCTGGTCATCGTCGACGAACAGGGCAACTGGGTCTCCATGACGCACACAGTGTACGGCGATACCTTTGGCACCGGTCTCACCGTCGATGGTGTCGGCGTCAACTCGGGCAACACCTTCCCCGGAACGGGCAGCGGCAAGGGTCGCCGCGTCATCACTCCATTTCCCGCCCTGATGGCGGTCAAGGACGACGGCGTTCCCTGGCTGGCGCTGGGTTCTCCCGGACTGGCATCCCGTGCTGTCGCGCTGACGCTAATCAACAGGCTCGGCTACGGCATGGACGCTTACGCTGCCGTAGACGCACCGCGCTTCCAGGGCTACGGGCGCTACGACAGGCTCCACATCGAATCGAGGGTCTCCGCAGACGTTATTGACGGCATGCAGGCCCGCGGCGTCGACGTGGATTTGAGCGCACCGTATAACTGGCACATGGGATCTATCCAGCTCATCGAGCGCAACGGGGCCGGATTATCGGGCGTCGCTGACCCGCGCCGGGCCGGCCACGCCGACGGCTATTGATGAATATCATATATTGTCTATAGTCTATTTGACTGTCAGTGGATTGGCTGGCAACCGGCCCTTGTGTCAGTGACACACCAGAGACACCGGCTGCCAGCGCGACGGTTGCGAACAATAAATAAGATCGGGGGCGAGACCAGCTACTGACCCGATTCCATAGACTCGATAGAGGGCGACCAATGAAAATGACACTCGCACGACCTGTTGTCACGCGGACTATGGCGCAGTTCCTTGCCGCCACACTTGCCTCCGTTATTCTCGCAGGCAACGCAACAGCACAGTCGGACAAGGTTCAGCTAAAGCCGAAACCGTCGGAAACGCGACAGTACGGCGAGCTCGCAGAAGGCCCCTACGAGCGCCTGGTGCTGCGCAACGTCATGGTCATCCCCGGCCATGGGGGTCCGGCGCGAGGTCCCTACGACATCCTGATTACCGGCAATGTGATCGCCGAAATGCGGCGCTTCGATCCGCTGGCCGGGCCATCACCCGACGACGAGCCGCGCCTGACCGGCGACCGCATCATTGAAGGTGAGGGAAAGTACGTCATGCCCGGCATGATCAATCTGCACCTGCATTTTCGTGAAGACGAACTGCCCCTCGACTACATTTATTACATGCAGCTTGCGACCGGCGTGACCTCGGTCGGGCCAGCCGAACCAGACCGTGTTGCCGAGCACATGGACAGCGAGCGCAACAACGAAATCCTCGCGCCGCGCCTGTTTCCGCTGCATGGCTGGGGCAACACGACCGACTTCAGCGACGAAGAATTGCGCGATCCGTCCATGGCGTCAAAAGTTGCCAAGGCAATGATCGGGAACGGCGTGCGCCAGGTCTACCTGAATGACCTGTGCTGGAACGCCGAGCTCTTCGGAGCGGCGGCCAGGGCAATTACGGAGGCCGGGGGCATCAGCGCCGTGCACATCCAGCCGTCCAGCACCTCCCAGGTTAACGCGCTGGATGCCGCAAAGCTCGGCGTCACAATGATCGTACACCACTATGGCTACGCAGAATCGGCGCTGGATCGCACGGTCCAGGACTACCCCACCGACTACAACTTTTTTGACGAAAACAAGCGCTTTCGCGAGGCCGGCCGCGTCTGGATGGAAGTCAGCCAGAATCCGCAGATGAAAGAGCGACTGCTCAACGATGTTGTCGACGAGCTGGTGGCGACCGGTGTTGTCATGCAGCCGAACCGCTCCACCTACGAAGCCAACCGGGACATCATTCGCGCCCATGGCCTGCCCTGGCACGAGAAATACACGCATCAGGCCCTGTGGGAATGGCACCTGCCCAGCGCTACCAATCACGCCGCCTTCCAGTACGACTGGACCTCGCTCGACGAGTACGCCTGGCATAACCTGTATGATCTGTGGGGCGACCTGATTTACGAGTTCAACAATCGCGGCGGCATGGTGGCCTACGGCACTGATGACAACTACCAGTGGTCCACCGGCGGCTTCGGCAACATCCGCGAACTGCAGCTGGTCCTCGAGTCCGGCATGCACCCTCTTGAGGTTCTGCAGACCGCCACCTATAACAGCGCGAAAACCATCCTGGAGCCGAAACTCGGACTGGTTCAGGAGGGCTATATCGCCGATCTTCTTCTTGTCGATGGCAGCCCCGCCGAGGACTTCAAATATCTCTACCCCTTCGGCGCCATCCGCATGAAGGAGAACCGCGAGATGTACCGCACCGAGGGCATAGTGCACACCATAAAGGATGGCATTGTGATCAATAACGATGCGGTGATGGAGGAAATTGCCCGTATCGTCAAGGCGTCAAAAAAGGATGCCGGTCCGGATATCGTGACCGAACCTTTTCTGGTGAACCCCTAGCGGGTCACGCGCCAAGATCGCCCACGCCTTGCCAGATCGTCTCGCAACGATCCTGTATTCGCGGCAAGGCGTGGGCACACGCAAAACTGAAGGAGTTGACCTTGGGCATTTCCGGCGTGTTGAAACCTGAGCCTGTCATACTCGTTAGCGCCTGTGTATCACTACTGCTTGTTTCCATGGACGTTTCACCACAGTCCCGTGTCGACTTTCACCTGCTGCCTCCGATCTCAAGCGGACCAATGGATCCTGACTGGAGCCCGGACGGCTCGCGTATCGCGTTCGCGATGCGCGGCGACATCTGGGTCATACCCGACGAGGGGGGCACTGCCACTGCGCTGACCCGCGGGCCCGGCTATTACGCAGAACCCGCATGGAGTCCGGACGGAAATAAAATATCCCTGACCGTCAGCAGGGATGGCCTTCTCAACGTCGGAATTCTCGAGATCACAAGCGGCCACGTGGAACTGCTCACCGAGCGCGAGGAAGACGATTTCTCACCGGAATGGAGTCACGACGGAAAGAGCCTCTATTTTGCGACACGGCGTGCGGGTAATCTCGATATCCTGCGCCTCGATCTCGACAGCGGCAACACAGTCCCGGTCGCTGTCGGTCCCGGCCAGCAGTACCAGCCGGCCGTCTCTCCGGATGGAAAAAGCCTCGCCTACGTTGCCACCGTCGATGGCCATATCGGCTCGGGCGGTATCTGGGTCCGACCGCTACCGGAGGGCCAACCGCGTCTGGTGCATTACGAGGAATCCAGCTATCGCATGAAACCGCGCTGGTCCGCGGACGGGGCCAGCCTCTATTACAGTAGCGACGCCGCCGGCAACAACGACCTTGCGCGTGTCCCGGTGAGCGGCGGAAACCGGGTCCGCCTGACGGAGGACGCGGCAGACGAATTCGACGCCGCGCCGAGTCCCGACGGTGAACGGGTGGCTTTCCTGTCCAACGAAACGGGCCCCACGCAGCTCCACATCGTTAGCGCCGCCGGTGGCGACAGGCGGCTGTGGACGACGATCAACCTCGATGACCGCAGGCAGGGGGTGGCGACGGGACACATTCGCGGGCGTGTGCTTGATGAAAATGGCGAGCCCGTCGCGGCTCGCCTCATGCTGACCGCGAGCGACGGCCGTGCCTATACCGAGGATGAGGGTTTTCATCGTGTCGTCCCGGCCACCGGCTTGCACTACCAGCATACAGACGGCAGCTTCCGGATCGAGGTGCCCGCTGGCGATACCACACTCGAAGCCATGCACGGTTTCGAGTACCGGCCGGCGCGCTCACGCATCACGGTGAAGGCGAACGAGTCAGTCGACGTGGATCTGCGTCTCGAGCGCATCGCGAACCCACAGGGCAGCGGCTGGTTTTCCGGCGACATGCATGTCCACGACCTGCACGAAGGCCGATTCGGCTTGACCCACGAGGACTTTTTCAAGCAGCTGAGTGCCGATGGCCTTGGCGTCGCGAATGCGCTGATTCACATGGACGGCACCAAGCTCATGGGCCGCTGGTCAGATCTGACCGGCGCTCCGAGTCCGCTTTCCAACGAAAAGACGATCCTGCGCTACTCGCAGGAGTATCGCGGATACTTCGGACATTTTGCACTCATTGGACTGAACACATTCCAGATGCCGCTGATCGGCGGGGTACCGTTCACGCCCTTCGCGCCCGACATACTCGGCATTGGGCATATCGACGGTGCACGCAGCCAGGGCGCCCTTGCGGGCTTTGTGCACCCCTTCAACCAGTCGACAGAAACACCGGAAGACGTCGGCAAGCGCGACCTGCCCGTACTTGCCGCGCTAGGCAAAAGTGATTTTTATGATGTGGTGTCGGTGGCATCGCGTGAACTGGAATCCGCGGCAATTTACTACCGGCTGCTGAACGCCGGCATACGGCTCGCAGCAACCGGCGGCACGGACAATTTCTCGGATGTCTGGTTCGATGCCTCCGGCGGAGCGGCGCGCACCTACGCCAGGCTGCGTCCCGGTGAGGACCTGAGCTTCGACACCTGGCTCGACGCGATTCGCGGCCAGCGCACGTTTGCGACCAATGGCCCGCTATTGCTCCTTTCCGTAGAGGGCAGGCATCCAGGCGAGGCTATCGACCTCGTGGGAGACAACGCGAAAGTGCTGAACGTTACACTCGATGTCGCCTCAATCGCTGAACTCGACCGGGTTGAGTTAATCGTCAATGGTGCCGTCGCTCATACATGGACATCGGAAATTATCGGTGACAGCGCAACGCTCACGACCGCTATTGAGCTCGATGGCGCTGGCTGGATCGCGGCGCGGGCCATTGGCCCCCGCAGTCGATATGTCGGCGATGCTTTCGCTTTTGCGCAAACATCGCCGGTACACGTGCTTCGGGATGGCCACTCTTATACGTCAGCGGCAGATGCCGCGTTCCTTGCCGAAGCCGTTGAGACAACCTGGCAGCTGGCCGAGGCACGCAACACCTGGGTAACCGCAGGGCAGAAAGACAGCTACCGCTCTCACATCGAAAAGGCGCGGGCTTACTACCGCAATATTGTGCTCGGGGAGCCCGACGCAGCGGTCTTTGATGAGCAGGCGCCGGCGCGTTTCAATGTCAACGTCGAGACCAATAAAGGCAGAATAGTCATCGAGATGCACCGAGACTGGTCGCCTATCGGCGTCGATCGTTTCTACAACCTCGTCAGGCAGGGTTACTACGATGATATGCGCATCCACAGAATCCGCGAGGGTGACTTCGTGCAGTTCGGCATCCACGGTAACCCCGGGATAGCAAAGGCCTGGCGGGGACATCCCATTCAGGATGACCCGGTCAGGGTGAGTAACCTGCGTGGAACAGTCGCCTTCGCGCACGGTGAACCGACTGACGACCGGTCCACGCAGGTATACATTAATCTGCGCGACAAGCCAGAACTCGATGAGCAGGGCTTTTCCATCATGGGCAAGGTCATCGAGGGTATGGATGTCGCAGACGCGCTGTACTCAGGCTACGGTGAGCGCGCAGGTGGCGGGATTCGAGGCGGCAGGCAGGATCCCGTGTTCGAGGGCGGCAACGACTTCCTCGACGCGAATTTTCCATTGCTCGACCGCATTATCAAAGCCGGCATACAGGTGATGGAATGACGGGAATAGAATGAAAAAACTGACCCTGAGCTTACTCTTCGTTGCAGCGTCTGCAACGGCGGACGGCGTGCAAACCAGCGCTGATGCCTTTACACGCTACGAGCTTCTGCCACCGGAAACGCACAGCTTCCGGATTTACTACGACGTCAGTGCAGCAACCGCCGGCGCAACACGCTACTACAACCCGATCCGCAAGGGCAGCAAACCTGAGGTGCACGGCGTTTACGATCGCCTGAGCGGCAAGTCGCTCGAATGGTCGGTTGTTGACGGCTCGGATGCGCGCCAAAGCGGCCTACTGCCCGATGCCGGGGTGGACTCGCAGTTCATCCGGGTCGATCTGGCTCGCCCCGTGCCTCCAGGAGGCCGTGGCCGCGTGCTTATCGACAAGACCTATCAGGATGCCGCCAGCTATTTTTTCGAGGACGGCACAATCACTTTCTCGCGAACGCTGGGCGTGAAGCGCAATGCCGTGACGCTGCCGCATGGCTATGAACTGGAGTCGGTCAATTATCCATCGCAGGTCATTACCCTTCCGGATGGGCGCATCGAAACCAGCTTTATCAACCCCGGCACCATTGGCGTCCCGTATGAAATCAAGGCGCGCCCACTGGAAACCGCAGCAGACAGTCAGCTTGCCAGTTCGGTCGAATACGAGAAGTCAGCCACCATGACCTCACAGCGTCCGGTTGCGCGTACCTGGTTTGAAATACCGCAGCGGGCAGCGCAGTCCCGGGATATCGTCTATTTTCTTCAGCCGCCGGAAACGCACGCATTTCGGCTGTACCACGACTACGAGGAAAAACGCGCGGGCATGGACCGATACCTCAATATCGTGAGGCCGGGCAGCAAGGCCAGCGAACCCTCGGCCGAGATCCTGGATACCGGTGAACAGCTCGAGGTCGAGATACTGCGCGGCGCAGAGATCACCGAGCGCGATATTGATATTGGCGAACCGGTCAGCGAGGACACCGAACTCGTCGTCATCTGGTTTGAGCCGGTTGTCGAAGGCGGTAGCAAGCTGCTTCGAATCAGCGAGACCTACACGGACCCGGCGCGCTATTTTCCAGGCGGCGACGAGTTCGTCTGGGATCGGAGCTTCGGGCGTTCACGCAATACCGTGGTGCTGCCGCATGGCTGGTATCTGACGCACAACGCAGTACCGGCGTTGGTACAGACACGGATCGACGGACGTATCGAGCTTGTCTACAGCAACGATCGACCGGGTCATATCGACGTCTTCATCAAGGGCCGGCGGCGGGTAGCGCGTTGACGACCACCAGACTTTCACGGCCAGCAGCTTCTGCAGCCAGTAAAGACACACAGGGTTTGCGCCAGGCAGTTGCAAACAGATAATCAGGGATACGACAGCTTGAGGAAAAACTGATGATCAGATCAGCCAGATACCGTACCGCACTGACAGGTTTCGCCTTGCTCTGCATTGCTCTCGCTGCCCCGCTTCGCGCACAAAGCAATGACATGGCCCGCCAGGGTCCTTACGAACGGCTGGCGATCATCAACGCCATGGTCATACCCGGACACGGGGGACCTGCCTACGGTCCGGCAGACATTCTTGTCGAGGGGAAGAAGATTGTTCAGATTATTTCCTACAATGGCGTTACCGGTCGGCCCGACGACACGACGGTCGACGCTGACAGGATCATTGATGCAAGCGGCATGTATGTCATGCCCGGTCTTATCGATCTGCATGCACACATTCGCAGCGAGCCATTACCGTTGCAGTATGTCTACAACCTGAAGCTCGCACACGGCGTCACCACAATGGTGAACGGAGCTGGCCGCGGATGGGAGGCGGCTCTTGAACAGCAGCGACTGTCCAACGACAACAGGATCACGGCGCCGCGCATGTATCCGATCCGGGACTGGGGCCCGACGCGATCCCGTGACCCGGGACACGCGCCGCCCGCCGCGGAACTGGAGCCCTGGCACGATCCGACACGCGTTGATGAACTGATCGACGACATCATGAAGGATGCACACGTTATCCGGGTTGGGAGCCTGGCCTGGAACGCCGAACTGTTCGGCGCAGTGACAAAGGCTGTGCATGACGCCGGCGGTATTACAAGCGTGCACCTTCCGCCCTCCGATATCGCCGTCGTCAACGCGGTGAAGGCGGCGGAGCTCGGCGTTACCATGATCGAGCATCACTACGGCTTCGGCGAAGCCGCGCTTGGCGGTGGCAAGCAGGACTTTCCGGCGGATTTCAACTACCTGAACGAGGCCCATCGTTTTCGGCAAGCGGGCCAGATCTGGCAGGATGCACCCGAGGACATCCTGTTCGGGGAGGTTGTCGACCGCCTGGTCGACTCGGGTGTGACGCTGATTCCAGACATGAGCGCTTACGAGGTCAACCGGGATCTAAATCGCGCGATGGGTCTTCCCTGGCATGAACGATACACCCATAGTCAGCTGATCGACTGGTATTTCGCCAACCCTGCCTACCATGCATCTCACCACTGGGACTGGACCTCAAAGGACGAGCAGCGCTGGGCAGAGCTGTACCGCAAGTGGGGAAAACTGGTCTACGAATTCAACAGGCGTGGCGGCCATCTGGGCTATGCGTCAGACGACCCCTACCTCTGGAACACCAGCGGCATAGGCAACATCCGTGAGCTGCAGCTTATCCATGAAACCGGCCTTAACCCGCTGGAGGTTATCCGAAGCGCGACCTATAACAGCGCCATCACGCTGCGGCGGCCGGATCTTGGCCTGGTGCAAACCGGTTTCACGGCCGACCTGCTGATTGTTGACGGCAACCCACTGCACAATCTGCGGTTTCTCTATGCCTTCGGTGCAATGGATTCGGCGGACGGAAAGATCGTTCGCAAAGGCGGCATACGCTGGACGATCAAGGACGGCGTCGTTTTCGACAATAAACGTCTGATCGACGAGGTCGTTGACATGGTCCGGGCATCAAAAGAAAACTGGCGCAATCCTGTGCCCGCGCAGTTTTCTCCGATATTTGCGGAGTGACGGCCTTGTCAGACTCGCCCTCTGATCCGTGCAGCAACAGGCGCTACCGCTGCGTCGCTACCTGCTCCCCGCTGACAGCCCCTGCCTCATGACCCCAGGCGCTGCGCAGATAGCTCAGCAGTGCCGCCGTCTGCTCATCGCTCAGTTTGTTGGCATAGGCCTCCATGCGTTTCCAGCCCCGCGCCTGCCACTCGGTCGACGGGGCGATTTTCGGCAGCTGGGCCCCGTATAGGGTAATATTGATCAGCGAGGACGGATCCGTATCGAGAACCACCGGACTGCCGACCAGGGGCGGCCCGGTCTCTGCAGACCCCTCACCCGTGGGCAAATGACAGGTTCCGCAGTGGATATCGTACTGGATGGCGCCGGCGCGCAGGACCTCGTCACTGGCGGGCTCAGCGCTGGCCACGGCGTTGGCCGGCAATCCTTTCAGGTAAGTCGCCACGGCAGTGACGTCCTCGATCGACAGGTGCCGGGTACTGTTCACAACCACCTTGTTCATCGGGCCGAATACGCCTGCGCGATGGCTGAAGCCGAGCTTGAGATAGTCCGCGATATCCTCGGTGGACCACAGGGCCAGACCGCTGCTAGCAGCGGTGAGATTTGGCGCCGACCAGGCCGACAGCTTCCCCTCGACCCGCTCCATGTAGGTGGCACCGGTCATTGCGAGATCCGCATTGGTGGCGCCGAGGAAATTGCGCGGAGTATGGCATTCCCCACAGTGCCCCAGCGCCTGCGCCAGGTAAGCGCCGCGGTTCCATTGTGCCGACTGCGTCGGCTCCGGCTCAAAGCGGCGATCTTCCAGGAACAGGAATTTCCAGATTCCCAGCGCCCAGCGCTGGTTATAGGGGAAATCAAGATCATTCTGCGGCGGTGAGGTCTTCACCGGGGCGATCGTCCTGAGATACGCGTAAATGTCGGCAATATCCTCGTCGCTGATATTTGTAAACGAGGTATAGGGAAACACCGGATACAGATGCTCACCGTCCGGCCTCTCGCCCTGTCGCATGGCCACCGTGAACTCTTCAAGGCTCCACTGGCCGATGCCGGTGTCTGCATCGGGCGTTATATTCGTTGAATAGACCGTCCCATAGGGTGTTTCAAATGCCAGCCCGCCGGCGAAGGGACGCCCGTTATCATTCGTGTGGCAGCTTACGCAGTTCCCTGCTTTGGTCAGGTACTCGCCTCGCTTTTGCGTCGCCGAGGCACTGGTTGTTGGGTCAGCGGCCGTTGCCTGGCCTGGCAAAGCCACCGCAATGAGCAGCGCCAACAGCATGCTGCGCAGACCTGACGTTGCGCCCGCAGGCGCGCTGGCGAGTGCTATCGACTCGCGGCGTTCAATTTGAAAGGTGATCATTCCTGCTCCGTTCTGAATCCGGGAAAGGTCCCGTTTGGCCCCTCAGGCATCAACACTCCACGAGTCGCAATGCCCCCCCGGATTCACCGGTTCGCCAGCAAACATCTCGCAGGTTCCACAGCCGCCGGCTTCTTGGGCTGCGTGGAAAAACTCACAATCACTACACGTTCTGGCGGGATCCGGTGAAGTCTCGGCATAGTTGAGCGTGCGACGAATGCTCGCCTCCGCCGAGGTCATTGCACCGGGGTCGGCGCAGACCATGGCCGTGTCGCTGCCGCTGTCCTGGCCGTCGCCACAGGCGGACAGTCCAAAAAGAGCGCCACTGGCAATGGGAATCTGCAGGCCGCGCAGCAAGAGCGCGCGCCGGGACATACTGGAACTCATTCTCTACCCCTGTTTGTCATGTACCCGCGAACGCAGCGTTCGCGAAAAGGTTTTAGACCCTATTCGCCTATCGACCGGCTGCGGCCCTGCCCAGTCGAATGGCATCATCCGATTCCGGGCCATAGGCCAGTAGCGCCAGAAAACCCTGCTGCACGCGCCGCGCGACCGATTCCGAATCGACGGTCATGAGATCAACCAGCCCCGCACGACGGCTCACCGCCAGCACCTCCAGCGCGATCGCCTCCGCCGCTTCCCGGTCGCCATCAAGGGCGCTGGTGAGACTTCCGATGCCGCAGACCAGCGCGCTGTAGCCCGGCAGGCTCGCGATCTCCTCAAGCTCGGCGAACACATCAGGATCCTCGACGATGAGCATTGCGATGACGTCACCGTCCGGATTGTCTGGAGACCACACATCGACGTTTTCAAAGAAGGAAATAGCGCTGCGCGCCTCCTCGGCGCTGAGCACGTGCGGAATCACCACGCCATCGGCACCGAGCGCGAGAACTTCGCTGACCCGTGCCCGCGCAGCGTCTTCGCCATCGGTCGAGATCGGCGGAATGCGCACCAGCAATGGCATTGCGGCATCCTCCCCACCGCTGCCAAGACCCTGGGCGACGTTACGCGCGGACTCGGCATCGTAGTGCTGCTCCAGACTCAGGAAGGCGTAGTCCAGTATTGGATTCGCAGCGAGTTCACGGCCCGTCTGAACGGTATAATGCGGCGACGCCTGAGACGCGGCATCGCCCGGCACTGGCGTCACGTACTGGCCAAACGCCGGCTGCCCTGCTGCCCACAGCTCTATCAGGCTGCGATCGCGAATTGGCGTATCGGGGCCTGCGTCGGCGCTGTGCGCTGCACAGGCAACGGCGATTGAGAGGCACGCAAGCACTGCGCGGAAAAACTGCCGACCGTCCATGGCATACTCCTGACAGGGTCAATTATTTTTAATTTGCCGACTGCTGGCCCGGATGCACAATATGCACCTGATGCATCACCACATCCACAGCGGCGGAAATGGCGGTGTTGGCGCCGGTATCGGGATCGGGGTAGCCATCCGCCAGCCTCGTCATTGCCCGGTACAGCGATGCCGCTGAAAGCTGGCCGTAGCTCTGGTGATGCGTTGTCCAGTTCCTGTTAAGCCGGTGGTTGTACTGCTCAACGTCGACGTAGCCGGCCAACAGGCCCTCGGCTGTCTTTGGGGTCAGCGTGAGCTGAAGCTGGAAATCGCGAAAAAGATGGAAGCCACCACCGATACCGGGGAAGGACCAGGGGAATTTGGTCCGATCCGTTGGCTGCGTGGTCAGAACGCCCTCGACAATGCTGCCCTGAACCTCCTGAATGAAGCTCTGGCCCCAGCGGGTATCCACCCGCTGCGTACCGCCTGGAACAAAGCCTTTGCCGGACGCGTCGGTCATCAGGTCATCGAGGCCGCGATAGAACGTCACCGTCACGTCCTCATCATTCGTCAGATCGTCCACCCCGGAGAGCTCGATCATCCAGCGGTTGTAGGCATTGCCGTACATGAACAGGTTGGAAAAGTGGTAAAAGGTGCCGTCGGGGCCACGGTAAATGGCAATGCAGCCAATAGCGCGATGCAGCTGATTATCGATGCCCTCCTCGCCCTCGGGGCTGAGAAAGTCTTCAGCGCTGGCCTTGCCATCCAGGTTCACGCCGTAAGCGGTAGTGCCCTGCGCATCGTGGAAGGGGAAGGGATCCTCATCGGCCGTTGTGCGGTGGAACCGCTGACCCTCCCGCATGAGACGCGTATCCACCTCTGTGCGTTCAACCCCGCTGTCTTGCGGAAACAGCGCATCGTACTGCTCGCGCGGACCGATATTGAAGCCCTGGGGACATTCTTCCCGGGCACCCTCAGTCTGGTAGAGCGCCCAGTGCCGTTCCGTCAGCACGTAGCCGATACGTCCCCCGGCCGGAGCCTGGGCGCTTGCGACACTGCCCAGCGACATGAGGAGAGCGACACTGGAGATGGCCCTCAGGGACAGCAGGCGATTACGCCCGTTTTTACCGGCTTCAAACTGTAACATCGGTCTTCTCCCCAGCGTTCACGACGCTTGTCGGTACTATCGGCATGCGCATCATCGGCGAAACGCGTTCTCGCCGAAATCGTCGCGCAGTACAAAAGCCTTGTAGCCGTTGCGACGCCCGGTGAACTCGCCAATGCCATCACCGTTGGTTACGCCGGCTTTACGGTCACCCGCATAGGTATAGACCGGTCGTCCGCGGTAGGCCCAGACCTGCAGGGCGTTCTCCTGATCGGCTGCGGCACGATGTCCGGTCTCGGGATCTATCGCCATCACACGCCACAGAGCGCTCTCACTCGTTGCATCCGCCTCTGCAATGACATAGGGAAAAGTCTCGAGACAGACGTCTGGGTCGCCATTGCCGCAGATCGCCAGGCGGTACTCCTGCGGCGCATCCGGGTGATCGCAGGCCAGCTGCACCAGAGAATCATCGTTGCAGTTGTAAAGGTAGATGGTTCGCCCGCTGGCATCCGCGAGAACCTGGCCACCGAACTCTGCATCCTGCACCGTGAACACGTCCGGTGGCACAACGGCGCGCTGCGTGTAGACGTTATGCCAGCGCGGGTTGCGCCAGTCCGGTACATCGCTACCGACAACGCTACGGCTACCGGGGTCATTTTTGTGCGTGTAGAGCGGTTTGCCCCGATACGCCCACTGATGAGTTCCGGAAGCGCGCCGGATCACCGTCCACTGATCGGTGTCGGCCGCGAGCGCAGGTGCAGCGACTGGCGTCCAGTCATCCAGACAGTCGTCATAACAGTTAGACTTGCCCGGCTCATCGCCATCCCAGGTGTATACCGAGTACTCCCGGTTATCCACCAGCAGTCGGCCGGTGGTGCTGGGAATCACTGCGAACTCAGCCGGGATATCCGATGGCGGCGCCACCGGCACGCGAACAACACCGCCATCATTAGCAGACGTGATCTTGCTGCCTCCCAGCACATCCCCGGGCTGTTGATCGAGAATGGAGGTGTACAGCGGGTAACCGTCATAAGCCCATTGCCGCGAACCGTCGTCGCGCGTGACCAGTGTCCACTCAGCGATGTCTTCCGCGTCATCGGACGCGATCAGCGGAGGCCAGACCTGGGCACAGCTCAGGCGCCGGTCAGCATCGGGCAAGCGCAGACCGGCGGGGTATGGGCTCATCAGGCCGGCGGAATACATCAGTACCTCATCGGTGCAGTTTGAAGGTTCATGCTGCCTGTCACCGGTGGAGCCGTTGCGCAAAGCACTCAACGGCCACTTGTACAGCGTTCGCCCGCGTTCATCGGCATACACCGGTCCTTCCAGAGGACTGACAATCACCTGAATACCCGGTGGCATCATCTCGTCGATATAGGCTTCCTGTGCGGTACTGCTCGCTGCTTGCCAGTACCTCGAACGATTTGCTGTGTCAGCTGCCACATCCACAGCAGCCAGGACCGGGGGCACGGCAAGGAAAAACGTAGCCGCGAAGGCGCAGATCATGCGCCTGTCGATGCCTCTCCCTGGGTGTCTGAACGCCGCCATTCAGGCAACGACCTCGTGAATAACTTCAGACGATTCGTTGCTCAGCGTGCCCCAGGAGGACTTGTCGATGCCCAGAAGCCTGAGGGCCGTGTAGCCAACCTGGGACACCGAGCCACCCTTCAGGTCGATATGCATGCCACTCTTGCCTTTCCCGCCGGCTCTACCGGCCAGAAATACCGGCATGCCGTCAATCGCATGCGTTCTCGCATAACCGACATCAGTCGTCCCGAGAATCAGGACATTGTCGAGCAGGGTGCCGTCACCTTCCGGTATTTTCTTGAAGGCGTCGACAAAATCCACCCAGGATTCCATGGCACGGCGCGTGAACCAGGACGCGTTCTGCTGATAGCCCGTGCCCTCATCGACGGGCTCCTCGTGGGTGCAGGTATGGTGGGGCTTGGGGTAACCCGGTTTGATGATTGACGAGAACGCCGCCGAATAAGCCATGTTGAAGACACGGGTCTGGTCACAGGCGATCGCCATGACCATGAGCTCAGTCATCATCTGATGCCGAAGCCGCACGGCATCGGCTGACTTGTCCATCAGCGGGTTGACCGGCGCCTCGCCGGGAGGTGCACAGCTGGCAATCGGATCCGGCTTGGTCAGTCGATGCTCGAACTGCGTCTCCAGCTGACGCAAACCGGTGAAGTACTGGTCGAGACGCTCGCGATCCGCAGCGCCGAGAACCTTCATCATGGACTGCGACTGCTCCATAACCCCGGACAATACGCTTCTGCGCGCGATAATCCGTGGATCCAGCTTGAACTCATCCGCATTCGGATCCTGAAAATCAGCACCGAATAGCAGGTTGTAGAATTGCAGCGGCGACCATTCCGGCGTGTTGGGGGTCGACGCGTTCATGTAACTGTAGGTGTCCCTGGCATCGGCGGTCGCAGTTGCCGTCAGGGAGTTGAAGCGCGTGGCGCGGCCAATCTGTTTGGCAACAGTGACATCGATCGTCTCAGTCGGCACGCTATCGATCTCTGGAGCCACGCCCGTTCTCGAAACCACCCAGCCAGTGAAATGATTCCGGTTCGGGGAAGAGTCGGGAAAGGCCGATCCGTTCGTGAACAGATTCACGTCATCACGCACAGGGGCCCAGGAGGCGATCTCCTCGGGCAGGTCATAGCCGGGGCCCGTCTTTTTCGGGACAAAAATACCCGACGTACCGCCGAGACCAAAGCCCCAGGTGCCAAACCGCACGGGCATCGGTGCACCCGACGCGAGCGCCGTTCCATTGCCGTCGAGAAAAACTTCAAGGAAGGGAAGCGCTACTGACACGCCGACACCGTTCAGCATTCCCTTGAGAACACGGCGTCTGTTCCATTGACTCATAACCACTCTCCTGAAATCCCTGATTTGCCCGATGGTCTACAGCGGGCACGCAATGCGACCCCGGCCTCAGTGTGAACTCGCCACCGTGATCTCGCTCTCTTCCTGTACGCGCGAAAATGCGTTGCTGAGGGCGATTGTCCGCAATAGCGCGCGAAGCCGGTAACCCTGGGCGGCAAATTCCTGATTGAAGTAGTCGAGTGCAGACCGGGCCTGCATAGCCGGCGGCGCGCCGGTGCCGTAGCTGTAGACGCGCTGCACCAGACACCGGGGCAGTTCAGGATTCTCCCGCAGTGCCTGTGCAAGGCCTACTGCGCCCTCGAATTCGAAGCCATCGAGGCCGCCGCTGACGTCGATCACGGCGCCGTTTTCGGTCAGCCGGAAGCCGCCGGCACCATCAAACTGCTCGAGCGAGAGACCGATCGGGTCGGTGATCCTGTGGCAGCCGGCGCAGGACGGCGTCTCGAGGTGCGCCCGCACACGCTGGCGTTGTGTCGGGTAGTTGGCATCGGGGTTCGACACCACAGAAAAATCGATTCCCGGGGGCGGCTCGGGAACCTCCTGGCACAGGAAGCGCTCGCGCAGTGCCTGGCCACGCAGGGTCACAGAACTGCGACCGGGGTGCGCGTGCAGCGAGAGAAAACTGACCTGCGTGAGGAGACCTGATCGCGGACTGTCATCGGGGAAGGTATGCGGCGTCCAGCCCGGCTCTGCCGGCACACCGTAGATAACCGCCAGGGCCGGGGACATCACGGTCGACCGTGTCGTGAACAGATCGCGATAATCGCCATCATTCGCAAGCAGGTGCTCGATGGACGTGCGCAGCGTCTGCTCCCGCGCGTCCTCTGCCGTCACGCGCGTGAACTCCGGGTAAATGGTGGAGTCCTTCGTTAACGTCTTGACTTCATCGAAGGCAAACATGTCGTCCAGGAATGCCCGCATGCCCTCGGCCAGCCTCGGGCTCGCCAGCATTCTGTCCACGGCGCGCTCAAGCCCACCGTCCGCCTGCAGCTCACCGCTCTCTGCCGCGGCCAGCAGCTCGTTATCCGGAGCGGAATTCCACAGAAAATAACTCAGCCTTGAGGCGAGAGAATAGGCATCAAGGCGCAGTTGACCGGGATTGTCCGGATCGGGCTCGGCGCGCTCCACGACAAACAGGCCTTCGGGGCTGATAAGCATACCCTCAAGCGCTATTTCCAGGCCCGCGTAAAAATCCTCCAACTGCTCTGCCGCAGAACCCGCCTGCTTCACGTGCATCGCAAGCTCGTCATCCGTAAGGGCGCGCCTGAATAACAGCCGGCCGACCTGGGACAAGAAGCGGCTTGCACAGGCATCGTCCGGCCCGTCGAGCGATTCCGGCTTGCAGGGAACCAGATAATTACGGTGTCTGGTGTCGAGGACCTGACTGGCGACGCTGGCAGCGACGCCCTGGATTCCCTGCAGCTGCGAACTGCCGACGCCGGCAATCGCAGCACTGTTGGCGAGCAGTCCGTCGGTGCGCGCGACGGGCGCGAACTCGACCTGCAGATCCACCCCGGGACCAAAGATGTAGCTCAGGGAATTGCGGTACTGCTCAGCGGTGACCAGGCTCATCAGCGGCCTGGTGCCGGGACTTTCAGGCTCAGGGTTGGATTCAGAACAACCAGCCAGCATGGCCAGGGCTAAAAAACCCAGGACACCGGAACAAACCACCTTGCTTGACCCCTGCGGAACCACCTGATCCGCACGCTTGGACATCAGACACATACTGCTGATTACTCCAACATTATTTTTTTATAGCGTGCTAGCCTAAGGCACGATTTCTCCACAAGCAATAGCTTTGTCTGTCACTGCGCAGTCGCGCCAGCCCCTCGTGCATGCTGATCAGCGGCGCATAGCCCAGATCGTCGCGAGCGGCTGTAATATCGTACCAGTGCGCAGTGGACAGTTGCTGAGCGGACCAGCGCGTCAGCGGCGGCTCATCGCGACGTCGCGACAGACGCCACCAGGCCTCTGCCGCCGCGCCGATCAGCATCGCTGCCGAACCGGGTATCGACTGAATGCGCACATCAACGCCAACTGCTGACAACAGCGCGCGGATGATCTCAGCCTGCGGCCAGGGATCAGCATTGGAAATAAAATAGGTCCTGCCGTAGCAGGCCGGGTTCCTGTCAAGCGCCGCCAGGGCCAGCAGATGAGCATGGGCCGCATTGTCGATGTAGACCGTGTCGATCCGCTTGCTGGCACCCGGCAGGTTCAGTGTGCCCTGGCGAGCGCGCTCGACGAGTCGCGGCAACAGCTGGTTGTCTCCGGGGCCCCAGACCAAATGCGGGCGCAGCGATACCGTCCTCAACTCGTCGTCACTGGCCGCCATGACCTTCTGCTCGGCAAGCGCCTTGCTCTTTGGATACGGCGCGGCATAGTGAGCGGGATAGGGCAACGATTCGTTGCCACCTTCAATATCGCCACCGCCGTGCGCCACGCTGGGGGAAGAGGTGAACACCAGACGCCGGATGCCCAGAGAACGACAGGCAGCTATAACATGCTCCGTCCCCAGCACGTTGATGGCGTGGTAGACCGCTGGATCGCCCCAGGCACCGGCCTTGCCTGCCGTGTGAATCACCGCCGAACAGCCTGCAGCGGCGGCCCGCACGTCCTCCGGTCGACGGATGTCGCCGCAGCACTGAGAAATACCCAGGTCAGCCAGTGCCGGTGATTCATTGCGCTGCATGGCAATGGGCTCATCACCCTGCGCCAGCAGCTGACGACAGATGGCCAGGCCGAGAAAACCGCCCCCGCCAGTCACCAGGACTTTCACGAACGGCGCCCCTTTGCGTCCGCATTGGCAGCGGCCACCGCGGCTTGCTGCTGCAGACGACCCCCGGCGCACTGCCTGGCGGCCCATACAGCCAGCAATTGCCGGTTGATCTTCGAATTGTGCCGGATATCCACCGGGAAGCCCGGATGAAACAGCACCGCAGCCAGACACTGTAGCGCTGCGTGTCCAGCAGCCTTTGCCATGACCGCTTCTTCAACCGCCTGCCTGCAAACTGCCGGCTGACCGCTTGCGCCGCGCCGCAATTCCACGCACAGCACTGGCACCTGCTCGCCCGGCTCCCCCACGCCAACCAGCGCGCTGCGCTCAACGTCGTGCAGCGTATTGAAAATCGCCTCCACCTGATCGGCAAACAGGTCGCCCTGCGCCGTGCGCACCCGCTGCGACTTGCGACCACAGAACCACAGCCGGCCCTGCTCATCAACGTAGCCCGCATCGCCCATGCGATGCCAGAGCCGGCCCTGCGCATCGCTGGTTTTAGCCAGGCGGGTCTGCTCGCGCCGCTGCCAGTAGCGATCCGTCGTGGTCGGGCCGTGCACCATGATTTCGCCGATGGCACCAGCCGGCAGCAGGTCGTCAGCGCCAAACGTCTGCAGCGCCTCGTCGCAAAGACGCAGTATCGCGATCTCGTTGGGTGGCACCGGGCGTCCGACACAGATGCCGGCACCTTCTCGCGTCGCGTCGACCAGCTCAGGGCCCAGTTCATGGCTGTCGATACAGGCCACCGGCAGGCACTCGGTAGCACCGTAGGGCGTGTAGACCCTGCCATCGGCGGGCATGGCCTGTTGCATCATGGCAACGGTGTCTGCCGGCACCGCAGCGCCCGCGGAAAGCACCCGTCGCAGCGTTGGCAGCTGGCGTCTCTGTTCCCGACAGTGTGTGCCGAGAACCTTGAGCAGTGCCGGCGAGCCAAATACATTGGTCACAGAAAAACGGTCAATAGCCTGGGCGAGATAGTCGGGATTGGCCCTGGCCGGCCGGGTCGGGTCCATGTACGGCACCACCGTAGTCATGCCCAGCGCCGGATCGAACAGAGCAAAGGGCGGAAACGTGGCAAGGTCAACCTCGCCTCGCTGAATGCCGAAGGTAGCGCGCAGCATGTCCACCTGCGCGGTAAAATGCCGATGGCGATACACCACGCCCTTCGGTATACCGGTACTGCCGGAGGTAAACAGGATTGCCGCGATCTCCTCCGCCTGTGTATCAGCCAGCACCGGTGGACCGCCAACACCACCGCGGCGGGCGAGACCGCTGAGCGAGAGGCCGCCCCAGCCAAGGCGCGGACCCAGGGTAATGCTGCGGCGGATAGACTGTGGCGACCAGCGCAGGATGACGCGGGCCAGCTGCGCCCGGGTAATACCGATGAAGGCTTCCGGCTCTGCTTCCGCCAGACAGGTCTTCAACGGTTTCAGACCAATACCCGGGTCGATCAGGACCGGGACAATGCCGGCCTTGAACAGTGCGAAGAACAGCGCAAAGAAATCCAGGCCGGAGGGCACCATCAGCGCGACCCGGGCGCCTCGCTCTATTCCATACCGCAAAAGACCCCGCGCGTAACAGTCACTCAGTGCATCGAGCTCGGCGTAGGTGGCGCTGCGGTAGTCGACCGTACCCTTGCGCACACCCAGCGGGTAGTGAATTGCCGGACTTTGCGGCTGCTGGCGTGCCTGCTCTACCAGAGCAGCTGCGACATTGCAGGGACCGTTATTTCGCGGCTCAGGGTGCAGCGCCGTCATTGCCCGCAATGCCCCCCGGTGTATGCTGCTGGCATTCGCTGGAGACCAGGAAAGCCTCAATCCGGTCCAGCAGCGCCTCACCGCCATCCTCAAGCACATAGTGTCCGCAGTCCGACAGGGGATATCGCTGCGCATCAGGCAGGTAGTGCTGCCAGTCACGATAAAAGCTCTGGTCAAACACGAAGTCCTTGAGGCCCCAGACGAGCAGTGCCGGCGTCGTCGCAAAGCGGTGCAGCCGGGCCGCCGTCCCGGCAACCAGATCGTAGCCCCGGTCACCGGGCTTGAGCGGAATGTCCTGCACGAAGCGCACCGTGGCGATGCGATTGCGCCAGCTATTGTAGGGACCCGTGTAAGCCGCTCGCACCGCTTTGCTAACCGGCTTCTTGAAAGCAATCCGGGCTGCCATGGCAGAAAAGGCATTCATACCGCGAACCAGCACCGCCCCCAGCCGCGTGCGCCCGGCAAGCCACAAGGCAAAGGGAAAGCGTTTGTCAGCGGGCAGCGGGAAGGCAGCCGTATTGAGAATAACGCAGCGCTCTATACGCTGTGCCCGCGATGTCGCCCAGCCGAAGCCGATCATGCCGCCCCAGTCGTGTACGATCAGCGACAGCGGTGCCTCATCGCCGACAGTCGCTCGCACCAGCGCATCAAGGTCATTGATCCGTCTGCCCAGGTGATAGTCATAGTCTGCGTCGTCCGGCTTGTCGGACAGGCCGCAACCAATGTGGTCCGGAACGATACAGCGATAGCGGTCGCGCAAGCGCAGCACCAGATTGCGATAATAAAACGACCAGGTCGGATTGCCATGCAGCATCAGCATTACCGGCGCATCCCGCGGCCCCTCATCCAGGTAATGCATTCGGTGGCCGTCAATGGTCAGCCAGTGAGAGGCGAACGGATACAGGTCCACGGGTGGACGATAAGTGGATTGATGCGACTGCGTGCTCGTCTGGCTCATCGGTCGTTACCAGACCACCTCTGCCATGGCGCAGTTGAGACCCGAGCCAATACCCAGCAGGGCAATGCGACTCCCTGCTTCCAGCTCGCCCGACTCGGCCAGTCTGGACAGCACGATGGGGACCGACGCCGGACCGACGTTGCCCATGTGCGGATAGATGGCATGAACCTTTGCAGGGTCCAGACCCAGCAGCTTGACCAATGCATCTGTGTGGACCTTGCTCACCTGATGAAGGACGAACTGATCCAGTTCGTCGGCAGCCCAGCCGAAGGACTTGCGCGCCTCTGCAAAGGTCTCCGCGGCGAGTTCCAGCCCGGCGCCGAGGAGTCCGCGCGTATCTGTCTGCATACGGTCCATATTGCCCTGACACAGCTGATTAAAGCGCGTGGCGGCACGCGTCACGCTTCCGCGATAGCGGTGACCATCGGGCACCAGCTCACTGCGCGCCATGATCATAGCGGCACTGCCTGAACCCAGCGTGAGAGAGGCGAACTCAGCGCGAAACTGTGCCTCTTCCACCTCCGATGAAAGCAGCCGTGCAATGGTAGCTTCGATCAGCGGACGGCTGGATTCACCGTCAACGATCAAAGCGTAATCCACCTCGGCACGCTCCAGCATACGCGCTGCGATATCCATGCCGTTGAGAAAGCCCAGGCAGGCATTAGCAACATCGAAGTTGAGGCAGTCGGCTGCGAGACCGAGATTGCCATGCACCATGCAAGCAGTAGAGGGCTCGAGGAAATCTCGGGACACCGACGTATTGATGATCACACCAATACGCGAACGGTCAATGCCGCTGCGCGCAATAGCCTCCTCCGCAGCCATCGTGGCGGCGTCGGAGGGACTGGTGCTCTCATCCCAAAGCCCGCGGGACTCAATTCCTGAAATTTCCTCAAGCAGGTTTTCACGAATACCCAGGCGGTCCATGGTCGGCTTCAGGCGCTGCGCGATAGCCTGCGAGCTCAGACTGACGGGTGCATTCACGGCGACAGGCGCCTGGATAACGACATTCTTGAAATGCATGGAAGGATACTCTGCTGCGTGTCATGGCTGGGAGTGCTGCGGATAGGCAGCGTGGGTGAGCGGCGCGTCACGATGAACCACGGCGCAGCCCGCATTCTGCGCGACATTGTAGCGAATTTGACGAGGTTGCGGGAGTCGGCTGCGCAAGCAGTCTGTGCCGCCTGCCGGGACCGCAAATGACGGCGCACCGCCTGGCAGCGCAAGCGCAATCCCGATTGACAGAAGTCAAGGCGACGTCATGTCTCCTGGCCTATGTTTAAACCAGGTGCGTAGCTTATAAACTGTCATGGTGAGTTCACTGAGTGTTCCTGGTGCCCGTCACGGGCTTGTTCTTCTCTAGTCAATGCATCCTTCGGTCCGCGGTACACTGAACCGCCGAGCTATGGACTAACGCTGAGCTGCGGGTTCTCGCGGGCCAAGAGGTAAGTTCGACACGCGACAGAGGCCACTCAGTCGCGCGCCGGTGATTGCAGCTCCCGGCGCCGCATGGGCATGGCGTCAATGCGCGAAAACAGCTCGTCGATGTTCAGGCGCGACGCGCGCATTTTGACGCCACCATCCTTGCCGATCAGCAGCACGGGGCGATCGCCGCTGACCGACTCGCGCAAATCGCCTGCAAACGCCGGTGCCACCGTGCCAGGGAAATTCGTCACCAGAAGTTCATCATCCAGGACAAACCAAACAGCGTCGCGCTCCTCGAGTCCAGGGGTATGTTCTTTCAATGCCGCGACATCCTCTTCAACCGGCGTCGACGTCATGTTGATTGAAACCATGACGAACACTCTTGAAGCAAGGGCAGCATGCGATGCAGCGAGGGAACTTGGCAAACCTTTTGCTGTGTCGTTCCGCCTGGAAGCGGATGGCGGCCTAAAATCCGGTGAAAGCCTCGCGCAAGCCGTCGCCACGGTTGCACATTACGCACCCACGGCCGTGATGTTGAATTGCTGTGATCCCGAAACCCTCACCACCGCGATGCCTGCACTGGTGGCACTATATCCAAGGGTAGGCGGCTACGCCAATCCTTCAAAAGTGTCGAGAACGTAGCGAACGGCGGCCTGGTAGACACCCTGGAAGCACGAGAGGACGTCTCACCGGCAACCTACGGCGCTGCCGTGGCGCAATGGTTGAATAATGGCGCCGTGGTCACCGGTGGTTGTTGTGAAATAACACCCGCTCACATCCGTTATCTGACGGATAGCTTCAACCATCAATTCGAGATTATCAGGCTTTCGCAGTTGAGAGGCAGGCCATAGGAGACTCATCACCAGCATGGCCCGCTCCCTTCAACAGCACACCGTGCGGCGTTGTTGACGAGTCGGTAGCCAGTGGGGAATACCGCTAAAACCGGTATTCCAGAGAGAGCCGAACGACTTCGTAATCCACTTACGACGCCCGGTGTTCCACGCCGACATCCACGAGTGACAGGGCTTACCAGGTAACGCCTGCGCCGGAGGTGAACGCCGTGCCGGAGTCATCGGGAAGTCTATCGCCCCGGTCCAGTTCCCAGCGCTGTGCGCCCAGAATACCGAACACCGTTCAATCAGGTGCAAGTTCGTAGCGCGGCAGCATCGTCGTCCACGTCGTTCCACCAAGGCCCGCTGTCCGTCACCAGCCGGTTGACGTCGGCAGCGCCCAGATGAAGTGCGGCGGACCAGGGCCTGTCCTGCGCGCTGGCGGACGACCAGCCGAGCGCTACGAATGGAAGAATGAACAGCGTCATCGTGTTGGCTGAAGATTGCATGGAACTTTCCTCCCTGTGCTTTCCTCAAACCATTTCCCCTCACTGACGCTACAGCCCGGTGGCGGGGTGTTCAAGGCCCGTGGAACATGTCCTGGCGAAAAGCAGGTCCGCTGTTCTATGCTCAAGGCATGCGTGCGATGCAATTTCATGGGCCGGGCTCGGGGCTGAAGCTGAGCGAAGTTGCCAAACCCGAGGCTGGCCCCGGACAGGTGCGGATACGGGTGGAGGCCTGCGGCATCTGCCGCACAGATCTCCACGTCCTTGACGGCGACCTCAAAGATCCAGTGTTGCCGCTGATCCCCGGGCACCAGGTCGTCGGCGTCGTGGATCAGATTGGTTCGGGCACGACTGCACTGCAAGCTGGAGACCGTATCGGCATACCCTGGCTCGGCTCCGCCTGCGGCCATTGCCGTTTCTGTCACGCCGAGCAGGAAAATCTGTGTGATTCACCTTCCTTTACCGGGTACCAGATCAACGGCGGCTTTGCCGAGTACGCCGTCGCCGACGCCCGGTTCGTATTCCACATTCCGCATGCCTACTCGCCGAAGCATGCTGCCCCACTGCTCTGCGCCGGACTGATCGGTCATCGATCATTGCGCATGGCGGGTAAGGACTGCCAGTACCTGGGGCTCTACGGTTTTGGTGCCGCGGCACACATTGTCGCCCAGGTAGCCCGTTTCGAGGCGCGGGAGGTCTACGCCTTCACCAGGCCCGGGGATGCGAACACGCAGGCCTTCGCCCGCAGGCTCGGCGCAGTCTGGGCGGGGGGCTCAGATGAGCCGCCACCCCGGCTTCTGGATGCCGCGATTATTTTTGCTCCGGTGGGCGCGCTGGTGCCCGCAGCACTGCGCACCGTGCGCAAAGGCGGCACTGTGGTCTGCGGTGGCATTCACATGAGCGACATTCCCACCTTCCCCTACGCCGATCTCTGGGGAGAGCGCCGGCTGTGCTCCGTAGCCAACCTGACGCGCCGCGACGGCGAGGAGTTCTTCGCGGTGGCGACCAAGGTGCCAGTAACCACGCGGGTGACCACTTATTCCCTGGAGCAGACAGCCGCAGCGCTGGAGGACCTGCGTCATGGGCAATTTGATGGAGCCGCCGTGATTCTGCCCTAGTGGGCCACGCGGTAAGTTCGGTAACGCTCAGAGCCGCTGTGCGGGCGCGAATCCAGGCGCG
>Ga0102928_1000315_pt1 | contig 30827 bp, 30 predicted proteins | sample SalPonR1_B_D1_MG_FD_78504 | JGI IMG/M metagenome (GOLD analysis project Ga0102928, IMG submission 78504) | Salt pond soil microbial communities from South San Francisco under conditions of wetland restoration - Salt Pond MetaG R1_B_D1_MG | ecosystem: Environmental > Aquatic > Marine > Intertidal...
CGCGCGACCTGGGCGCCACTGTATTCGCACGTCAGCAGCGCGCCATGCAGCGCCGCCGCGACCACCAGGGCAGTCTTCGCCGGATCACCCAGCCCGCACTGGTCCTGGCGGGCGCTTTGGACATGATCGTGCCGCTGAAACGGCAGGCGTTCCAGGCCGACCTGATCCCCTATGCCACCCTCGAGGTGCTCGACTGTGCCGGGCATTCGGTCATGCTGGAGGACCCCGAAGGCACCATTGCCGCCCTCCAGGCCTGGCTGAGGCGGCCGCTTGTGCTGCGCTGAGCCCGCGCGGCACCGTGGCCGGCGGGCAAAGGGGCAAATGCCCCCGGGTCGCGGGTTACTCGACCGCCGCGATGCGTGGCGCGGTGCCACCCCGGGCGCCGGAGTTGGCGTCGATGAAGTCCAGCACCAGCGGGCGGATGTTGTTGCGCCAGCTCTTGCCGGCGAAGATGCCGTAATGCCCGGCGCCGGGTTCCAGGTGGCTGGCCTTCTTGCTGTCGGGCAGGCCGGTCAGCAGGTCCAGCGCGGCCAGGCACTGGCCGGGGGCCGAGATGTCGTCATCCTCGCCCTCGACGATCTTGACAGCAACCTGCGTGATCTTGCCGAAATCGACCTTGTGGCCATCGACGATGAAGTCGTTGCGCGCGATCTCTCGGGCCTTGAAGATACGTTCGACCGTGGAAAGGTAGAATTCCGCGGTCATGTCCATGACGGCAAGGTATTCGTCGTAGAAGGTGTTGTGCTTGTCGTGGTCGCTGGCCTCGCCCTTGGCGCCGCGCAGGATCTGGTTGGTGAAGGCGCTGGTGTGGGTCTCGCCGTTCATCGAGATGAAAGAGGCAAGTTGCAGCAGTCCCGGATAGACCTTGCGCCCGACCCCGTCGTACTTGAAACCGACCCGCTGGATCATCGACTGTTCCAGTTGTCCCATGGTGACGGTGCGGCCGAAGTCGGTCACCTCGGTGTGGTTTGCCTCGGGGTCAACGGGACCGCCGATCAGCGTCAGTGACCGTGGCTGCGCCTCGGGGTCCAGTTCGGCCAGGTAGGCGGTGGCCGCCAGCGTCAGTGGGACCGGCTGGCAGACGGCGATGACATGCGTGTCGGGGCCCATCTCACGCATGAAATCCATCACGTGCAAAGTGTAGTCCTCGATGTCGAACTTGCCCGCCGAGACGGGTATGTCGCGGGCATTGTGCCAGTCGGTGATGTAGACTTCGCAATCCGGCAGGAGCGAGATCACGGTCTTGCGCAGAAGCGTCGCGTAGTGCCCCGACATGGGCGCGACCAGCAGCACCTTGCGTGGCCGCTCGTGCCGGCCCTGGCACCGGAAATGGATCAGGTCGCCGAAGGGTTTTTCCATGACCTTCCGGATCGAGACGACGTGGTCCTTGCCATCCTCGCCGGGGATGGAGGGGATGCCCCAGTCGGGCCGGGCCGCCATGCGCGCGAAGCTGCGTTCGGTCACCTCGCCCCAGGCCTTGAGCAGCGCCATGCCCGGGTGGGGCCACATCGCGAACGCCGGGTAGGAGGCCATGGCCCGCGCAGTGGCGCCCAGCCACTCGTTCGTGTTCCGGGCCGTCTCCATCATGTCGTAGGTCATCATGTACTTCACGGGCGTCTCCTGCTTGCGCGTGTGCGGTCGAACATGTCGACCATCCGTGCTATGGGTCGCATTGACCACTGATCCTGCCAGTGGCACATGCTGCAACTGCAAAATACCCCGGGAGGGCCTACATGACAACTGAGGATTCCGGAGAGGGCGAGGCGGATGGTGCTGCGGCGCTGTCGCGGCTGGAAGAGAACATGTCCCGGATCGAGGAGCTTACCCAGCGGCTGGTCAGTGTCCTCTCCAACAAGCGGCAGGTTCCCGAGGACCTTCAGGGGCCCAGTCACGAGCTCTACGCCAAGGCCGCCACGGCCTACTGGTCCGAGATGATGAACAACCCTGCCAAGCTGATCGAGCAGCAGGTCGGCTACTGGGGCAAGACCCTTCAGCATTACGTCGAGGCGCAACATGCATTGGCCAGCGGGCAGCTCAAGGCGCCCGAGGACCATACCCCCAGCGACAAGCGCTTCGGGAATCCCCTCTGGGACACGCACCCCTATTTCAACTTCATCAAGCAGCAGTACATGCTCAATGCCGAGGCCGTGTCCAACGCGGTAGAGACCATCGAGGGGCTGGACGAGCAGGAACAAAACCGGCTGCGCTATTTCAGCCAGCAGATCGTCGACCTGATGGCGCCCACGAACTTTCTGGCCACCAACCCCGACGCGCTGGAACGTGCGGTCGAAACCGAGGGCGAGAGCCTGGTGACCGGCCTTGAGAATCTCGTCCACGACCTTGAGGCCAACGGTGGCGAACTGATCGTGAACCTTGCCGACCGGGATGCCTTCAAGGTGGGTGAAAACCTCGGGACCACGCCGGGCGAGGTGGTGTTCCGCAACCACATGTTCGAGCTGATCCAGTACGCTCCCAGCACCGAGAACGTCCACACCACGCCGCTGGTGATCTTTCCGCCGTGGATCAACAAGTTCTACATCCTCGACCTGAAAGAGCGTAACAGCCTGATCAAGTGGATCGTTGACCAGGGCTACACGCTTTTCGTGGTCAGCTGGGTCAACCCGGATGCCACCTATCGCGAGGTGGGCATGGCCGACTACATCGAGGACGGCTATGTCACCGCGCTCGAGACAGTGCGCGAGATCTGCGGGGTCAAGAAGGTCAACGCCATCGGGTACTGCATCGCGGGCACGACCCTGTCGCTCACCCTCTCGATCCTCAAGGACCGTGGACTGGACTACGTCAATTCGGCCACATTCTTCACCACTCTGACCGATTTCTCGGACAAGGGCGAGGTGGGCGTCTTCCTTGATGACGACTTCGTCGACGGGATCGAGGCCGAGGTCTCCGAGCATGGCTATCTCGACAGTTTCTACATGTCGCGGACCTTTTCCTTCCTGCGCTCCAACGACCTGATCTACCAGCCGGCGATCCGGTCCTACATGCTGGGAGAAAGCCCGCCGGCCTTCGATCTGCTCTACTGGAACGGCGACGGCACCAACCTGCCCGCGAAGATGGCCGTGGAATACCTGCGCGGGCTGTGTCAGCGCGACGAGTTCGCCAGTGGCGGTTTCCAGGTCGCCGGTCATGTCGCGCGGATCGAGAACGTGCAGGTGCCGCTTTGCGCCATCGCCTGCGAGACCGACCACATCGCCGCGTGGAAGAGCTCCTACCAGGGCATCCGCAAGATGGGGTCCGGCGACAAGACTTTCATACTGGCCGGGTCGGGCCATATCGCGGGGATCGTCAATCCGCCGGTCAAGGACAAGTATGGCTACTGGACCAACGACGACCTGACCCTCTCGCCCGAGGACTGGCAGGCCGGCGCCGAAAGGCACGAGGGCAGCTGGTGGCCCGCCTGGGAGAAGTGGCTGCGCAAGCGCTCGGGCAAGAAGACAACGGCCCGCAGCCCCGGCTCTGATGCCCATCCTCCTCTTGCCCCGGCACCCGGCACCTACGTCGTTGCCGACAAGCCCGCAATCGGCTGACGGCGCAGGTCGCCGGATGGCATGCAGTGCCGCCGGGCAGGGGCCTGAAGGGGCCGTTACAGGCGGAAATGTTACACGCGTTAGAGTTGGAATCCGGGGGGTTGGGCGGAATTCGTGAGAGTAATGCTGCGATGCAGAAAAAAGGTTGAAATGCTGCGATGCAGCATCTATCTTATGGGCAGACGCAGAAACGGGATCGTCCCGTGAACCCGCACTGAAAGGACCTGATCAATGACTGCCAAGACCCAAGATTTCACCACCGTGATGAAAGACATGATGGGCGCTTTCCCCGTGGACACCAAAGCCATGGAAGATGCCTTCAAGACCCAGAGCTCGCTGACCGAGAAGCTTTCGGCTGTCTCCATCGACGCCGCCCAGAAGTCCACCGAGCTGAGCGCCAAGTGGACGCAGGACACCCTCAACAAGATGACCGAGATGGCGAAGGCCAAGGAAGAGCCAGCCGACTACGCCAAGGCGATGACCGACTTCGCCTCTGCTTCGTCCGAAGCCGCTGCCGAGCACATGGCGGCCTTCGCCGAGATCGCCAAGAAGGTCCAGTCCGAGACCATGGAATTGATGATGGCCGCCGGCAAGGACATGTCCGAGGACATGAGCGCCGCTGCCAAGAAAGCCACCCAAGAGGTGACCTCCGCTGCCAAGAAGGCCGCGAAGTAAGCGAAACCGGAACGCCCGGCCCTTCCTCCTCCTCCCTGAGGGCCGACGTCACGCGGGGCGGGCTGCGCAAGCAGCTCGCCCTTGCTTTTTGCTGCAAAGGCATTCACGCTTCTCTGCACCGCAAAACGGTCCTGAGGAGGGAATACCTTGGCCGAGACGTCCCAGCCGCTTCTGATCAAGCGCTATGCCAGCCGCCGCCTGTACAACACCGAAACCAGCGACTACGTGACGCTCGAGGATATCGCCGCGTTCATCCGCGATGGGCGAGAGGTACAGATCGTGGACCTGAAGTCGGGCGACGACCTGACCCGGCAGTACCTGCTCCAGATCATCGCCGAACACGAAAGCCGCGGCGAAAGCGTTCTGCCGGTGGATGTCCTGACTGATCTGGTGCGGTCCTACACCAGCCAATCCATGTCCGTGGTGCCGCAGTTCCTGGCCCAGTCTTTCGAGATGCTGCGCGAAAGTCAGTCCAAGATGATGGAGAACATGGGGCCCATGGGCGCGCTGTCGCAGATGCCCGGCGTCGAGGCCATGCAGGCGCAGCAACAGGCCTTTCTCAAGGCCATGACCGGCGGCGTCATGGGCACCACGGAGCAAAGCGAAGCGTCAGTGACCGAGACCGGCAAAAAAGGGGACGAGAAAGACCTCGACGAGATCAAGGCCGAGCTGGCGAAGCTTCAGAACAAACTGGCTAAGATGCGAAAATAGAACGAAATTCCAGAATTTCGTTCGCCGGATCAAAATTCTGGAATTTTGATCATGCCAGGATGTCGATCGGCCCGGAATCGCACACGATCACGAAATGAACCCGCGTGCGGATCAGGCGGAAGTTGCGGCGCCGCACTTCTGCCACCAATGCCGCGACCCCCACCTCGTTCTCGACGTCTCGGACCTGTCTGCGGATCACGCCTCCGGTTTCGGCGGCGCGACAGCGAAAGACCTGGTCCAGCCAGTCCTGCTTGCGCGGCCAGGCCTGCATCTGTCTGACATGTTCCATGCCGCGACCTTGGCGCAAGCAGGGTTAATGCCACCTTAAGCGACCTCGGCGAACACCTGGTCCAGTGCTCTTTCCAACTTGCCGAACATCTCGTCCATCTGCGCCTCGGTGATGACGAAGGGCGGACAGAGAACGATGGATTGCCCCAGCGGCCGACAGATCAGCCCCTGGTCGGTGCAGGCATTGGCGATGCGTTCACTGACCGATAGCGCCGCGTCGAAAGGCGTTTTCGTTGGTTTGTCGGCCACGGCCTCCAGCGCGCCCATGAACCCCTTGCCGCGCCATTCGCCGATGTTGGGATGCCCGGCCAGCCGTGCCAGCCCGGCCTCGAATCTCGGGGTCAGGCTACGGACATTCTCGGCCAGACCTTCGTTCAGGATCACGTCGATCGCCTTGAGCGCGATGGCACAGCCGACCGGGTGCCCCGAGGCGGTAAAGCCATGGGGGAACTCCTCGATCGCCTCGCTGGCCGCCTGCAGTCGCGCCGACAACTCGGGCCCGAGGACAACCGCGCCCATGGGAAAGAACCCCGCCGTGAGGTTCTTGGACGAGAGGATCGCGTCGGGGGTGAACCCATAGGTTTCGCATCCCCAGGTTTGCCCGGTGCGGTGGAACCCGGTGATGACCTCGTCCGAGATCAGCGGTATGCCGTGTCGCCGCAGGATCGGCGCGATTGTCGTGAAATAGCCCTCGGGAGGCGGGATCGCCCCGCCGGCGCCCAGCACCGGCTCGGCAACGAAACCGGCGATGGTTCCGGCCCCTTCGCGGGCGATGACATCTTCCAGTTCCCGGCCCAGGCGGGCGGTGAAATCGGCCTCGGTCTCGCCTTGCAGCCCCTCGCGCCAGAAATGCGGGCAGGTCAGGTGGACGAACCCTTCGAGTGGCAGGCCGAAGACGGAATTGTAGGGCTTGCCGGTCATCGAGGCCGAGACGGCCGTGACCCCGTGATACCCGTTCTTGCGGGTCAGAATCTTGCGGCGCTCCGGCTGGCCTTCGGCCGCCCAGAGGAACCAGAGCATCTTGACCAAGCTGTCGTTCGCCTCGGACCCGGAATTGGTGTAGAACACGCGGCCCGTGTCGAAGGGACTGACCTCGATCAGCTTTTCCGAGAGCATCACGGTCTGGTCCGACATACGCCCGAAAAAAGCGTGATAACCGGGGAAACGATCGTATTGCGCCTTGGCCGCGGCGATCAGGCCGGGGTGGTCGAAGCCCGCCACCATATTCCACAGCCCCGAGTTGGCATCGAGATAGCGCCGCCCATGCACGTCGACGACGTAGGGTCCCGTGCCATGGGTCACGATCACCGGGCCGCGGTCGCGGATCGTTGGCAGGTCGGTGAAGCCATAGAAGCTGTGTGCGCTGGCGCGCGCCTCCCAGGAACTGGCGGTGTCGTCGGGCATTGGCTACCTTTGGCGGAAGTTGCGTTGCCTGACATTAGAGGGGCATGGCGGGGCTTTCAATTGGCCCGCGCGCGGGGATACCCTTCGTGGCAAAGGGGGCGGGCATGGCGGCAGCATCTGGCAGGATCACGCTTTGGGGGGTCGAGGTCTTCGTCGCCACGGCCGAGGAGCAATCGATCTCGGCCGCGGCCAAGCGGCTGGGCAGTTCCGCGGCAACCGTATCGCAGCAATTGACGAACCTTGAGGCGGCGATCGGCACGACCCTGCTGAATCGCAACGCGCGGCCCGTCACGCCGACACCTGCGGGCGAGATGTTCCTGCGGCGGGCAAACGCCATACTGGGCGAGGCTGAACTGGCCCGGGCCGAACTGGCCATGGCCGACCTCAGCCGCCTGACGCGGCTGCGGCTTGGCATGATCGAGGATTTCGACGCGGACGTCACACCGCGGTTGTTGTCCGAGATGGGGGCGGACTTGAAGGACTGCCAGTTCCTTCTGGAAACCGGGGCCTCGCACCGGTTGTTCGACCTGCTGCAGGCCCGCGCCCTGGACGTGGTGGTCGCCAGCGACATCGGCAGCGGTGCCGACTGGATGGAGGTGCATCCGCTTTTCGAAGAACCTTTCGTCATCGCCGCGCCAAAGGGGGTGCTCGCCCCCGGTGACATGCTGCGCCAGTTGCGCCGGTTGCCAATGGTGCAATACACCACGCGCCATCACATGGGGCAGATGATCGTCAGCCACCTTGTGCGGCAAAACCTGACCCTGACTCACCGCTTCGAGCTGGACAGCTATCACGCGGTGATGGCCATGGTGGCCGCCGGGGCGGGCTGGACCATACTGACGCCCTTGGGCTGGTCCCATGCTGCGCGGTTCCGCGACGCGGTTGAGCTTCACCCCTTGCCGCTGGAGCCGCTGAGCCGCCGCATTTCACTGGTCGCCCGTCGCGACGTGCTGGGCACGATGCCCGCCGACATGGCTGCACGACTGCGCAGCTTGCTGGCAGAGATGATCGTGGTCCCGGCGACGCGCAAGCTGCCCTGGCTGGAAGGGCAGTTGCGCATCCTGGGCTAGGCTTATTCCGCCGCCACGGCCCCACTGTCCGCGGTCATGGCGTCCTGTGCCGCCGCCGTCAGTTCCCCGGCGACTATGCTGCACTCCTCGACCGTCAGGCGCGCGGGCAGGCGGACGTCGCAGGCCGCCATCAGCATGGCGCGGGTTTGCGGAAGGTCCCAGTCGCGGCCCAGGAACTGCCAGTTCCAGAAGGCGCGGGCGTTGTCCGTGCTGCGCCCGAAGATCTGAACCTTGACCCCGCGCCGGGCGGCGGCGTCGGCGAATGCCCCGATCTGGGCCTCGGTCATGCCGACCAGGTTGAACTGGATGGAATCCGGGGCGCGCTTTTCGGGGGGCAGCGACTCGGGGACGCTCAGCCAGGGGCTGGCGTTGAGCAGATTGGCGACGTGGTCATGGTTGCGCCGCCCGTCGCGGACCCGGCGGGCCAGTTCCGGCAGTTGCGGCCGGATGATCGCGGCCGACAGGTTCGACAGGCGCAGGTTGTAGAGCGGCAGCTTGTTCTGCCAGGCCTGCATTGCCTCGGCGGGCACGTCGTGCTTCATCCAGCTGTGTTCATAGGCCCCCGACATGATCACCGCGCGCGCCACGAGGTTGGCATTGTTGGTCACCATGATCCCGCCTTCGCCTGCGTTGATCAGCTTGTAGGACTGGAACGAGAAACAGCCGACCGTGCCGATCGTGCCGATGTTGCGCCCATGCCAGGTGGTGCCCAGAGAATGGGCCGCGTCCTCGATCACCGGGACGCCGGCGGCATCGCACAGCGCCATGATCGCGTCCATGTCGCTGGTATGCCCGCGCATGTGGCTGATGAGCACGGCGTCGGACTGCGGCAGCTTGGCTTCGAAATCGTCCATGTCGATGCGGTAGTCCGCGCCGCATTCGACCAGAACCGGCTGGCACCCGGCATGGACAATGGACGAGGGCACGGCGGCGAAGGTGAAGGCCGGGATCAGCACCGACGCGTTGCGCGGCAGGTTCAGCGCCTTGAGCGACAGGAACAGCGCCGCAGAACACGACGAGACCGCCAACGCGTATTTCGTGCCCAGGAGCGCCGCGAATTCCTGTTCGAGGAGCGAGACCGGCGCGTTCTCCTTCGCCGTGTAGCGGAACAGATCGCCTGTTGTCAGAAGGCGTGTGACCTCTTCCATGGCGGCTGCGGGAATCGGCTCGGCGTCGTAGACATTCGGGATCTCGCGGCGGGTCTCGGGCATGACACGGTCTCTTTTCGGAAAAGTCGAAACAGGATTTTGGATACTTTTAACACATTGTGCAGGTCAGTTCCATGACGAAGGGCGTGCACGGCGCGCGCGGGGTGGTCTGTTGCAGGCAGGTTTCAGTCCTCGTTCAGAGGCCCAGCCGGTCGCGCAGGGCATACCAGGTCATGGCCAGGGTCAGAAGCGGCGCGCGCAGCGCCGTGCCACCGGGAAATGGCGGCACGGGCAGGTCCGCGAAGATGTCGAACCGGCCCGCCTGGCCCTTCACCGCCTCGGCCATGAGCTTGCCGCCCAGGCCGGCCAGCGCCACCCCGTGCCCCGAGAATCCCCCGGCGCTGAGTATCCCGCCGCCGGCCCGGGTCACCAGTGGCAGGCGTGTCATCGTGATGCCGAGGGTGCCGCCCCAGACGTGCGTTATGCCCACGCCGGCCAGTTGCGGGAACATCGTCTCCATGCGCTTGCGCAGTTGAGGTTCGATGGACCGCGGGAAGGCGATCGAGTAATTCTCGCGCCCGCCGAAGAGCAGGCGCTTGTCCTCGGACAGCCGAAAGTAGTTGACCACGAACTTGCTGTCGGCGCAGGCAATGTCCTCGGCCAGCACCTGCGTCGCACGATCGCCCAACGGCTCCGTTGCGGCGATGAAGGAATTGAGCGGCATGGTCCGGGCCGCCACCCGCCGGTTCAGGTTCGGAAGGTAGCCGTTCCCAGCCAGCAGAACATGATCGGCCGTGACCCGGCCCGAGCCCGTGCGCACCTCGACCGGGCTGCCATCCTCGACATGCAGCACCTCCGTGCGTTCGTGGATCACCGCGCCGGCCTTTTCGGCGCCCCGCGCCAGCCCCAGGGCATAGCGCAGTGGGTGGATGTGGCCCGCGCCGCGGTCGATCACGCCGCCACGGTAGCGCGGCGATTTCACGACGCGCTGGAAAGGCTGTGCGCCCAGCGGCTCGATCGCGTCGTAGCCATGGATCCTGGCCAGGTGCTCGGCCTCGTCGTGAAGCGCGGCGGCCTCGGCCACGGAATAGGCGCCATGGGCCACGCCGGGCTTGAAGGGCGCGTCGGGGGCATGCGCGTCCGCCAGGTCACGCAGCAGCTGTTTTGCCTCTTCGGTCATGCGCCAGAGGGCCTTGGCCGGCCCCTCGCCAACCCGCGTGTGCAGCCAGCGCATGTCCTTGTTGAACCCGGACCCGACCTGCCCGCCGTTGCGCCCCGAGGCGCCCCAGCCAACCCGGTGCGCATCGAGAACGATAACCGACACCCCCGCCTGCGCCAGGTGCAGCGCCGCTGTCAGCCCGCAAAATCCCGCCCCCACGATGCAGACATCCGCGCGCTGATGACCGTGCAGGCCGGGCCGTTCCGGGGGAATAGGGGTGCTGTCGGCATACCAGCTGTCGGGGTAGGTGGCCGGGCGGTCGTTGCGGTAAAGCGGATTTGGCATCAGACGTTGAGCAACAGGTGTTCGCGTTCCCATGGGCTGATGACTTGGAGGAATTCCTCGTATTCCGCGCGCTTGACGATGGAATAGACCCGGGCGAATTCCGGGCCCAGGACCTCGTGCATCGCGATGTTGGAATCGAACAGGTCCAGCGCCGCACCCAGACCCTGTGGCAGGTCGGGCTGGCCCTCGTAGGCATCCCCGCGAAAGCTCTTGTCGGCCCAGAGTTCCTGTGTCAGCCCCAGGTATCCCGCCGCAAGCGAGGCCGCGATGCACAGGTAGGGGTTGCAATCCATGCCCGCCAGGCGGTTCTCGATGCGGCGCGCGTCCGGGTCGCTCAAGGGCACGCGTAGCCCGGTGGTGCGGTTGTCACGCGCCCATTCCAGGTTGATCGGTGCGGCATGGTCGCGAACGTAGCGGCGGTAGCTGTTCACATAGGGCGCCATCAACGCGATGACCGAGGGCAGGTGCGCCTGAAGACCGCCGATGAACTGGTAGAAGGCATCCGTTTCACCGCCATTGGGTCCGGTGAAGATGTTGCCGCTCGCGGTATCCAGGATCGAGTGATGCACATGCATGGCACTGCCCGGTTCGCCCTCGATCGGCTTGGCCATGAAGGTGGCGAAACAGTCGTGCCGCAGGGCCGCCTCGCGCAGCAGCCGCTTGAAATAGAAAACCTCGTCGGCAAGCTTGACGGGGTCGCCGTGGCGCAGGTTGATTTCCAGCTGCCCGGCGCCGCCTTCCTGTGTGATGCCGTCGATTTCGAAGCCCTGGATCTCGGCGAATTCGTAGATGTCGTCGATGACCGGGCCATAGTCGTCCACCGCCGACATCGAATAGGCCTGCCGCGCCGCCGCCGGGCGCCCCGAGCGGCCCATCATCGGGGCGATCGGCTTGGCCGGGTCGGTGTTGCGCGCCACGAGGAAGAACTCCATCTCGGGGGCGACGACCGGTTTCCATCCCTGCCGTTCGTAAAGCTCCACGACGCGCCGCAGCACGTTGCGCGGGGCAAACGGGATCGGCGCGCCCTGCTGGTCATAGGCGTCGTGGATCACCTGAAGCGTGCCGTCGTCGGCCCAGGGCGCCGCCGTGGCCGTCGACAGGTCGGAATAGAGCACCATGTCCGGTTCGGTGAAGCCCTCGTTGCCCGCGGCCTCACCCCAGCCGCCGGTGATGGTCTGGAAGAAGATCGAGTTCGGCAGGTGGAACTTCTGCATCTTCTCCCACTTGGAGGCAGGCACGGCCTTGCCCCGGGCGATGCCGGGCAGGTCCGCGATCATGCATTCGACCTCGTCCAGCGGATGGGCCTCGGCGTAACGCTGCGCGGCCGCCGGGATGCGGTCGAACCAGTTGGTCATGCGGGCACCCGGTCGCGCAGGAAATCCCCGATCCAACGCGCCACATGCCCGTTGGCCACGGGCCGGCCCAGCCCGGCACGGGCTGCTTCCAGCCGGTCGTCTGGCACCCTGTCGCCGCGATGTTCGATCAGCCCCGCGATCATGTCATGGTCGAATTCTGGATGGGCCTGCAGGGTCAGGATCTCAGCGCCGATGCGCAGAGCGGCATGGGCGCACGTGTCATTTTCGGCCAGCACTTCGGCCCCCGGTGGCAATTCCACGACCTGGTCCTGGTGCCAGGCGTTCAGGGGCAGCGCCTCGCCCTGCCAGTCGTAGGTCTGCCGCCCCACGATCCAGCCGCCCGCGAATTTCTCGACCCGGCCGCCAAGCGCCTGGGCGATGATCTGGTGGCCAAAGCAGATGCCCACGAGGGGCCGCCCGGCATCATTGATGGCGCGGATCAGTTCCTCGAGCGGGGGAATCCAGGCGTGGTCCTCGTAGGCGCCGTGCTTCGATCCCGTGATCAGCCAGCCGTCGCAGGCCGCCGGGCCGGGCGGGAAGACGTCATCGACCACGTTGTAGGTGGCGAACGAGAAGTTTTGGCCGGCCAGAAGCTGCCGGAACAGGGCGTCGTAGTCGCCCAGCGCGGGGCGAAGCTGATCGGGCGCGTGGCCGGTTTGAAGGATGCCGATCTTCATGGATGACCTTTGGTGTTTGCGCGCAACCTAGGCCCCCGGTCAGACGATGTCGAGGTAGAGCGCGCGGCGCGACGCCGCGTCCAGATCGGCCAGCTTGCGGGCCTCCTGCCGCTTGGTCGCGACGAAGTTGGCGATCAGTTGCGGTGCGAAGATCCTGGCGATCCCGTGGCTTGCCGCGAAGCCATCTATGGCGGTGATCCAGTCGCCCGGCACCTGGTCCAGGTCTTTTTCGTAGGCGTTGCCCGTGAGCGGGGCCGGCGGCTCGGTGGGCGCGGCGATGCCCTCCAGAACGCCGCCCAGCACCGCGCCGAACATCAGGTAGGGGTTCGCGTCACCGCCCGCCAGACGGTGTTCCAGCCGCCGCGCTGCCGGGGCGCCGCCGGGCACGCGCAGGGCGACGGTGCGATTCTCGTAACCCCAGCTGATGCCCGTCGGTGCATGGGCGCCGGGCACGAAACGGTCGTAGCTGGGGCCATGCGGCGCAAAGACCAGCGTGGCCTCCGCCATGAGAGCCAAGCAGCCGCCGATAGCCTGCCGCAGGGTTTGGCTGCCGCGCTCGGTGCCGTCGTCGAAGACATTCGCGCCGGTCCCGTCCATGACCGAGACATGCACGTGCAGCCCGTTGCCGGGGTGATCGGGCAGGGGCTTGGCCATGAAACTTGCGGCCATGCCGTGCTTGCGGGCCATGCCATGCACCAGCATCTTGAACAACCAGGCGTCGTCGGCCGCCCTCATTGCCTCGCGGTGGTCGAGCGTGACCTCGAACTGACCCGGGCTGCCCTCGGAAATGGCGGCACCCGCGCGAAGGCCCATCGCCTCGGCGCCCTCGTAGAGATCGGCGAAGAACACTTCGAAATCGTCCAACTGGCGCAGCGAGAGGATATCGCCACCCGGGCGGCGGTGTCCCGAGCGGGGCGAGGCGGCAGGCCGGGGCATGGCGCGGCTGTCGTCAAGCAGGTGAAACTCCAGTTCACTGCCCACCAAAGGGACAAGGCCGCGCTTGCTGAAGCGGTCCAGCAGACGGGACAGCGCCTGACGGGCATCGCCCTCGAAGGCGCGCCCGTCCTCGTGAAACATCCACATCGGCACCAGTGTGCCGGACCCCGCCAGCCACGGTACGGGAAGTGGACCGCGCCCGGTGGGCCGGGCCACCCCGTCGGGGTCGCCGCCGGCAAAGACCAACGGACTACCCGCGATATCCTCGCCCCAGACATCGAGGTTGAGCGCCGAAAGGGGCAGGCGCAGCCCCTCGGCCATCAGTTTGTCGGCCATGCGGCCCGGCAGGCGCTTTCCCCGCGCGATCCCGTTAAGATCGGCGGTGGCGGTGCGCAGCGCGCCGGGCGTGCCAGTCATCGCACCGCCGGCCCCCGGACGCGCAGCCGCGCGCGGCGGTCCTGCGGCAGGTGCCGGTTCAGGTGGCGGTTGATCGCGCCCATGACAAGGATGATAACCAGGGTCAGCAGGATGAAGAACCCCGCCAGGATCGGGTAGGGCACGAAGGGGTTGAAGGTCTTGTCGGCGAAATAGCTGGCGTAATAGAGCGCGTCACCGCGCTGCTGCCAGGCTGGAAAGCTGCTGAAGAAAACCAGCGTCGTGGAATGGAACAGGAAGATAGCTTCGTTGGTATAGGCCGGCCAGGCCAGCCGCAGCATGGTCGGCCAGGTGATCTTGCGGAACTTTGCCCAGCCGGAAAAGCCGTAGGCATCGGCTGCCTCGGTGTCGCCGCGGGGGATGGATTGCAGGGCGCCGTGGAAGATCTCGCCCGAGTAGGCGGCGGTGTTCAGGAACAGAACGATGGCCGCGCCCACGGCGGCCGAGGTGAAGGCGTCGAAGACCGGGTAGCTCGACTTGAGGCTGAGAAAGAGGAAGTAGGCGAAGAAGAACTGGATGAAGAGCGGCGACCCCCGGAACAGGAAGATGAACCACTCGGACGGCTTGCGGACCAGCCGGTTGGGGCTGGCCTTGCCCATGGCCACGGCGGTGGCCAGAACGAACCCGGTCAGCAGGGCGACCAGGCCGAAATAGACGTTCCAGATCATCCCCGAGCCGATCAGGGTGACTTGCTGGCACAGCGTGAAATCCTCGCGCGGAAGAAGGCGTTCGCCAAAGCCGAGCGAGCGAAAGGCATAGTCGGTGATGGTCTGCCAGCAACTCATCGCCCGGCCCCCGGGGCGCGCAAAATTCCAGAATTTTGCGATGCGAACGAAATTCTGGAATTTCGTTTCATGATGCGGCGACCTTCCGCTGGGCGTCGCCGCCGGCGGTCGCCTGACCCCGGGTCAGGTGCCGCATCAGCCGGTCCAGCCCGATCTCTGACACCCGGGTCAGGGCGAGGTAGAAGACCAGCAGCACCAGGAAATACCACATGCGCCAGTCGCCATGCGGGTAGTCGGTAAAGCGTTCGCCCTTGATCCCGCCCAGTTCGCGCGCCCAGTAGACGATGTCCTCGACCCCCAGCAGGAACAGCAGCGGCGTGGCCTTGGTCAGCACCATCCACAGGTTGCCCAGCCCGGGCAGGGCATAGACCCACATCTGGGGCACCAGGATGCGCCAGAAGGTCTGGCGGCGCGACATGCCATAGGCCTCGGCGGTCTCGATCTGGCCGCGCGGGACCGCGCGCATCCCGCCGTATAGCACGTTGGCTGCGAAGGCGCCGAAGACCAATGCGAAGGTCAGCACTGCCAGGAAGAAACCATAGGTTTCATGCACCCATTGCGCGGCATTGCCCAGTGGCAGCTTGGCATCGGAACAGACGACGAAATCGTTGCCCTGACGGATCGCATCTGGCCAGCCGGGGCACTTGAGATGGTGGCGGATGTATTCAAATCCCTGGTCCAGTGCGATGACGAAGAACAGGAAAAAGGCGATGTCGGGCACGCCGCGCACGAGGGCGATATAGGCCTTGCCCAGCCAGGACAGTGGCGCGATGCGGCTGCGCGCGGCCATGGCCCCGCCAAAGCCGAAGGCCAGCGCCGTGGGCGCGGTGATCGCGAGCAGCAACAGCACGGTACCGAAAGACACGTAGAAATTCATGTGCTTGCCCGTGGTCAGGTAGCACGACAGCCATTGCAGGCCGTCCAGTGTCGAAGGGTCGGTGCAGAAGCTGAAAATTGTGGGCCTCGGATCAGCGGCGCGGAAGGTGTTTCGTTGCCAGGATGAAGGGGGCGCCCGCGCCGGGACGGTTCGGCGCGGGCGCGAGGGGACCTCAGAAGGTCGAGGCCACTTCCCATTTCTCGATCAGCGCATTGAGCGACCCGTCGTCCTTCATGGACTGGATCGCCGCGTCGAAGGTTTCGAGCAGTTCGGTGTCGCTTTCGCGCAGGCCCATGCCGACGCCGCCGCCGATCTGCTCCATGCGGTCGAGCATGACCAGGTCGGGGTTACTCTCCAGTGCGCCGTCAAGGAAGGACTTGTCGGCCAGCACAGCGTCAGCCTCGCCGTTGCGGACGGCCGAGATGGTTTCCTCGGGCGTGGCGAATTCCACCAGGGTCCAGCCCTGCTCGGCGACGAAGGCCGCCTGGATGGTGCCGGTCTGTGCGGTGATCACCGCATCGGACACGTCGAGATCCGACGACAGCGCCAGGTAGGACGAGGGGTCCGGCGGCGTATATCCTTGAGTGAAGTCGATGACTTCCTCGCGCTCGGCGGTGATCGACATGCCCGCGATGATGGTGTCGTAGTTGCCCGACACCAGGTTGGGAATGATGCTGTCCCAGTCGTTGGTGACCCATTCGCAGGTCAGCTCGGCCCGCGCGCAGAGTTCGTCGCCAAGTTCACGCTCGAAGCCGTCGACCTCGCCGTCGTCGTTGAGAAAGTTCCACGGCGGGTAGGCGCCCTCGGTGCCCATGCGGACAACGTCCTGCGCTGAAGCCGCTCCGGCGAGGAGGGCCAGCGCTGCGGTTGTAAGTGCAAGTTTCTTCATCGGTTTCTCCCGTTGATTTCGGCCCCGTAGGACCCTGCGGCAGAGGATTCCCTGCCCGTTCGCGTTTGGCAACCGTTACGTATGGGCGGTTGCCGAAAGGAAACCGCGCAGCCGTTCCGACCGCGGGTCGCCAAAGAGTTGATCCGGCGGGCCTTCTTCCTCGACAAGGCCCTGGTGCAGGAAAACGACGTGGTCCGAGATATCGGCGGCCATCTTCATGTCATGGGTGACGACAAGCATGGTGCGTCCTTCCTCGGCCAGCGACTTGATCACGCGCACGACCTCCTGTTCCAGTTCCGGGTCCAGGGCGCTTGTCGGTTCGTCGAAAAGCAGCGCCTTGGGCTCCATGCACAGGGCCCGTGCGATGGCTGCGCGCTGTTGCTGGCCGCCCGACAACTGGGCGGGGTAGACATCGCACTTGTCGCCGATCCCAACCTTGTCGAGATAGGCGCGGGCGGCGGCCTCGACTTCGGCTCGGTCCCGCTTGAGCACGGTCCGCGGCGCCTCCATCACGTTCTGCAGGATCGTCATGTGCGCCCAAAGGTTGAATTGCTGGAACACCATCGACAGGTTCGTGCGAATGCGGATCACCTGTGCGTGATCTGCGGGCTGGCGGCTCAGGCCCTTGCCCTTCCAGGCCACCGGCTCGCCGCAGAACAGGATGTCGCCCTGTTGACTGTCCTCCAGCAGGTTCGCGCACCGCAGGATCGTGGACTTGCCCGACCCTGACGACCCGATCAGGCTGAGCACATGCCCCGGCGGCGCTGACAGGTCGACGCCCTTGATGACCTCGAGTGCGCCGTAGGCCTTGTGCAGGTTGTGAATTTCAAGGACGGGGGCGGTTGCCGGATCGGTCACGGGGCCTCTGGGTGTTGTATGATGAAGCACTAGGCCGTGATTCCAGATCGAATGCAACGATTTCCGTCCGACCGGCCCTTGGTCAGCCCCGCGCCTCGTCCGGTGCCTGCGGAATGGGCAGGGCGGTGTAGTCACCGGGCGCGCGCGCGACGATCCCGCACAGGTTGAGCGCGGCGCGGTCCCCGGCGTCCAGCGCGATGCATGCCTCGGAAAGGGCGGCCAGGTAGGGCGCCGGGTCCTGCCCGGCGCGGGTGATGAAGGGCAGCCCGGGGCCGGGCGGCGTGCGGGCGATCTCGATGGCGTCGCGCGCCCAATCGTCGTGCCGCTGTATCAGCCGCCAGGTCTGGGCGTCGCAGGCAGCCATGTCTGCGCGTCCCGCGATCACCGCCCTGACCGAGGCGCGATGCGCGCCGGTCAGGACGATGTCGCGCGGGGACAGCCCGGCATCGCGGCAGAACCGCTCCAGCGCGGCCCAGCCGGACTGGCTGAGCGCTTCGTTCACGGCAAGCACCGGGGCCGGGGGAAGGGCGTCCCCGCGGGCAAGGATGACGCTGTTGTAATCGCCCGGCGGGCAGCCGCGCAGGCCGAAATCGGCGCTTCCGATCAATGTCACCTGCGCGTGCAGCCGCGCGCGGTAGGGCAACCCGCAGGTCTGGGCCAGCACCAGGTCCGGGGCCTGCCAGGCTTCCCAGGGATCATTGCCGCGGGTCAGGGTCTCGGGGGCGTCGATGCCGCGCGCCATCAAGCCGGTGCGGATCAGGCCCCAGAACCGATCCGTCGCCCACCGGGTCTCGGGCCGGTCATACATGGGAAGGGCGGCGATCACCCCGTCGTTACCCTTGCCGGGCCTCGATGCGGCGGCGGGCATGGGCGCTGTCCTGGTCGGTCACCCCCAGCATGGGCGCCACCAGACGCAGCAGCGCGTCCTCCTCGTGGTCGCGCACGCCGTCGGCCAGCACGATCTCCCACAGGGCCTCGATCACGCCCTCGCGTTCGCCGTAAGGAACGCTGTCCTTGATGGCGCGGGTGAAGCGCACGGTGTCGGGCGCCTCGGCCTCGACCCGCTCGGCGTCACGGCGCATCTCGGCCGCGGCCGCGGGCGTCATCTCGAAACGGGTTTGCAGCACCGCATCGATGCGCGCCACCTCGCTGGCATCATAGATGCCGTCCGAGCGCGCGATGCGCACAAGCAACGCGGCCAGGGCCAAGTGCGAATCATCGGCCGGGATGGCCTGCGGGGTCGGGGCGGTCAGGGCGCGCAGAAGATCGGCAATCATGAACACGATATAAGCCCCGCGCCGCCCGAGGCCAATCCCCGTCGTCCGCGCCGCGCTCAGCCGGTTTCGCGCAGGGCCTCGGCGCGCTCGGGGGCCATGCCCAGGGCCTCGCTCGCCAGGGCGACGACCTGGCGCTCGCTGGCGTGCCGCACCCCGTCGGCACGGGCCACGGCCCAAAGCGCGCGCACGAAGGCCTCCTTTTCGGTCTCGCGTATCCCGGCCTTCAGGATATGCGCCAGGTCCGTGGTGTCGGGCATGGCCGCCTCCAGCTTTTCGCACTGGGCGCGCATCCGGGCGGCCTCGACCGGATTAAGCGCGTAGAGGTCGGCCAGCAGGTGGTCGATCTCGTGGATCTCGGAAAAGAGATAGGTCTTGTCGGCCTTGGCCACCCGCACCACAAGGGCGCCCAGGGCGTGTTGCGCATCGGCGGGCGGCATGGGCGTCTGGGGCGGGTCGGCCAGGTGAAGCCGGGCCAGCAGTTTTTCCAACATCGCGTCGCCTGTTCCCTAGTGTCCTTGGTGGTCAGTCTGGGCCACCGTGCCACGGTTGCAAGGGCAAATCAGCCGATGACCTCGACCGCGGCGAACAGGATGTCGTCGAGGGCGATCCCGCCCGGGTCGTGTGTTTCGATCAGAAGGCCGGCGATGGGCGCGCCGATGCTGCGAAAGCCAAGCGACATCACCCCGGGCCGCAGCGCGACCTCGACCGTGCCGAGTGTGCGCCCCCCGGGGCCAAAGACCCGCAGCCGCAGAGTGCCGGGCGCCGGGCGCGTCCCCAGTGGATCGGCATAATCGGCATGAACGCGAAATCCTGCCACCTGCCGGGGCCGGGCAAAGCGGATCGCCGTCGCCCCCTCGCCGCGGCCCTCGATCCTGCCAAAGCCCGCAGGGCCGAGGGGGAACAGCGCGTTGGAGCCGAACCCGGCATGGTGGGCCACCGCGTGGTTCCGGCCCGGCGCACCGGGGCGAACGGCCAACCCCGCCGGTGCCGGCGGCGTCACCCTGTCCTGAGGCTGGCCGCGCGCCACCCGCTGACCGGCGAAACGCTCGCCGATGCGCAGGCCGGGCGCCGAGATCACACCCTCGATCGCCGCACCCGGCTCGGGGAGCACCTCGAACGCCTCGAAATCGAAGACGCCGCCCAGCTCTGCGGCCACTCTGTCGTAATCCGCCTCGACCACCTGCGCCAAGGCGCATTCGGCCAAGAACACCAGGCCAAGGCCCAGCTTCTTCGGACCGAAAATATCCCGGGGGGTGTGGGGGGCCGGCCCCCCACCCGGTCGGATCGCGACAGCGATCCGAAACCGCTCAGACCAGCCGGGAATTTTCCACCGCGGCACGGACGAAATCGGCAAAGAGAGGATGCGGCGCGAAGGGCTTTGACTTCAGTTCGGGGTGAAACTGTACCCCGATGAACCAGGGGTGGTCGCGCCATTCCACGATCTCCGGCAGGCGCCCATCGGGCGACATGCCCGCGAAAACCAACCCGGCCTGTTCCAGCTTCTCGCGGTATTTCACGTCCACCTCGTAACGGTGGCGGTGCCGCTCGTCGATCGCGGTGGTGCCATAGATGCCGGCGACCCGGGACCCCTCGGCCAACACCGCGTCATAGGCGCCCAGGCGCATGGTGCCGCCCTTGTCATCGGTGTGCTTGCGCTTGACCTTCTCGTTGCCCTGCACCCATTCCTTGAGGTGGTAGACGACAGGCTCGAAACGCTTCTTGCCGGCCTCGTGGTCGAATTCCTCGGAGCCGGCGGTGCTGACGCCGGCCACGTTGCGCGCCGCCTCGATCACGGCCATCTGCATCCCCAGGCAGATCCCGAGGTAGGGAATGTCGCGGGTCCGCGCGAATTGCGCGGCCTTGATCTTGCCTTCCGTGCCGCGCTCGCCGAATCCGCCGGGGACCAGGATCGCGTGGAAGCCTTCCAGGTGGGTCGCGGCGTCGTCCTGGTCGAACACCTCGGCGTCCACCCATGAGACATTGACCTTGACCCGGTTGGCCATACCGCCGTGGGACAGGGCCTCCTTGATGGACTTGTAGGCGTCTTCGAGCTGTGTGTACTTGCCCACGATGGCGACGTTCACCGCCCCGTCCACGTTGTGGATGCGGTCGGCCACGTCGTCCCAGACGCGCAGGTCGGGCTTGGGCGCGGGGCTTATCTCGAAGGCGTCCAGCACCGCCTGGTCCAGCCCCTCGCGGTGATAGGCCAGCGGGGCCTCGTAAATGGAATTCAGGTCATAGGCGGCGACAACGGCCCCCTTGCGCACGTTGCAGAACAGCGCGATCTTCTCGCGCTCCTTTTCCGGGATGGGCTGCTCGGACCGGCAGACGAGGATATCCGGCGCGATGCCGATGGACTGCAGTTCCTTGACCGAGTGCTGGGTGGGCTTGGTCTTGAGCTCGCCGCTGGCGGCCAGGTAGGGCAGGAGCGTCAGGTGCATGAAGATGCATTGCCCGCGCGGCTTGTCATGGCTGAACTGTCGGATCGCCTCGAAGAAGGGGAGGCCCTCGATGTCGCCGACCGTGCCGCCGATCTCGCAGAGCATGAAATCGACCTCGTCATCGCCGATATTGATGAAGTCCTTGATCTCATTCGTGACATGCGGGACGACTTGGATCGTCTTGCCAAGGTAATCGCCGCGGCGTTCCTTTTCGAGGACGTTGGAGTAGATGCGCCCGGACGAGACCGAGTCGGTCCCCCGCGCCGCGACGCCGGTGAAGCGTTCGTAATGGCCCAGGTCGAGGTCGGTTTCGGCGCCGTCGTCGGTCACGAAGACCTCGCCATGTTCGAAGGGCGACATGGTGCCGGGATCGACGTTCAGGTAGGGGTCGAGCTTGCGCAGCCGCACCGAGAAGCCGCGGGCCTGCAGCAGAGCGCCCAGGGCGGCCGAGGCCAGGCCCTTGCCAAGCGAAGAGACCACGCCGCCCGTGATGAAGATATAGCGCGCCATGTGCCGAGAGCCCCCGTGAAACCGTCCGAACGTCAGAAACGGGGCCGATCGACGGCCCCGATGTCACGGGGTTCAATTTTAGCCGGATTCGCCCCGCGAACGCAACCGGCGGCGCAATATCGTGTTGGGGCCTTGCGCGCGCCCGCTAAAGGTTGTGGCCGGTGCCTGTCGGTCAGTTCGCGTCGGGCACCAGGGGTGCATCGCCGCCCGAACCGCCGGACCCGTCTACCGAGGGCGGCAGCAACGCGTCCCCGTCCAGCGTCGGAGCCGTCACGCCGCCTGCGTCGTCGCCGGCCCCGGCGGGGACAGCGCCATCAACGACCGAGCTTTCCGACGCCTCTCGCGCGGCGAGGATCGTCAAGGTGATCGAGGTGCCTATAAACGCCACCGCCAACAGCCAGGTCAGCTTGCCGAGCGCCGTGGCCGCGCCGCGTGACGACACGAGACCGCCACCGCCACCGCCGCCACCGCCGCCCATGCCAAGGCCGCCGCCTTCGGAACGCTGCATCAGCACCACGCCGATCAGCGTGAGCGCCAGCAGCAGGTGGATCACAAGAACGACGTTCTGCATGGGGCGAGCCTTTGGTTGCGCAACACCGGCGTATCTAGAAGCCATTACGTCCGCCCGCAACCCCCGTCCTGCAGCAGGAAAACGAGGAGCGGAATGACCGGCCTGCCCAGAAGCGCAATCAGCACGGACGAGGTTTCAGTCGTCGAGTCCCCCGGACCGAGCCATTACGGAGGCGCCGGCGCAGGGACAAATAATGAACACCCGATCGCATCGGCCCGATCGCATCGACTGGAGGCGGCCCAAGCGGTTCCCGTCGTTTCGCCAGCTGCGTAGCGTGGCCATGACGAGGACGAGTGCGAGGGTGCCAAGGGGAAGGACGACGAACACGAAACCGATGAATCCGGTCAATCCGCCGAACGCGTCATCGCCTTCGTGGTAGAACAAGAGCCCCGAGCCGGTCGCCAGAAGCACGAAAAGCACCGCGAGCGAGGCCAGAATCCTGCTTTTTCGGTTCACCATGTTGCCGGGTTTGCCCGGGCTGTCGGGCAGGATTTCGGCGGGCTTGCGGCAAAGTGGCGATAGGGACCCAAGTTTGCGGTTTCACCGTGCCGCCCCCCCATGTATGCAAACGACGTTTTCAAACCGGAGATTGACATGGCAAACGTGGTCGTGGTCGGCGCCCAGTGGGGCGACGAGGGCAAAGGCAAGATCGTCGACTGGCTGAGCGAACGGGCCGAGGTGATCTGCCGTTTTCAGGGTGGGCACAACGCGGGCCACACGCTGGTCATCGACGGGGCGGTCTACAAGCTGCACGCGCTGCCCTCGGGGGTGGTGCGCGGCGGCAAGCTGTCGGTCATCGGCAACGGCGTGGTGCTGGACCCCTGGCACTTGATGGAAGAGATCGCGACGCTTCGCGCGCAGGGTGTCGAGATCACGCCCGACACCCTGATGATCGCCGAGAACACGCCGCTCATCCTGCCGCTGCACGGCGAACTGGACCGGGCGCGCGAGGACCAGAATTCCGTCGCAAAGATCGGTACCACCGGGCGCGGTATCGGCCCGGCCTACGAGGACAAGGTCGGGCGCCGGGTGATCCGGGTCGCTGATCTGGCCGACTCCGCAACGCTTCAGACGCGCGTCGACCGGGCCTTGGTGCACCATAACGCCCTGCGCCGGGGACTGGGTCTTGCGGCAATCGACCGTGACGTCCTGATCGCGCAACTCGAAGAGATCGCGCCGCAGATACTGCCCTTTGCCGGGCCGGTCTGGAAGGTGCTGAACGAAAAGCGCAAGGCGGGCCGCAGGATTCTGTTCGAAGGAGCGCAGGGCGCGCTGCTGGACATCGACTTCGGAACCTATCCCTATGTGACGTCCTCCAACGTGATCTCGGGGCAAGCGGCCACGGGCACCGGCGTCGGCCCCGGCAGCATCGAATACGTGCTGGGCATCGTGAAGGCCTACACGACCCGCGTTGGCGAGGGGCCGTTTCCAACGGAACTGGACGACGCCGACGGCCAGCGCCTGGGCGAACGGGGTCACGAGTTCGGCACCACCACGGGGCGCAAGCGCCGCTGCGGTTGGTTCGACGCGGCCCTCGTGCGCCAGACCTGCGCCACCTCGGGTGTCACCGGCATCTCGCTGACCAAGCTGGATGTTCTGGACGGGTTCGAAACCCTGAAGATATGCGTGGGCTACGAGCTGGACGGCGCGCGGCTGGACTACCTGCCGACTGCCGCCGACAAGCAGGCGCGCTGCATTCCGATCTACGAGGAATTGCCGGGCTGGCAGGACAGCACCGAGGGCGCACGCAGCTGGGCTGACCTGCCGGCCAATGCCATCAAGTACGTGCGCCGTGTGGAAGAGTTGATCGAATGCCCCGTGGCGCTACTGTCCACCTCACCCGAGCGGGACGACACCATCCTGGTGACAGATCCCTTTGCTGACTGAGGAGGACCCTTGGCCCTGTCGCTCAAAGCTCGCAAGCGCCTGTCGCTGCTGATCCTGCTGATCGGCCTTCCGGTCTACATCGTGGCCTGTGTCAGCTTGGTGAACTGGGCCTGGCCCGATCCTCAAGCGCGCCCGCCGCTGGGCGCGGAACTTGCGATCTACGTCGGGCTGGGTGTGCTCTGGGCCTTTCCGCTCAAATGGGTGTTCAAGGGGGTGGGCCAAGGCGACTAGGCTCGGTTTCCGCGCCGCATGCTTGACCCGGGTCCGGCCGCGGCCGTAGGCTTTGATCATCCGTATCGGAGCCTGCGTGTCCCGACGATTTTTCGACCGTTTGCTGTTTCTCGCACTGGATGTCGCCATCGCGCTGTCGCATCCAAGGGAGATCCTGCGCTTTTACCGGCGATCCATCGCCCATGGAAACTGGCGACTGAGCGTCGCCGCCCCGCGCGTGGCCAACGCCAAGTTCGTCTGGCGCAAGGTGTTCGATCACGACCCCAGGTTCACCATTGTGTCGGACAAGCTGGCGGCGAAGGATTTCGTCCGCGACATGGGGATCGCGGTAGAGATGCCGCAGACGCTCTGGACCGGGCGGCCGGAAGACATCCCCGAGGCCATGCTGGGGGCAGATGTTGTCATCAAGACCACGCACGGTTGGTCGACGAACCTCTTTCCGGCGCGCGACGGGTTGTCCCGGGACGAGGTGCGAGACGGCATCCGGCGGGCAATGGCCCAGCGTCACGGCCGCCGGAACAACCAATGGGCCTATTACGACATCCGTCCACGGCTTTTCGTCGAGGACCGCGTCGACAAGCGCGCCGATTTGGTCGACCTAAAGATTTATGTTTATGGCGGGCTGGCGGTCCGCGTGCTGCCGATCCGCACGATCGCCGGGAACGAGCGGGTGGCGGCTGTCTGGTTGCGCGACGAGAAGGGCACCTGGACCCGGTCCGATCAACCGAGCGGGGTCAGCCCGAAGGTGGTGGATGATGCGCCGCTGCCCCCGGCAACCGATGCGGCCCTGGAAATCGCCAGTCACATCGGCGCCCTGTTCGATCAACTGAGGGTGGACTTCCTGGTGACAGGGGGCGCGCTCTACCTTGGCGAGATCACGGTCTACAGTGAATCCGGCATCCTCGTCGGTGGCTTTTCGATGGCCACGGACCCGAGCCGGTTCTGGGATATTCGCCGCAGTTGGTTCCTGAACACCACCCACGAGGGCTGGAAGGGGGTCTATGCGCGCGCGCTGGCCCGGTTCTGCGCCCGCGAGGCCCGCCGGCGGCCCGGCCTGAATGCCGCCGGGCCGCTCCCGGTCGAGGATTTCCATCGCAGCCTCGCCCTCGCGCGTCGCCTGCAGGACGAGGTCACGGCCCGGTGACTCCCGGCGGGGCCTTCAACGCGCACGGGGCAGGGAAATCCCTGCCCCTTCCAGGCTGCGACTGGTCTGCCTAGCTGGCCTGGCGCTGGGGGTTGAAGCGGGTATCCTCGGCGACCTGGAAACGGCCGTTGCGTACCTTGTTCAGCCGCCCTTCGCGCAGCAGGTCGGCGAAGCTTCGCAACCCGTCCTCGCGGTTGAAGTCGGACGGTGCCACCTGGCGCACCCTGCGGATGATCTGCGGGCGCGAGAATTCCTCGGCCCCCTCGATGAAGGCGGTATAGGCGGCCGCGGCTTCCAGCAGATCGGGCAATTCGCGCGCGCCCATGCGTTCGGCGAAGTCGGCAAAACCGTCGGTGCCGGCGCCTTCGGCTCGGTCGCGGGCCTGCACCCGGCGCGGACGCACGGGCTGTACCGGCTGGCCAGGGGTGTTTTCGGCCTCGGGCGCCTCGCGGTCGACGTCGACACGTTGCGCGGCGACCAGCTTGAGCGGTGCCGGGCGGGGGCGTTCGCTCTGTGTCCCGCTGCGGGCCTGGTCGGGCCGGGGCGCGCGGCGCGGGCGCACCACCTGGTCGAGGTCCTCGCGAAAGGCATTCTCGACCTCGCCGGCGCCGCTGGGGTCCCCGGCCTGCCCGGTCGCGCCCTCGGCCTGGGTGGCGGCAACGGCGGCCTTGAGTTGGGCGATGGCGGCGCGACGGCGGTTGCCCTCGGGTTCCTTCATCTGGGCATTGGTCTCATCGAGCAGACGGGTGAGGGCTTCCTCGTCCTCTTCCGGGGCGGCCGCGAATCCGTGGGGCTGTGCGATCGTGGAAGCGGCGTCGTCGGCGTTGTCCGCCTCGTCCGTAGCGGTTTCGGACTCCGCGTCAGCACCGGGTTCGGAGTCGCCGGTGACGGCCTCGAGCAGTTCGGCCTCTTCCTCGGGCGAGAGATCGGCATCGCCCCGGTCGCCGAGATACCGGTCCAGTTCATCTGCCCCGTCAAGCACGGCGAGATCCGGTGCGGCAAGCTCTGCTTCGCGCGGGTCCTCGTCCGCGGCGTCGGGGCCGGTGGATGCATCCGTGTCCTGTTCGGCTTGGCTGTCCCCGTGCGACGTGACGGCGGTGTGCTGGCCGGCCTCTGCCTCGACCACGTCCGTGATGTCGTCTTCCCGGCGATGATAGGCGCGCTCGACAAGGGGTGCGGGGGCCTCGGACATGGCTTCGATTTCGTCCTCGGGGTCGGTCGCGGGGGCCGCGGCGTAATCGGTCACATCGGGCAGCTGCCCCATCTGGGTTTCGTCCGTGCCGCCCTGGTCCTCGGTATAGTCCGACCCTGCGAAGGCCGCACCATCGCGGCTGACCACGGCGCGGATGCGCTGCAGCTTGGCGGCGACGCTGTCGGCATCGGGGTGGGCGGGGGCCTCGGTCAGGGGGGCGTCAGGCGTGCCCTGCACCTGCGGGCTCGCGGGTTCGCCGAGCCTGTCGGGGCGATCGAGCGGGTCTGTGTCGGTGGGGTGATCGGCGGTAACGGACGGTTCCGCGATCGGCGCGACCTCGGAGTCCTCGGGGGCCACCTGGGGAGCCTCCTCGTCGTCTTCGAGCGCAGGGGCTTGCGGGGCGGCTTCGGCCGGGGACTGCACATCGGGCGCGACATGCTCCCGGGCGGCGCTGGTCCGGGGGGGGTCCTGGTGGTCGGACAGGGCGCCGGTCTCGGCGGATTGCCTGCGCGAGGGCGCGGCGGCCGCTGCCGAAACGGCGGCGGAAATCGCCGCGGACGAGGTTTCGCCCGGCGGGGCGGCGGTCTCCAGGTCAGGCATCTCCGGGCGCGGTCGAGTCTCGGCCTCGGGCCGGGACAGGGCCGGGCGCAGAACGACCCCGTCAGCCCCGGTGCGGGCCTCGACCCGGCGGGATATCTCCTTTTCGGCGATGCGGGCCAGCATCTCCGCATCCGGGGTTGGCGGTTCGGCGCCGAAATAGCGATCATCCGAGGCCAGGTCCCGGAAATACTCGGCGATGGCTTTCATCGTGTTGAAGGAGTCGTCGAACCCCTCCAAGGTACATGAGAAAGTGCCGTAGGAGACCGTCAGGATCTTGCTCGTTTCAACCATTGAATGCTCACTTTCTGTCCAACCCAATGCCGAAGGGTTTACCACCAATTGGTTCGCGATCCGGAACGAAAGAACGTTTAGAGGAGTATTATTTGATGACCCTTTTGTGGCGCGGTGGAAAAGTCGTGGATAGTGAAGCGTGAATCGGGTCATTGTTTCAAGCTTGGCACCGATCACGCTTCTGGGCGGGTCGTCTCATGCCGAGGAAGACCTGAGCGCGGCGCTTTCCTGGGCGCCGCGGCTGGTTGCCGCTGACGGTGGCGGTGACGCGGCGCTGCTGGCAGGGCGCGCGCCCGAGGCGGTGATCGGCGACATGGACAGCCTGTCGGCCTCGGGGCAGGAGATCCTGGGCGATGTCCTCCACCCGGTGACGGAACAGGAAACCACCGATTTCGACAAGGCGTTGCGCTCCATCGACGCGCCGCTGGTGCTGGCAGTGGGGGTCTCGGGCGGTCGACTGGATCATGAGCTTGCCGCGCTGACCGTGCTGGCGCGCCATCCCGACCGGCCATGCCTGGTCATCGGGCGGGACAGCCTGGTGTTCCTCTGCCCACCACGCCTTCGTCTGGACCTGGCCGCGGGCAGCACGGTTTCGCTCTTTCCGCTGGCGCCGGGGCGGGTGCAGAGCCACGGGCTGGAATGGCCCACGACGGGGCTGACCCTGGCGGCGGATGCGCGCGTGGGGACCTCGAACCGCGCGACCGGGCCGGTGGACCTTCTCCCGGAGACGCCGGGGATGCTGGTGATCCTGCCGCGCGTCCTTGTGGACGTGACGGTCAGGTCGCTTCTGGCGTCGGGGGACGCGGGCGGCGGGCGATGGCCCGCTCGCGCCCTATGATGTAAAGCCCCGCCGCCACGGTCACGCATATACCCAGCGCCGCCAGCCCGTCGGGCAGGTCGCGGAAGATCAGCCAGCCGATCAGAGTGGCGAATGGAATCTCCATGTATTGCATGGGCGCGACCGTGGCCGAGGGGGCAAAGCGCAGCGACCATGTCATGAACAGGTGTGCCACGGTGCCGATCAGGGCCATCAGTGCCAGCAGGCCCGGGCTGCTGGTGCCAAGCCCGTCAAAGGACAGGGCCGGCCAGCCGGGCAAGGCCAATGCCAGCGGGGCCAGAACGGCGATGGCCATCAGGCCCGAGACCCCTTGCATGGCGATCGGGTCCACGACCTTGGCGATCTTGCGCGTGACCAGCATGAAGCCCACGAAGGCCACCGCGACACCCAGCGGCAGCAGGGCGGGCCAGCCGGATTCCATGAAATTCGGCTGAATCACCATGAGCGTTCCGGAAAAGCCCGCCGCGCAGGCCCCCAGGCGGTGCGGGCCGACGTCCTCGTCCAGCAGCAGCCAGCCCGCCAGCAGCATCATGAAGGGCATGACGAAGACGATGGCCAGCGCGTCGGCCAGTGGCAAGTGACGCAGCGCCGTGAACATCAGCGCGATCCCGAGGACATGAAGCACGGTACGCAGCGCGATGAGCCAGAGTACCGCGGTCCCGCGTGGCATGGGCAGCCGAAGCGCCAGCGCCAGCGGCAGCAGTGTCACCGCCTGCGCGCCGAAACGCACGGCCACCAGTGCGCCGATCGACAGCGTCGCGCCCAGCAGTTTCGCGATGGCATCGCCCAGCGGGGCGAGCACGCAGAAGGCCAGCATCAGCAGGATTCCAAGATAGGGGCGGTCACTGTCCATCTGGTCACGCTACAGCCCGAACGGGCGGGCGCAAGGGGCTGCAGAGTGCCGTGGACAAGGCTCCACTGCTCTGTCTAGATCGGGCGAAGGAAAAAAGATCGGGCGGACGGCATGTTATCGACATTGGCGCTGCACCTTGGTGCGCACAAGACGGCGACGACGACCCTCCAGCGCGCGTTCGACGCGCGCCGGCGCGAGTTGCTGCGTCTGGGCACGGGTTATCTCGGCCCCGGTGACCTGCGCGACGAGCCTGGACTGGTGTTTCCCAAGCCCGAGATGCCGCCGAGCCGCATCGCGCAGGTCCAGGGCCGCACGGCGAGCCTGCTGGAAACCCTGGTGCCCGGCGCCCTGGGCGAGCGGCGCAGCCGGCTTCTGGTCAGCGAGGAGAACATCCTCGGCACCCCGCGCCTGATGCTGCGACATGCCGCGCTCTATCCCGGGCTGACCGCGCGATTGGGGGCGCTGCCGGCTGACTGGGACATGGCCGATACGCATATCTTCCTCTCGATCCGCGATTACGCCGGCTTTTTCGCGTCCTGCCACAGCACGGTGGCGCAACAGGGCGTCTGGGTGCCTTTCGGAGCGCAGGAACGGACGGCGCTGGCGCGGATGCCCAGACGCTGGCCCGATGTGGTGGCCGATATCCGGGCGACGCTTCCGGCGGCGCGGCTGACCGTCTGGCGCTACGAGGAGCTGCGCGCGACGGGCCAGGCGGTGGTCGAGGCCATGGCCGGCGGTCCCTTCGAGATCGACCTGGCAGCGCCCGGGGCGATGGGGGCGCTCAGCGCCGGCGCAATGGCCGGCATCGCCGAGGCCAGTTTCGCGGCCGGGGGCGCCCGTCTGCCGGGCGCTCAGGTCCGCCGCATCCGGCAGGAAACCGAAGGGTCCGGCCCCTATGACCCATGGGACGCGGAGACGCGCAGGACACTCTCGGCCCTTTACGAAGAGGACTGCGCCCGGATCGCGCGCATGGAGGGGGTCGCGTTGCTTTAGACCGGGCTGCCCGGTGGGGCCTTGGTGGCCTGATCCGCGCGCGAGATCTGCCGCTCGCGGTGGATCACGAAAAGGCCCGAGCCCATGATCACCGCGATGCCGGCCAGGGTCATCGGATCGGGGAAATCGTCGAAGATGAGATACCCCAGTGCCGTTGCCATCACGATCTCGAGGTAGTGCAGCGGGGCCAGCGTGGCCGAGGGCGCGAAGGTCAGGGCCTGGGTCATCATCATGTGGCTGAGCGCGGCGAATGCCCCGACGCCCAGCAGCCAGACCCAGGCCAGGCCCTGCGGCATGACCGGGTCCAGCGTGGGCCAGCCGCGCCCGTCGGCCAGCCAGATCACCGGCACCGTGGCCAGCGCCGCGATCGCCGCGGTGTGAAACTGCATCGTCACGGGATGCATCCGCCGCGACAGCCCGCGCGTGATCAGCATGTAGGCGGCGAAGCTGAAGGCGGTGCCAAGCGGCAGCAGCGCGACATAGCCAAAGGCCCGCAGGCTGGGCTGGATCACCAGAAGCGCCCCGGCGAAGCCCACCACGGCGGCCCCGATGCGGCGCGGGCCGATCTCGTCGCCGAAGAGGTATTTGGCCACGAAGAGGATGATGAAGGGCTCGACAAAGACGATGGCCAGCGCGTCGGCGATGCGCATGACGCGGATCGCCGCGATGAAAAAGTAGGTCGAGAGCACAAGGAACAGGGCTCGCCACAGCAGCATCGCAACCGTCCCGGGCCGGGGACGCATTCGCAACCCCAGCCAGAGGCAGACGGGCAGCATCAGCGCGGCCTGGATCACGAAGCGGGCGGCGGTGATCTGGCCCACCGGCAGGGTTTGCGCGGC
>Ga0102928_1000325_pt1 | contig 30542 bp, 28 predicted proteins | sample SalPonR1_B_D1_MG_FD_78504 | JGI IMG/M metagenome (GOLD analysis project Ga0102928, IMG submission 78504) | Salt pond soil microbial communities from South San Francisco under conditions of wetland restoration - Salt Pond MetaG R1_B_D1_MG | ecosystem: Environmental > Aquatic > Marine > Intertidal...
CATGGCCAACCTGATGACACGGTTCCAGCGGCTCTACATGCTGCGCTGCGCGGCGCAGGAATTTCGGATGGTGGCGCAAGGCAATGTCGACTTCATGCTTTGCTCAAGCCTCAGCCCGTGGGATCACGCCGCCGGCGCGCTCATCGTGCAACGCGCAGGGGGCCATGTCGCGTGCCTGGATGGATCGGACTACCGCGCCCAGATGCGCACCGGCTATCTGTTATGCGCAGCAGACGCCTCCACCTGGGGCCGCGTCCGCGACGCGATGTCCTTTCTTCTGGACAACGATCCGAAAGCGTAAACCCGCAAGCGCAGATCATTCTCGGCCTTCGGCCCATACCCGCGCATCACCAAGCAGGTTTTGCAACGCGCGCCCGTGGCAGGCGCGGCATCCGCAAGGCGCGCCGGCAACAGGGGCCGCCGCATGACAGCCGCCCCCTGGTCACCGCGTCTTGTCAGCCACGCGATCTGCCGAAGCAAACTGGCGGATTGAACCGGTCCAGCCCCTAGCGCGCCAGGACAACATCGCTGCGCACATCCAGGTCCCGCTCAATCGCATCAACCAGGTAATGCGCGACGCTGGACCGCGAAATCAGGCCGTTGCGCCACTCATCCGGCTCTCGCAGAACACGGTATGTCGTGGACTTCGCCCCTTTCGTCAGGATCACGGGGCGCACGATGGTCCAAGCCAAATCCGACGCTTCGATCAGCGCTTCCTGCCGATCCTTGTCAGCATACGGCTTGCCCAGAACGGCTCGATGTCCCGTCTTTTCGACCCAGCTCATGGCGGACTTGCTGCGTCCAGCCCCGAATCCGGTCACGGCAACCAGACGCGACACGTCTGCCTTGCGCATTTCCTGTATCAGGACGGAGGTGGTTTCGGAAAACAAGGTTTCCTCTTGCCACAGCATGGCCAGCCGTTCCCGGATGCCAAGCGCGTATATCACGGCGCGGACGCCGATCAATGCGCGCGCGACATCGTCGGCGGACGTCGCGTCGCCCACGAAGGGCTCGACCAGGTCCGAAGGGTCAAGACGATCCGCGCTGCGTCCGAAGGCCCGCACGGGGTGCCCGCGCTGGACCGCTTCGTCCATTGCGCAGCGCCCGATACCAGAGGTTGCCCCCATGACAAGAATTGGAGGGTTCAATTTTGCAGGTCTTCGAAATGCGCGGTGTACCGCCGATGCTGCGACCGGTCCCGCCCAAGCGCAAGATTGCCGCGATACTTCGACACGGTCTCAACCGGAATGGCCGCTTGCTCGGCGCCGGCCCGCCCGCCGCCGAGGGTGTTCGTCAGAATTTTGATTGTGCGAATGATCTGTTCCATACGATAGGAACGTAGCGCCGGGCAATTGGTTTCAATAGCCGTGCAAAATTCGAAAGTTTCCTTTCTGTCGGGCACGGCGGAGAGATCGGCATCCAAAGGGTCCGGACCTGTTGATCCCGACCGTCGATCGGCGCCGCCGGGGCGCGTTTGTTAGGGATCAAACCCTAACAAAAGGTAAAACTGCCCCGGCAAGCCATTGAAATCAAAAGACCGGTTCAGCGTCCCACGCGTGAGACGCTATTCCGCCGCTTCCGCATAATCCTCCATTGGCGGACAGGTACAGACAAGGTTCCTGTCGCCATAGACATTGTCCACCCGATTGACCGGCGGCCAGTATTTGTCCACCCGGAACGCCCCCGGTGGGAAGCATCCCTGCTCACGGCTGTAGGGCCGGTCCCACTCCTTCACGAGGTCCTCCATCGTATGCGGCGCCAGCTTGAGCGGGTTCACATCTCGATCGAATTCCCCTTCCTCCACGGCGCGGATCTCGGCCCGGATCGCCAGCATCGCATCGCAGAACCGATCCAGTTCCGCCTTCGTCTCGCTTTCCGTCGGCTCGACCATCAAGGTGCCCGCCACCGGCCAGCTCATCGTCGGCGCGTGAAACCCGGCATCCATCAAACGCTTTGCGATATCCTCGACAGTGACCCCGGCGGATTTCTCGAACGGCCGCACATCAAGGATACACTCATGCGCGACCCGGCTGTTTTCGCCGCGATAGAGCACGTCAAAGGCCCCTTCGAGCCGCGTTGCGATATAATTTGCATTCAGGATGGCCACCCGCGTTGCCTGGGTCAGACCCTCGCCGCCCATCATCAGGCAATAGGCCCAGGAAATCGGCAAAAGCGACGGCGAGCCGAACCGTGTCGCGCTGACCGCCCCCTCTCCGTCCAGAGGATCGGACGGCAGATGCGGAACCAGATGCGCCTTCACACCGATCGGCCCCATGCCGGGCCCCCCGCCGCCATGCGGGATGCAGAACGTCTTGTGGAGGTTCAGGTGGGTGACATCCCCGCCCAGATCGCCCGGCCGCGAGAGGCCGACCATGGCATTCAAGTTGGCCCCGTCGATGTAGACTTGCCCGCCATGATCATGCGTGATCTGGCACACCTCTTTCACGGTCCCCTCGAACACCCCATGGGTCGACGGGTAGGTGATCATCGTGCCGGCCAGACTGTCCGAATACTGCTCGGCCTTGGCGCGGAAATCGTCGAGGTCGATGGATCCGTTGTCATCACATTTCACTGCGACCACCGTCCAGCCCACCATCTGCGCCGAGGCCGGGTTCGTCCCATGCGCGTTCACCGGGATCAGGCAGATGTTCCGATGGCCCTGCCCGTTCGCGCTGTGATACCCGGCAATGGACAGCAGCCCCGCGTATTCGCCCTGCGCGCCCGAGTTCGGTTGCATGGAGATCGCGTCATATCCGGTGATCTTGCAAAGCTTGGCATTCAGATCGGCGATCATGTCGTGATACCCGCGCACCTGATCGTCGGGCACATAGGGGTGAATATCCGCGAACTCGCGCCAGCTTACCGGCATCATCTCGGCCGCCGAATTGAGCTTCATCGTGCAGGACCCCAATGGGATCATCGCCCGGTCCAGCGCCAGATCACGGTCCGCAAGCCGCCGCATGTAGCGCATCATTTCGGTCTCGGCCCGGTTCATGTGGAACACGTCATGCTCAAGATACGCCGTGCGGCGGATCAAGGCCTCCGGGAGGTGATACTCCGGCGCCAGGTCATCGTCCTTGCGCAACAGCCCGAAGGCCCGCCACACCGCCTCGATTGTCGCCGGGCGCGATGTCTCGTCAAGCGTGATGCCAACCTTGGTCTTGCCCACCGGACGCAGGTTCAGCCCCTCGCGCACCGCCGCCTGCAACACCCCGCGTTGCAACAAACCGACATCCACGGTGATCGTGTCGAAATACGCCTCCGGCTCCACTTTGAACCCGGCCGCCTCGAGTCCTTTGGCCATCCGCACGGTCTTGCGATGAATGCGCTGCGCGATGGCTCGCAGACCCTTGGGTCCATGGAACACCGCGTAGAATCCCGCCATCACCGCCAAGAGTGCCTGCGCGGTACAAACATTCGATGTCGCCTTTTCGCGGCGGATGTGTTGCTCGCGGGTTTGAAGAGCAAGCCGGTAAGCCTTGTTCCCATGGCTGTCGATGGAAATCCCGACGATCCGTCCCGGCATCGCACGCTTGTACGCGTCCTTGCTGGCCATGTAGGCGGCATGCGGGCCGCCATACCCAAGAGGCACGCCAAAGCGCTGGGTCGAGCCAACGGCAATGTCGGCCCCCATCGCGCCCGGCTCCTTGAGCAAACACAGCGCCATCGGATCGGCGGACATCACCGCGATGGCCTTCGCGCCATGCAGCCGTGCGATATCGTCGGTGAAATCCCGCAAGTGCCCATAGGTGCCGGGATACTGGAAGATCGCTCCGAACACCGAGTCCGGGTCCATGTCGGCCACATCGCCGACAATCACCTCGATCCCCAACGGTGCCGCGCGGGTCTTCATCACCGAGATGTTCTGCGGATGACAATTTTCATCGACGAAAAAAGCAGTGGCCTTAGACTTCGCCACCCGCTGCGCCATCGTCATCGCCTCTGCGCAGGCCGTCGCCTCGTCCAGAAGCGACGCGTTGGCGATCTCCAGGCCGGTCAGGTCACTCACCATGGTCTGGTAATTCAAGAGCGCTTCGAGCCGCCCCTGCGAAATCTCGGGCTGATACGGCGTATAGGCCGTGTACCAAGCCGGGTTTTCAAAAATGTTGCGCTGAATCGCGGGCGGAGTGACCGTTCCGTGATAGCCCATCCCGATCAGGGAGGTCAGAACCTCGTTGCTCTGCGCCACCTCGCGCATGTGATGCAACAGCTCGCGTTCGGACAGGGCCTTACCGAAGTCGAGCGACGTCTCTTGCCGGATGTTCTCCGGTACTGTCTGGGAGATCAGGTCATCAAGCTTGGAGACCCCCACGGTGGACAGCATTTCGGCCATCTCCACCGGAGACGGTCCGATATGCCGCCGATTGGCAAAATCATACGGAAGATAGTCTATGGCATCGTAACCCATGTCGCTCTCCTTGCTGTCGGGACCGGCGTACCGCCCGCTGCTTCTTGTCTTTTCAAATATGCCCGGCGACGCTGATCACATCGCGGGTCTTTGGCCGATTGCCCGTTCGGCCCTAAACCCTTCTCAAGGAAGGGTTGCCGCAGTGCGGATCGGGCCTCATCCAATGTATTTCTTGTAGGCGGCCTCATCCATCATGTCGTCCAGCGCCGACATGTCCTCGATCTTCATCTTGAAGAACCAAGCCTCGCCTTCGGGATCCTCGTTCACCTTGCTCGGTTCTTCCACGAGTACTTCGTTCAACTCGGTGATTTCGCCGTCCAGGGGGGCCAGGATATCCGACGCCGCCTTGACCGATTCGATTACCACGATCTCGTCATCCTTGCTGACTGTCGCGCCTTCGTCAGGCAGTTCGACGAATACCACGTCGCCCAGTTGCTCCGCCGCGTGTGTGGTGATGCCCACGACCACCTCGTCGCCCTCGACCCGCAGCCATTCATGTTCTTCGGTGAATTTCATGTGATCCCTCTTGGTCAGATTATCGTTTGAAGCCTGCCGCGACGAACGGCAGAGACGCAACACGAACCGGCAGTCGCTTGCCACGCAGCTCGCCGTAAAGCACGGTGTCTACCCCGGCAAATTCCGCCGCGACGTAGCCCATTGCAACCGGTGCCCCCACGCTGGGGCCAAAGCCACCCGATGTGACAAGGCCCACCGGTGCGGCGCTCGACTCGCTGGAAAACAGCGGCGTTCCTTCGCGCATCGGCGCCCGGCCTTCAGGGCGCAAGCCAACCCTGCGGCGCGGCGCGCCGTCGGTGATCTCGGACAGGATGCGGTCGGCACCGGGAAATCCGCCCGCCCGGTCACCGCCTGTACGGCGCACCTTTTGGATCGCCCAGGTCAACGCAGCTTCGACCGGCGATGTGCCGGCGTCGATGTCATGCCCGTAAAGACAAAGCCCCGCCTCAAGGCGCAGCGAATCGCGCGCGCCAAGGCCAATCGGCTCCACCGCAGGGTGCGACAGCAGCGCTTGTGCCACCTCCGTGGCCGCCGCCACGGGCACGGATATTTCATATCCGTCCTCTCCGGTATAGCCTGAGCGTGACACCCAGCATTCCGCGCCCGCCAGCGCAACGGTTGCCACGTCCATGAATCGCAGCGCGGCCACGTCTGGGTGATGCGCGGCCAGAACCTTTTCGGCCTCAGGCCCCTGCAGCGCCAGAAGCGCGCGGTTTTCCAACAGCTTGACCGTCACTTCCGGCTCGAGGGCGGCCCGCATTCGAGCTACATCGTTCTGCTTGCATGCCGCATTCACCACGAGGAAAAGATGATCGCCCCGATTGGCAAACATGAGATCATCTTCGATGCCGCCCTCATCGTTTGTAAAGAAACCGTAGCGTTGGCGCCCCTCGGCCAGCCCCGCCACATCCTGCGGGATCAACCGTTCCAATCCGCGCTTCGCGACCTCGGGATCGTCGGCGCGCAGGATCACCTGCCCCATATGGCTCACGTCGAACAGCCCGGCCGCGGCGCGGCACTGCAGGTGTTCTTTCATCACGCCAATCGGGTATTGCACAGGCATTTCGTACCCCGCGAACGGCACCATCTTGGCACCGAGCGAGACATGCAGGTTGTATAGCGGTGTGCGTTCCAGATCGCTCACACGGGCATCCCTTCCTATCGGAACCGGATGCTTTGGTCAGCGGCAGCCGGCATATTCCACACCGCGCGTCAGGCGCGGTTGTCCTATGCCCCCTCTGTCCTTTCGCCTGAGATCGTTATCCCTTCGGCGTCCCGGTTTTCGACCGGGAACTCTCCAGAGTTCATCCCCATGACGGTCCGTCTGCCTGAGAGTTTCCGGGGCGGTTGCTCCTTCGGCACCGGTTGAACCGGTTCTCCCATCATGGATGACTCTGTCGTAACGGGTTTTCGACCCCGTCTCAAGAGGTCAAAGCGCCAATGCCTCGTTCTTCGTGGCACAGCCGCCCTCGGGGTTCAGGAGCCGCAGCAGATCATGGTTCTGGCAAATCAGCGCATCCAGAGTGATCGGATCAAGCGAAGAATAGAACGCCTCGACCGCGTCGGTCAGCGCGGTGCGCAGGCGGCACGCCTCTGTCAGGGGGCACGTGTTGTCCACATCGGCAAAACATTCGGCCAGCGGCACAGGGGCTTCAAGCACGCGAAACACATCCCCGATATTGATCTGCTCGGGTGGTCTGCCCAGCGACAGCCCGCCATTCCGGCCACGTTGAGTTCGCAGATACCCGAGCTGGGCCAGATGGTTGATGACCTGGGCCAGATGGTTTTCCGAAGCATTGCAGCGCTCGGCGATTTCCGACTTCGTCACGAGACGCCCGGAATTCGCGGCGCAGAACATGAGGACACGCATCGCGATGTTGGTTCGTTTGGTGACACGCAAGGCAGCTTTCCCCCAGATCGGTTGGCCAAACCTACCGGTTCGTGCAAAGCTGTCTTTGATATACATCAACTGGTTCAGAATAGGTGGCCTGTGACAAATCCCCACTTTTTTGGCTACGGATCGCTGGTCAACCGTGCGACGCATGGCTTCACGCCGGTCCATCGCTGCGTGATTTCGGGCTGGAGGCGCGTATGGCATCGCGCGCCCAATCGCCCCGCCGCATTCCTGTCTGTGATCCCCGACCCTTGTGCGACGATCGACGGTGTGATCGCGCCGGTGCCGAACGAAGATTGGGCGGCGCTGGACGCCCGCGAGTTTTCCTACGATCGAATCGCCGTGACCGATCAGGTGACGCATGACGCCCCGGATGTGCGGGACATCTCGATCTATGCAATCTCTCCCGATCAGTCCGAGCCTGCCGACTCGGACCATCCGATCCTGCTCAGCTATGTCGACACTGTTCTGCAGGGTTTCCTGCAGGAATTCGGCAAGGATGGCGCGGCCCGGTTTTTGGCAACGACCGATGGATGGGGCACTCCACTTTACAATGACCGCGCCGATCCGGTCTATCCCCGCGCCCAGATCCTGACCGAAAAGGAACGCCGGATTGTCGACGACCTACTGGCAAGCGTCCGTGAACCGCCCCGGTAACCCCGACGCCGCTGCCGTCATCTTGTCACAAGGACCTCGGGATCATGCGCGATAAAATCTGGCTTTGGATCGCGCGGCTCTGGCGGCGGCCCGGCATCCGCATTTCGTCTTTTGGCGCAGCAGCGCTGCTGGTGGCGCTCATGGCCCCGCTGGTAGACGGCCTGATCCCGCAAGCATTGGTCGACCGCTTCTCGCGCGACGCGGTGCTGCCGATCTTGAACATCCTGGCGTCCTCGATGCTCGCGGTTACCACGTTTTCCCTCGGCAACATGGTCCAGGCCTTCCGCTCTGCCGCAGGCGAGGCCACGCCGCGGGTCTACCAGCTCCTGATGCAGGATATGACTACGCTCAACGTCTTGTCCGTCTTCGTCGGGGCCTTCCTGTTTTCGCTCATGTCTATCGTGATGTTCCGCGCCGGCTTTTACAGCGAGTCTGCCGCGGTCATCATTTTTGGACTGACGATGATCTGCATCGTGCTTATCGTGGTCGCCATCCTTCGCTGGATCGCCCATCTGAGCCAACTGGGCAGCCTGCATTACACGCTGTCCATGGTCGAAAACGCGGCCAAGCCGCCGCTGGAGCGGCTAGCCAAAATGCCCAACCACGGGGCGCATGCCGCCTCCAACAGTCGCATGGCCCCGCAAGACAGCACAGCCCTTCGCTCGCCCCGGACCGGATTTGTGCAACATATCTCACTGGCCGGCCTCAACGATCATCTGGCGCAATCCGGCGCAACGCTCTGGATTGCAACCCCACCCGCCAGCTGGGTGCTCAAGAACACGCCTCTGGCTTATGTAGAGGGTGACAGCGATCCGGAGACCCTTCTGGAAAATTTCACCCTCGGTGACGACCGCACCGTTGAACAGGATGCCCGCTTCGGCCTCGTCATCATGTCCGAGATCGCGTCGCGCGCGCTGTCGTCCGGTGTGAACGACCCCGGTACGGTTGTCGATGTCATCCACCGAACCGAACGCATTCTATGGACGCTTGGCGACCAGATGATGGATGACGCCCAGGACACTGAAATCCACTATGACCATATCATCATGGGGACCGTGTCCGCCGATGACCTGATCGGCGATGCCTATGCAGCGATCATGGCTGATGGCGGCGACAGGTTCGACGTGATGGCAGCCATTCTCCGGGCCTTGACCAACCTGAGCCAGAGCGAGTGGCCAGACCTGGCCAGCGGCGCGAAAGACACGCGCGCCAAGGCGTTGTCGATCATAGAGCGCCGGGTCGAAGATCCGGAAGCGGTGCAAAAGCTGCGCGACCTTGCCAACCCGACTTGACCAAGGCGGGGATGGGCTCCGCTCTGGCGCGTTGACAAGGTCGCGTGTTTTTGAATCCGCGCGCTGCGCGTTAGCCTTTGGCCAGCTTTCGTGCCGGGATTGTCTGCAACAGCGGCAACAGCTCGGCCATTTCCGGCCCCCGTTCCTGGCCCGTCAGCGCCTTTCGAAGCGGCATGAAAAGCCCCTTGCCCTTGCGCCCCGTCGCCTCCTTCACGGATGATGTCCACTTGCTCCAATCCTCTGGGTCAAGCGGCCCTTCGGGCAAGAGCGCCATGGCTTCGGCCACGAAATCGACGTCCTCCTCGGCGACCAGCGGTTCGGCCCCGTTGAGGCAAAGCCCCCACCAATCCGCAAGGTCGCGCCGCGTGGTGATATTCTCACGCGCCACGGTCCAGAAGGCCTCGGCCATTTCCACGGGCACGCCCAGGTCGTCCAGGTCGGCTTGCACCTCGGCCAGGTCCAGGCCATGCAACTTGCGCGCGGTCAATGGATACAGGTCTTCGTGATCGAACTTGGTCGGCGCAGACCCGAACTGGTCCAGCTCGAAACCCTCGGCGATCTCCTTGATCGACCGGCGCAACTCGACAGGCTGGCTCGACCCCAGACGCGCCATCAGGCTCAACAGCGCCTCCGGCTCGACCCCCTGCTCACGCAGGTCGCGCAGCGCCAGCGTGCCAAGCCGCTTGGACAGCGATTCGCCCTGCGGCCCCGTTAGCAGCGAATGATGCGCGAAGTCGGGCACCACCCCGCCCAGCGCGCGGATGATCTGGATCTGCGTGGCGGTATTGGTCACATGATCCGACCCGCGCACCACGTGGGTAACCCCCATATCCGTGTCGTCGACCACGGACGCCAGAGTATAGAGGATCTGCCCATCCATCCGGATCAGGACCGGGTCACTGACGCTGGCCGCATCAATCGAGATGTCGCCAAGGATGCCGTCGGTCCACTCGATCCGCTCCTGGTCCAGCTTGAACCGCCAGACGCCGTCACCGCGCTCGGCCCTCAGCGCATCACGTTCGGACGGCGACAGGGCCAGCGCCGCCCGATCATAGACCGGCGGTCTGCCCATGTTGAGCTGCTTCTTGCGCTTCAGGTCAAGCTCTGTCGGTGTCTCGAACGCCTCGTAGAAACGGCCCATCTCGCGCAGCTTGTCGGCCGCGTCATGATACAGGTCGAGCCGGTCCGACTGCCGTTCCACCCGGTCCCACGTCAGGCCCAGCCACTCGAGATCCCATTTGATTGCGTCGACATATTCCTCCTTCGACCGTTCCGGATCGGTGTCGTCGATGCGCAGGATGAAGGTGCCGCCCGCCTTGCGGGCAATCAGATGGTTGAAGAGCGCGGTGCGCAGGTTTCCAACATGGATAAAGCCGGTGGGCGACGGCGCGAAACGGGTGGTTGTCATAGGGTGTCTCCTGTAGGCCTGCGCTTTCCCACATGGCGCGGGATTTGTCGAGTGGCCGGGTCGATCGTGGCTTGACGTCGCCGGGTCTGCCCGTGCTCATACGCGGATGGAAACCACCTCGGATCTCGACGACATTGCCCGCTACGCCGATCATGCCCTGGCAGGCTTGCCGGAGCCGTTCAACGAGCTGTGCGAGGATATCCTCCTGGAAGTCACGGACTGGCCGCCCGACGAGGTGCTGGCAGACCTCGATATCGATGATCCCTGCGACTTGACCGGATTGTACGAAGGCATCCCGCTGACCGAAAAATCAAGCGCCCATCCAACTCCGTTTCCGGACCGGATCTGGCTTTATGCCGAACCGATCCTTGCCGAATGGCGTGATCGCAAGAGTGTCACCTTGCAAGACCTGGTCGCGCATATCGTCGTGCACGAAGTCGCGCATCACTTCGGCTGGTCCGATGCAGAGATCGCGCAAATCGATCGCTGGTGGGAATAGCGCGCACCACATTTGGAAATGCCCGGCAAAACGGCGCCCGAGACGCGTCACTTCGGCCAAAGGCACACCGCACGAAAGGAGGGGCCGGATTGGCGCGTTGCGGACGGCGGGATCACGGGGTCCAGACCCTAGCCCGGATCGCGCCAGCGATTGACGATGGGATAGCGACGGTCCAGCCAGAACGCCCGTTTCGACAAACGTGCCCCCGGCGCCGATTGGAAACGCTTGTATTCGCTGATGTAAAGAAGATGCTCCACCATCTTGGCATCGGCGCGGTCAAACCCTGCGGCCACGCAATCGGCGATCGATCCATCCTCATCCACGAGGATATTCAGGATACCGTCCAGCACCGGGTAATCGGGCAGGGAATCACTGTCTTTCTGGTCGTCCCGCAACTCGGCCGACGGCGGCTTGCTGATGATGCTCTCGGGAATCACGCAGCCCTTCGGTCCCAGCATCCATTCGCGATGGAATTCGTTGCGCCAGCGGCACGCCTCGAACACGCGTGTCTTGTACATGTCCTTGATGGGATTATAGCCGCCCGCCATGTCGCCGTAGATCGTGGCATAGCCGACGGCCACCTCGGATTTGTTCCCGGTGGTCAAAAGCATCTCGCCGAACTTGTTCGAAAGCGCCATCAGCAGCACACCGCGGATGCGAGACTGGATGTTTTCCTCGGTCAGCCCGGCTTCAAGGCCTTCGAACAGTGGCGCCAGCGTTTGCGTCACCGCATCGCGGGTGTCCGAAATCGGCACCGTCTCGTAGCGACAGCCCAGCGCGTCGACCACCGCCTTGGCATCATCCAGCGAGGCTTGCGACGTGAATTCGGATGGCAACATCACGCAGCGGACGTTCTCCGCCCCCAGGGCGTCCACCGCGATGGTTGCGACGATGGCGGAATCGATCCCGCCCGACAAACCAAGAAGCCCCTTTTCGAACCCGGTCTTGCGCATGTAATCGCGCAGAGCTTCGACCATGACACGGTAATCCTGCTCGAGCGGGTCCGGATGCGGGGTGAAATCACCCTTTTCTACCTGCCAGCCGGTATCGGTGCGCGTCAGGTCGATCTGACTGATGATCTCGTCGAAGACCGGCAATTGAACCGCGATCTGGCCACCGGGGTTGAGGGCAAATGTGCCGCCGTCGAAAACCTGATCATCCTGGCCCCCCACCATATTCAGATAGATCAGCGGCAAACCGCTTTCGACGACCCGCCCAACCATATGATTGAGCCGCGTTTCGAACTTGTTGCGGAAATAGGGTGACCCGTTGGGCACCAGTAGAAATTCCGCGCCGCTTTCCTCCAGTGCTTCGACAACATCCGTATACCAGGCATCCTCGCAGACGGGCATCCCGATGCGCACGCCGTTGATCGCCACCGGCCCTTGCATCATGTTCCGCGAAAACAGGCGCACCTCGTCAAAGACGTTGAAATTCGGCAAGAAATACTTGTGCACCACAGATGCGACCTTGCCACCCTGAAGCGTGAAATAGCTGTTGTGAAGCTTGAGATCCTCGCCAACGGATGGACCGCCGATGCACAGCGCGGGTCCATCGGCGCAGGCAACGGCAAGGGCGTCGATTTCGGCCTGCACTGCCGCGACAAAAGCGGGTTTCACGATCAGGTCCTGCGCCTGGTAACCGGTGATGAACATTTCCGGAAGCGCGACAAGATCCGCGCCCGCCGTCTTGCCCGCGTCCCAGGCCGCACGTGCCTTGGCGGCGTTCCCTGCAAGGTCCCCGACCGTGGGGTTCAACTGCGCCAGAGTGATGCGAAACCGGTCCGACATGGGGCGATCTTCCTTTTTCGATACCGCCGGTGACATAGCAGAACCGAGCGCGAGGGAAAGCCGCTTGTCAGATAAGACATTGTCTGACCCCGCTGCCTCGCTTAGGTTTTGCAAAAGAGGCCATGGCCAGGGACTTGAACGGGGTACCAGACAGATGAAACCGGGCATCACAGGCATTCGGGGCGCAGCAATCGCTCTTGGCATCGCACTCGCCACCTATGCGGCGGCGCAGGACGACGATGTGCAGACCAAGCAATACGATGATGGCGGCGTCTACGAGGGGACCTTCCAGGATGGTCTTCAGCATGGCACCGGCACCTACCGCCTGCCCAATGGCTATGAATACACCGGCGAATGGGTCGACGGCGAGATCCGCGGCGAAGGCACAGCCCGTTTCCCGAACGGATCGGTCTATGAGGGCCAGTTCGCCAAAGGCAAACCCGAAGGCATAGGCAAGATCGTCTTCGCCGATGGCTCCACCTACGAAGGTTCGTGGCTGGACGGCAAGATCACCGGACAGGGCGTGGCCCTCTATGCCAACGGCGTGCGCTACGAGGGCAGCTTTCGCAACGCGCTGCACCACGGCCGCGGCACCATGCAGAACCCCGGCGGCTATACCTATGAAGGTGATTGGGTCAACGGCGTCAAGGAAGGCAACGGCACGATCACCTATTCCGACGGCTCGCTCTACGAAGGGCGCGTCGCCGACGGCGACCGAGACGGCCAAGGCAAGCTGACCATGCCCGACGGACTGATCTATGAAGGCATGTGGAAGGACGGCCAGATCGACGGAAGCGGCACGCTGACCCAGACCAACGGCGATATCTACGAAGGCGAGCTGGTCGCCGGTCGCCGCGACGGGCAAGGCAAAGTCACCTACGCCAATGGCGACACCTATGAAGGCCAATTCAAGGATGACTTGCGCCATGGGACCGGCACCTTTGTCGGCACTGATGGCTACCGCTACGAGGGCGAATGGGTCGCTGGCCAGATCGACGGCCAAGGCAAGGTCAGCTATCCTGACGGGTCGGTCTATGAAGGCGAGTTTCGCGGCGATCTCGCCAATGGGACGGGCAAGATCACTTACCCCGACGGATCCACCTACGAAGGCGACTGGGTCGAGGGCGTGATCGAAGGCAAGGGCAAGGCGGTTTATGCCAACGGGCTGGTGTACGAGGGCGAATTCAAAAACGCCCGCAACCACGGTACGGGCACCATGACCTATCCTGACGGATACACCTATGAAGGGGAATGGCAGGACGGCCAGCGCCACGGTCAAGGCACCGCGACTTACACGGATGGCACCTCATATGTCGGGCACTTCGAAGATGGCCAGCGCCATGGCGAGGGCGAGATCACGATGGCTGACGGGTTCACGTATTCCGGCGAATGGCAAAACGGCGAAATCAGCGGCACCGGCGTTGCAACCTATGCCAATGGCGATGTCTACGAAGGCAGCTTTGTCGACGGAAAACGCCAGGGCCCCGGCACCATGCGCTACGCCTCGGGTGAAGAAGCCAGCGGCGAATGGGTCAATGGCGCTTTGACCGACGGCTGACGGCATCCACGCTTGCGAAAGCCTGCCAGAGGTCTGAATTGGGCCGCGGCATTGAAAGTCTGCAACAGATCTTGGGGCCCGCCCCTTGGGTCTGTCCCTAAAGCACCCATACGAATGTCAGAATCGACGCGCCCAGGAATCCGATGCCCACCAGTTCCCGCGCGGTGACGGTTTCACGGAAGAACAAGACAGACGCCATGAGCGAAAAGATCATCTCGATCTGACCGACGGCTTTGACATAGGCGGCGGTTTGCAGCGTGAAGGCAAGGAACCAGCCGAACGACCCGGCCATGGACGTCAACCCGACCCAGACAGCCAGACCGCGCGCCTGCCAGACGGCGGTGATCTGTCCGGGTTCGCGCCAGCGCAACCAAAGTGCCATCACCAGCAGCTGGGATGCCGTCACGCAAGCCAGCGTCATGCCCGCACGCAGCAGCGCGTCCTCGCTTGCGATCTCAAGCGAGGCGGAGCGATAGCTGGTGGCCGAGACTGCAAACAAGAGCCCTGACAGCACCCCCAGGCCAGTGGCGCGGCTTGTCAGCCCATTCCAGAACTTTTGGCCGACGCCAGGTGTGCGGGACAGAAACAACAGGCCCACAAGGCCGATCAGGATCGCGCCCCATCCAGCCAATGACACAGGATCAGAGAAGAACAGAACGCCGACAATCGCGGTCTGGATGACCTCGGTTTTCTTGAACGTGATCCCGACCGCGAAATTGCGCTGCCGGAACAAGGCAACCACGCAGGCCGTGGCAAGGATTTGCCCCAGCGCACCCAGCCAGGCATAGGCCCAGAAAGCTCCGTTCAGCGCAAGAACTTCGATGCCTTTTGCCCAGATATACAACAGTGTCAGGAGCGCCGCGAAGGGGGCGGCATAGGCAAAGCGGGCAAAGGTCGACCCGGCGGTGCTCAGAACCTCGATACTCAGAACCTTTTGCAGCATGAACCGCACGGTTTGAAACAGGGCGGCCGCAACACTCGCGATAATCCAGATTTCCATGCGCCTCTATGGCGCCAGATCACTGATCTTGTCCATCCCGGTACAGCGGATGTGGCACGGGATCCTTTGCTCTGAACAGGTAGGTGCGCGCAACTTCGCCATAGGTGCTATAGCGATAGCCTGCATTGGCCGACAGGAATTCCGCCCGACTTTCCCGGAAATGCCGGGGTAGCGCGTACCACGGCACACCTGGATGCATGTGATGCACGACGTGAAGGTTGTTGTTCAGGAACAAGAGCGCGAACAGCCCCCGGTCTTCGACAATCGCGGTACGCGCAAGGGGGCTATCATGCGCCCGGTGCTCGAGAAAGGTCCGGAGCTTGAGCAGCGACAGCGAGAGGTAAACCGACAGCAACCATGCCCAGATCGGCATGTTCGCCAAGGTCCCCATCCACAGGACGACAACCGCAACCGCGGGAAAATGCAACAACCACCCGGTCAGCACGCGCCGATCGCCGGCACGAACAAGACGCCAGTCTGTCCGGGTAAAGGCGATCTGCCCGAGGATCGGCCCAAGCAAAAGCCGCCCGGCCAGCGTATTATTGATTCGAAACAGTGTTTTTCGCCATTTGGGCAGTGCATGCCAAACTGCGGGATCAAGGTAATTGGTCTCGGGATCATCGTAGGGATCGGTCAGCGACTCGTCGCGATGATGCGCAAGATGGGTGTCGCGGAACCGCACGTAGGGGACCACCACCGTCAGCGCCGGAAAAACCAGAGCCGCATTCAGAACCACGCTGCGTGACGGGTGCCCGTGCAACGCCTCGTGACTGAGCGACGCATGTTGCGCGGCCGTCACGGCGCAAATCGCGACGGCCAGACCCAGGGACACCTGCGCGATCCAGACGGTGGCCACGGCCCATAGCCCATAGGTCACGATCAGTAGCGCGACCGTGGGCCATTCCGCCAGGCGGCTGTGGATCCGGACCCATTGGCTCCACCACTTTTGTGCCGAAAAACACACGCGATCGACGGGTCGCTTCGTGCAGTCACGACGTTCAGTCATGACACCACAGACCCGCTGTTGAGATCATGCTTGATCCGGAGACGTTCGGGTCTGGTGGAGTTCCGCCTGACATCGCCTCAAGGGCTTGAAACGTAATGACTGTTTCTGCGGCCTTGCTTACTGGCAGACGCAAAATCTTCCGAACTGCGGTGCTGGACCCAACGGCTCCAGACCCTCGCCCAGCTGGTCGCGGGACAAGCGCGTTTTTCATAAATCACCCTGATTGATACCAAGGCAGACATTACGTCAGACGAGACCTTTGCAGAATTCGGAGTTTAGTGCACAATTGTCCGGATTGATGATTTTTATCAAGAGATGTGTGAAAACCAAATGGACAAGCGCAAACGCGCAGATCTTTTCCGCAGCCGACTGAGCACAGCGATCGCGCGCGCCGGCACCAGCCAAAGCGCGCTGGCGCGCGACAGCGGATTCGACCGATCCACGATCTCGCAACTTTTGCGCGATGATGCCGCACGGCTGCCCAATGCGCATGTCGTGGGGGCTTGTGCCGATGTGCTGGGTGTGTCCGCAGACTGGCTTCTGGGCCTTGCCGAACATCCCGAAACCGCGTCGGACCTACTGGCCAGTGCGCTCACTCTGACCGAGGCGCCCCGCGCCCTGGTCGATCAGCAGATCTATGACTGGCACCGAGAGGCCGAGGGATACAAGATACGCCATGTCCCCGCGGCCCTGCCGGACGTGCTCAAGACCACAGAGGTTTTGTCCTGGGAATACGGGCCGCACCTGGGGCGCACGGCGGAGCAGGCAATCAGCGCGTCGACCAAGCGCCTCGAATGGATGCGCCAATCCGCATCAGACTATGAAATCGCCATGCCGCTTTACGAGATTCAGAGTTTTGTTGAAGGCACCGGCTATTACGATGGCCCGTCGCGTGACATGCGGTTGCAGCAGATCGACCACCTGATTGATCTGACGCGTACACTCTATCCCCGCGTCCGGGTCTATCTGTTCGATGCCCGACGTCTCTTCTCCGCGCCGATCACGGTGTTCGGCCCGCTTCTTTCGGTGATCTATGTCGGGCGAAACTATCTTGCTTTTCGCGACACGCGGCGTGTACGTGCCTTTTCCGACCATTTCGATCACCTCGTGCGGGAGGCTCAGATCACGGCGCGGAGTTTTCCCGATCACCTTGCAGATTTGCGGCGCAGGCTGGATCAATAGGGCATCGGATGCTGTCGATGTGTGTCGTCCAGCGCCGTTATCACATCGTCGGACAACGTCAGGTCAGCGGCCTTCAACAAATGCGCCAACTGCGCCGTGGTCGTCGCGCCAAAGATCGAAGACGCCACGAAGGGCCGCCGCGCCGACCATGCCAGCGCCATCTGGGCAAGGTCCAGCCCGGCCCCTTCTGCAACCTTGGCATACGCATCAACCGCCTCGAAGGCGCGGTCGGTCTTGCGCCCGCCAAGCGTGCCGTTGAGTGACATGCGCGAGCCTTCGGGCATCGCGCCGTTCTGATACTTGCCCGTCAGCAATCCCGCGGCGAGCGGCGAAAACGGCAAGAGAGACACGCCCTCGTTCAGCATCATTTCAGCAAGATCGGTGTCCGCCATTCGGCACATCAGGGAATACTCGTTCTGAACGGTCTCCATCCGGGGCCCGGCCACCGCCTCGGCCACCCTCAGCCACATCGACGTGCCCCAGGTGCTTTCGTTTGACAGCCCGATATGCCGGATGCGCCCCTTGTCGATCTCGCGCCCCAGCGCGCCCAGAACATCCGCCATGTGTTGCAAGGTCGACGCCCGATCCTGCGAGCTGGGATCATAGGTCCAATTTTGCCGGAACATGTAGGAACCGCGATTGGGCCAATGCAGCTGGTAAAGGTCGATATGGTCCACCTTCAACCGCTTGAGCGAATTTTCCACCGCCGCAGGCACCGTTTCGGAAGTGATCGGCGCTCCGCCGCGCACATAGCGCATGCCTGCGCCGGAAATCTTGGTCGCCACGATCCAGTCATTGCGGCGACCGGTTTTGGCGAACCAGGTGCCAAGGATTTCTTCGGTCAGGCCAATGGTCTCTTCGGCAATCGGGTTCACGGGATACATCTCGGCGGCATCAAGGAAGTTGATCCCTGCCGCCAACGCCATGTCCATCTGGGCATGCGCCTCTGCCTCGGGCGTCTGGTTGCCGAATGTCATCGTGCCAAGGCAGAGCTCCGACACCTCGAGATCGGTTTTGCCCAGTTGGTTCATCTTCATCACGCGTTCCTTCGTCTGAATTTGCGCGCACACTAGCGGCTAGATCCCGCTCTGCAAGCCGACCGCGATATCGGTCTGCGACACTGCCACGGATTTCATCACCGCGTAACATTCCGTTCCCGCAGCAATGCCCAGGGCATCTGCGCTGCGCCGCGTTATCCGCGCGAGCAGACGGTCGTCTCCTGCCAGGAGCTGCACGATCACACCAGGTCCCTCACCGCGCCGCACGGCCAGAACACGCACCGGCAGGATATTGAGCGCAGACAGCCCCTCGGGCCGGGCGCGCGACAGGATGACGTCCTGTGCCAGGATACGCACCCGCAGGGCCGCGCCCACCGGCGCGTCCACAGCCGGAAGAAAGAGCCGCCCCCCCGAAATTGACAATGTGCTCAACCCGTCCTCGGGCGGCGCGGCGACCCTCGCGGACAGGACCGCCCCCGCGTCGCGGATACCCAAAAGGCGCACCACTTCCGGATCCGTCAGCACTTCATCCGGCGCGCCGGAACGGATCACCAGGCCATCGTCGATCAGGACAATATGCGTTGCAAGCCGTGCCACCTCTGCCATGTTATGCGTAACATAGAGGATCGAGATCCCTGTCTCGCGCCGCAAGGTTTCGAGATATGGCAGGATTTCCGCCTTGCGCGGGCCGTCGAGCGACGCCAAAGGTTCGTCCATCAAAAGCATGTCCGGCTCCGACAACAGCGCCCGGCCGATCGCCACCCTCTGCGCCTCGCCGCCGGAAAGCGCATGGGTGCGCCGGTCGAGCAGATGTGAAATTCCCAAAAGCTCACCGACATGCCCAGGACTTGGCGACCCGCGTCCGCTGACCCGCGCCGCGTAACACAGGTTGTCGCGCACCGTGAGATGCGGAAACAAGCGGCTGTCCTGGAATACGTAGCCCAACCGCCGCCGGTGCACCGGCAGTTTCACCTTGTTTGCCCCGTCGAACAGCACGCGCTCGTTCAACACGATGCGCCCCTCATCAGGGGCCAAAAGGCCGGCGATAGCTTTAACGACGGATGTCTTGCCGCTGCCGGATCGCCCGAAAAGCACTGTCACGCCGTCGGGCGCTTCGAATGCCGCGTGCAGGGTAAAACCACCCAGCGCACAGGAGATATCCACCGAAAGACTCATGTCCCGGAAATCCGTCGCGCCACACGGCGGGACAGCCATTCCGACAGGATCAGCGCTCCGATGGCGATGCCAACCGCCACGCCCACGAGCCGCAGCGCCGCCGTTTCGCCACCCGGCACCTGCAAGAAGGCATAGATCGCCGACGGCACCGTGCGCGTCTCGCCGGGAATGTTGGAAACGAAGGTGATCGTCGCACCGAATTCACCCATCGCCTTGGCAAAGGCCAGCACCGCCCCGGCGATGATTCCGGGCAGGATCAAAGGCAGCGTCACGGTGCGAAACACCGCGATGCGGTTCGCCCCGAGTGTGGCAGCCGCTTCCTCGAGTTTGGGATCGACCGCCTCGATCGCCAGCCGCATCGCGCGCACCATCAGCGGAAACGCCATGATCGATGCCGCCAGAGCCGCACCCGTCCATTGGAACGCCAAGGTGATGCCGAAGATATTCTCCAGAAATTCACCGACGGGTCCGCGCCGGCCAAAACTCAGCAAAAGGAGGTAGCCGGTGACCACAGGCGGCAGGATCAGCGGCAGGTGCACCAGCCAGTTCAACACGTCGCGGCCCATGAACCGCCCGCGCGCCAAGGCCATCGCGCAAGCCAGACCGAAAGGCAGGCTCAGGACCGTGGCCCAGAACGAGACTTTCAAAGACAGCGCAACAGCCTGCCACTCCTCGGGCCCCAGCCCTCCGATCATGAGCCGGGATCCGGGGGCAAGAACCCGAACTCCGCCAGTATCGCTTGCGCATCCGCCTTGGCCAGCCAATCGACAAAGGCCTCGGCCGTGTCGCTCTTGCTGCTATCCGCCACGACGGCCGCCGGATACCGGATCGGCGGATGGGTCCGTTCAGGCACGGTTCCGGCAATGACCACGCGCGGCTCGGCCTGCGCATCGGTCGCATAAACCACTCCGAACGGCGCTTCACCCAGCGCCACCAGCGCCAGCGCCGCGCGCACGTTATCGGTCGGCGCAAGCCGCGTGCGGAGACTGGCCCAAAGCCCCAGATCGCGCAGCGCCGCCTTGGCATAAATTCCGGCCGGCACCGCGTCTGGCAAGGCGACGGCAAGACGCCCATCAGGTCCAAGAACTGCGGCAATATCGGTTTGCGGTGTAACCTCCACGTCCGAAGCGGCCGCCGGATCATGTGCCACCAGCACTAGGCTGTTCGACGCGCTGTCCGTTCGGCTCTGCGAGACTATCCGCCCGCGCTCTTCCAGCCAGTCCATCCAATCGGCATTGGCCGACACGAAAACATCTGCCGGTGCGCCGGAATCGATCTGCCGCGCCAATGTCGCGCTGCCCGCAAAAACCAGCGTCACGTCCTGCCCGGTCGTGGTCTCCCATGCGTCGGCCAGAGCCTCCATCGCATCGCCCATGGACGCGGCGGCGAACACCGTGAGCTCCTCTGCCTTGGCGGGCAGCGCAAGGCAGATCGTCAACAAGGTGGTGCGCAGCGCCGGAAGCATGGCGGATCCTTTTCTGGAGCAGTCGCGCGTACCAGACCAAGAGCACCGGTCAGAGGCAAGAGCCAGCGCATGCCCTGCGACGAATCTCTTGAGAACAAATATGGAACAAATATAGTCCCCTCATGCACGATGCCGCCGCCCTCCTGTCTCGCCGCCCGCACCACCCAGCCCCCGAGGTCTCGATGGGGGATGCCGAAATTGCCCTGCGCCTTGGCCGGGTGCACGAACTCTGCGGCTCCGCGCGGCGCACATTGGCGCTGTCCATTGCCGCCCGGACGGGCGGGCCGGTGATCTGGATTCACCCTCATGCGACGCCGCAAAGCCTTTGTGCCGATACGGTGTCGGGTTTCGTGAACCCCGGCGAGATACTGTTTGCAGCCCCCCGCAAGCGCGACATGCTGCTCTGGGCCGCAGAGGAATCGCTGCGCGACGGGCAGGCGCCGGTGGTGATCTGCGATCTGCCAGACCCACCCGGCATGGTGCCGGTACGCCGCCTGCACCTTGCCGCCGAGGAGGGTTGCGGAGCCGGCCTGTGCCGTCCGCTTGCGCTTCTGCTGACACCGGGGGGCGGCGGTGCGCCGGGCATCGAAACGCGCTGGTCGCTTGATCCCGCGCATCACGAAGGGACCGGGCATTGGATCCTCAGCCGCCTGCGCGCCCGCATGGCCCCGCCCCGCGACTGGCTGATGACATGGACCGACCAAGGGATCGCGCCACGCGACGCTTCCCGGGAGACCATTGCGCCAAACGAAAAAACCAACGCGCCCGGACATACGCAGGACGGCGGCGAGTCTTTCGGGAAACGCTCCGATCCTCTGGCACTTGCGCCGCTGATCCGCTAAGGCGTGCCGAACCTAGGAACAACACGCAGGCGCACCCAGCATGGCACGTCACCTGATCACGTCGGCGATCCCCTATATCAACGGGATCAAGCATCTCGGCAACCTCGTGGGCAGCCAATTGCCCGCCGATCTCTATGCCCGTTACCTGCGCGCGCGCGGCCACGAAGTGATGTTCCTCTGCGCCACCGACGAACATGGCACCCCGGCCGAGCTGGCCGCCGCCAAGGCGGGCAAGCCGGTCGAGGATTACTGCCGAGAGATGCACGCCGTGCAAACGGACATCGCGCAAGGGTTCCGCCTGTCGTTCGATCATTTCGGACGCTCTTCCAGCCCGCAGAACCACGCGCTGACCCAGCATTTCGCAGGCCGCCTTGCTGATGCTGGCCTGATCCGCGAGGTCAGCGAGAAACAGGTCTATTCCCACACGGACAAACGCTTTCTGCCGGACCGATACATCGAAGGCACCTGCCCCAATTGCGGATACGACAAGGCGCGCGGCGATCAATGCGAAAACTGCACCAAGCAGCTTGACCCGACCGACCTGATCGACCCGCGATCAGCCATTTCCGGGTCCACCGAGCTCGAGGTGCGCGAAACCAAGCACCTCTACCTGCGCCAATCCGACATGCGCGGCAAATTGCAGGACTGGATCGACAGCAAGACCGACTGGCCGATCCTGACCACGTCAATTGCCAAGAAATGGCTCAACGATGGCGACGGGCTGCAGGACCGGGGCATCACGCGAGATCTCGACTGGGGCATACCTGTCAAGAAAGGCGACGAAGACTGGCCCGGCATGGAGGGCAAGGTCTTTTATGTCTGGTTCGACGCACCCATCGAATACATCGCCTGCGCCGGCGAATGGGCCGAGGCCAACGGCAAATCAGACGCTGACTGGCAACGCTGGTGGCGCACCGACAAGGGCGCGGACGATGTGCGCTATACCCAGTTCATGGGCAAGGACAACGTGCCGTTCCACACACTCAGCTTTCCCGCGACCATCCTGGGGTCGGGAGAGCCATGGAAACTCGTCGATTACATCAAATCCTTCAATTACCTGAATTATGATGGTGGCCAGTTCTCGACCAGCCAGGGGCGCGGCGTCTTCATGGACCAGGCGCTCGATATCCTGCCTGCGGATTACTGGCGCTGGTGGCTGCTGTCCCACGCTCCCGAAAGCTCGGACGCCGAATTTACGTGGGAGAATTTCCAGGGGTCGGTCAACAAGGACCTTGCCGATGTTCTGGGCAACTTCGCCAGCCGTGTGACGAAATTCTGCCGGTCCAAGTTCGGCGACGAGGTTCCGTCCGGCGGCACGGAAGGAGAGCGTGAGGCACAGTTGAACCGCGATCTCGAAAGCGCCCTGGGCGATTATCAACGCCACATGGATGCAATCGACGTGCGCAAATCCGCAGCTGCCCTACGCGGTCTTTGGGTGCTGGGCAACGAATACCTCCAAGACGCCGCGCCCTGGGCGACCTTCAAGGAAGACCCCGAGACGGCGGCCATGCAAATCCGCACGGCGCTCAATCTGATCCGCGTTTACGGTGTGATCTCTGAGCCCTTCATCCCGGACGCATCGGCCCAACTGCTGACAGCAATGAACGCAGATGGCGCTGAATGGCCCAAGGATGCGGCAAGCGCCCTGTCGGCCCTGCCCGCCGGTCACAGTTTTGTTGTGCCCGAAGTGACTTTCCGCAAGATCACCGATGATGAACGCGACAGCTGGGCCGCACAGTTCTCGGGCACCCGCGACTGACGCCCGCACAGAACAAGGCACTGCGTGCGCGTTTCACAACAACGGCGCGATGCGACCAAGCCGACAATCGACGGCTTGGTCAAAATTTCGAATCAGGTCAGGCCGCCTTGATATCGACCAGTTCGACGTCGAAGGTGAGATCCTGGCCGGCCAACGGATGGTTGGCGTCCAGAGTCACCTCGGTCTCGTTCACGTCGGCAACGGTCACCGGAACGGTCTGCCCGGTCGGGGTCTGCATCTGCAACTGTGTGCCCGGCTCCAGCGGGATTTCCGCCGGAATGTCGGCGCGCGGCACGGCTTGCTTAGCGTTGGGATCATGTTGCCCATACGCCTGATCGGCAGGCACCGCCACTTGCTTGGTGTCGCCAACAGTCATGCCGGGCATCGCTTGATCGAGGCCGGGAATGATCTCGCCAGCGCCGACTGTGAATTCAAGCGGATCCCGCCCATTCGAACTGTCAAAGGTCGAACCGTCGGCCAGCGTGCCTGTATAATGAATCGAAACGGTATCGCCCGTTTTTACCTGGGTCATGAATGCTCCGTAGGTGGGGGATGAGTGTGGGAGGCCGCATCACTGGCGGGTTCTCCGGTGCAATACCCTAGTTTAACTGGACCTGCCCGGAGACGCAATTCACCCGTCAACGGGAATCTGTTCGGCCGCACAAACTCTTTGACCAGTCCCGCGTTCACGTCGCGGGTCACCAAGGCGTTCCGCGGGGCATAGCCGTTTGTCCTGCACCCCGAAAACAACCTGGTGTCCGAACACAGGATACAGAGGGGTCCGGACCTAAAGTGGCAGGGCGGTCGTTTTGAACACGGTGCGCAGCGCGAAGGAGCTTTGCATCTGCGCCACCCCCGGAAGCCGCGTGAGGTACTGCCGGTGGATGCGTGCGAAATCCTCCGTGTCCTCGGCGACGACCTTGAGGATGTAATCCGCCGTCCCGGCCATCAGGTGACATTCCAGAACATCCGGCACCCGTGCCACGGCCTTTTCGAACGCTTCGAGGATCTCGTCGGCCTGGCCATTCAACGTGATTTCCACAAATACGGTTGTCGGCATCCCCAGCTTGCGCGCATCCAGGAGCGCCACGTAATTGCGGATCACACCATCCGCTTCGAGCCGCTGAACCCGCCGGTGACAGGCCGAGGCCGACAAGTGCACAGCCTCCGCCAGATCGGCGTTCGACAGGCGCCCCTGGCGTTGCAGCACGCGTAGAATCCGCCGATCCGTGTCATCCAGCGCCATATCGCCCCACTCCTCCCGGTAAATTGCCATAAATTCGAAGCATCTTCGCAAGATGTCCGCTTTCACGCTAGAAATCCACACGGAATTGCCCGCAGCTTCCGCTACCATTGCAGGACAAGAAATCGGAGGAGACACCCATGAAGATCGGCTGCCCAACCGAAATCAAACCGCAAGAATTTCGCGTCGGCGTCACCCCAAGTGCCGCGCAGGAAGCCGCGGCGCATGGCCATACCGTTCTGATCCAGACCGGCGCAGGCTCTGGCGCGGGTTTCGAAGACGCCGATTACATCGCGGCCGGCGCAAGGATTGTCGACACCGCAGACGAGATTTTCGCAACCGCAGACATGATCGTGAAGGTCAAGGAACCGCAAAAAGGCGAACGCAAGATGCTGCAAGAGGGTCAGATACTTTTCACGTATCTCCACCTTGCTCCCGATCCCGCTCAGACCCATGACCTGATCGCCTCGGGTGCGACGTGCATCGCCTACGAGACCGTAACGGACAGCAATGGCGGCTTGCCGCTGCTGGCCCCGATGTCCGAGGTCGCAGGCAAGCTGGCTCCGCAAGTGGGCGCGTGGACCCTGCAAAAGGCCAATGGCGGGCGCGGCGTTCTGATGGGCGGCGTTCCGGGGGTCGGTCCGACACAAGTGGCGGTAATCGGCGGAGGCGTCGTTGGCACACACGCAGCACGCGTTGCGGCGGGCATGGGGGCCGAGGTGACGGTGCTCGACCGCTCGCTGGCCCGGATGCGGTATCTGGACGACGCATTCGGCCCGAGCTTTCGCACCCGCTATGCCAGCAAATCCAACATCCAAGAGATGATCGCGCTGGCCGATATGGTCGTGGGCGCCGTCCTAGTCCCGGGCGCGGCTGCCCCCAAGCTGGTCCGCCGCGCGGACCTGAAACACATGAAAACCGGCGCGGCGCTTGTCGATGTGGCGATCGACCAAGGCGGCTGCTTTGAAACCTCCAGAGCAACAACGCATGAAGATCCGATCTACGACGTCGACGGGATCCTGCATTACTGCGTCGCCAACATGCCCGGAGCCGTGGCGCGCACCTCGACCATCGCGCTTGGCAATGCCACGATGCCCTTCATGCTGGCATTGGCCGACAAGGGCTGGAAACAGGCCTGCATCGACGATCCGCATCTGCTCGCGGGGCTGAACGTGCATGCAGGACAGCTGACATATGCCGCCGTCGGCAATGCTCTTGGCATCGATGTGACGGACGCGCAGTCGGTTCTGCAAGCCGCGTGAGCCGCGCATGATCCGGGGGTGCTTGTGAAACGGCCCCCCCGGACCAACGGCCTCAGTCTTTCTTAAGGGCGTCCCGAATTTCGAGCAATACGTCAAGCTCGCTTGGACCGGTGTCGACCTCGGGTGCAACATCTTCGGGCTTTTCCGCGGTAGACTTGATCCGATTGACCATCTTGACCAGCAGGAACACGACAAAAGCGATGATCAGGAAATTGATCACGGCCATGATGAAGTTCCCGATCGCAAAGACAGCGGCACCCGCCTCTTGCGCCGCCGCAAGCGACGCGTGCTCGCTGCCATCGAGCGTGTAGAACCAGCCCGAAAAGTCGATCCCGCCGGTGAACAGCGCGATGACCGGGTTGATCAGGTCACCGACCAGCGACGTCACGATGGCCGTGAAAGCGGCCCCGACGATGATGCCGACGGCCATGTCCATGACATTTCCCTTGGCGATGAAATCCTTGAATTCTTGAATCATTACTTTGTTTTCCCTCGTATTGGCGTGCCCCGGCGTGTCAGCCGGGGGTGCCTGTTGGATAGCATCGTGATGCTCTTTGTCACCCGTCGGGAAACGATCCACGGGGAATTTGCGCAATCCCGTCGCAGGATGCGGCATCGCGGTCGCAGATCAGGACGGCAGAGTTCCGGTCAGCACGTAGCGCAGGACTTGCGCCACTTCCTGCGGCGTTCGGGTCATCGCCAGCGCGGCGGCATCGACCTCCTTGAGGGCATGATCATGCTCGGGCTGTTGCAGGATGATCAGCGATTTTCCCAGCGCGCTCGCATAGCCTGCGTCAAAGGCGGCATTCCACTGTTTGTATTTTTCGCCAAAACGCACCACCACGACATCCGCGTCCGCGATGCCCTTGCGGGTGCGAATCGCGTTGACCATAGCACCCTTGTGGTCGTGCCAATACTTGTCGCCTTCCGTGCCAAGGATGGCGACACCGCAATCGTCGCTTGCCGCGTGATCGGTGACCGGGCTGTCGAAGCTGACATCAAGACCCTGACAGGCTTCGATGATCTGCTCGCGCCAATCAGTGTGAATTTCGCCGGACAGGTAAACACGCAATCCCATGGGATTCTCCTCTTTCTGGATGGACCTAAGGCGTAGCGCACAACTCAGGCGAAGAAAATCAGGTCACACGGCGCGCGATCACGGTCCAACGCGGATCTTTGCCGGGGGCACGGTCCATTGTTTCGATCACGAATCCAGCCTCGTTGATTGCAGCACGCAGATCGTCCACCGACAGCTTGGCAAAAAACGGCGCTTTGCCGATGGCCTGCATGACCGGCAGGCCAAGCTGGATGAACCACCAGATCAGGTTGCGCCGCTCCGGCATGCAGAAGGTTTTTGAGACGAAGACGCCCCCCGGTTTCGTGCGACCTGCAATTTCGGACAAGGCGCCCGGCATGTCTTTCAGCAAGTGAAGAAGGTTGAAGGCCAGCACCATGTCGAACGGGCCTCGGGGCGCGTCCCACGGGTCTGCCGTGGCAAACTCGACATCCGTGATGCCCTGCTGAGCCGCTTTTTCGCGCCCCTTGTCGAGCATCGCGGGGGACAAATCGGTCGCCACGATCCGTGACACGCTGGCGGCCAATGCAAGCGCAGTTGTGCCTGTGCCACATCCCAGCTCAAGCACGTCGTCATCGGACGACGCCAGCGCGCGCACCTGCTCCAGGGTTGCCTCGTAAGCCGCCTGATTGCGGATCGGGGCAGCGGCGTATTTGTCTGCAACCTTGTTCCAGAATTTTGCAGACGAATACACGATACATCCCGCCTTTCGATGTTACCCGCGCAAGACGCCGCCGGTGGCTTTGGACACCTTCTCGACGATCTTCTTGCCCACCGCCTCGATATCTGCATCCTTCAGCGTGGAGACCCCAGGTTGCAGCCGAACGGTGATGGCCAGGGATTTCTTGCCATCCCCCAGCGATCCACCGATGAATTCGTCAAAGACCCGCACGTCCGAAATCAGGGCTTTGTCAGCACCGGCCGCGGCGTTGACCAGATCAAGGGCGGCCACATCCGCATCCACGACAAAGGCGAAATCCCGCTCGACCGCCTGTAGGTCATTCGACACCAAGGCCGCCCGCGTCGCGCCGGATTTGCGCGGCAACGGGATGTTTTCCGGCCAAAGGGTAAAGCCAACCGCGGGACCTTTGACATCCATCGCCTTGAGCACCTTGGGGTGCAATTCGCCGAACACGCCCAGCACCTTTTTCGGGCCAAGGCAGATCATGCCGTGACGTCCCGGATGCCACCAGTCGCTTGCGCCGCGCAGGATCTGTGCCTTGGCGGGCGCACCCATGGCGGACAGGATCGCCTCGGCATCGGCCTTGACGTCGAAAACGTCAACGGCGCGCGCCGAGCCATGGACGTCCTTGGGGCCGGTCTTGCCAATCAGGACACCGGACAGTTGCAGATGCTGTTCCTCGGGCTCGCCACCATGGAACGCGTGACCCAGTTCGAACAGGGCAAGGTCCATGAACCCGCGCGCCTGGTTGCGGGCGGCGGCCTGCAAGAGACCGGCCAGCAAGGCGGGTCGCATATGGCTCATGTCCGTGCTGATCGGGTTGGCCAGCATCGTGGCATCATCGCCACCCCCGAACAGGGTCGCTGCCGCCTTGTCGATGAAGCTGTAGGTCACGCATTCGTTGTAGCCCAAGGCTGCCGCCGTCCGACGCGCGGCGCGTTCGCGGCGCTGCATCGGGGACAGGATCGGTTTCGGCACACCCGGGTCCATGCGGCGCATCGGCTTGCCTTGCAGCTTGGTCAGGGACGCGATGCGCGCCACTTCTTCCACCAGATCGGCCTCGCCCGTCACGTCTGGGCGCCAGCTAGGCACATGCGCCATGTTGCCGTCGAGCCGGAATCCCAACACGGTCAGGGTCTGACGCTGTTCTGCCTCGGGGATGTCCATGCCGACAAGCGAGATCACCCGCGCGGGGTCGAGTTTATAGGCGCGGGAGGCGTCGGGGACGGCTCCCGCTTGGATCAACTCAGAGGCTTCACCGCCTGCGTGATCGACGATCATCCGCACCGCGTGTTCCAGCCCTTCGGGCGTGAAAGCCGGATCGACGCCCCGTTCGAAACGGTACCGCGCATCCGAGTTGATCTTGAGCGCGCGGCCCGTATAGGCGATCTGGATCGGGTCCCAATAGGCGCTTTCGACAAACACATCCGTGGTCTCGTCGGTGCAGCCGGTTTCCTCGCCCCCCATGATGCCGGCAATGCTTTCGGGGCCCTTGGCGTCGGAAATCACCATCTGGCCGGGCTGGAGCGTGTAGCTCTTGCCATCGAGCGCCAAGAGGTCCTCGCCGCCTTGCGCGCGGTGGATGCGCAGATCGCCCGTCACCTTGGCCATGTCGAAGACGTGCAAGGGCCGGTTGCGGTCATAGGTGAAGAAGTTGGTCACATCGACAAGGAAGTTGATCGGGCGCAGGCCGATGGCGCGCAGCGCGTCTTGCAGCCATTGCGGGCTGGGGCCGTTCTTGACCCCCCGAATGATCCGGCCACAGAAGAGCGGGCAGCCGTCGAGCGTGTCTTCGTCGATGGTCACCTTGGTGTCGGCCCGGAACGCGGCGGGCACCGGATCGACATCGCGGGGCTTGAGCGTACCCAGACCGCGCGCCGCCAGATCGCGGGCGATGCCCTGAACCCCCAGCGCATCGGGGCGGTTGGGGGTAATGGCGATCTCGATCACCGGGTCCACCTTGGACGGATCGTTCTCGGCCAGCCAGTCGATGAATTTCTGGCCCACCTCGCCCGAGGGCAGTTCGATGATGCCGTCATGTTCGTCGCTGAGTTCAAGCTCGCGCTCCGAGGCCATCATGCCGTGGCTTTCGACACCGCGGATATTGCCGACGCTGAGCGTGACGTCGATGCCCGGCACATAGTCGCCGGGTTTGGCCAGAACCACTGTGATCCCCGCCCGCGCATTCGGCGCGCCGCAGACGATCTGCTTGTCGCCCTTGTCGGTCGCGACCGTGCAGACGCGCAGCCGGTCGGCGTCAGGGTGCTGTTCGGCGTGTTTTACCTTCGCCAGCGTAAAGGCCTTGAGCTTGTCCGCCGGGTTCTCGACGCCTTCGACCTCAAGGCCCAGATCGGTCAGGGCATAGGTGATCTCGTCCACGGTGGCCGTGGTGTCGAGGTGGTCTTTCAGCCAGGAGAGGGTGAATTTCATTCCTATTTCTCCAAATCTAAACCGCGTGGGAGTGCATCGCGTCGCATCTCTAGCAGAACTTTGTCGTACAGTTCTCCGGCAGTTTCATCAAAGAATGCCGGATGCTCACCTGAATTCGGATCTGCGTTTTGAGTTTGATACTTCAGATACTCAACAAATTCTCGGAAAGCGTCACAAACACTTATTGGGGCAATCACTTGGATAACGCCTCCGATAGAATTCAAAGACTCAAGCCTAGTGTGATGCTCTGGACTACGAGTTTGAACGTGTTTGTATAGCGACGGAGTTACGACACGAACAAATTCAACATATAAATTTCGACGCTCTTCAATGACGGCGAACTTCCGATCTTGCGCGCGCTGATAACCATAAACAACAGCTCCGATAAGCGCAGCGCCAA
>Ga0102928_1000326_pt1 | contig 30498 bp, 30 predicted proteins | sample SalPonR1_B_D1_MG_FD_78504 | JGI IMG/M metagenome (GOLD analysis project Ga0102928, IMG submission 78504) | Salt pond soil microbial communities from South San Francisco under conditions of wetland restoration - Salt Pond MetaG R1_B_D1_MG | ecosystem: Environmental > Aquatic > Marine > Intertidal...
ATCGAGGACATCGACCGCCGCCTGCTCGCCCTGATCCAGCAGGACGCGACCCTGACCGCGCAGGCGCTTGGCGACCGGCTCAACCTCTCGGCCAGCCAGGCCGCGCGCCGGCGGCAGAAGCTGGAGGGGCGCGGCATCGTGCGCGCGACCCGCGCCGTTCTCGACCCGCAGCGCGTCGGCCTCGGTGTGCAGGCCTTCATCCAGGTGGTGATGGCCACCCATACCGAGGCCAACGCAAGGGACTTCGCGGCACTGACCCGGTTGCAGCCCGAGATCGTCGGCGCCTGGACCCTGACGGGCGAGGCCGATTACCTGTTGCGAGTCTATTGCACCGATCTCGACGCCCTCAACCGTCTCGTGCAGGGTGTTCTGCTGCCACATCCGGCCGTCAGCCGGGTGCAGAGCCGGATCGTGATGGACCCGATCAAGCCAGACGCCCCCCTCCCGCTTTAGGGAAACGCGGGCGCGCGCGGCAGGATGCGCGTGGACTTCGCAGGTGCAGCGCGACTAGGGTCCGAACTGGACAGAGACGGCAGGACATCGCGATGGAGGGCGCCCTTCTACAGGCCACGATCTACCTGACGGCCATGGTGATTGCCGTGCCGCTCTCGGTGCGGCTGGGGCTGGGGTCGGTCCTTGGCTACCTCATCGCCGGGATCGCCATCGGCCCGGTCCTCGGGCTCGTCGGCTCCGAAACGCAGGATTTGCAGCATTATGCCGAATTCGGCGTGGTCCTGATGCTGTTCCTCATCGGGCTGGAGCTCGACCCCAAGACGCTGTGGAACATGCGCCGGAAGCTGATCGGCGTGGGCGGCGCGCAGATCCTGCTGTCGACCGTCGCCATCGCGGCGGTGGCCAACGCGTTCGGTCTGCCTTTGGCCACCTCGGTCGCGGTGGGGATCACCCTGGCGTTGTCCTCGACGGCCATCGTGCTCACCACCCTCAATGAGAAAGGCCTGATGCGCACCGAAGGGGGTCGGAGCGCGTTCTCCGTGCTGCTGACGCAGGACATCGCGGTCATCCCCGCGCTGGCGGTCCTGCCACTGCTGGCGGTTCAGGCCAGCGTCGCGATCTCCGAGGACGGCTCGATCCGGCGCGGGGTGGAAGAGGACGGCTACCACAGCATGTCGCTGGTCGAAGGGCTGCCGGCCTGGGGCGTCACGCTGGTGACGCTGGGGGCCGTCATGGCGGTGATCCTCGCCGGCCGCTACCTGTCGCCGATCCTGTTTCGCTACATCCATCTCAGCCGCTTGCGCGAGATGTATACCGCCGTGGCGCTGGTCATCGTCGTGGGCATCGCCTTTTTGATGATCCTCGTGGGCCTCTCGCCCGCGCTGGGGGCCTTTGTCGCGGGCGTGGTGCTGGCCAATTCCGAATTCCGGCACGAGCTCGAGGCGGATATCGAACCCTTCAAGGGGCTGCTTCTGGGCCTTTTCTTCATCACCGTGGGCGCGGGGATCAATTTCGGGACGCTCTTCGCGAACCCGTTGACGATCCTCGGGCTGACGCTGGGGCTTATGGCGCTGAAGGGTGTCATCCTCTTCGGCATCGCGCTCGCCTTCCGGCTGCGCGGCCGTGACAAGTGGCTCTTCACGCTGTCGCTGGCGCAGGCCGGGGAGTTCGGCTTCGTGCTGGTCGCCTTCGGGCTGCAGCAATCGGTCTTCCCCGTCCGGATCGGAGAGGTTCTGCTGCTTGTGATCGCGCTGTCGATGCTGCTGACGCCACTGGCCTTCATCGCATCGGACTGGATCGGGCGGAGGCTGGGGCAGGAAAGCTCCGGCGAGGAGGGCGAGGCCGACGAGATCGAGGAAAAGGCACAGATCATCATCGCGGGCATCGGCCGTTTCGGGCAGGTGGTCAACCGGATGGTGCAGGCTTCGGGCTACAGAACGGTGGTTCTCGACAACGACCTCGCCACGATCCAGCTGATGCGCAAGTTCGGCTTCAAGGGCTATTTCGGCGACCCCTCGCGGCCCGAGCTTCTGGCGGCGGCGGGTCTGGAGACGGCGAAGGTTCTCGTCGTGGCCGTCGACGACAAACAGGCGGCCGTGGATCTCGTGCGCTACGCGCGCCGGGTGCGGCCCGACATCGCGATCACCGCGCGCGCTCATGACAGGCTTCATGTCTACGAGCTGTACGATGCCGGGGCCGATCACATCGTGCGCGAGATGTTCGATTCCAGTCTCAGGGCCGCGCGCTACGTTCTGGAGGACATGGGGCTGACCGACTACGAAGCCCACGAGATGGAGACCGCCTTCTATCGCCACGACCGCCAGACGTTGAGGGAACTGGCGGAACTCTGGCAACCGGGCGTCGCGCTGTCGGATAACGCGGCTTATGTGGAACGCGCGCGGGAGTTGAACAACAACCTCGAAACCGCGCTTCTGACGCAAGGCAACGAGGCGGAGGAGGCGCCCCGCACCGGCTGGCGCCCGCGCGGCGACGGCGGCGCCCTGAGCGGGCTGCAAAGGTCAGGGTCGTCGGGCCGGAAGCACCCCGATACGGACTAGGCCAGAGCGTGTCGAAAAGGCTGCGCATGTCGAAAAGCTTCGAACCGGTTTCCACTTCGAAGCGACATGCTCTAGGCGCCCGACACGCCCGCCTCCGCGAAGGTGGTCATGCCCGAATGACAGGCAAGCGCGCCCTTCAGCACCTGGATGGCCACCGCTGCGCCCGACCCCTCGCCCAGTCGCATGCCCAGCGACAGGATCGGCGTCTTCCCGATCCGCTCTAGCAAGGCCCCATGGGCATGCTCGGCCGACAGATGACCCGCGACCGCGTGGTCCAGCGCGCCCGGCACGGCCTCGTGCAGGCAGGCGGCGGCGGCCGAGCAGATGAACCCGTCCAGAATGACCGGTATGCCGCGCACCCGCGCATGGGCGATGGCGCCCGCCATCGCGACAAGCTCCCGCCCGCCGAGGCAGCGCAGGACCTCCAGCGGATCGCCCAATGCCGTCGCGTTCGCCGCGACACCCCCCGCGACTGCCGCCGACTTGGCCGCGAGCCCCGCATCATTCACGCCGGTGCCGCGCCCGATCCAATCCTCCGCCGATCCGCCGTAAAGCCCATGGGCCAGCGCCGCCGCCGCGGTGGTGTTGCCAATACCCATCTCGCCCGTCACCAGCAGATCCGCCTGCGCATCGACCGCCCGCCACCCGGCGGCCAGTGCCTCGGCGAACCCGGCCGCGTCCATCGCCGGGCCGGTGGTGAAATCCGCCGTGGGCCGGTCGAGCGCGATCGCGACCACGTCCAGCCGCGCCCCGGCCAGCTCGGCCAGCTGGTTGATCGCCGCGCCGCCTGCGTGGAAATTCGCGACCATCTGCGCGGTCACGTCGGCGGGAAAGGCGCTGACGCCGCGGACGGTGACGCCGTGGTTTCCGGCGAACACCGCGATCTGGGGTGCGGTGATCCGCGCCTTCGCATCGCCGCGCCAGGCGCAATACCAGATGGCGAGCTCTTCCAGCCGACCCAGCGCACCCGGCGGCTTGGTCAGTTCCGCGTTACGCTCCTCCGCCGCGGCGCGCGCGTCGTCGTCCGGGAGGGGCGCGGTCGAGAGCGCATTCCGCAATTCGGTCGCGTTTCCGGGGGCGGAGAGGGACATCCGGTTGAGGTCTCCATTGCCGAAGGGGTCGGATTGCGGGATGTGTAGCCACAGACCGGCCGCTTGCCATTGCGTCAGAAAGGCTCACCCGAGCATGTCCAGGGATCCCGAAGCGCAGTTGTTCCACCCGCGCGATCCGCTGCGCGCCCTTGTTCTGCTCACGCGTCTTCCGGTGGCGGGGGCCGATGGCCAGCGCGGGGCCGCCTCGGCCTGGGCCTGGCCCGTCGCGGGGCTGGTCGTGGGCGGATTGGCCGGTGGTCTCGCATGGCTGGCGCTGCTTGTCGGCTTCACACCAGCGATGGCCGCGGGGCTTGCACTTGGCGCGGGCATGGTGATGACCGGGGCGCTCCACGAAGACGGGCTGGCCGATTGTGCAGACGGATTCTGGGGCGGCCACGCGGTCGAGCGCAGGCTCGAGATCATGAAGGATAGCCGCATCGGGGCCTATGGTGTCCTCGCGCTGATCTTCACAACGGGGCTGAGATGGCTGGCCTTGACCGCGCTGATCGAGGCCGGCGCGCTCTGGGCTGCGGTCCTGGTGCCCGCCGCGCTGAGCCGCGCCGCGATGGCGGGGGTCATGGCAACCCTGCCCTTCGCGCGGGAGGACGGGCTGGCCCGGCACGTGGGCAGCCCCGCGACCACCGCCACCGGTGTCGCCTTCGTCTTGGCGGCACTGGCAACGGTGGGTTTGTCCGGGATCGCCGGGGTCGCCGCCATCGTTGCGACAACAGGCGCGGCCATCGGCGTCACAATGCTGGCGCGGGCAAAGATCGGGGGACAGACGGGTGACGTTCTTGGTGCCACCCAGCAGCTATCGGACCTGTCCGCCCTGCTTGCGCTGGCCGTCTTCGTGTCGCCTTAGCACGGACCCGTGCGATAGACCGGCTGACCGGCGGAATTGCGGCCCGCGTAATAGGCGCATTCACCTGTTGCGGTGTTCCGGGCGACCTGCTGGCCGATGGCGGCACCGGCAAGCGCCGTGCCGACGGTCCATGCGGGGTTGGCATCGAAGGCGTCGGCCAGAAGCAGCCCGGCCCCTGCACCGATGACGGTCCCCGCCAGTTCGGACTGGTCCTGCTGGGTCAAGGGCTGACAACCAGCCAGCACGAGGACTGAAGCGATTCCGAGAAACGCGGCGCGAATGATGTTCATGACTGAACTCTCCCTTGTGGTACCGGGGAGCAACGCGCGGCATTCGTCCAGGTTCCCGACAGCGTGGTCTCCTGTGCTCGGACGCGCTTGCCGAACCGGTCACCCGATAGCCTATCACGAAAAGACCCCGCCACGCGGTGCGGGCGGGGTCCGAGCGGCCGGATGGCCGATCATTGCCTACGGTATGTGCGTCTGTCTCAGGCAGCGCGGGCGGTCAGTACCTCGTCCACCTGCTTCTGCGCGCCGGCCTCGTCCATGCCCTTAACCGCCGCCAGCTCACGCGTCAGACGCTCCAGCGCCGCTTCGTAAAGCTGACGCTCCGAATAGGATTGCTCGCGCTGGTCGTCGGCGCGGTGCAGGTCGCGCACGACCTCCGCGATCGAGATCAGATCGCCCGAGTTGATCTTCTGTTCGTATTCCTGGGCGCGGCGCGACCACATCGCGCGCTTGACCTTCGCCTTGCCCTTGAGCGTGTCCATGGCCTTGGACACGATATCGGGCGACGACAGCGACCGCATGCCGACCTCGGTCGCCTTCGCGGTGGGAACACGCAGGGTCATCTTGTCCTTCTCGAAAGAGATGACGAACAACTCCAGCTTGAGGCCAGCGATTTCCTGTTCCTCGATCGAAACGATCTGGCCCACGCCATGCGCCGGATAAACGACGTAATCGTTCGGGCTGAAGTCCTGCGATTTCCGCGATTTCGACATATGCACTTCCCTTTTCCCGGTATGCCGTCACATCGCGTTACTCAGGCGACAAAATGCCTGTGGAAAACCCCTGTTTCCCACGAGCATGGTGTCTGGCGCTGAACGGAAGGCAGGCTGGCAGGCCCGCGTGATGCTTCGGACAATCAACTATGTGAAGGATATATAGCACAAGAATCACGTGATTACAAAGATTCGCGGGCACACCGGACACATACCCCTGAATCCAAGGGGTTTTTTGACCGACGCACCGCGTCGCACGGCTCCGGCGGTCCCCATTCGGGGTTATGTCGACTCAGCCGCCCTCCCCGGCGGCTTCGGAAAACATCTCCATCTTGCCGGGCTTGCCGTCAAGCTCATCGGCGTCCGGCAGGGGATCCTTCTTGGTGACAATCACCGGCCAGGCCTCGGAATACTTGCGATTGAACTCGACCCATTTCTCCATGTCCGGTTCGGTATCGGGACGGATCGCGTCGGCGGGGCATTCCGGCTCGCAGACACCGCAATCGATGCACTCGTCGGGATGGATCACCAGCATGTTCTCGCCCTCGTAGAAACAGTCGACGGGGCACACCTCCACGCAGTCGGTATACTTGCAGGCGATACAGTTATCGGTCACGACGTATGTCATGCATAAACCTCGGATGGTCGTTCGTCCCGGCTTGCTACGTGACGCCCTTGTCCGATGCAAGTTCAGCGCGCGCCCGCGGCGATCCGGCGGTCTGTCTCTCAACTGTAAACTTTGGTTGACAGGTTGCAAGGGCGATTTTTCAGCCCGCACCGCCCCGTTTTGCCGCAGGTCAGTCTCCGGTATCGCGCAGATCGTCGAGCCTGCGTCGTGCCTTTTTCGTCGGCCGCGGCCCGGCCCGCGGCGCCTCGTCTTGCCCATCGGCGCGCTCCCTCGGCGGGTCGAGATCGTCATAGAGCGCCTGCGCTTCGGCGGTTGGCCCCCGGCGCGCTGCCAGGGCGGTGATCCGGACAACCCGGATCGCGCGGGCCTGGGCGAAGGTCAAAACGTCACCCGGCCCGACAGCGGCGGCAGGCTTGGCTGTCCGGGCGCCGTTCACGCGAACGCCGCCGCCGCTGACGATCCGTGCCGCCAGCGAGCGCGTCTTGAAAAACCGCGCGTGCCAGAGCCAGCGGTCCAGCCGGTCGGTGGGGCGGGACATACCGCCCCCGCTCAGCTCTTGTCCTTGAGCGCGGCCAGAACGGCAAAGGGATTGTCGGGATCGACCTTGGCGGGCTTGTCGGGTCGTGCCGAATAGGTGCGCGGGCCGTCCTGACGCTCCTTGCGATCCTTCCCGCCCTTGCCACCGGGGCCATTGGGGCCACTGGAACCCTTGCCGCCTTTGCCACGGGGCTTTCCGCCGCCCTTCGGCTTCTCGCCGCGGGGCTTGGCGCCGGCCCCCTCGGGGCGGCGTTGCGGCCGGTCGCCGCCCCGGCGCCGGGGTGCCCATGTGAAGGTATAGAAGACCTCGGTCTCAGGCTCGGCTGTTGCTTCTGCGGCTGCTCCGGTTTCGGGCGGCGCATCGCCGGGAAACTCGATAGGAGTGTCGGCAGGCGCTTCGGAGGGCGGCGCGTCGGGCGTTTCGGACGGCATGTCCGGGGCCTCGGTCGGCGGATCGACAGGAACCTCCTGTGGCGTCGGGTCCGGAGTGTCGGCCCCTTCAAGCCCGGTGGAGGGCGCGTCGCCGAGCGGTGTTTCGTCGATCGTCTCGGGCGCATCCGTCGCCGCAGGCTCCGTTCCCGTCTCTTCCTCGGGTTCGGGCGCAGAATCGGGCGCCAGCACCGGCGCGGCCTTCACCTTGGGCCGCTCGCCGCGATCAGCCCGGTAGCCGAGGCCGCCCATCAGGTCGGCGAACTGTTCCAGCGTGAGCCCGGTGATCGACAGCATGTCCGCCGTCGCCTCGAAGCCGCCCCGCGTGTTCTGATTGCGGAGCATGTCCGCCAGACGCTCCAGCATGTCGATGCGGATCGCCCGGCTTGCCGCGGGACGGTAACCCGACATGGTGTAGTAGCCCTCGGGCCGCCCGGCGTCGTGCGGGATCGTCACCAGCCCGGGCGGCGGGCTGTCGGGAACATGGTCGAGACCCTTCTCCAGCGCCCAGAGCACAAGGCGCAGACGCGTTGGCGCGGGCTTGAGCAGGAGGGGCATGAAGATCGTGAACTGACCGAAGCGCACGCCATGCTTGCGCAACTGGCCGCGGGCATCCTGATCCAACGCCTTGATGTCATCGGCGATCTCGGAGCGTGGCACGATGCCATAACCCTCCACCAGCCGGAACGCGACGCCGCGCGCCAGCCCGGTGATCGCCTCGTCGCGAGCAAGGCCCAGAAGCGGCTCGAACTGTGCGGCGATCCTGCGGTCGACGAAATGCTGCAGCCGGCGCTGGACTTTGAGGATGACCTCAACGCCAGCGTCCTCTTCCACGAAGGCCTCGGCCGTGGGCTTCATTGCCTCGGGTCCGGATACCAGCCGTCCGACCGCATGCTCGCCCCAAAGAAGGCCACCCTCCTCCGTCATCTCGAAGGCGGTGTCAGGCGCGTTATAGAGCCGGTCGGCCCGCAAGTGGAACTCCGGCCTGAGTGCCGCCATCGCGGCCTGCCGCAACGTCTTGGCCTCATCCGGGCTCGCCGTCTCGTCCTGTCGGAACCGAAACCCTTCGATCCGGCCCAACACCTGACCCTCGACGGTTACCTCACCGCTCTCTGTCACCTCGGCCACAAGGCTCTCCTTCTGCTTCAACCGGCGCAGAAGCACACTGGTGCGCCGGTCGACAAATCTCTGGGTCAGCGCGCCATGCAGCGCATCCGACAGGCGGTCTTCTACGGCACGGGTGGCGCCGCGCCAATGGCTTTCGTCCTCGACCCAGCCGGTGCGCTGCGCCACGTAGGTCCATGTGCGGATATATGCCAGCCGCTTGGACAGCGTGTCTATGTCGCCCTCCGTCCGGTCGATCCGACGCACCTGCCGCGCCAGCCAGTCGTCGGGCACGCGCGCACCGTCGCGGAGAAATCCGAAGATGCGGCCCAACAGATCGGCATGTTCCGCATGGCTGATGCCCCGGAAATCCGGGATGCGGCAGACATCCCATAAAAGCCTGACGTCGCGCGCATCGCCGATGCGGCCCGCCACCTCCTCCCGGTCCGACAACGCCTTGAGCGCCATCAGGTCGTCTGCCTCCCGGCCCCGGGTCAGCCATTCGTCGTCGGTGCGTTCCTCAAGCGACGCGATCAGCCGCGCGACCGAGCCGAAGTCCAGCTCGGAGTTGCGCCACCAGAGCTTGCGCACCGGCGCGAAGCGGTGGCTCATGATCGCCTCGGCCACGCCCTCGTCGAGCGGCGGCGCCTCGCCGGTCACGCCGAAGGTGCCGGGGTTGGTGTGCCGCCCCGCGCGCCCGGCGATCTGCGCCAGCTCATGAGGCAGCAGGTCGCGCATCTTGCGTCCGTCGAACTTGCGCAGGCCGGAAAATGCCACATGCCTGATGTCGAGGTTCAGCCCCATCCCGATCGCATCCGTTGCCACCAGCACGTCAACATCGCCGTTCTGGTATAGTTCCACCTGCGCGTTGCGGGTCCGCGGAGAAAGCGCGCCCATGACAACCGCCGCCCCACCCTTCTGCCGGCGAAGAAGCTCGGCCATGCCATACAGGTTCTCGACCGAGAACCCCACGATGGCGCTGCGCGGCGGCATCCGGCTCACCTTCTTCGAGCCGATATACGTGAGTTCCGACATCCGCTCGCGGCGCATGAACTGGCAACCGGGCACAAGTGCCGCGATCGCGCCCCGCATCGTGTCGGAGCCCAGGAACAGAGTCTCGTGCAGGCCCCGCGCGTGCAACAGACGGTCGGTGAAGACATGCCCGCGCTCGGGGTCGGCGCAAAGCTGGATTTCATCGATGGCGAGAAAATCCGCGCCGTTGCCGACCGGCATCGCCTCGACCGTGCAGACCCAGTACTGCGTGCGCTCCGGCACGATCCGCTCCTCGCCGGTGACGAGCGCCACGACCGAGGGCCCGCGAAGCGCGACGATCTTGTCATAGACCTCCCGCGCCAGAAGCCGCAGCGGCAGCCCGATCACGCCCGTGCGATGCGCGAGCATCCGTTCGATCGCGTAATGGGTCTTGCCGGTGTTCGTCGGCCCGAGGATGGCGGCCACTCGACCGCGCGTGCCCAGACTCGTGCCGGGACTGAAGTCCCTCATGGGCTCGTCCTCCTCCGGGGGCCACGCGTCAGAGCGTGCGGCCCTCCAGCTCCCGCTCGATCCTGCCGATGGCCTCTTCTATGTCCGGCCGGTGCGGATGTATAGCGTGGGCGGCGCGATAGGCGTCCAGCGCCCGGTCCATCTCGCCCATTTCCTCAAGCATGATGCCCAGCCCCGTGAGGGCCGCGAAATGCCGCGGCTCCAGCGCCAGCACCCGCTGGATGTCCGCGATGGACGGACCGTAGGCGCCCATCCGGAAAAGAAGCGTCGCGCGCGCGTTCCAGCCTTCGGCGAAGTCGGGCGCATGGTCGGTGAGCGCCGTCAGATGGTCATAGGCCGCCTCGAGATCCTCCGCCTCAAGGGCATCGCGCCCCCGCCGCAACAGGTAGTCCGTCGAGGCCGACCCGGATCGCGACCACGCCTGATAGACCTGCTGTTCCACCACGTCCCAGTTGCGCAGGTCCGGCTGAGACAGCCGGTCCAGCAACTCGTCGGAACTTGGTTGAGCCGCGGCAATGGCGGGAAACCCGCACAAGGCTGCCGCGACGACAAGATTGAGAAGGCACGTTCGAATTGGCATGCTGACACATGTAGCATTTCCGCGCGCGCGTTCCATATCAAAGCGCGGTGAACATACAGGCGGGACAAACGGACTGACGGGCAGACCCTGTCAGACCGGCCCGGAAATACGGCAAACGGAGAGACCGAATGACAAGTGTGATCGAGGCCGCCGTCGGCGCCATTTCGCAAAAGCTCGGCGGCGATTTCGACGGATCGGCCAAGTTCGTGATCGAGGGAGAAGGCGCCGTGATCGTCGATGGCGCGGGCGTACGGGCAGCCACCGAAGCGGACACGGCCGACGTCACGATGACGGCGAATTCCGACACGTTCCAGGAGATCCTGTCGGGCGAGCTGAACCCCACGTCCGCCTTCATGTCGGGCAAGCTGAAGCTCGACGGAGACATGGGCACGGCGATGAAGCTGGGCTCCGCGCTGGCCTGATGCTTGCGGCGTCCGCCATAGGACCGCTGGAACGCGCGCCCTTCCTGTCGGAAATCGCCGAGGGCCCCGCCACGGCGCGCGCCTGGTGGGTGACCAGTGCGGACGGCACGCGGCTTCGCATGGGGCTGTGGGAGGCCACGACCGGGACGCCGCGCGGCACCGTTCTGCTTTTCCCCGGAAGGACGGAATATGTCGAGAAATACGGACGCGTCGCGCGCAATCTCGTCGCTTGCGGCTACAGCGTCGCCGCCTTCGACTGGCGCGGTCAGGGCCTGGCCGACCGTCCGCAGCATCGCCGCGACATGGGCCACGTCATCAGCTTCGACGAATACCGGCAGGACGTTGCAGCCTTTCGCCGCGCGCTGGCAGAGATCGGCGTTCCGGAGCCCTGTTTCCTGATCGCCCATTCCATGGGTGGCGCCATCGGGCTCCGGGCCCTGCATGACGGTCTTCCGGTTTCGGCCACGGCCTTCACCGGACCGATGTGGGGCATCCAGATGAGGCCCTTCCTGAAATCCATTGCAGGCATCGTCCTGGGTCTCGCGGGGCCGCTCGGCTTCGGGGCGACTTTCGCGCCCACCACAGGACCGTGGCAGCCGATGGAATTCGACGACAACCAGCTGACCAGCGACCGCGACCAGTTCGACTACATGTCGGCGCAGATCGACAGACATCCCGAGCTGGCGCTTGGCGGACCCTCCGTCCTCTGGGTCAAGGCGGCACTTCTGGAAACGGCCAGCCTCATGGCCCTGCCCGCGCCCGACACGCCGACCCTCACCCTGGTCGGCAGCCGCGAAAGCATCGTCGAGGTTCCCGCGATCCACCGCCGCATGGCGACCTGGCCGAAGGGCCGCCTCATCACCATCGAGAGCGGGCTGCACGAGGTCATGATGGAAACGCCTCGGCTGCGCGAAGCAGCACTCGGCGCCATCATCGACCATTTCGACGCGCAAGCCTGAAGCGCCGACGCCTTTCCATTCATCCTGGCAAAAAACTCCGGGGGAGCGCCCGGAGGGCGCGGGGGCAGAGCCCCATGCGAATATTCGCGGGAATAATCGCAGCCCCGCTCAGACCAGCGCGCCCTGGTCGAGACGCAGCACCCTGTCCAGCCGCGCCGCCAGCTCGGGATTATGGGTCGCGATGAGCGCCGCCATCCCCGTCTCGCGCACGAGCGACATCAGCACGTCGAACACCCGGTCGGACGTCTCGGGGTCGAGATTGCCCGTGGGCTCGTCCGCCAGCAACAGCCGCGGTGCGTTGGCGAGCGCCCGGCAGAAGGCCACACGCTGCTGCTCGCCCCCTGAAAGCTCGGCGGGCCGGTGCGCCGCGCGCGCCGAAAGCCCCACCCGGTCAAGCAACATCGCCGCCCGCTCGTCAGCCGCGGCGCGCGCCACCCCATGGGCCAGCTGCGGCAGGACGATGTTTTCCGCCGCGCTGAACTCCGGCAGCAGATGATGGAACTGGTAGACGAACCCCACCAGCCCGCGCCGCGCGGCCGTGCGCGTCCGGTCGGACGCCCCGGTCATGTCCTGACCGGCCAGCGACACGCACCCCGCATCGGCGGTGTCGAGCAGCCCCGCGATATGCAGCAGCGTCGACTTGCCCGCGCCCGACGGCGCCACGAGGCCCACGACCTCGCCCACCGCGATCTCGGCAGAGGCGCCGCGCAGCACCTCCACCGCATTGGGCTTGCCCCGGTTATAGACCTTCTCGATCCCCTCGAGCCTGAGCGCCGGCGCCTCACTCATAGCGCAGGGCCTCCACCGGGTTCATCCGCGCCGCGCGTCTTGCGGGGAAGATCGTCACCAGAAAGGACAGCCCCAGCGACAGGGACACCGCCGAAAGAACATCGCCCCATTCGAGCCGCGCGGGCAGCGAGGACAGGAACCGGACCGAGGGATCCCAGACCCCGCCCCCCGCGATCCAGTTCACGAAATCGAAGATCGGGTCGATCCAGATCGCGAAGGCGCAGCCCAGCGCCACCCCCGCCAGCGTGCCCGCCACCCCGATGGCCGAACCGCAGATGAAAAAGACGCGCAGCACCGCGCCTTCGGTCAGGCCCACGGTGCGCAGGACCCCGATGTCGCGCGACTTGTTCTTCACCAGCATGATGAGGCCCGAGACGATGTTCATGGTGGCGATCAGCACGAGGATCGAGAGGATGACGAACATGATGTTGTCCTCCATCTGCAACGCCTGCAGGAACGCACCCGAACTGTCCCGCCAGGTCCAGAGAGACACCGTGCCGCCGGCCGCCGTCAGGATCGGCAGGACCATGCCGCCCACCTCCTCGGGATCGTCGAGCATCACCTCGATCTCGTCGGCCACGCCGTCCCGGTTGAAATAGGTCTGCGCCTCGGCGAAGGGCATGTAGACGCGTATCCGGTCGATGTCCCACCGGCCCACCTGGAAGATATAGACGACCTCGTAGGCCGATACGCGCGGGGACGTGCCGAAGGCCGTACGCGCCCCGTCGGGCGAGATCAGCCGCACCGTGTCGCCCACGGCAAGACCAAGCTCGCGCGCCACGCCCGATCCGATGGCGACGCCTTCGGGAAACCTCGCGATCTCGCCCCGCGCGACCTCAGGCTCGGCCACCAGCGGCACACGGGCCAGGTCCTCGGGCGCGATCCCGATCACCTCCACGCCCGCATTCCGCCCCTGGTGGGAGGCCATGACCTGACCGCGCACCACGGCCGCCGCATGGGCCACGCCGGGCAGGACGCGCACCGCCTCGGCCACCTCCTCGTAATTCTCGAGCGTGCGGTCCACGCGGCCCGCCTCGTTCACCTCCGCCTGATCGTAGATGCTGACATGGGGGTTGGCGCCGAGGATCGTGCCGACGAATTCGTAGCGGAACCCCGACCGCACGGCGAGCGTGGCGATCAGCGCCGCGACCGCCAGCGCGATGCCGAGAAAACTGATCCATGTCATCACGCTCACCCCGCCCTCGGCACGCCGGGCGCGCAGGTAGCGCCAGGCGATGAAGAACTCGTAGCGGGAAAAGGGCGGCGGGGTGGCCATTGCGCTGGCTCCTTCGTGCTCGATGGGCGCAAGGTGGCCAGTTTCGGCCAAGTGTCAAGCGCACGGCCCCGCCGACGCAGCGCCGCCTCGCGCCCTCGTGAACCCACGCCCCGGCCGGGCAGCCAGACGCGTCAGGAGCGCGCCACGTAGCGGTCGCGGCGGTGGTTGAGCGTGATGAGCTGATTGAGGATCGCGGCGCCCAGAAGCGACCACAGCACGGTCTGCCAGTCGAACAGGAACAGCGCGACTGCAAAGACGCAGACGTCGAAGCCCAGCTGCGTCCGCCCGGCGGGAATGCCGTTGCGATCCTGCAACCATAGCGCCACGACGCCGATCCCGCCCAGCGTCGCGCCATGCCGGAACAGCGCCAGGAACCCCGCGCCGGCCAGCACGCCGAACAGCGCGGCACCCAGCGCGGGCGGCAGAGCCTCGATGGTGAAGAACAGCGGAAACGCATCCGCAAGCGCCGACATGATCGTGACGGCGATGAGGCTCTTGATCGTGAACCGCCAGCCCAGCTGCACGATGGCGAGCGCGTAGAACGGCAGGTTCAAAACGAAAAACAGCGTTCCGAACGTCCAGTCCGAGGCCTGCGACCCGATGATCGCAAGCCCCGCGATCTGACCGGTGAACAGCCCGGCTGCGTTCAAAAACTGGACCGACAGGGCCACCAGCGTCGTCCCGACAAGAATGCCCTGCACATCCTCTATCAGGGAATGCTGCTCGGCCGGGGGTCTGGAGAGGATCAACATCGGGTCGGAGCCATTTTCAGGGGCACCGCGGAAGGGCGCCGCCGCAGCATCGGGGATACCCTCATGATCCACACGGCGCAGGTCAAGCGCGTCGGCCTTGACCTCGCCGGGGTTTGCCCTGCATCTGCCGGGACACCGCCGGGAGGGGAGACATGCACAGAGCCGCCATCACCGGGCACGGGGTGTTCACCCCGTCCGAGATCATCACCAACGATGAGCTTGTCACAGCCTTCAACGCCCATGCCGACCGCTGGAACGCGGCCAACGCCGAGGCCATCGCGGCGGACGATCTGGAGGCCATGGCGCATTCCTCCACCGGGTTCATCGTCGCGGCCTCGGGCATCGAGCAGCGCCATGTCCTCGACAAGACCGGCGTGCTGGACCCCGACGTGATGCACCCGTGGCTGCGGGAGCGGTCCGACCACGAGCCCGGGCAGATGGCTGAAATGGCGCTGGAGGCCTGCCGCGCCGCGCTCGACATGGCCGGCGTGGCCCCGTCCGAAGTCGACTGCGTCCTCTGCGCCGCCTCCAACCACGAACGCGCCTACCCCGCTATCGCCGTCGAGATCCAGGACCTGCTGGGCACAGGCGGCTTCGGCTTCGACATGAACGTGGCCTGCTCCTCGGCCACCTTCGGCATCCAGGCCGCCACCGACATGATCCGCGCGGGCTCCATCACACGGGCGCTGGTCGTGAACCCCGAGATCTGCTCGGCCCATCTGGAATGGCGCGACCGGGACTGTCACTTCATCTTCGGCGACGTGGCCACCGCCGTCCTGATCGAACGCGCCGACCTCGCGCGCGGGCCCCATTTCCTGATCCGCTCCACCCGCTGCGCGACGCAGTTCTCCAACAACATCCGCAACAACAATGGTTTTCTGCGGCGCACGCGCAAGGGCCACATGGAGGACCGCCGCGACATGCAGTTCATGCAGAACGGCCGCAAGGTCTTCAAGGAGGTGCTGCCGCTGGTCTCGAAACACATCGCCGACCACATGGATGCCGACGGCGTCGAGGCCGCCGACCTCAAGCGCCTCTGGCTGCACCAGGCCAACAAGACGATGAACGACTATATCGGCAGACGCGTGCTGGGCCGAGACCCCGAACCCGGCGAACAGCCCAACATCCTGCAGGACTACGCCAACACTTCCTCCGCCGGGTCGATCATCGCGTTTTCAAAGTACTCCGAGGACATGGACCCTGGCGATCTGGGGCTCATCTGCTCCTTCGGCGCGGGATATTCCGTGGGCTCGGTCATCGTCGAGCGGAGGGGCTGAGCGCGGCCGCCACCGTCACGCCCGCGCCGCGCCCGGCATCGCACCGCCCTTCAGGCCCGTCCCTTTGGTTTGGCGCGCCAAAGTTGCTTCGCTTCGCGTGGTCATTCGCGCGGGCGCTTGCCCCTTCGCCGGGCCTGCGGCAGAACCACGGACATGGCCAAGCTCTACTTCCACTACTCGACGATGAATGCGGGCAAATCGACCCTGCTTCTGCAAGCGTCCTACAACTATATCGAACGGGGCATGCAGACCTATCTGCTGACCGCGAATTTCGACGACCGCGCCGGCCCGGGCCGCATCGCCAGCCGCATCGGCATCGCGGCAGAGGCGGACACCTACACGCAGGACGACGATCTTTTCGAAAAGATCGCGGCGCGGCTTCGGGCCGGCCCCTGCGCCTGTGTCCTCGTGGACGAGGCGCAATGGATGACGCGCGCTCAGGTCTGGCAACTGGCGCGTATCGTCGACGACCTGGGTGTTCCGGTCATGTGCTATGGGCTGCGCGTCGATTTCCGGGGCGAGCTTTTTCCCGGCTCGGCGGCGCTGCTCGCGCTTGCCGACGAGATGCGCGAAGTGCGCACGATCTGCCATTGCGGCAAAAAGGCCAGCATGGTCATCCGCGTGGATGCCGAGGGCAAGGCGCTGACCGAAGGCGCGCAGATCGAGGTGGGCGGCAACGACCGCTACGTCTCGCTCTGCCGCCGGCATTTTCGCGAGGCGACCGGGGAACGGCCGATCTGATCAACGGCACGCCCCGGTTTTCATCCTGGCGAAAAACTCTCGGGGGGCTGCCGCAGGCAGCGGGGGCAGACAGCCCCCTACCCGGACAGCCGCCGCTCAAACCGGGTTGGGCAGGTCCCGGCCCTCCGCGAAGGCGATCACGTTTTCCAGAGCCATCCGTCCCATCGCCTCCCGAACCTCCAGCGCGGCGGTCCCCAGATGCGGCAGGAGCGTCACGTTCTCCATGGCGATCAGCGCCTCCGGCACCACCGGTTCGAACTCGTAGACGTCGAGCCCCGCGCCCGCGATCGCTCCGGCCTTCAGCGCTGTGATCAGCGCGGCCTCGTCCACAACATCGCCGCGGCTGATGTTTACGAAAATCGCGTGGGGCTGCATCGCCGCGAAGGCCTCCGCGCCCATCAGATGGCGGGTGTCCGCACCCCCGGGCGTGGCAAGCACCACGACATCCGCCACGCCAAGCGCCTCGGCCATCTCCATCTGCTCGGCGGCCATGTCCACCGCCTTGGCGGATCGGTTCACATAGACGATCCGGCAGCCGAACCCGTTATGGCAGCGATGCGCGATGGCCTGACCGATCCGGCCCATGCCGACGATGCAGACCGTCCTGCCCGACAGGTGCAGGCCCAGCATCTGCGTGGGATGCCAGCCCGTCCAGTCGCCGGCACGCACCATCCGCTCCCCTTCGCCCGCCCGTCGCGCGGTCATCAGGATCAGCGTCATTGCGATATCGGCGGTGGCATCCGTCACGGCGCCCGGCGTGTTCGTCACGGCGATGCCCACGGCCCGCGCCGCGGCCACGTCGATATGGTTGTAGCCCACGCCGAAATTCGCCAGCAGGCGGCACCGCAGCTCCGGCACCTCGGCGAAGGCCTCGGCGCGGAAGGCATCGCCCAGCGTCGGCAACACGATGTCATAGGCGCCCAGCGCCGCGACGCATTCCCCGTGATCCATCGGCGTCGTCACGGTCCGGCAGGTCACGTCGAAGCGCGCCTCGGCCTCAGCCATGACGGTTTCGGGCAGGCGGCGGGAGATCAGCAGTTTCATCAGTGCATCCTTTCGCCGTTCGCGACGCGCTGGTCCGGTGCCAGCAACACGATCCCGCCCTCGGCGTCCGACACGCCAAGCACCAGAACCTCGGACCGCATCGGGCCGATCTGGCGCGGCGGGAAGTTCACCACCGCCATCACCTGCCGGCCCACAAGCCCCTCGGGCGCATAATGCGCGGTGATCTGGGCGGAGCTTTTCTTTTCCCCGATTTCGGGGCCAAAATCGATCCAGAGCCTGATCGCGGGCTTCTTTGCCTCGGGAAACGGCTCGGCGCGGGTCACGGTGCCCACGCGGATGTCGACCTTGAGAAAATCGTCGAAGGAGATCTCACTCATCCCCTGAGCTCCCGGCTTCGATCGGCGGCCGCACCGACCGTCCGCCGGATCAGCGGGGCAAGCCCCGAACCCTCGTCCATGAGAACCTCGAGCCCAGCCTGGGTGGTGCCGTTGGGACTTGTCACGTTGATCCGCAACTGTTCAGGCGTTTCGTCGGCCGACGCGGCGAGCGCGCCGGCCCCCGCGACCGTCGCCTTGGCCAGCGCCATGGCCAGATCCGGCGCAAGGCCCTCCGCCTCTCCGGCGGCGGCCAGCGCGTCGATCATGTAAAAGACATAGGCCGGCCCCGAGCCCGACACGCCGGTAACAGCGTCGATCTGGTCCTCGGCATCCAGCTGCACCACCTGCCCCACGGCAGACAGGAGCGCCTCGGCCATGGCGAGGTCTTCGGGCCCCGCGGCGTCATTGCCGACAATGGCGGTGATCCCCCGACCGATGGCCGCTGGCGTGTTCGGCATCGCGCGCACGATCCGAGTGCCCGCGCCCAGCGCCGCCTCGAACGTGGCGATCGGCGTGCCCGCGGCCACCGACAGGAACAGCGTCTCCCCGCCGCCAAAGCGCGCCACAGTCGGCAACGCCTCGGCCATCATCTGCGGCTTCACGGCCAGCAGCACCACCGCCGGGCTCTCGGGCAGATCCGTGTTCAAGGAAACGCCCTGACCCTTCAGCCAGTCGGACGGATGCGGGTCGGCCACATGCACCGAGGACGGCGGCAGATCCCGATTCAGCCAGCCCTCCAGCATCGCCGACCCCATCTTGCCGCAGCCCAGCATGACAAGGCCGCGGCGCGCAATCTCGGAAAACGCCATCTCGCTCCCCCTGGTTTCTCCGGGGGCGGAGACTAGGCGCGGCCGTAGCCCTCCGCAATGGCCACCTGCATGGCCTCTTCGGGGCTGCGGTCGGACCACAACGCCAGCTGGAACGCGGGATAGTAGCGCTCGGCCGACAGGACGGCCGTCTCCACGATGCAGGCGATCTGGTCGGGGCTGGCAAGCTGTTCGCCGGCCAGCACCAGGCCGTAGCGGTAGACCATCAGCTTCTGCGCCGCCCACCAGGTGAAGGCGCCGGCCCAGCAGCGGTCGTTCACCAGGTTGAGCATCTCGAAGAGCTTTTCGCGACCGTCCTGCGGCGGGTCCATGTCGAAGGTGCAGATCATCCGCAGGGTCTCGTCATAGGACGACCAGGCGAGCGTGACCGAATAGGTCCGCCACTGTCCCTCGATCGCCATCGCGATCTGGTCGTCGGCGACGCGATCGAAATCCCACTCGTGATGCGTGGCCAGGGATTCCACGATATCGATGGGGTGGATATCCCCGGAATCCACAAACTGCTCGGAAAGCGACATTGCCCAGGCCTCGTTTTTTGGCAGCCTTGCGGGGCCTTGGTTATCTTTCCAAGACTCCCACGACAGGCTGGGTGTCCTTGCTAGGGGTCGCCAGACGTTAGCCCGCCCCCTACAAGATATGGTGCGGCGACTTGGGGGTCCTGTAAAGAAGTATTTTTGTGACGAAAAGGCGAGTACCGCCCATTTGTGGCGTTACCCACAACATATTGCGGTCCGGCGGACAGGCTCGTGGATTACTCGGCCGCAATACCCTCTCTGGTCTGAAGAAGGCGGCTGATCTCGTCGCGGCGTTCCGTCGAAAGACCGTCGGCAGTCACGATGAGATAGGCCACACCGGCGCGCCGGCAGATCTCACCTTCCACTTCCAGAGCGTCCGTGGCCGAGCCGGCGTCGCGCTCGATATTCACGGCCACCACCGGCTGCCAATCCGCATCGACGACCAGGAAATCCACCTGCAATCCCGCCAGATGGGCCGTCACTCTCTGCTCGTCCGCCCGCGACAGGCCCGAAGACCCCGCATAAAGGAACGCGCTCAGCGAAAGCTGCGTCAGCACGCGGTGACCCATGACGCTTTGGGACGCAAGATCCTCGAGCGCGTCGTGGACCCGTTCCTCGATCAGGCCGATGACCGGCATGGGATAGGCGGTGACCTTGGGCAGCTCGTTGGACACGACTTCCGCCGCCTCGGACGGGGTCGCGGTCACCGCCGTCTCGACGCGCTTTGCCCGCCGGGTCCGGCGACGCTGGGCGCGACGCTTGCGCGAGCGCAGGCGGAGCAGAGCGAACAGAAGCAGCAAAAGCGCCGCAAAGCCGCCGATGACTTCGAGCGGAACCACCAGAAGTGACAGGATCGTTTCGTCCATGACGTCAGGCCTTTGCAATCAAAGTTGCAAACGCCCTACGGGCAGAATTGGTCGATCGCTTGGCGGGGTTTGGGCAGTTGCGGGGCGATGGCGCGGCCCGGGCGTCCGGCCGGAGGCGTCAGTCGCCGCGCTTCGTTTCGAGCGCGGCGAGGCGGGCTTTGAGCGCCTCGTTCTCCTCACGGGCCTTCTGAGCCATGGCGCGCACCGCCTCGAATTCCTCGCGCGTGACGAAATCGCGATCCGCCAGCCAGCGGTCGATCATCGAATTCAGCGCGGTCTCGGCTTCGGCGCGGGCCCCTTGCGCCACGCCCATGGCATTGGTCATCAGTTGGCTGACATCTTCCATGATGCGGTTACGCGATTGCATGACGGCCTCCATTGCACACGACCGTGATATGGCCGCGCAGCGGGCCGGGATCAAGGTTGACTTCGCCGCAGCCCCCCCGCATCCCCTCGGCGCGAGTGCCCGGCGCGACAGAAGAAGGACCCCCGATCGATGCTTCTGGCCATTCCGTTCCCCGACATCTCGCCCGAGATCTTCGCGATCTCCATCGGCGAGTTCCGCTTCGCACTGCGCTGGTACGCGGTGGCCTATATCGTCGGGTTGCTCGCGGGCTGGTGGCTGATCGTCCGTGCGATGCGCACGCCGAGGCTTTGGCCCGCCGACACGCCGCCCATGCGCCCCGAACAGGTGGAGGGGCTGCTGACCGCCGTGATCCTCGGCGTCATCATCGGCGGGCGCATGGGCTATGCGCTGTTCTACCAGCCGGGGGGGTACTTGTCGGACCCGCTGTCGATCCTGCGCATCTGGGAAGGGGGCATGTCGTTTCACGGCGGGTTGCTGGGTGTGGCGGTGGCCGCCTTCATCTTCTGCCGCCGCAATGCTATCCCGCCGCTTCAGGTGGCCGATGCCATGGCCATGGTCGTGGCCATCGGGATCGGACTTGGCCGGGTCGCCAACTTCATCAACGCCGAGCTCTGGGGCCGTCCGACCGACCTGCCGTGGGGCGTGATCTTCCCCGGAGAGGCCGCGCAGGCCTGCCCGGGACCCGAGGGAATGCTGCTGCAGGGGCTCGACGCGGTCTGCGCGCGCCATCCCTCGCAACTTTACGAGGCGATCCTCGAGGGCCTCGTGATGGGCACGGTCCTGCTCTGGCTCGCATGGCGGCGCGGCTGGCTGAAGCGGCCCGGCGCGCTGACCGGCGTGTTCCTTGTCATCTACGGTCTCTCGCGCTTCGCGGTGGAGTTCGTGCGCCAGCCCGACGCGCAGTTCGCAAGCCCCGGCAACCCGGTCGGCTACGCCATCCAGTTCTCGTCCTCCGCCGGCCTGACCATGGGACAAATCCTGACGATCCCGATGATCGCGCTGGGTCTGTGGCTGATCGCACGCGCGCGCACGCCCACCCCATGACCGATCTGAAGACACGACTGACCGACCGGATTTCGCGGCACGGCCCGATGACACTGGCCGAGTACATGACCGAGTGCCTGCTGCACCCCACGCTTGGCTACTACACGCGGCGGGACCCGCTGGGCCGGGCGGGCGACTTCATCACCGCGCCCGAGATATCGCAGATGTTCGGGGAGCTGATCGGCCTCTGGCTCGCGCAGGTCTGGCTGGATCAGGGCGCGCCGAGTGAGGCCATCTTGCTGGAACTCGGGCCCGGGCGCGGCACGCTGATGGCCGACACGCTCCGCGCGACGCGCGGCGTTCCAGGCTTTCCCGCAGCGATGCGGCCCCATCTCGTCGAGGCCTCGCCCCATCTGCGGGACGTCCAGCGCCGCACGCTATCCGGTCACGACCCGGTCTTTCACGACACGCTCGACACCGTCCCGGAGGTGCCGGTTTTCGCGATTGCCAACGAGTTCTTCGACGCGCTGCCGATCCGGCAGTTCCAGCGGGCCGACGGCCCGCTCTGGCACGAACGCGTGGTGGGGCTCGACGGCGGCGTGTTGTCCATCGGGCTCGCACCGCCCGCACCGCTGGCGATGCTGGCCCACCGTCTGGATGACACCGAGCCGGGCATGATCGTCGAGACCTGCACCCCGGCGGAGGCCATCGCGGGCGAGCTCGGTCGGCGAATCGCGGACCATGGCGGCGCCGCACTGATCGTGGATTACGGCGAGGAGGAAAGCATCGGCGACACGTTCCAGGCGGTCGCGGGGCACAAGACCGTCGACCCCTTCGCGGAACCCGGCATGGCCGACCTGACGGCGCATGTGGCCTTCGGTCCACTGGCCCGCGCGGCACGTCCCGCCAAAGCCAGCGCGACGGTGCCGCAGGGCGTCTTTCTCGAACATCTCGGCATCACCGCGCGCGCGCAGGCGCTGGCGCGGCACATGCAAGGGCCGTCGCTCGATCAGCATGTCGCCGCACACAGGCGGTTGACGCACCCCGAGGAAATGGGACACCTCTTTAAGGTGCTCGCCCTTTTCCCGGACGGCGCCGCCATGCCCCCGGGGTTTTCCGCCCGAACCTGACCGCCAGGAGGTCGCAAACCGCGCCCATGTCAGCCTTGTCCGCCAGCCTCGAGATCATCACGGCGCCCGTGCTGGGCGAGGTGCGCCATGGCTTCTTCACGCGGCGCGGCGGGGCGTCTTCGGGCATCTTCGCGGGGCTGAACTGCGGCGGCGGGTCCTCGGACCAATCCGCCATCGTCGCGATGAACCGCGCCCGCGTGGCCCGCGCGCTCGATGTGCCGGCCGACAGGCTGGTGACCGTGCATCAGGCGCATACGGCCCGCGCCGTGACGCTGTCCGCCCCGGCGGCGGAGCCGATCACGGCAGATGCCATCGTCACCGCGACGCCCGGTCTGGCCGTCGCGATTCTGACCGCCGATTGCCAGCCTGTTCTGTTCGCGGACAGGAATGCCGGCGTGATCGCCGCCGCCCATGCCGGCTGGCGCGGCGCGCTGGATGGCATCCTTGAGGCCACGCTCGACGAGATGGAGGCCGCCGGCGCGAAACGTGACGACGTACGCGCGGCCATCGGTCCCTCGATCAGCCAGACGGCCTATGAGGTCGGGCAGGAATTCCTCGAACGGTTCATGGACGATGACCCCGGAAACGGCCGGTTCTTCATAAACGGTTCGGATGACAAGTACCTGTTCGACCTGCCCGGCTATGGGTTGAAGCGGCTGCGCGACGCGGGGGTCGGCGCGGCGGAGTGGACGCGGCACTGCACCTATACGGATGCGACGCGCTTCTATTCCTACCGCCGCTCGCTGCACCGCAAGGAGGCCGACTATGGTCGTCTGATTTCGGCGATTCGTCTCTGACGACCAATCCGGGCGACTTTGCCCCATTCGCTCCGGAGGCCGCAGCCATCCTGGCGTAAAGGTGGCAGGTCGCGACAAGGCGTTGCCACAATCCGGGCGACGAGCCAGGAACGCATCATGATTACAATACTTTAAACCGCGCACAGTGACGTTGCCCGCCGCCGGAAAAACCGCCCCGCCTGACCGCCCCGGCCCAAACTCGGCCGAAAAGCTCCGCCATCTTTCTATCAAGCCCGGAGATCACTCGGGCGCGTGAGATGGATCGAGGAGACAGGCACATGAAAACCCGCCGTTGGATGAAGACGCTTCTGGACGAAGCCAAGAAGCCAGAAAACGAGATCAAGCCGGTCTGGGCGCGCGACATCCGCCCCAAGCGCGGCATGGCCAAACAGGTCAAGGTCAGCGCGGCGGAATAACCGGCGCATACCCGGTACCCGAAGCGAAAAGGCGGTCCCCTGGGCCGCCTTTCGTCTGTCTTGGAGGCAAGCTCAGCCCGCGGCCGTCAGGTCCGGCGGCACGGCCCGGTCGAGCTCCGCAATCAGGTCGCCAAGCCCCGTCTCGTACCGCCGCCACCCGGCGACCGAGCCGCGCCCGATGGGCTGGCGCACCTGCGCGAAGCTGAGCGTGGCGACACTGCGCCGCGCCGACTGCGGGGCGAGGCAGGCGTCGTCCCAGGGCAGATCCGCGAATTCGATCAGCTTGCGGATCACCGGCTCGGGGTCTTCCGTCAGCGCTTCGTATTCGACGATATGCACGCGGTCCGGCAGACGCTCGGCCCAAAAAGCAACAAGCGCCTCGTGCAAACGGATGTAGCGCGCCATGGCCGTCTGGTCATAGGCGTAGCGGTGAAGGCCCTCGGGAAACATGTTGCGCCAGAGCGACAAGCCCGTGTCCCTCGGGTCGCGGCGCAACACCACGAAGCGCGCGCCGGGCAGCGCGGTGGCGGCATGGCCGATCCGCGAGAAGGTGGAGATGGCCTTGTCCGCTATGACGTTCGGCGCACCCGTCCGGCGCCGCGCGGCGGTCAGGTAACGCTGACCGGCCTCGACGAAGCGCACCGGGTCTGGATGGTCCGCGCGCAGCGCCTCCAGCGCAGGGGCAAGCGCGCGGGAGAGATAGGGCATCTCGCCGCCGGCGGTGACGTCGGAATGGGCGGCGAGGATCGTTTCGACCAGCGTGGTGCCCGACCGTGGCAGGCCAGTGACGAAGAGGACCGGATCGTCCGGTCCCCCCGGCGACAGCCCCTCCAGCAGCCGCCAGTCGCCCGCAAGCTCCCGCGCGATGGCCAGATCGGCGTCGAATGAATAGGGAAACGCCTCGGCCATCAGCCGGTTGGCGCGGTCGAGATGGTCGATTTCCGCGCCGGTGTCGCCCCGGTCCGCTGCAAACTTGGCCGCCGCGAAGCGCATGACCCGCCGCGTGCGCGCCGGCAGGTCGGGGCGAGACAACTGTGTCGCGAGGCGGCCCGCCACAGGATCGTCCGCAGGGCTTTTGCGGCCATTGGCGTAGGCGCGATACGCCTCGGGCTCCTGCGGGGCCAGTTCGATTGCGTGCGCCAGGTCCGCCTCGGCCTCCGCGAGGTCCCCGGCGCTCTGCCGCAGCTGGCCGCGCGCAGTCAGCAGACCGGCGTTGTCGGGGTCGGTCGCCAGACCTTCGGTCACAAGCGCGATGGCCGCCGCGATCTCGCCCGCATCGCCAAGCGCGGTGGCGAGGCTCTGGCGCAGGTCGGTCCCGGCGCCACGCGGGCGGGCCCGAAGCGCGGCGGTGAAGGCGTCGCGGGCCGCGTCCACCTCGCGCAGCGCGGCCCGCGCGGTGGCAAGCTGGGCGAGAAGCGCGAAAGAGGCCTTGCGCCCGGCAGCGGCCTCGAGGATCGTGGCGGCCTCGTCCTCCCGGCAGCTGTCGGACAGCGCGCGGGCCATCGGCAGGGCCACATCCGCCCCGAGCGCCTCGGCCTCGCGCAGGCGCGCGATCGCAGCCTCCGGGCGGCCGGTCCGGGTCAGGGCCCGGCCCAGATCGACGAGGAAACCGGCATTCTCCGGCTCCCGCCGGACCGCTTCCGCAAAGGCCGTCACAGCCTGTCCCCACTGGCCCAGCGCCGCCTGCGCCGCGCCCACGGCATGCACCGGAGGCGCGGCCATCGGCGCCACGCGCGCAAGCGCCATGGCCCGTTTCAGGGCTTCGCCCGGCTCACCTTTTACGATGCGGTCGAGGATGGGTTTCGTCTCGGAGGCGAGGCCAAGGGCGATCCCCGCCCTCACCGCCTCGCGTTCCAGCTTGTTGCGGGGGCCGCCCTTGAGCACCCCGTGCAGCGCCTGCCAGATCGCGGCTTCGGCGGGTTTGGCCTTGAGCGCGGCCCGGAGCGATGTCTCGGCCCCGTCCAGATCGCCCTTGCCCGCAAGAATGCGGCCCCTCTGAAACAGGACCTCCGCCTGCCCCGGAACGGCGCGCAGGATGCGGTCATGGATGGCCAACGCAGCGTCAACGTCGCCGGCCTTCTGAAGATCGAGCGCCTGCTGGTAGAGCCGGGGGATCTCCGCTTGCGATGGCGGGAGCATCACGTCACGCCGACTGGCTGAGCCTGTCTTCCATCACGTCGAAGGGCACGCCCGGAGCGTCCTTGGCGCCCCGGATGACCAGCGACGTGCGCACGCTCGCCACATTGGGCGCGGCCGTCAGCGAGCCGGTCAGGAAGCTCTGGAAGGTCGACAGGTCCGGCGCCACGCATTTCAGGATGAAGTCGATCTCGCCATTGAGCATGTGGCATTCGCGCACGAGCGGCCAGCCGCGGCAAAGCTCCTCGAAGGCGACGAGGTCCGCCTCGGCCTGGCTCGAGAGGCCGACCATGGCGAAGACCTGCACCTCGAATCCCAGCAGGCGCGGGTCCACCTCGGCGTGGTAGCCGCGGATATACCCGGCATCCTCCAGCGTCCGCACGCGGCGCAGGCAGGGCGGCGCGGAGATGCCGACGCGGCGGGCAAGCTCCACGTTGGTCATGCGACCGTCGTCCTGCAATTCGGCGAGAATCTTGCGGTCAATGGGATCGAGCTTGGTGCTGGGCATCTGGTCCGGCCCCCTCGCCGGATGGTCTGTCTGGTCATTCCGTGCGCATGCACGCGCCCGTACGCAATTTTATTTCACGGTTGCGCAACATATGGAATAGCGGTCCGGGATTTGCAAGCGGCGACGTCGGGACAATCGGGGCGACGGCCAAGGCGGGCAGAACCTGCCTACGCACTATGCCCGCAGCGCGCTGTCTGCACAAGAAACAGCAGCGCGCCGCAAGCAGGAGCGTGCATCGGGAGCGGATCGGCCCTTTCGCCGGGGCGTTCCGCGCCTTATATCGGACGCGTCCACAAGCATCCCCGAGGTCCGATCATGTCCGACACCCGCCACACCCGCGCTCTGATCATCGGGTCCGGTCCCGCCGGATACACGGCGGCCGTCTACGCCTCGCGCGCCATGTTGGAGCCCATCCTCGTGCAGGGCATTCAGCCAGGCGGACAGCTGACCATCACCACGGATGTGGAGAACTGGCCCGGTGACACCAGTGTCATGGGCCCGGACCTCATGGTGCGCATGGAAGACCACGCGCGCGAGATGGGCACCGAGATCATCAGCGACCACATCTATTCGCTCGACCTGTCCAATCGGCCCTTCACGGCCCATGGCGACGGCGGCACTACCTACACCGCCGATGCCGTGATCCTCGCCACGGGCGCTCAGGCGAAATGGCTGGGCCTGCCGTCCGAGGAGCATTTCAAGGGCTTTGGCGTCTCGGCCTGCGCGACCTGCGACGGGTTCTTCTATCGCGGCAAGGAAATCGTCGTGGTGGGCGGCGGCAACACCGCCGTCGAGGAGGCGCTGTTCCTGACAAACTTCGCTTCCAAGGTGACGCTGGTGCATCGCCGCGACAGCCTGCGCGCGGAAAAGATCATGCAGGACCGGCTGTTCAAGAACCCCAAGGTCGAGGTGGTCTGGAACCACACGATCGAGGAGGTCGTGGGCGGCGAGGAGCCGCGCGGCGTCGAGGGCGTCGTGGTCAGGCATGTCGAGACCGGCGAGACCCGGACGATCCCCTGCGCGGGGTTTTTCGTCGCCATCGGCCACGCCCCCGCCACCGAGCTGGTCAAGGACCAGCTCGAGCTTCACAACGGCGGTTATGTGAAGGTCGAACCGGGCAGCACGCGCACGTCGATCCCCGGCGTCTTCGCCGCGGGTGACCTGACCGACCACATCTACCGGCAGGCGGTGACCAGCGCCGGAATGGGCTGCATGGCCGCGCTCGACGCCGAGAAGTGGCTGGCCGAGCAGGAGGGCGAGGACGTGTCGGACGCAGGCGTCTACGCGGCCGAGATCGGCGCCGCAGAGTAACCGCGCCACGCGGCGGGCCCGCGCGATGCGCAGGCGTGTCCGGCTCAGCACCCCGTCGCCGGGCAAGTGACGGCGTCACGATACGACCTCGTTTCCTCCCGCGTTGCGTCAATATCGTGCCGTGATGCACAGCTACTCCATGCACGGATTATTGGAATGCAATTGGAGTGGCCCATGGCGACGCGCGATTTCCTGTCCGGCGAGGATGCCGCCGTCACCACAGATTGGGTCGTCGCGTCCGCCGCGGCGATCGGCATGGGTCTGTCCACGATGATGATGGTGTCCGGCGGTTTGGAAGATCTCTCCGGCGACATCGCGGCGACCCTGTCGGCGCAGATCGAAAGCACCTTCGTCGCGGCGACCGCGGGTCTGTCCGCAACCGACGTATGGAACGATCCCGCCGCGTCCATGCGGGACCTGCTCAACGTCAAGCAGTTTTCCTTTTCAACTGTCGTCGATCTCGATCCCGATGCCGAAGGCATCATCTTCGAAACCGGCGCGAATGTCTGGGGCACGGTTCTCTACCAGCATGACGGCGTGCTCTATCTTCAGTCCGGCCGGGGAAATGGCTACGGCGAGACGGCCGAGCGGGGTGAGGCATCCTGGCAGGTCACCGGCGGCACGGCCACGATCGAGGGATCGCTGAATGCCGATGGCGGCCTTGCGCTGATGATCAACGGGGAGGTCGTCGACCAATCCTCGTTCAGCACGAACATGCTGGCCGGCGGCAATCCGGGCGGCATCGCGGGCGCGAACTCCGGTGTCGCGGTCAATCGCGGCGGGTTCAACCAGAGCGATGAAGGCTATCCGGGCGTGACCGAAGTGGTTCTCTTCGAGGATCAGACGACCGGTCACGAGCTTGCGCCACTCGACTGAAACGGCCGCCCAAGGTCGTACAGGCATCGCAGTTTCCGAGCTTCGGCAACAGTCTGTTCATGGGCGAACAAACATCTTCCCCTTCAGACACGACCATGACATTTGTTCATGCGTGAACAAACCAGATTCGACCGGATAGACCGTGGCCGACCCCACCATCGCCTTGCCCCAGGAAGACCTGCTCTTCCGCCTCCTGCGCCAGCTCGACGCGGCCCCCGACGCGTCCCAGCGCGCCACGGCCGAGGCCATGGGCGTCAGCCTCGGGCGGCTCAACGCGCTGTTGCGCGTCAGCACTGCGGCGGGCCTTGTCCAGATCACTGAAAAGCAATCCACCGACCGCCGTCAGCGCGCGTCCTACCTCCTGACCCCGCGCGGCGCGGCCGAGAAGGCGCGCCTCGCCGACCGGTTCCTTGCCCGCAAATTCGCCGAATACAACGCCCTTCACGCCGAGCTGACAGGCTCGGCCAGTTCTCTTGCCCCCCCGAAGACCAGGACATTGACCATGCAAAGCCATCTGACCCCCGTTCCCGAGCTCTACGTTTCCTACGACAGCGCACAGAAGCTGAAGATGGAGGCCGCCGACCTTCCGTCATGGGACCTCACCGCGCGCCAGGTCTGTGACCTCGAGCTGCTGATGAACGGCGGCTTCAACCCGCTGAAGGGCTTCATGGGCCAGGCCGATTACGACAGCGTGGTCGAAAAGATGCGGATGGCCGATGGCACGCTCTGGCCGATGCCGATCACGCTCGACGTGTCCGAAATCTTCGCCGAGACGATCGAACCGGGACAGGACATCGCGCTGCGCGACGCCGAGGGCGTGATCCTCGCCATCCTCTCGATCTCCGACAAGTGGAGTCCCGACAAGCCGCGCGAGGCCGAGAAGGTCTACGGCGCCGACGACATCGCGCATCCGGCAGTCTACCATCTCCACCACAACGCCGGCCCGGTCTATCTGGGCGGCGCCATCACTGGCATCCAGCCGCCGACGCATTACGATTTCCGCGCCCGCCGCGACACGCCGAACGAGCTGCGCGCCTATTTCCGCAAGCTGGGCTGGCGCCGCGTCGTGGCCTTCCAGACGCGCAACCCGCTGCACCGTGCGCATCAGGAACTGACCTTCCGCGCTGCCAAGGAGGCGCAGGCGAACCTGCTGATCCACCCCGTCGTCGGCATGACCAAACCGGGCGACGTGGATCATTTCACCCGCGTGCGCTGCTACGAGGCGGTGCTGGACCAGTACCCCTCGGCCACCACACATATGAGCCTTCTGAACCTCGCCATGCGCATGGCCGGCCCGCGTGAGGCCGTCTGGCACGGGCTGATCCGCAAGAACCACGGCTGCACGCACATGATCGTGGGCCGTGACCACGCGGGGCCGGGCAAGAATTCTGCCGGAGAGGATTTCTACGGTCCCTACGACGCGCAGGAGCTGTTCCGCGAGCACCAGGAGGAAATCGGCATCGAAATGGTCGATTTCAAACACATGGTCTACGTGCAGGAGCGGGCGCAATACGAACCGGCGGACGAGATCGCCGACAAGGACGATGTCACGATCCTCAACATCTCGGGTACCGAGCTGCGCCGCCGCCTGCGCGAGGGGCTGGAGATCCCCGAATGGTTCTCCTTCCCCGAGGTGGTCAAAGAGCTGCGCCGCACCTCGCCGCCGCGCTCCAAACAGGGCTTCACGGTATTCTTCACTGGGCTTTCCGGTTCGGGCAAGTCGACCATCGCCAACGCCATCATGGTCAAGCTGATGGAGATGGGCGGGCGTCCCGTGACATTGTTGGACGGCGACGTGGTGCGGAAGCACCTGTCGAGCGAGCTCGGGTTCTCGAAGGAACACCGGGACATCAACATCCGCCGCATCGGTTATGTGGCCAGTGAAATCACCAAGAACGCCGGCATCGCGATCTGCGCGCCCAT
>Ga0102928_1000335_pt1 | contig 30090 bp, 29 predicted proteins | sample SalPonR1_B_D1_MG_FD_78504 | JGI IMG/M metagenome (GOLD analysis project Ga0102928, IMG submission 78504) | Salt pond soil microbial communities from South San Francisco under conditions of wetland restoration - Salt Pond MetaG R1_B_D1_MG | ecosystem: Environmental > Aquatic > Marine > Intertidal...
GGCCTTTGAGGTTCAGGAGCGGCTGGCGGCGTCTTTCGGGCCGGTGGGAGGCTTCAAGGTGGCTTGCCCGCCAGATGCGCCCATGGTGATTGCGCCGATCTATTCCAGCGATATTCACGACAGCCCCGCAACCCTTTCGATCCCGGCGCAGGAAGCGGTGGGGGTCGAGATGGAATATGCCTTTCGGCTGATCGACCCTCTGCCCGATACGACGGCTCCTGATTTTGACACCCGCCTGCGCTCGGCGGTGGAACTCTTGCCCGTGATCGAACTGGTCCACTCGCGCATCACCGATCCGGTTGCGGCCGATCCCTTGTTGAAAATGGCGGACAACCAGATCAACGGTGCCGTGGTTCTGGGCCATCCCTTGCGCGATTGGCGGGCGCAGGACGTGACCTGCGCCAAAGCGCTGCTTCAAGCCGGAAGCAATCTGCTGCTGGACGGCGACGCAAAGGTTCCTGGTGGCGACGCATTTGAAACGCTGCGCAAATTCGCCCTCGCCATCGGCACGCATTGCGGTGGCTGGCAGCCGGGGCAGGTAGTGATCACGGGCTCGCTCAACGGGTTGCCCTGGCTCAGACCGGGGCTGAGCATTGCCGGGCAGATCGAAGGACTTGGCGTGCTCAAGGTCCAGCTCAATGCCGCATGAAGCACACGCTCTGACCGAGCCCACAAACGCAATCCCGATTCGCTGGATCAGTGGTGAGCCGTGCAGGATTCGAACCTGCGACCCACTGATTAAAAGTCAGTTGCTCTACCAACTGAGCTAACGGCCCACTAGGCGGCCTATCTAGAAAGTGGCGGGCAGGGGGTCAAGCCCGAAATTGCCGGTTTTGTTCACTGACGCTGGATTCGTTCAGACACGGAGTTTATATGCCCGCTCATGAGTATGCGCAGCGATACCGGTTTGCCCTTCATGAAAATGCACGGGCTGGGGAACGACTTTGTCGTTCTGGATGCACGTGCGCGCGATGTTGATGTCCTGCCAGCCCTGATCCTTGCGGTGGCGGACCGGCGGATGGGGGTGGGGTTCGACCAGCTTGCGGTGATTTCCAATGGAGCTGCCGACGCGCATCTGACGTTCTATAATTCCGACGGCACGGAGTCGGCGGCCTGTGGCAATGCCACGCGCTGCATCGCGCGCTTCCTGATGGACGAGACCGGGCGCGAGCGTCTGCATCTGACCACGGCGCGCGGCGTCCTTCACGCGGTGGATGCGGGCGAGGGGCTGACCTCGGTCAATATGGGCCAACCGCAGCTTGACTGGCGCGACATACCGCTGGCGGAGGAGATGGACACGCTGGAATTGCCCATCGAGGGTGGGCCCACGGCCACGGGAATGGGCAACCCGCATTGCTCTTTTTTTGTTGAGGATTCCGAGGCGATCCCGCTTGAGCAGTTCGGCCCGCGCTATGAACATCACCCGCTTTATCCCGAGCGCACGAACGTTCAGGTTGCCAGCCTGATCAGCAAGGATCACCTGCGCATGCGGGTCTGGGAGAGGGGCGTTGGGGTGACGCTGGCGTCGGGGTCGTCGTCTTGCGCCGTGGCGGTGGCGGCGGCGCGACGGGGGCTGACGGGGCGGAAGGTGCGGATCGACCTCGATGGCGGGACGCTGCATGTGGATTGGCGCGAAGACGGGGTGTGGATGACCGGCGAGACGATGCATGTGTTCGACGGGGTGCTGACCGATGCGTTCCTGGAGGGGATCGGATGACGCAGGCGCCGCGATTTACCACGCTCGGATGCCGCCTCAACGCTTATGAAACCGAGGCCATGAAAGAGCTCAGCCAGCAAGCGGGGCTGGAAAATGCTGTAATCGTAAACACTTGCGCGGTCACGGCCGAGGCGGTGCGCAAGGCACGGCAAGAAATCCGGCGTCTGCGGCGAGAGCATCCCGAGGCAAGGTTGATCGTCACCGGATGCGCCGCGCAGACCGAGCCCGAGACCTTTACCGCGATGGACGAAGTGGACGCCGTGATCGGCAATACCGAGAAGATGCAGCCCGAAACCTGGAAGGGTATGGCCGCTGATTTCATAGGAAAAACAGAGGCTTGCCAGGTCGATGACATCATGAGCGTAACCGAAACCGCCGGTCATCTTATCGACGGTTTCGGGTCGCGAAGCCGGGCTTATGTGCAGGTGCAGAACGGGTGCGATCATCGTTGCACGTTTTGCATTATCCCTTATGGCAGGGGAAATTCGCGGTCGGTGCCGGCGGGGGTGGTGGTGGATCAGATCCGCCGGCTGGTGGCGCGTGGGTATAACGAGGTGGTGCTGACGGGGGTCGATCTGACCAGCTGGGGCGCCGATCTGCCCGCCGCGCCGCGCCTTGGCGACCTGGTCATGCGCATCCTGAAACTGGTGCCCGACCTGCCGCGCCTGCGGATTTCTTCCATTGATTCCATAGAGGTAGACGAAAACCTCATGCAGGCGATCGCCACCGAACCGCGCCTGATGCCGCATCTTCACCTGAGCCTTCAGCATGGGGATGACCTGATCCTGAAACGGATGAAGAGGCGGCATTTGAGGGGGGATGCGATACGGACTGCGGAGGAGGCCAAGCGGTTGCGGCCGGAGATGACCTTTGGCGCGGATATCATCGCGGGGTTCCCGACCGAGACGGAGGAAGCCTTCGCTAACTCATTGAAACTAGTGGAAGAATGTCAGCTCACTTGGCTGCATGTCTTTCCCTACAGCCCACGCCCCGGCACGCCCGCGGCGCGGATGCCCCAGGTGCATGGCAAGGACATCAAGGCGCGCGCGGCGCGATTGCGCGCGGCGGGTGCGGCGCAGGTTGCACGACATCTTGCGGAACAGCAGGGCCAAACCCACCGTATCTTGATGGAAAACCCCCGGATGGGGCGCACCGAACAGTTCACCGAGGTGGCGTTCGATGCCGACCGGGAGGAGGGCCAGATCGTCACCGCCACGGTGACGGGCACCCGTGGACAGCAGTTGGTGGCTGCCTGAAAAGCGTACAAAACGTCCGGTTTGTACGCCGCTTTTGTACCGAAATGACCCGGTCGGCGAAAAGATGTGTACAAAACCCGAAATCGGGCCGGATCCGGCCTGTTTCGCCCGCGTTCGCACCGCCCAGATCACGGGGCTGTTCAAGCGCCTTGGCGCCCCCTAAGCTGGCTGCGATTATCCAATTGGAGATTAATAAGATGAAGCTCATTTCCTCGGGCACCTCGCCATTCGTGCGCAAGGTCCTGGTGCTGCTCCACGAGACCGGGCAGCTGGACGATATCGAGATGGTGACGGCGGCGACCACGCCCTATGACACCGCCCCCGAAGTGGCGAGCGCGAATCCGATCGGCAAGATCCCGGCGCTGATCCGCGCCGAGGGTCCGGCGATCTATGACAGCCGGGTGATCTGCCGCTACCTTGATGATCGCGCGCAGGCCGGGCTTTATCCTGACGGGCGCCTTTGGGAGACCCTGACGCTGGAAGCGACGGCGGACGGGATCATGGAGGCCGCGGTTCTGATGGTCTATGAGCACAAGATGCGACCCGGTGAAGCCTTTGTCGAAGCCTGGGTCGATGCGCAATGGGCCAAGATCGAGCGGGCGGTCGCTGCGTTGAACGCGCGCTGGATGAGCCATCTGCGCGGACCGCTGGATATGGGGCAGGTCGCCGTGGGCTGTGCGCTGGCCTATCTGGATTTCCGCCATGAAGATCGCGGCTGGCGCAAAGGCAATGATGCGCTGGATGACTGGTTCGCGGTCTTTGCAGAGCGTGACAGCATGGTGGCGACGCGCCCGCAGTGATGAATGGCCGGGGCGCCCGATTAAGCGCCCCGCCCCGCACGGGCCTGTTGCCCGGTCAGACGCGGATGATCTGGTCCTTGAGGGAATAAACGATCGCCAGAACCTCGCCACGGGTGGCGGCGTCATGGCCATGCTGTTCCATCGTGTCGAGAATATCATCGGTCGCGGCCAGGAATTCCGCCGCGTTGATATTCATGCCGCGATGCGCTGCGGGCATGGAGCGGCCCTGATATTTGTCGGGGCCACCCACCCCAAGCACGAAGAAATCGCAGACATGTTTCTTGATCCCGTCCAGATGTTCGGCGTCGTCCTGATAGGGCAGGAAGCGCGCCTTGATCTCGGGGTTGCGCATATGCGCGTCGATGACGTCATCCACCAGCTGCCGGACGCCATCGGTTGCGCCGAGGCGTTCAAAAAGGGTGGCGGTGTTAATCTCTTTGGCCAATGAATTCATCTTGAATCTCCTTCTCTCCCTTGTCGAGGTCCGGGGTCCGGCCTCGTGCCCCGACAGTGACAGGCCGCAAGACGGCGCTGCCAGTGCACGATCTGTATCAGGAGTCGAATTTTTGTGCGGATTCGGGTAGGGTGACGCATCGGAGGCAACATGGCGGACCAAAGTTATCGCCAATTCTGTCCCGTCGCCATGGCGGCGGAAATCCTGTGCCCGCGCTGGACGATGGTGCTGTTGCGCGAATTGGTGGCGGGATCGACGCGCTTCAACGAATTGCGCCGGGGCGTGCCGAGGATGTCACCGACGCTGTTGTCCAAACGTCTGCGAGAGCTGGAGCGCGCCGGTATCGTCACCCGCAGCCCGGCCCCTGAGGACCATGCCCACATGGCCTATGAGTTGACGGAGGCGGGGCGCGATCTTGCGCCGGTGATCGAGGCGTTCGGCATATGGGGCCAGAAATGGATCGAGGCCGAGCCGAGCCTCGATAATGTCGATCCGGGCCTGTTGATGTGGGACATGCGTCGCAACCTGGACCCGACCCCATTGCCGCCCCGAAAGACGGTTTTCGCGTTTCTTTACACCGATCAGCCCGAGGGATGCCGCGATTGGTGGCTGATTGTCGAGCCCGGCAAGAGTGTCGATCTGTGTTCGATTGATCCGGGTTTCGATGTCGATCTTTTCATCGAGACCGATCTGAGATGCATGACGGCGATCTGGATGGGGCTGAGCACGGTCAGGCGGGCGCTGGATCAGGGGCGCTTGGCGCTTGAGGGGGATCGCGGGCTGGCCGACCGGATGCAGGTCTGGCTGGGTCAGAGCCCCTTTGCGCGCCAGAAGAAGCTGGCCGGAACGGGCTGAGCGGACAGAAAAGGGGCGGCACGCAAGGCACCGCCCGTTTCAGCGATATCAGAAGCTGTAGCTGATGCCGATATTGAAGGCGTGCGACAGGATTTCGGTATTCATCTTGCCGGCAAGCTGGCCGGGGGCCGGATCAATGGTGATGTCGTTGTCCGACCAGGTGAACTGGTATTCGCCAAACAGCGCCCATTTTTCGTTGAAGTCGTATTTCAGGCCGGCGATGCCGCGCAGGGCCGGGCCGGTGACTTCGAAGTCATGGGTGCGCACCGGCGAGCCGGTCACCTCGATATCCACATGCGGAATGGCGACACCGACGCCCGCGCCGATATAGGGCGTGAAGTTCGGGGTCTTCTTGAAGGCACCGGGCCAGCGTTTCATCACGTTGGCGGTGATGATGTTGTGGCCGTCGGAAAGCTCCATCCGGTTGACGCCGAGCGCCAGGCGGTCTGCGGTCGAGGCATAGGCCTTGACGTGGGTGCCCTCAACGCCGAAGCCGATATTGTTGTCGAGCCACCACATCGCGCGCCCGCCATAGTAAAGAGGGCTGTCGAGCGGCTTGCCCTCCCAGTCGATCGAGCGGTTGAAGGCGGCGCCGCCGGGCAGGAAGCCCGAGGCGTTGGAGCCCGCGACGCTTTGCACGCCGAGGTAGAAGCTGAGCTCCATTTCGGCAAGGGCGGGGGCGGCGAGGCCGGATGTGGTCAGCATGACGGCTGCGGCAATCTGTTTTCTCATGGGAATGCTTTCGTTGCGATGGCGCGGGACTGGGTGCTAGATACACCCAAGGGGCGAGGTTCTCAAGCGCGACACTTCCGCGCCATGATCGAAACGAGGAGAATGTACACTGGACTGCCCTTGCATCGCCCGCTAAATAGCGATCCAAACGGACCCTCGGATTCCGTCTGTCGAACGGCAGGGCCCCGTGACCGGCTAAGAAAATGGAGTAAATCCCGTGTCCCACGCAGAAGACCACGAAGGCACCCGCCGCGACTTTCTCTATTACGCCACCGCAGGCGCGGGGGCCGTGACCGCAGGGGCGGCGATCTGGCCGCTTGTGCATCAGATGAACCCGTCGGCCGACGTGCAGGCGCTGAGCTCGATCCGGGTTGATATCTCGGGTCTGGACCAGGGCACGCAGCTGACCGTGAAATGGCTGGGCAAGCCGGTGTTCATCCGCCGCCGCACCGAGATCGAGATCGAGGAGGCGCGCGCTGTCGAACTGGCGGATCTGCCCGACAAGATCGCACGCAACAACAATATCGACGGCGACGTGCCCGCCGATGATGCGAACCGCACCCTGGACGAGGCCGGTGAATGGCTGGTTCAGATGGGCGTGTGCACGCATCTGGGCTGTGTGCCGCTGGGCAATGCCGGCGATTACACCTCATCGGACAATGTCGGCGGCTGGTTCTGCCCCTGCCACGGGTCGCATTACGACACCTCTGGCCGCATCCGCAAAGGCCCCGCACCGGAGAACCTGCCGGTGCCGATCGCCGAATTCGTCGACGAATCGACGATCAAACTGGGATAAGGAAAGCACTCATGTCCGGAATTCCGCACGATCACTACGAACCGAAGTCTGGCGGTGCCAAGTGGCTTCACTCGCGTCTGCCCATTGTTGGCCTGCTGTATGACACGCTGATGATCCCCACGCCCAAGAACCTCAACTGGATGTGGATCTGGGGCATCGTCCTGACCTTCTGCCTGGCGTTGCAGATCATTACCGGCATCGTGCTGGTGATGCATTACACGCCGCATGTGGACATGGCATTCGCGTCGATCGAACATATCATGCGCAACGTGAATGGCGGGCACATGATCCGCTATCTGCACATGAACGGCGCGTCGCTGTTCTTCCTTGCGGTCTATATGCACATTTTCCGCGGTCTCTATTACGGGTCCTACAAGGCCCCGCGCGAGGTCACGTGGATCATCGGCATGCTGATCTACCTGATGATGATGGGCACGGCCTTCATGGGCTACGTGCTGCCCTGGGGTCAGATGTCGTTCTGGGGCGCAACGGTGATCACCGGCCTGTTCGGCGCGATCCCCTTCATCGGCGAGCCGATCCAGACATGGTTGCTGGGCGGACCGGCGGTGGATAACGCCACGCTCAACCGCTTCTTCTCGCTGCATTACCTGCTGCCCTTCGTGATCGCCGCGCTGGTGGCGGTTCATATCTGGGCGTTCCACACCACGGGCAACAACAACCCCACCGGTGTCGAAGTGCGGCGCGGCTCCAAGGCCGAGGCCGAGAAGGACACGGTACCGTTCTGGCCCTATTTCGTGATGAAGGACCTGTTCGCGCTGGGCGTGATCATGGTGGTGTTCTTCGCGATCGTCGGGTTCATGCCCAACTACCTGGGCCATCCCGACAACTACATCGAGGCCAACCCGCTGGTGACGCCGTCGCATATCGTGCCGGAATGGTATTTCCTGCCTTTCTACGCGATCCTGCGGGCCTTTACCGCGGATGTCTGGGTGGTGATGTTCGCCAGCTGGATCACCGGCGGCATCATCGACGCCAAGTTCTTCGGCGTGCTGGCGATGTTCGGCGCGATCGCGGTGATGGCGCTGGCGCCCTGGCTGGACACGTCGAGCGTGCGCTCGGGCCGCTACCGGCCGATGTTCAAATGGTGGTTCGCCCTGCTGGTTCTGGATTTCATCGTCCTGATGTGGGCGGGTGCCATGCCGGCGGAGCCGCCCTATTCGACCATCTCGCTGATCGGCTCGGCCTATTGGTTCGCGTATTTCCTGGTCATCCTGCCGCTTCTGGGCGTGATCGAGAAACCGCTGCCGCAACCCGAGACCATCGAGGCCGATTTCCAGGCGCACTACCCCAAGGCATCCGGTGACGCGGGTCAGACCGCCGCCACACCTGCTGAATAAGAAAGGACACGGGACAATGTTCAAGAAACTTGCGATTTCCGCAGTCGCCGCCCTGACCCTTTCGGCCGGTGGCGCGCTGGCGGCCGGTGGGGCAGGGCATGTCGAGGATGTGGACTTCTCGTTCGAGGGTCCGTTCGGCAAATTCGACCAGAACCAGCTGCAACGCGGGCTTCAGGTCTATACCGAGGTCTGCGCTGCCTGCCACGGGATGAGCTATGTGCCGCTGCGCACACTGGGCGACGAGGGCGGGCCGAACCTGCCTGATGACCAGGTGCGCGCCTATGCGTCTCAGTTCCAGGTGTTCGACCCTGATCTGGACGATTGGCGCGAGGCCAAGCCGACCGACCACTTCCCGGCCTCCAACGACCCGAACGCGCCCGACCTGAGCCTGATGACCAAGAAACGTGCCGGCTTCCACGGTCCCTACGGCACCGGGCTTGCGCAGCTGTTCAAGGGCATGGGTGGGCCGGAATACATGGTCGCGCTTCTGACCGGATATACCGGTAAGGACAAGTTCGAGGCCGGGACCACCTTTTACGAGAACACCGCCTTTCCGGGCGGCTGGATCGCCATGGCGCCTCCGCTTTACGGTGAAGACGTGGAATATGCGGATGGTCACTCGAACGACCTGCACCACGAGGCCGAGGATGTCGCGGCCTTCCTGATGTGGGCCGCCGAACCCAAGATGATGGCCCGCAAGCAGGCCGGTCTGACCGGGGTGATCTTTCTGACGGTGCTGACGGTGCTTCTGTACCTGACGAACAAGCGCATCTGGGCGCCGATCAAGGGCAAGAAATCCGCCTGACGGGATGGGCGGGCGGGGCATTGCCTCCGCCACGCAAAAGACAAGAGATCAGCGCCCTTGCAGGAGACTGCGGGGGCGCAATTCGTTTCACGCATCGCGGCGCGGCGGCGCGATTGCCCGCGAAGTCGCCTTGAATCGAGCACGGGATCATGAACGACCGTCACGTCATCAGACTGGCCACTGCCATCGTCTTTGCCACGGGGGCATTCTGGGGCTTCTATTGGCTTGCGGTGCGCGCCCTGAGCGATATGGGGCTGGGTGGTGCATGGGGCACCGTGGCCGTGACCGGATCAGCGGCAATCCTGCTTTTGCCCTTCGCGCTGCGGCGCTGGCGGGTGATCCGGCATGCGGGCAGCGTGGCGCTGGTCTCAATCGCCATTGGTGGTGCGGCCTTCGCGCTTTATTCGGTGGCCTTTGTCTATGGCCGGGTGGCGATCGTGATCCTGCTTTATTTCCTGACGCCGGTCTGGAGCACGCTGATCGGCCGCTACGTGATGGGCTGGCATACCCCGCCCATGCGTCTGCTGGCGATTGGCGTGGGTCTTGCCGGGCTTGCGATGATGCTGAGCGCTGATGGGATGGTGCCCGTGCCGCGCAGCATCGGCGAATGGATGGCCCTGTTGGCCGGGCTTCTCTGGTCGGTCGGGACGACGGGAATCCGTGCGAAATCGGTGCTGGGACCGGTCGAGGCGGCGTTTGTCTTTGCGCTTGGCGCGACGGTGGCATCCTGCCTGCTGGCGCCGTTCCTCGCGCCCTTGCCGGATAGTGACAGCATGGGCGATGGCTGGAGGCTGCTGGCGCTTGCCTTTGGGGCGGGGGGCCTTTGGTGGGTGCTCTCGATTGGCGGCCTGATGTGGGCGACCGTGCGGCTGGAACCGGCGCGGGTCGGGATATTGCTGATGGGCGAGGTTCTGGTTGGCGCGCTGTCGGCGGCCCTGCTGGCCGATGAGCATCTGCACGGGATGGAGCTTGTGGGCGGCGCGCTTGTGCTTCTGGCGGGGGTGCTGGAGGTCTGGCCGATGGCGCGGCGGCGCACGGAGATTGGGCGCTGAGCGCGGGCTGTTGGCCTTGTGTCAGTCGCGGCGCAGGGTGTCGCCGAAGGTGATGGTCGGCTCGAGTGCCACGCGCACCGGGTCGGTATTGGCGGGATGTTCGACACGGTCGGCGATGATCTGCGCGGCGCGACGGCCGATTTCGACCCGGCAGGCATCCATCGTCGCCAGTTCGCGCGGCAGACCCTTGAGCAGGTCGAGCCCGTTGAACCCGGCGAGCCCGATCTGACCGGGAATGTCGATGCCCTGTTCGATGAGATACATGAGCCCGCCCGCGCCGATCTTGTCATTCGAGTAATAGAGAAAATCCAGGTCGGGGGTGCGTTTAAGCAGCGCCTCGGTCATTTCGCGCCCCTTCACCAAAGCGGAGCCGCCGGAATAGAACTCCTGGTCGGCGACTTCGATCCCGGCCTTGGCAAGGGCCTGGGTGAAACCTTCGAAGCGTTTGCGCGCGCGATGATCCAGCGGCATCTTGGTGCCAAGGAAGCCGATGCGCTTGTACCCGGCCTTGATGATCGCCTGCGCCATCTGCTGACCGGCCCGGCGATGCGAGATGCCGACCACGGAATCGACCGGCGTGCCGTCCACATCCATGATCTCGACCACGGGTATGCCCGAGGCGCGCAGCATCGCGCGGCTGGCGTCGGAATGTTCGAGCCCGGCGATGATCACCCCGGATGGGCGCCAGGAGAGCATCTCGTAAAGCACCTTTTCCTCTTTTTCGGGGAGGTAATCGGTCAGCCCGACTACCGGCTGAAGTTCGGTTTCTTCGAGGATCTGGCTGATGCCGGTCATGACCTCGGGAAAGACCATGTTCGACATCGAAGGAATGATCACCGCGACAAGGTTGACCCGCTGGCTGGCGAGCGCGCCCGCGATCTTGTTGGGCACGTAGCCAAGGCGCTTGGCGGCTTCGAGCACGCGCTGACGGGTCGCGTCGGAGACGTCGCCCCGGTTGCGCAGAACGCGGCTGACGGTCATTTCTGAAACGCCCGAGGCCTCGGATACGTCGCGCAGGGTCAGGGGGCGATGATCGGGCTTGGTCACGTCGGGTTGTCCTGAAGGGCTTTAGTCAGTGTTACCGCGAACGCGGCCACAGGATCAAGCGCCGCGCGCAGTGAAATCGACCGATGACAAAGCCCGAGAGGCGCGCTAAAGGGGGGCCGGTCGGCCCCGTGGCTCAACTGGATAGAGCAGCCCCCTCCTAAGGGGCAGGTTGCAGGTTCGAATCCTGCCGGGGTCGCCAAAGCCGGGTTCTGGACATCACGTTAATGGCACCGCCGCCGCGGTCTGGCGGGGGATGGGAGAAAGCGGCAAGGGCGGTTCCGATGGCCGGTCATTCCAGCATGTCCAGCAGCTCATAGCCGCAGGTTGCTGCGCGAACGGCGACTGAGCGAAGGGCATAGAAGGGCAGTTTGCGCGGCTCTTCGCGGTGAATGAGGCCGAGTGCGCAAGGGCGGCCCAGCATCGCGCGGGCGATCTGGTGGCCGACATAGCCCGACATGGCGACTCCGGCGCCGTTGAAACCCGCAGCATAGCTGATGCGGGGCGAAAGGCTGCCGGCCTGCGGGAGACCGTCGAGCGTAAGTGCGACATAGCCCGACCAGCGGTAGTCGATCTTCAGGCCGCGCAGGTCGGGAAACGTGTGGCGCATGGCCTTTTCGAGGCGCTGGAAGGCCGCGGGCGATTCAAGCGCGCCAAGGGCGCCGCGGCCACCGAAAAGGACACGTCCTTCGTGTTTGCGAAACCAGCGCATCATGCGGTGGGTTTCGGTGTAGCTTCGCCCGGAGGGCAGTATCCGCTGGCTGAACTCTGCGGGCAGAGGCTGGGTTGCGATGATGGCGCTGCGGAAGGGCACGAGGCAGCGCGCGACGGTATCGGTCGCTCGGGTCAGCGAGGAATAGGCATTGGTCGCCAGAAGAACCTGCCCGGCGCGCACACGTCCGCCGGGCGTTTCGAGGATCACGCCGTCGGGTTCTTCTGCAAGGGTCTGAACGGGGGTGCGGGTATGAAGCGCAATGCCCTGACCGGCCACGGCCCCGGCAAGCCCCAGAAGATAGCGCAGCGGGTGGATCGTTCCGGCGTCCTTTTGCAGGACGCCGCCGTGGAAGATATCGCTGCCGGTTTCCTGATGCAGTTCTTGCGCATCCAGGAGGCGATGCGCGGAACTGCCGAAGGCGTGTTCGATCCAGGCGGTCTCGTCGTGGATGCGGGCAAGGGCCTTGGCGGTATGCGCGCATTTGAGCGCGCCGGATTTGCGAAAGCCGGTATCGTTGAGGTTCAAGCGCTCGAGCGATTCCTCAAGGTGGCGCACACTTCCCTGGGCGATGTCATACATCTGCCGCGCGGTTTCAAGGCCGTGATGGCGGGCGAGGTCGGGATAGCTGCGGCGGAACTTGGCGGAGACCACGCCGCCGTTGCGCCCGCTGCCGCCTGAGGCGATGTCACCGGCCTCGAGGATGAGGGTGCTGAGCCCTGCTTCGGCGAGGGTCAGGGCTGCGTGCAGGCCGGCATAACCGCCCCCCACGATTGCGACATCGCAGCTGGTGTCCTGCGCAAGGGGCGCTGTATGGGGCGGCGCGCCCGCGGTATCGCCCCAGAGAGAGAGCGCAGGTGGCGGCAGGGGCGGCATCAACCTGGCCTTGTTGATGCCTCGACCGCGTCCGCGAGCTGGCCGAGGCTGTGGAAATGGAAATCCGGAGTGGTTTTCTGTGCCGGGTCCGGGGTGCCGCCATAACCCGCCTGATCGTGGCGCCGTTCGATCCAGCAGACATTATAGCCCAGTTCCCGCGCGACGCCGATATCGTGATACTGGCTTTGGGCGACATGCAGGATCTCGTTCTGCTTGAAACCGTGAGCGGACTGGCGGCCGCGATTGAATTCGAAAAAGCGAGGGTCGGGTTTCGCCAGCCCGGCATCGTCGAAGGTGACGGCGTCATGGAACGGCCTGCCCAGGGTGTGGGCGTAGGCGGTGTAGGCGGTGCGGTCGGCGTTGGTCATGGCGACAAGGCGGAACCGCTTGCGCAGCCGGTCGAGCGCTTCGGCGGAGTCGGGAAATGCGGGCCATTCCAGCACCGAAAGCTGAAAGTCGCGCGCGGCAGTCGCGGTGGCGGGCAGGCCCAGTTCGCTGGCGAGATGCAGGTAGACATCGCCGAACACCTGGCTTGAGCGCGCGTAGTTCCGGGCGCGCCCAGCAAGATAGGGGGCGAAGATCGCGTCGTCGGAAAGATTCTTGGCGGTGTCGCCGCCGATCCTGCGAACCGCGTCGAGCACGCCTTTTTCGAAATCGATGCAGGTGCCGACAATGTCGAATGTCATGACCTTGAAGCGGGAAAAGTCCATATTTGCCTCGTTTTGCAATGCGGGCCGATCATGCGGCGCCTGTGAGTGTCTGTCAGGGGCACAATGTTGCAGGCGCCGGGATTGAGGCAATTGCAAAAAACTTTCCCATACCATAATCTGAAGTAATGAATGGATTGCGTCGCAGATTGCCGTCCTCCGGGTCGTTATTCGTGTTCGAGGCGGCGGCAAGGCATCAGAATTTCACGCGTGCCGCCGATGAGCTGAACGTCACGCAGCCTGCTGTCAGTCGTGCACTGGCGGCGCTTGAGGCGCATCTGGGCACGCGACTTTTCTTGCGCGGCAAGCCGGGGGCACGGCTGACCGAAGAGGGCGTCATTCTGAAAAATGTCGTTGTTTCAGCCTTTTCCCAGATCGAGAACGGGTTACGAGAGGTCGAGGCGCGGCGAACGGGAAAATCCCAGGTGACGCTGTCGGTGTCGACCGCCTTCACCACGCATTGGTTGATGCCTCGCATATCGCGCTTTCAGGCGGCGTTCCCGGAGGTGGATCTGCGGTTTCAGCTTATTTCAGGTGCCGTTGCGGGGCCGTTGGGAGATGTGGATCTTGCCATGCGCTATTGTCCGCCCGGCGATGAGCAAGGGCGGTTTGTCATGCAGGAGGCTTATGTTCCGGTGATGGCGCCGGGCTATCGCGCTGTGGGCACGCAGGGCGAGGCCGCCGCGCTTATTCAGCTGGAGGGCAACGAGGTGAACCACCTTCCGGGCGGCGAGGGATGGACCAGTGGCGAGGCTGACTCCCAGCTTTCCTTCTCGGATTATTCGGTTGTCGTGCAGGCGGCTCTTGTCGGGCAGGGGGTCGCGGCGGGCTGGCTGAACGTGGTGGCGCACTGGATCTGCGAAAAGCGCCTGTTGCCGACGGATCATTGCAGGATCGTGCTGCCGGGGCGCGCCTGTCGGTTGATCCAGCGGCAGGATGGCCCGCAGGTGGAGATCGCCGATCAGGTGGCGCAATGGCTGGTCAGGGAATTGCGCGAGGATGTGGGCAGGATGCATGGGCTTTATCCCGAGTTGGGCATAGCCGCCCTGCTTGATCCGGTGTCAGGCAAGGGAGACAGGGTGTGAGCCTTCATCCGGCGATTTACGAAGCCTTTCAGGTGGTGATGCGGTTCGGCACGATCTCGGGTGCGGCCGAGATCATGGGGCGCAGTCAGCCGGCGGTGAGCCGGATGATCGACAAGCTGGAAGAGGACATGGGCGTCAAGCTGTTCGAGCGCCGCAAGGGCCGGGTTGTCGCGACGCATGCGGCGCATCTTCTGCTGGAGGAGGTCGAGCGGCTGTTCGTGTCGCTGTCGTCGCTGGACGATTTCGGCAAGCGCCTTGCCGAGGGCAGCGAGGCCGGTGTGGGGGTGGCTTGCCTGCCGGCGCTGGGGCTGGATTTCATGCCCGAGGTCATTTCGCGCTTTTCGCATGGACGCCCGCAGGCGCGGGTCATTCTGAATGTGCGCATGTCGGTCAGTGTCGAAAAATGGGTCGCGACGCAGCAGGTCGATTTCGGTCTGGCCGAAACGCCGTTCCAGTTATCGGGGTTCAAGACCAGCCTTTTCGCGGATACCTCCTATGTGGCCGCGATCCCGGCGGCGCATCCGCTGGCGCAGGCAGAGGTGCTGACGCCCGAGCATCTGAAAGATGAACGGCTGATCGCCTGGACGGCGTTCGTGTCGGCACGAAGGATTTTCGACGATGTGATGCAGGGGGCCGGTGTGGTGCCACGGCAGGTCACGGAATGCACCATGTCCGCCCCGATGTGTTCGATGGTCAGGCGCGGCCTGGGACTGGCGATTGTCGATCCGTTCACGGCATGGTCGCACCGGGACCCGGGCGTGGTCTACCGGCCTTTCGCGCCGCGTATTCCCTGCCGGTTTGCATTGCTGCGATCGGAGACGCGGTTGCAGACCGAATTGGCTGGCGAGCTGATCGGCTTTGCCGAGGAGTTGCGCGACGAGATTCTGGCCGACATGCCCTGAATTTCGCCGCTTCAGTATGCGATAGACGCATAATGAACGCCAAACTTTGCATTTTGCTTCTAATCAGCCATGGTCTTTACTCTTCGGCATGCAAACCGGATCAAACCCTTTTGATGACCAATCCCGATACGATGTCGTTGTTATCGGCGCTGGCGTGAATGGCACGGCGGCGTTGCGGGAACTCTCGCTTGCGGGCTACAGAACGCTGCTGGCCGAGGCCGATGATTTCGCGGCCGGGGCAAGCAGCCGGTCATCGCGAATGCTGCATTGCGGGCTGCGATACCTGGAAAGTGCGCGGCCGGTGCGCGATGCGATCGCCCATCCTTTTCGCTTTGCACGGGCCTTGGGCATGGCGAGAGATGCGATGGAGGCGCGCGCCGAGCTGGCCTGCGATGATGGCGTTGTCACGCGCGCCATCGAGCTGAATTTTCCGGTGTGGCACGACGGGCCGTTTGCACGCTGGCAACTGGATATGGGCTTGCGCCTGCTGGCGCGGCTTGGCCCAAGGGCGCCGGGGCTGGATCGCCGGACGCTGAGCGCCGATGAGGCGCGCGCGCATCCGATCGGGCGCCATTTGCGAGATCAATCCGGTCTGCGCGGCATGGTGAGCTTTCGCGAATACCTGTTCGCGTCGCCCGAGCGGATCTGCGTGGATAACGCGCTGGAAGCCGAGGCGCAGGGCGCGGACCTGCGGCTGCGCACCCGCGCCGAACTGCGTGATCGCGATGCGGACGGGTTCTGGACGGTCGCTCTTGAGGATGCCGACGGTCGCACCGAGACGGTGCGGGCGCGGGTCGTTCTGAACATGGCGGGGACATGGGCGGACGAGGTCGGCGCGTTTGGCAGGCGCCTGATCCGGGGTACCAAGGGTGCGCATATCGTGATCCGCCTGCCCGAGGGGTTTGCCGACCGTGGCATTGCCAGTCTGCACCGCGGGGGCCATCCATTTTACGGCCTGCCGCTGGGTGAGAACCGTTTCTATTTCGGCCCGACGGAGACCCTGTTCGAGGGCGATGCGCGTGCGGCAAGGGTTGAGCGAGAAGACATTGATTTCCTGCTTGGCGAGGCCAATCACCTGTTGCCGGGGCTTGATCTTGGCCTGCGCGATGTCGAGCAATGCTGGGCGGGAGTGCGCCCGCTGACCGAAGACCCGGCGCAGCCCATGGGCGCGCGCGAGCGGCGCATTCACGATTTTGGCGACAGCGGGCTGGAGAACGTGCTGGCGATGACGGCGGGGCCGATCATGAGCCACCGCAGCGCGGGGCGCCGCTTGCTTGAGGATGTGCGCAAGAGGATCGGTGCGCCCGAGACGCCGGACCGTTCCGGCCCGGAGCGCGCAGCACCGGGGCATAATGCACGCGGAGCGGATGCCATCGCGCGAGAGCATGCGCATGACCTGTTCGGTGTGCTTGTGCAGCGCACGGGTCAGGTGTGGGAGGGATTGGTTTCGCGCGAGGACGCGGCGCATACCGCGCAGCAGGTTGCCTCTGTCCTGGGCTGGAGCAAGGCCCGCACCACCCGCGAGATCGACGCTTTCATGACGCGCCAGGCGCGAGAATTCCATGTGCCAAGGCATGTGGAGAACGGCCCGGATCATCCGGGCCCAATGACCGGAAATAACCAGTGAATAACCCAACAAGGAGACAATGATGAATATGTTGAAAACCACGATCAGCGCACTGGCCCTGACGGCCGCGACGGCGACGACGGGTCTTGCCCAGGAAGAGGTCAAGAATGACCGCTTCAGTGAAGTACTGGAGCGCGGCGTGCTGCGCGTCGGTGTGCAGGGCGCGTTCCGGCCCTGGGCCTTCCGTTCGCCGGATGGTGCGCTTCAGGGGATTGAAGTGGACCTGGCCCAGACGGTCGCGGACCGCATGGGAGTCGAGCTGGAAACCGTGCAGATCTCATCGGCGAACCGGATGGAGTTTCTGCAGCAAGGCAAGGTCGATCTGTTGATCGGGGCGATGTCCGACAGGCCCGACCGCCGCAAGGTGGTGGGGATTGTGGAGCCGGCCTACTGGACCTCGGGGCCGACCCTGATGGCCAAGGAGGGCGTGATCTCGTCCTGGGACGACATTGCCGGCAAGCCGGTTTGCGGCAAGCAGGGCGTTTTCTACAACAAGATTGCCGAAGTCGAGTTCGACGCCGATGTCGTGGCCTTCGGCGGCAATACCGAGGCCAAGGAGGCGCTGCGCTCGGGCAAATGCGTGGCCTGGGTCTATGACGACACCTCGATTGCCGCGGACCTGGCCAGCGGTGACTGGGAGGGCTTTGAAATGCCGGTCGATACGGTTTTCTCCAACCCCTGGGGCGCGGCGGTTCCGCTTGAGGAGAAGGACGGGATCTGGGGTGCGTTCATGTCCGGGATTGCCTATAAATGGCATGAGGAAGGCACGCTGATCGAGCTGGAAAAGAAGTGGGGCGTGAAGCCTTCGCCCTGGCTGGCCGAGATGCATCAGAAGCACATGTATGACGACTCGTACCTGAACAACTGATCCTGACGCGCAGTCACGACACCTTTTGAAACGACCGGGCGGCGTTTGCCATTTGTGGCCACGCCGCCCGGACACCCAAGGGATATGCATCCGTGCTTGAGCTTATAGCGCCCTATTTCGAGCGGCTTTACGACAGGACGGGGCTGAATTTTTCGCCGTTCTACGATTCCTATGACTGGTCGCGGCTGACCGAAGGCATGGTCGTCTCGGTCCAGCTGATCGCCGCCATCGTCGCGGTTTCGCTGGTGATCGGCGTCATCGGGGCTGGTGCGCAGACCTCGCGCATACGGGCCGTGCGCTGGTGCGTGGCCGTCTATATCGAGATTTTCAGGAACACGCCGCCGATCGTGCAGCTGTTGTTCTTCTATTTCGGCCTTGGGGCGATCACGCCGCAGGTCGATATGGGGGGCTGGTATGAGCCCATGATCGGCTCGTTCGGCTGGGCGGTGATCGCCATCGGGATTTTCGGCGGAAGCTACAATGTCGAGATTTTCCGCTCGGGCGTGGAAGCGGTGCCGACGGCGACGACGGAAGCCGCGGAATCGCTTGGCTTCTCGAATTTCAAGATCTTCGTCTATATCACGCTGCCGCTGGCCTTCCGCTTCTGTCTTCCGGCGTTGACCAATAACGTCGTCAGCCTCGCCAAGACGTCATCGCTGGCCTATGTGATCGCGGTTCCCGAAGTCACATATTCGCTGAGCGGCATCTGGTCGGACAATGTGAATGTGCCCGAGATGATGCTGTTGCTGTTTGCCTATTACATCGTGCTTGTCGCGATCATCGCCAAGGCGATGTCGCTGCTTGAGCGCAAGCTGGCATTGCCGGGGTACGGGCAATGAACGGGTATAGCGTAACAGCAATGACATGGCGCGCGCCGGTGCTGGCAATGGGCCTGTGCGTCGCCGGAACGGTGGCGGCGATGGCCCAACAGGGCGGAGATGCGCGCCCCAGCGCCTTCGCGACGCTGCTGACATGGATGCCCTTCATTCTGGAGGGGTTCGTGCTGAACCTCGTGATGAGCATCCTTGCGATGGCGATCGCGACCGTTGCAGGGGTGATCCTTGGCTTCATGCAGATCAGCCCGATCCAGCTTATCCGCCTGCCGGCCAAGCTGGTGACGCATCTTTTCCGCAACTCGCCCTGGCTGGTGATCCTGTTCGCGATCATGTTCCTGATCCCGTTCCAGATCCGCTTGCCGGGCGGGGGCGTGGTGATGATCCCCGATTGGGTCAAGGCCACGATCGGTTTCGCGCTGCCGGTGATGGCGAATGTTTCGGAAATCCTGCGCGGCGCTGTGGCGTCGATCCCGTCGGGCCAGTGGGAAAGCGCCGAGAGCCTTGCCTTCACGCGGTATCAGACGCTGCGATACATCATTCTGCCGCAATGCATCCGCCGGATGATGCCGCCCTGGATGAACTGGTATGCGCTGATGACGCTGATGACGCCGATGGCCGCGATCCTTGGTGTGAACGAGGCGCTGGGCAATACGCAGGCGGCGATGGAGGCCGCCGGGGCAAGGCCGGAATTGCTGGTGCCCTTCTACCTTTTCCTGATGACGATCTTCTTCATCTTCATCTATCCGATTTCCCTTTACACCCGCCGGCTCGAGCGCCGTTTCGCCGCCGGGTCCTGACGCAGGAGCGATTGACGCATGACACCTTCAGATAACTGGACGCCCGATCAGCCGATCGTCGCGCTCAAGAATGTCCACAAGAGTTTCGGAAGTTTCGAGGTTCTCAAGGGTATCGACCTTACGGTGATGAAGGGCGAGGTGGTTTGCATCATCGGGGCCTCCGGCTCGGGCAAATCGACCCTCATCCGCACCATAAACGGGCTGACGCCGGTGAATGAGGGTTCGGTTCAGGTCGAGGGGCAAGAGGTTCACGATGGCAATCTTGACAAGCTGGCGCTGCGCCGCAAGGTCGGGATCGTCTTTCAGCAATACAACCTGTTCCCGCACCGCACCGTTTTGCAGAACATCATGATGGCGCCGCTTCTGGTGCTGCGAGAGAACAAGGCCGAGGTCGAGGCCCGCGCGCGCGCGTTGCTGGCCAAGGTCCAGTTGCACGACAAGGAAAACGCCTATCCGGCCGAGCTGTCGGGCGGGCAGCAACAGCGGGTGGCCATCGCGCGCAGCCTTTGCATGCGCCCCGATGTCATGTTGTTCGACGAGGTGACCGCAGCGCTGGACCCTGAGACGGTGGGCGAGGTGCTGCTGACGATCAAGCAACTGGCCGCGGACGGGATGACCTGCATTCTTGTCACGCATGAGATGGGCTTTGCCCGCGAGATTTCCGACCGGGTGTATTTCACCGATGCGGGCAGGATCTGCGAAACCGGTCCGCCGAATGTCCTGTTCGACAACCCGCAGGACCCGAGAACCAAGGAGTTCCTGTCGAAAGTGCTCTGAGGGCGTTTGAGACAGGTGTGAAACGAACGGGCGGGGATCGGATCGGACCTTTGCCCGACAAAAGAGGTGTGCCATGACGCAACAATCCACCCCACGTGCAAGCGATCCGCTGCTGAAGCCCTTGACCATCAAGAAGCTCGTGCTGCGCAACCGGCTCTTGAGCACATCGCATGCCTGTGGCCTGGAAAAGGACGGGTTTCCGCAGGATGCCTATCAGGCCTATCACGAGGAAAAGGCCAAGGGCGGGCTGGCGCTGACCATGTTCGGGGGGTCGTCCAATGTGGATATCGACAGCCCCAACATCTTTCAGCAGCTCAATGTGGGCACCGACGAGATCATCCCGCATTTCCAGCGCTTTTCCGAGCGGATACATGCGCGCGGCGCGGCGCTGATGTGCCAGATCACCCATCTGGGGCGCCGGGGCGACCCCTATGCGCAGGACTGGCTGCCCCCGATCGGCCCGTCACCGATCCGCGAGACATTGCATCGCGGCATCCCGCGCGAAATGGATGAAGACGACATTGCACGAGTGGTGAAGGCCTATGGGCAGGCCGCGCGGCGCTGCGAAGAGGGTGGGCTTGACGGAATCGAGACGCTCGCATCCGGGCATATGATCGGGCAGTTTCTGTCGCCAAAGACCAATGAACGGACCGACCGTTTCGGCGGCTCGCTGGAAAACCGCATCCGTTTCGCGCTGATGGTGCACGAGGAAATCCGGCGCAATGTGAGCGACGATTTCGTAGTCGGGATGCGCTATGTGGTGGACGAGGGGATCGACGGCGAGCTGACGCCCGAGGACTGCATCGAGGCGGCGCGGATCCTGCAGAGCGAGGGCTCGGTCGATTTCTTCAATGCGCTTTATGGTTCGATGGATACGTCGCGTTCGCTTTCCGAAGAGGTGTTTCCGGGCATGGGTGTTGCGGCGGCGCCTTGGGTGGCCGCGGTGGGGCGTTTCAAGCGCGAGGTCGATCTGCCCGTGTTCCACGCGGCAAAACTGTCGGACATGGCATCGGCCCGTTTTGCGGTGGCCGAGGGCCATGTGGACATGGCCGGTTTGACGCGCCCGCAGATCGCCGATCCGCATATGGTTGCCAAGCTGATGGCAGGCGAGGAGCACCGGATACGGCCCTGCGTCGGTGCCGGGCATTGCCAGTCGCAGCACCGTCCCAAATGTCTGCATAATGCGGCCACGGGGCGCGAGCTGAGCATCGGGCATGACATCGAGCTGGCCGCCAAACGCCGGCGCGCGGTGGTTGTTGGGGCCGGGCCGGGCGGGCTTGAGGCGGCGCGCATCCTGGCCGAGCGCGGCCATGATGTGTCCATTTTCGAGGCGGCGCCCCAGCCCGGCGGGCAGCTTTTGTTGGCGGCGAGTGGCTGGCGCAAGGATCTCGTCGGGATCGTCGACTGGCGGTTGGGTGAACTTGAAAGGCTGGGTGTGCCTGTGCAGTGCAACCGCTTCATGGAGCCCGAGGACATTACCGCGCTTGATCCGGACCTCGTGATTCTGGCGACGGGGGGGATTCCGCAGACGGATTTCGGCGATGGTGCCGATCTTGTGCTTTCGGCCTGGGACGTGGTGGGCCGACAGGTCAAAGCGCAGGGCGATGTGCTGATCTGGGACGGGACGGGCCGTCATCCGGCCCTGCTGGCGGCGTTCTCGGCGATGGAGCAGGGTGCCGATGTTCAGCTGACGACGATCGATGGCGGGGTGGCCGAGGATCTGGTCTATCCAGAAGCGACGCGCTGGCAGAAGGACATGGCGAAAACCGGGCTCAGATCCGACGGGCACCTGCGCCTGGTCAAGGTCAGCCGCGAGGGCAACCGGCTTGCTGCGACACTGTTGAACGAACTGACCCATGAGCACCAGACGCGGGTGGTCGATCAGGTCGTGGTGGAGATGGGCACGCTTCCGATGGATGATCTGTTCGACGCTTTGAAGGAAGGCGCGTCGAATGGCGGAAAGACCGACATTCACGCGCTCAAGGCGTTGCGCCCGCAGCCCCGCCCGCAATCGGGGTTCGAGTTGCACCGGATCGGCGATGCGCTCTCGTCGCGCAACGTTCATGCCGCGGTTTATGACGCCTTGAGGCTTTGTTCCGTGTCATAGGGTCCTGAGGGAACGGCACCGTGAAGTGCCGGACCCCGTTGAGACTTGGCCGGCGATCGGCGCGGCGTGTCAGTCCGTGTCCTCGGTGAGGCGGGAATCCTCGCGCACCTCGAACCACATCGCGTTGAGAATGGCGAAGAGCGCGGCCAGAGGCAGGCCGAGAATCCAGGCGAAATACCACATGGGATGTCCTTTCCTTAATAGGCGTTCTTGTTCTCGGTGATCTCGTCCATGGTGACCTTGCCCCACAGCACCTTGTAGACCCAGGCGGTGTAGATCAGGATCAGCGGCATGAAGATCACCGTGACGGCCAGCATCACGAACAGGGTGAGATGCGAAGACGAGCTGTCCCATACCGTCAGCGACGAGCGCGGGTCGATCGAGGAGGGGAGGATGAATGGGAACATCGTGAGCCCCACCGAGGCGATGACGCCGGTGATCCCCAGTTTCGAGAACAAGAGCGCCGACAGCTCGCCGCCCCGCCAGAGCGACAGGTAGGCCAACGCCATGCCCGCGAATCCCATCGCCGGGGCGATCACGATCCAGGGGCGCACCGAATAGGCCGCCAGCCATGACCCTTCGCGCGCGACCTCGGTCAGGAGCGGGTTCGAGGGGCCGTCCACCGCGGCCTGCGTGGTCATGACATAGCCGTCGATGCCAAAGGCCAGCCACAGCCCGGCCAGTGCATAGCCCGCCAGGGCGACCAGCCCGGCAAAGGTGCCGACAAGACGCGCGCGCGTCACGACCGGCCCTTCGGCCTTGAGCGCGACCCAGGCGGCGCCATGGGCGATCAGCATGCTGAGCGACACCGCGCCGGCCAGCAGCGCGAATGGGTTCAGGAGGCCAAAGAACGACCCCTCATAGAGCGAGAACAGGTCATCGGTCAGCCGGAACGGCACGCCCTGCAAGACGTTGCCCACTGCGACGCCGAAAATCAGCGCGGGCGCCGCGCCGCCGAGGAAAAGCGCCCAGTCCCAGCCGTAGCGCCAGCGCGGATCGTCGCGTTTGGAGCGATACTTGAAGCCCACGGGGCGCAGGATCAACGCCGCGAGGATGACGAACATCGCAAGGTAGAACCCCGAGAAACTGACCGCGTAGAGCGGCGGCCAGGCGGCGAAGATCGCGCCGCCCCCGAGGATGAACCAGACCTGGTTGCCTTCCCAGACGGGGCCGACCGTGTTGATCACAAGGCGGCGCTCCTCGTCGGTCCGGGCGATGAAGGGCAGAAGCGCACCCACCCCCATGTCGAACCCGTCGGTCAGGGCGAAGCCGATCAGCAGCACGCCCAGAAGGCCCCACCAGATGATGCGCAGGATGTCGAAATCTATCATTTCATAAAGGATCATGGCCGTCACTCCGCAGGGTTTGCAAATGGATCGCGCCCGTCATGGGTGCGCAGGCGGTGTTCATGGCGCACGCGCCATTCCTCGGCTTCCTCGGCGTCCTGAACGGGGCCCTTGCGAATGTATTTCAGCATGAGGCCCATCTCGATGATGAACAGCACCGTGTAGAAGGTGACGAACCCCGCCAGCGTCAACAGGAGCGATGTGATCGAAAGGTGGCTGACCGACAGTGCCGTGGGCAGAACACCATCCACGGTCCAGGGCTGGCGGCCGTATTCGGCCACGAACCAGCCCAGTTCAGCCGCGATCCAGGGTGTCGGGATGATCGCCACCGCCGCGATCAGCGACCAGCGCGGATAGGTGCGGGTGCCGAAGTTCGAGCGTATGAAGAAATACGTCATCACCCCGATAAACGCAAAGCCGAGCCCCACCATGATGCGGAAGGCCCAGAACAACGGCCAGACCGTGGGGATGGTATCGTTGGCGGCCTGTTCGATCTGTGCCTCGGAGGCGTCGCGCGGATCTTCGACATATCGTTTCAGCAGCAGTGCATACCCGAGGTCGCCGCCGTGTTCCTCGAAGGTGGACAGGATGTCGGGCGCGGTCGCTTCGCGGTCCTGCCGGATCGTCATCAGCGCGTCATAGGCGATCAGCCCCGAGCGGATGCGATCTTCGGATTCGGCGACGAGTTCGGTGATGCCGGGAATATCCTTGGTCAGCGAGCGGGTGGCGATCAGGCCCATCGCATAGGGGATCTTGACCGCGTAGTGATTTTCGCGCGCCTCCTGATCGGGCAAGCCGACAAGGGTGAAGGCTGCGGGTGCCTCTTCGGTGTGCCACATGCCTTCCATCGCGGCGAGCTTCATGCGTTGCGTGTGGGTCGCGCTGTAGCCGGATTCGTCACCCAGAAGGACGACCGAGAGCGCAGCGGCGAGACCGAAGCTTGAGGCGACGGTCATCGAGCGGCGGGCGAGTTCCACATGCCGCCCCTTGAGGAGATACCAGGCCGAGACACCCAGCACGAAAACCGAGGCGGTGACATACCCGGCCGAAACCGTGTGGACGAATTTCGCCTGTGCCACCTCGTTGAACATCACGTCAAAGAAGCTGGTCATCTCCATGCGCATGGTCATGGGGTTGAATTCGGCGCCAACGGGGTTCTGCATCCAGCCGTTGGCGATCAGGATCCAGAGAGCCGAGAAGTTCGACCCGATCGCCACCAGCCAGCCGATCACCATATGCGAGACCTTCGAGAGCTTGTCCCAGCCAAAGAACCAGAGGCCGACGAATGTCGCCTCGAGGAAGAAGGCCATCAGCCCCTCGATGGCCAAGGGCGCGCCGAACACGTCGCCGACGTAATGGCTGTAGTAGCTCCAGTTCATGCCGAACTGGAATTCCATCGTGATGCCGGTGGCGACACCGAGGACGAAATTGATCCCGAACAGCGTGCCCCAGAACTTGGTCATCTGCCGCCAGATCGGGCGCCCGGTCATGACATAGACCGTTTCCATGATGGCGATCAGGACCGACAGGCCCAGCGTCAGCGGAACGAACAGGAAGTGATACATGGCCGTCATCGCGAATTGCAGGCGAGACAGCTCAACAAGGTCGAGTTCCATAATGTCTACTCTCCGGCCCCAAAGGGGCAACTTTGGCTTCGATATGGGCAGACCATTAAGGTGTATAGAAGATAAATCTTTGATTCAGGTCAATGTTACATTCTGAAATCAATATTTGTTCAGACCGGGAGGATCAAACCGCCCGAGGCCCGGACCCATTCGGTTTCGATCCGGCTGTGCGAGGCCAGGATCAGCGCGCTGTGCGGGCAGATCGCCCGCACGCCGTCAAGAACCGCACGGGCGGTTGCCGCATCAAGCCCGGTCGTCGGTTCGTCCAGCAAGAGGATGGCGGGACGCCGGAGCAGGACGCGGGCGAGCGCGAGACGCCGGGATTCTCCGCCTGAAAGGCCGGTGCCGGTTTCGGCCAGTTCCGCCTGCAAGCCGCCGCGCGGGGCAAGGACGGGCCAGAGCGCAACGGCATCGAGAACCCGGCGCATCTGGGTGGCGTCAGCCTCGGGCAGGGCAAGGCGGAGGATGCTTTCAACCGTGCCACGGGTGAGGACGCTGCGCTGCGAAAGCAGGCCCACTTCTGCCCGCAGATCGGCCTCGTTCCAGTCGGCCAGGTCGCGCCCATCAAGCTGCGCACGCCCCTCGGTGGGATGGAGAAGCCCGGCGGCAAGGTGGAGGATCGTGCTTTTGCCACAACCGCTGGGACCGGTCAGAGCGATGGAATCGCCGGGACCGGCATCAAGCGAAACACCGCGGACGATGGGGGCGTGGGCGGTGTCTTCCTGCCAGCCGATATCGTGCAGGCGCAGACTGGGCTGCGCGGTGCGCGCCTTGGGGCTTGCAGGGGGGTGCCCCCCGGCTTGATCGTCGAGTTGGCGCCCGACGCGGCGGGCAGCGTCCATCATGCGCCCCAGATCGGCCATGGCACGGCGCAGCGGCGCGAATATCTCGGCAAGGGCGAGGGTTGCGAAAAACCCCAATGCGGCCTGCGCCGGGGTCAATATGGCGCTTTGCGCCAGCGATGCGCCAAGGCCAAGCGTTCCGGTGGCGGCAAGCAGGGCCGACAGGGCAAGGGCCAGTGCGGCCCATTGTTCGGCCCGGTCCACCTTGGTGCGGGCCGCGTCCATGCGCTCAGCCGCGTCGTGAACATCGGCCCGTGCGCGATCCAGCACGCCATGCATGACCAGGTCTGTCTTGGCGCGCATAAGGTCCATGCTGCGCGTGCGCAGGGCCTGCATCGCGGCCTCGGCCCGTCGCGCTGCCCTGCGAGAGCGCAGCGCCGCCACGGCCAATGCCGCCGCGCCGCCCAGCCCCAGCACGCTTGCGACCCATAGCGCGACGAGCGGCGCCACGAGCCAGGCCAGCGCAAGCAGCGCCAGCGCGAGGGTTGCCGCACCCGCAAGCAGTGGCACCGCAAGGCGCAGCATCACGCCATCCAGAGCGTCGACATCGGCCACGATCCGGTTCAGCGTTTGAGACCCGCGCATCCGCGACAGTTGCCGCCATGGCCGGGCGGCGATCCCGCGCAGGAGGCGCACGCGCAGGTTCGCCAATGCGCGCAGCGTGGCGTCATGGGTCAGGATCCGCTCGCCATAGCGCGCGGCCGTCCGTCCCAGGGCAAGGAAGCGCACCCCGGCGCTGGGGCGGAACACGTCGAAGACGGCGCCCGTCCCGGCCAGACCGGCAGCGGCGGCGGCGGTGATGAACCACCCCGACAGGCCCAGGAGCGCCGCACCCGCCACCAGGACCGCGACCGAAAGGGCAAGGCCGCGCCGCATCGCCACCCGGTCGGCGCGCCACAAGAGCCGGTATATCCGCCAGAGCCAGCGCATCAGCCCATCCCCCCGTCGAGCGAAATCACCTCGTCCATCCGGCCTGCCAAGGTGGCGTCATGAGTCGCCACGATCAGCGTGCGCCCGGATGCCGTGAGCTCCAGAAGCCCGTCGGTCACGGCGTCGGCGGTAGCGCGGTCCAGATCGGCGGTCGGCTCGTCGGCGAGGATCACGTCCGCCCGAGACAGCCAGAGGCGCGCGATCAAGAGCCGCCTGGCCTCGCCGCCCGAGACACCCATGCCGGTTTCGCCAAGGCGGGTATGCAGACCATTCGGCAGCCGCGCCACGATCCCGTCGGCCTGCGCCTTGCGCAGGGCGGCATGCAGGGACGCATCGTCGGTCTTGTGCCCGTTCAGCAGCAGGTTGCCCAGAAGGCTGCGGTTCAGGAAATGGACATCCTGGGGCAGCCACCCCAGACGCGCGCGCCATGCGGCGGCCGTGGCGGCGTCGAGCGTTTGGCCGGCAACCTCGATCCGCCCGTGATCGGCGGTTCGCAGACCTGCGAGACAGGCCAGAAGCGTGCTTTTGCCCGACCCGCTGGGTCCGGTCAGCGCGACGCGCGCGCCCGGTGCAATATCGAGATCGGGGAACTCGATCCTGTGATCCGCAACCCGCAGTCCAAGAGACCGGGTGCGGATATGCGCGGGGCCCTGAAGAGCAGGCGCCGGGGCGGTGCCGCCAAGCAAGGGCATGAGGTCGCCCGCGCAGAGCGCGTCCAGTTCGTCATTGACCGCATCGGCGGCGGCCTTGTCGTGCCATGCCGCGGCCAGTTCGCGCAGGGGGTCGAAGAATGCCGGGGCCAGCATCAGAAGCCAGATGCCTTCGGTGGCGTCCAGTGGCATGGTCCAGTAGCCGAAATCGATCTGCCCCAGCAGCAGGAAGCCGACATAGACCGCCACCATCGCAACGCCGATGGCGGAGAAAAGTTCGAGCACCGTCGACGACAGGAAGGCGAGGCGCAGAACCGCCATTGTCCGTTTGCGCAGGGCGTCGGCGCGGTTCTGGAAATCCTCGGTCATGCGCCCCACTGCCCCCAGAAGCCGAAGGTCGGGCAGGGCGCGCAAGCGGTCCAGAAGCATCGTGTTGAGGGAAGAGACCTCTTCGAGCTGGCGCGCGCTGGCCTGTTTGGCGGCCATTCCGACCAGCGCCTGAAAGACCGGAATGAGCGGCCCCGCCATCAGCAGGATCAGTCCCACCGCCCAGGAATGCCACACCGCCAAGGCGAAAATCACCAGCGGAACAGAACGAACCCGCGCCATCGCGGGCCGGTAGCGCGTCAGCGCCGGGATCAGCATGTCCAGCTTTTCGCTCAGCAACGCCCCGAGCGCGCCGGAATCCGGGCGGGCCTCATCGACGGGGCTGCGCGCGGCTTCGCGGTCCAGCAGGTCTTGCCGAAGGGCCGCGACGGCGCGCCGCGCATCCCGGATGAGACGCTTTTGCGCGAAATGGTCGAGGCCGGCCCGCAAGACCCCGAGCAGCGCGAAACCGGCGAGCCCTTTCACCATGTCCCCTGGTGTCATCGCGTGCAGCAAGCCCGCAATCAGCGAGGCCGCGAACCAGGCCTGCGGAATCCACAAAAGCGCCGAAAGCGCCCAGGCCCCTTGTGCGATGGGGTTGGCGAGTGTTCGATGTTCCATGTTCTGGCGTAATGGCTCTCGTCTTGTGGTCCTGGCGCGACGCGTATGTGCCCTCGTCGCCACTCTTAATACCTGACCGGCACATAGCTGAAGTCTCAAGATTGTCACAGGAGACAGGGGCGCTGACCGGACGTTCAGCTGTTCGAACTCCAGAAGCATCTGTCGAAATCGACGTATCTGATCATGTCCTCTGTCTGGCCGACCGGCACAAGACGCGAACAGCCCTCGAAGGCATCGTGACTTTCAAAGACCGAGACCACGCCGGTCTCGCCTTTCGTGCCGCCGCGCGCACAAAGACGTTCGCCAGGCGCCAATTCAGAGACTTCGCGTGCCCCGTCCGGGGCCTCGGCGACGAAGACATGGGCGTGACTGCTGGTATTGCGGACGCACACCATGTCCGACCGGGTCACCGCCGCGTCGGCGGCGGCGAAACCCGGAACCAGCAGAACGGTCAGTGTGATGAGAGCCTTGCAGTCCATGATCGGAGTATCGCGCTGTCTGGCTGCCGCCGTCAAATGCCGGGGGCTCACATTTCGGACACGCGGACATCATTCGATCGTGATCCTCCGATACCGGGAATCAGGATAGCCTGAATGCATTCACGAAAGGGAGTAAGCCAATGAATACGAAACAGGGAATTGCGGGCGGACTGGCTGTGCTGGCCCTTAGCGCAGGGAATGTCATGGCCCAGGATGCCCCTTTTGGAACCGATGCGGACGCGGAATATGCCGCCGGGCTTTGGTCGATCATGGAAGAGGCGAACCTTGCTGGTGACGGTATGATCCGGACCTTCCCGTATGAGGGTGTCGCACCGCACGGAATGATGTTGGAGACGCTTTACACGACCGCGACAGTCGACGGCCATTCCGGCGATCTGATCATCAAGCGCAACTATGGCCCCGAGGGTGTGAGCATTGATGCGGTGATGAACGAGCCGGACAAACATCTTGGCGCCGTGACCGTCATGTTCCGGCGTGAGGCCGGTTTCGATCCCGACAATGCCGACTGGTTCTGGGTCAAGTATCTGCCGGATGGCTCGCTGGACAAGAACCCCGCCGGCAAGCGCCTGGCCGGAAAGGTGGCCAAAGGTATGGATGCGGGGTGTATTTCCTGCCATGTCGGAGCAGGTGATGACATGGTCTTTACCTCAGACCATCTGGGGGCGAACTGACTGGCGGCGACCCAGAGAGCGCCAATCGCTATTTGCGGGCCGGGGCCGTGATAGGGGCTGCGAGAGGTCTCAGACCTCGACCTTGATCCCGGTCTGGCGTAAGGCTGCGATCTGTTCGGCAGACGCCGTCCGGTTGGTCACGAGCATGTTGATCGTTTCGACCGCCAAGGATTGTACGCGGCTGGTTTCGCCAAGCTTGCTCTGGCCTGCGAGGGTGACGGAGCGCGGCGCCTGCTGCGCCATGGCAATTGCGACCTCGGATTTGGCATGGAGCTGGGCTGTCTTGCGCTGGCGGAAAGGCTCTTCCGAAGGGGCTCGGGCAGAACGGCACCGCCGTGGACACGGTTGACCAGCCGGGTTTCCGTTAGATCCAGAA
>Ga0102928_1000338_pt1 | contig 29967 bp, 23 predicted proteins | sample SalPonR1_B_D1_MG_FD_78504 | JGI IMG/M metagenome (GOLD analysis project Ga0102928, IMG submission 78504) | Salt pond soil microbial communities from South San Francisco under conditions of wetland restoration - Salt Pond MetaG R1_B_D1_MG | ecosystem: Environmental > Aquatic > Marine > Intertidal...
GCGGTCAGGACGAAATTTTGGAAAACATTGACTTTTGCATCACAGCCAACCAACAAATTGAAGACCTGAGCATTGATATTTTCCCATTAGAAGATGCCATTCCCGGGTTTGAGACCGATTATCAAGTCATAGTCTCCAATCATGGAACACAGACAATATCAAATGTACAAGCGACTTTCGAGTATGATGATGGTTTTCAGACTTACATCTCATCTACAATTACTCCTTTAGGAAATACAACCAACCTTTTGACCTTTCAATTTACCGATCTGGAACCTTTCTCTCAGGAAGTTTTTGAAATCACTATGCTCAATGCCGTACCTCCAACACTAAATGGTGGCGAAGTTTTATCATTTACTGTTCAAGTTACACCAGACATGAATGATACTAATATTAAGGATAATCTTGTGATCCACGACCAAACCGTCGTCAACTCCTTCGACCCTAACGATAAAATGGTCGTGCAAGGCGATGAAATTGTGGACGAAGACACCGACCAATATTTGGACTACAGAATCCGCTTCCAAAACTTAGGAACGGCCAACGCACTCAATGTCAAAATCACCGATACGATTGACAATAATCTGGATTGGACGACCTTTGAGCCCATCACCTCTAGTCACGATTACCGCATAGAAATCGTCGATGGGGAGCAGATCAATTATTACTTTGACAACATCAACCTGCCTTTTGAAACGGCAGATCCTGAAGGCAGTAATGGTTATATCACATACAAAATCAAACCGAAAACCAGCGTTCAAATTGGCGATACCTTTGAAAATACGGCTTATATTTATTTTGATTTCAATTTGCCAATCATCACCAATACCGTTGTGACTACTGTGGTTGATAATCTAGATGCAGTATCTTTTGACTTCAATCGAATTAAAATTTATCCGAATCCGGTAAATGATCAATTGAATATTGAATTGCCAAACAATTTAAATATAAATTTCATTGAACTGTTTGATATTAAAGGAAAACTTGTCAAATCTTTTGACTACCAAACCAAATTAGATTTTAATGATATTCAAAAAGGGGTTTACATTTTGAAACTGGATACTGACCGAGGCAATTATCATCATAAGCTGATAAAAAAGTAATTACATCTAAACCTCACAGGTTTTGAAAACCTGTGAGGTTTGTCGAGACTGGTTATTCTATTAAGTTAACTCAAAACTAATGATTTAATTAAGGATGAATGGAAATAGAAAAAGGTATTCATGATAAGTAAATCATGGATAATTGGAAGTGATAAAAAAACCTGAAAAGCGTTTTAAAACTTCTCAGGTTTATTGGTTAGTTAATGAAATTTATTTTGGCTAATTGATCATTTAAACTGTCCCAAAAATTGAATACTTCCTCCGGCAATTGACCCCAGATTTATTTCATTGAGATTACCATTTTGATCCGCAGATATTCCAAAAATGTAATTGTCTCTGCAATTGTCAACAAAATTATCTTCGCTTGTACCGGGTATTCTGTATGGATTTCTAAGGCTTATACATTCTTCGCCTTCAATTTCTACGGTCATCTCAGTTGTACTGACTGTAAACGTAGCTGCTGTACCTTCCGGAAAAGGCGATTGTGGTGTCGCAAAATCCAATACAAGGTTTAATTCGCCGTGTAAACTCGCCGGAACGCTTCCCGGATCCTGGCCAGCTTCTAGGGTATATTCACAAACTGTTGAACAATTTGAAGAGATATCTTCGGAATCATCTTCACTGCAGGAAACCAGTAAAACAGTGCATAATAAAATTGGTAGTAACTTAAGAATCTTCATAATTAAAATTTAGTTTTGTAAAACTATGTCAGACATTTAAGTTTAGAAATAAGGCAATTGCCGTATTTTTAAAAACACTTGTGTTAAACTTTATCAAAACAACTATACAATTTCAGGAATATAATTTTATTGTTTAAAAATTTGAAAAGTAATGACCTACGATATTGTCATCATCGGTGCTGGCCCAATTGGTTTAGCCTGTGGCCTCGAAGCCAAAAAGAAAAACCTGAGCTACCTTATCATCGAAAAAGGGGTGTTGGTGAATTCCTTATACCACTACCCAGCTAATATGACCTTTTTTTCCACATCAGAAAAACTTGAAATCGATGGTATTCCGTTTATCAGCAAAAATCCAAAGCCAACCAAACAGGAAGCTTTAGAATACTACCGGCGCGTGGCGACTTCTAATGCCTTGAACATCAATTTATTTGAAGCGGTTGAAAATCTCAAAAAAACAGATAAGCAATTCGATATAAAAACCTCAAAAGCTACTTATTCTACCCGAAATGTCATTTTGGCTACCGGCTTTTACGATAAACCTAATACCCTGGATGTCCCTGGCGAAGAACTAGAAAAAGTACATCATTATTATAATGATCCACATTATTTCGTTAATCAGGATGTGGTAGTGGTTGGTGCCAGCAATTCGGCTGTAGATGCCGCACTGGAAGTTTACCGAAAAGGTGGTCGGGTGAGTATGGTTGTTCGAGGTGATGATATTGGCGAACGTGTTAAATACTGGGTGAAACCAGATGTAAAAAACCGTATTGATGAAGGTAGCATAAAGGCTTATTTTAATGCTGAGATACAGGAAATCAAAGAAACCTCGGTCATTTTCAAGGATGACAAAGGCGAATTACAGGAACTTAAAAATGACTTTGTATTGGCTTTAACCGGCTATAAACCCAACTTCGATATTCTTGAAAATTGGGGCATCAAACTCTCAGATGACGGTAAAAAAATACCGGAATACAATCAACAAACCATGGAGACCAATGTCGATGGTTTATATCTGGCAGGCGTAATTTGCGGCGGGATGGAAACGCATAAGTGGTTTATTGAAAATTCCAGAATCCACGCCAAGATGATCATGGAAGATATCAAATAGAAAAAGAACCCAAGCTTATTCATAACTTTTGATTGTAAACCCAAAAGTCAAAAAATTATCCTCTTCCTGTTGCCCCTGTACTACAATACTTTCGTAAGAGTGAATATAATTAATCTTAAAATCTAAATATTTCCAGATCGGTAATTCGATAGCGATATCTGCCCTCCATCTGAAATTATTGCTTTCTTCTAACGAAGGCTGAACGTAAAATTCGTGACTCAAAATAAGCTTTTCCTTAAATACTTTGTATTTCCCATTAATCCAAAACGTTCCCCGAAAGGTGTTGATGGAGTTTTGCCCGTCGTATTCATTTTTATTGAAATCTGTTGTCAGAAAATTGGTGTTCTCGTATTCACTGGTTAAAGCGGCTTTTAACCAATGTTTCTTTTTATCCAGAATTTTATAGGTCACCCCTGCTCCGGCAAGATAACGGGCTTGAATTCTTCTTCTAAAATTGGTGCTAACAAAGCCCAGAGCTAGTGGGTATAATTTCTTTTCCGGATTGAGGTACAAAAAATTTAAACTGAGTATGTCCTCGTCTGCTTTTTCTTTGCCAAACTCCTGATAGACATAGGAGTTTTGAGTTTTAAACACCCATTTTTTTAAGGGCTTAAAACTAACATCAGATTTTGCTCTAAAAATTAATGTTTCCACATTTCCACCTTGATAAAAACCCGTCAGCGATAAGTTCGCTTTAATGTTCAGTGTATCACTTTCGTTGATTTGCGCTGAAACTATAAGTGGAAAAATCAGTAAAACAATTAAGTATCTTAACATACTTTGATTAGTTTGATGCACAAATTAAAATTATTTAATTTTCTTAAATATATTTTGAAGTCATAATTTTAATAATTTTAAAATATAACGTTTTCGATAGTGTTCGTATCTATTCATATGCTTATGTGTTTCATATTCAATTAGGTTTAGATAAAAATATAATTAATCTTTATTGTAAATTAGTCGAATCAATTCTAAATCTAATCTGATGAAAAAAGCATTTTTATTTCTTTGTATTTTTATTATTGGGCTTACCTCCTGCCGGGATCAATCTGACTCAGGTGGGCTGAGAGTTTCACTTACAGCCGATGATAACGTAATATCTTCCATCGAACAGGGTGGCAGATTATTTTTGTTTTTCACAAAAAATGAAAATAGAGAACCACGATTTCAACTGTTTCCCAATCCGGTGGAGGCGCCATTAATTTATGCGGTGAATGTAGAAGACTACAATGCCTATGAACCCTTGGAGCTTGATGATAACTTCAACTGGACCTCAACTACCGACCTTTCATTAAGCGAAATTCCTGAAGGCGAATACACCGTTCAGGTTTTGTGGGATCAGGATACCATAGAATCTCGAATCAATGCCCCAGGTAATATTTTCAGTGAGCCGCAGAAAATTTCAGTCGATAATGAATCTGCTTTTGAATTAGATCTCAATCAGGTTATCCCGGAGAGAAAACTTATTCAGCATGAATTAGTAAAAGAAATAAATTTTAAAAGTGACACCTTATCCAGCTGGTGGGACAAACCTATGTATCTCAAAGCCAGTATTTTATTACCATCTAATTATGATAACACCAAAACTTATCCAATTAGATACAATGTAGCTGGTTACGGCGGGCGCTATACCAGAGTAGAAAATCTGGTAAACAATGAAGAGTTTATGAGCTGGTGGACTACTGAGGATTCACCACAAGTCATTAATGTGTTTTTAGACGGTGAAGGGCCATTTGGCGATTCCTATCAGATGGATTCTGAAAACTCGGGGCCTTACGGATATTCGTTTATTTACGAATTGATTCCTCATATTGAAAAGCAATATCGAAATACAACCTCACCAAAGACTCGTTTTGTGGATGGTTGCTCAACCGGCGGCTGGGTGTCTTTGGGGCTTCAGTTGTACTATCCAGATCAGTTTAATGGGGTGTTTTCTTACAGCCCCGATGCCGTTGAATTTGAAAATTATCAACTCATAAATATCTATAAGGACAAAAATGCCTATACCAACGAATTTGGTTACGCCAGACCCTGCATAAGAAACACCGAAGGTGAACCGATGGTGAGCATGAAAAAATTTGCACGTTTTGAGAATGTACAGGGAAGTTCCAATACTTACCTAAATTCAGGGGACCAGTTTAGTGCTCATACTGCCTTATACAGTCCAAAAGGAGAAAATGGTTTACCAAAACCCCTGTTCGATCCCATTACTGGTGACATAGATCAGGAAGTAGCAGAACATTGGAAGAAGTATGATTTTAAATTATACGCAGAAAAGAACTGGAAAACACTAGGGCCTAAAATTGAAGATAAAATATATATCTGGATGGGAGATATGGATCATTTTTATTTGAATATGGCCACCCGAAAGTTTGCTGACTTTTTGGAAACTACAGAAAATCCAAAATCTGATGCGGTGATTGAATTTTCACCTTATGAGGGACACTGCAGTAGGTTCAACCATAAATTGGTATTAAAACAAATCAAGGAAAGACTAAATGAAATAAATTAGAAATGAAAAATATCTTCATCCTCTGTATAGCAATGATAAATATCACTTGCAGTAATGCTCAAACCTATATCACGAACGTCAGCATAGCAGATGTAAAAAATGAAAAATTTAATTATAATCAAACGGTTGTCATTAAAAACGGTATAATTACTGAAATCAATAAAAGCAGTGCTATGATACTTCCCGAAAATGCCGAAATCATTGATGGAAGCGGAAAATACCTGATACCGGGACTGGTGGATGCGCACGTGCACTTCTTTCAAAGTGGCGGTCTTTACACTCGCCCTGATGTGATAGATTTAAGAGAATTTAAAAGTTATGAAAAGGAAATTACAGAAGTAAATACTGAAATGGAAGATAAACTGAGGCGCTATGTTCAAAATGGTATTACAACAGTAATCGATGTTGGTTCAACATTCAATTTACTCGAAAAACGAAAAGAATTTCAAGATAAAAGCTATGCGCCGTCGATTTTTATGACAGGCCCACTTTTGACGACATACGAGCCTGAGGTGTACAAAGGTAGAGGAGAAAATGAGCCATTTATTTTGACCAAATCTGTTCAGGATGGTATTGATGGTGTACAAAAGCAATTAAAATATAATCCGGATTTTATCAAAATCTGGTACATCGCGGGAGCAGACGGACTGAGTGTTGAAGAAAGTGCGAGAAAAAACCTACCTATTATAAAAGCCATCATCGAAGAGGCACATAAGAATGGTCTCAAGGTGGCTGTGCATGCCACTCAAAATATCACAGCGCAATTAGCAGTAGAAAACGGAGCAGATATTCTCGTTCATAGTGTAAACGATAAAGTAATCAGTGAAGAGTTTATTAAGGTATTGAAAAAAAATAATGTCATACTTTGTCCAACCTTGACTGTTATGCATGGCTACAACAAGACTTTCGCTCAAAGTCACAATTTTTCTGAATATGAACTGGAGTATTCTAACCCGTTTCAATTAGGCTCTTTATTAGATTTAAAGCATATACCGGACACAACAATGGTGCATAGATTAAAAACTCATTCCACTTCTAAAGAGTCTAAAGAAAGAGTAAAAAGAACAGACTCGATAAATAAGGTAAATCTTAAATTACTTTCTGATGCCGATGTTACAATAGCTACCGGAACAGATGCCGGTAATATAGGGACACTACATGCCACCTCGTATCTCAAAGAAGTTCTCGCAATGAAAGCAAGTGGTATGAATACCTGGCAAATCTTAAAAGCTTCTACAATCAATGGGGCTAAAATATTGGATAAAGAAGAGGAACTGGGAAGTATTGAAAAGGGTAAATTGGCCAATATGGTCTTACTGAATAATAATCCTGTTGATAATATCGAACATCTTACTAAAATTAACACGGTAATTAACAAAGGTAAAGTTATGATGCCTGATCAGCTTGTAGTAATCACACCTGAAGCATTAGCACAACAACAACTCAATGCCTACAACCAGAGAAACATCGAAGCCTTTTTAAAGCCTTATGCAGAGGATGTAAAAGTATTTACTTTTCCTAATCAATTAATGTATGAAGGCAAAGGAATGATGAGACAGGGCTACACCAATATGTTCAACAACACCCCTAATCTGCATTGTGAGCTGGTAAATAGAATTATTAAAGGAAATGTGATAATAGACCAGGAAAGTGTTCAATATGGTAATCAAATTATAAAAGCTGTTGCAATTTATCGGATAAAAGATGACAAAATCAGTGAGGTATATTTTGTAAGGAATTAGATTAGTAAAAATTCTGGCTTAGATTGCGTTATTGGAATTGATAAAATGTAAAATTTATAGTATTTTAGTACAAAATCATTCATTTATGAAACCCTTCTACTTTACATTTTTTATTTTGTTTGTAAGTTTTTCTGTTGCTCAGAATTACACTCCTTTATTCGAAAAAACGTTTCCAACTAATATTGCTACCTCAGAAGATTTGGAGCCATTACCTCCCAATACTGCTTATATCATAGGAAAAATTAATCCTTTGGTGTTTTCTGCTCAGGATATAAAATTCAATTCTTTCTATGGTGATGAGATTATCTTAAACCATATTAATAAAGAAAAACAAGCTAGAGCTTCAATCTGGATTGGTAAAATTCAAAACAATAGCTTAGGGAATTCATATTTAAGTGTTGTTGATAAAACGGTATGGGGAAAAATTGAAAATGATGATGGTACTCAGATCATGATTAGACCTATGTCATCAAATACCAATTTTGTGATTATGTATGAAACTTCAATGGGTTATCAAAATGAAGGTTGTGATGATGAACAGGCTTTGATTATAGACCCACAACCAGATGCTGATCCTAATACTGTTGAATATACTGAGTTTGATACTATTGAGGTATGTGACCCAGCAGCGGTTTGCAGTAACGATGTTGTCGATATACTAATTGTATACAACAATACGGCAAAACTCAATTTAGGGGGAACTACGGCTGCGGCTGAAAGTGCAATTGGGATAGCCATAGCAGAAATGAATACCATAAATTTAAATAGCGGAAATAATTCAAAAGTATTTAATCTTGTTGCTACAGAAGAGATAATCTACGGTGAAAGCGGAGATTTTAGTACTGATTTAGATCGCTTAAGAGAAGATGATGATGGTTTTATGGATGACGTCTTAGATTTAAGAGATCAGCATTATGCCGATGTAGTATCACTAATATTAGGATCTGGCGGCTGTGGTTTAGGATATGTTAACGTAAACAGCACTCAATATGAATCACAAGCGGGATTTAGTGTATGCAGTTCAAGTTGTATGACCGGCAACAAAACTTTAGCTCATGAGGTAGGTCATAATATGGGTTTCAGGCATGATAGGTATGCCTATGACAATGATCCAACTGTAGTATGCTCAAACGCGTGGGGCTGGGTTAATCCCGGTGCATTTGGTGGAACTAACAATCAAAAGTGGAGAACTGTTATGGCTTATAACAGCCAGTGTTTTGACCAAGGTTTCAATTGCTTTAGGATAAGTCATTGGTCTAATCCTAATGTGGATTTTAATTCTGAGCCCACTGGTTCTTTTGCTGGAAATATTGATGAAGCCAACAATTCTGATATTTTGGATAGAGCATTTTGCCAGGTTGGCGATTTTAGAGTAGCCCCAAGTTGCACAGATTGTGAAATCATTCAAAGTTGTGAATCGTACAATAGCAATACAGAACTTGGGCCTGGCAACACCACAGATATTCAATTTGTTTCTGCGTTTGACCAACTCAATCTTTCAGGTTCAGATGCGCAGGTATGTGTTTATTATTATGGTGATAACAGTAATACAATAGAACAATTTAATGTATTTGACGAGAATAATAATTTATTAGGAACGACGATTGCTTCTTATGATTGTGATATACCTAACAGAATTTGCTTTGATATATCTCCATCAACTTTCAATACCTGGATTGCAGATGATCAGGTAAGCATAAGTTTAGATCCGTTATCAACAGCAATCAATCCAAACTTATGTAGTGCTAACAGGGCTTGTGTAGAATTAATTATTCCTAATACTCTAAATACAGAAGAATTTCTATCAAACACTTCCGCAATACAACTATTTCCAAATCCAGCCTCAAACGATATTGAAATTTCAACAAAAGAAAGTATTGAAAATATTGCAGTATACAGCTTAAGTGGTCGATTATTAAAAGAAATACCAAATTCAAAAACAATTAACGTCAATGATTTATCAAGTGGTGTTTATATCATAAAAATATTTAGCCAAAATTCAACTTACACCAAAAAATTCATTAGAAACTAAAGCATTTTTTATTTTAAAATTATCCGTAGCAGTTATAAATATTTTATCCTTTTACACTTTTTAAACGCTTATTATCGACTAATTATCAAACAATTATACAATTCATTAGCATTTTTTTAAAATTTAAAGTTTCAAATATTGGTGTTAATTTTCATACATTTGTCTAAATTGCAAAATCGTATGAAAAATATTTTAATATTACTTGTATTCAGTCTTAGTTTGGTCACCAATGCTCAAGACCAAAAGATTGTAAGGTCATTCGATTCTATGGTTAATCTAAGAAGCGGATGGAAAGATTTCAGGTTGATTAAAAGGACAGAGCTGGCCTCTTACAGAAAGGAATTGATTTCAGCATCAGACAGTATTGAGTCTAGAATTGAAACTTTAGATAATTCTATTGCAACTTATAAAAAGCAAATTGATGATCTTGAAAAATTAAATGAAGACCTCAATGCAGAGCTTAACATTTTAAAAAACACTAAAGATGAGATAAATCTGTTGGGGATAAAAATGTCGAAATCTAGTTATTTGATTATGGTTTGGAGTATAATCTTTGTCCTGCTAATAGTTTTAGGTTTTATTTTTATAAAATATAGAAATAGAAATATTGTTACCCTAGAGTTAAAAGAAAATTTGGCTGATACAACCAAAGAGTTTGAAGCGTATAAGCATCGTGCTATAGAAAAACAGCAGAAATTAGGAAGGCAATTGTTAGATGCACAAAAAGCAGCCCAATCCAGAAATAATAAAAAGTAATGAGACTTGACATCATTAGTGTTGTACCTCATATTCTTGAAAGTCCTTTTCAAGCTTCAATCATGAAAAGGGCCGTAGAAAAAGGAATTGTAGAAGTGTATTTTCATAACTTAAGAGATTATACCACAAATAAGTATCGACAGGTTGATGATTATCAATATGGTGGTGGCGCAGGGATGGTTTTGATGCCAGAGCCCATAGACAAATGCATTTCTAAGCTCAAGTTTGAGCGAGAATACGACGACATAATTTATCTTACACCCGATGGCGAAACTTTAAACCAGAGTGTGGCAAATCGCATGTCTATGGCACAAAATTTGATTTTGTTATGTGGACATTATAAAGGCATAGACCAAAGAGTCAGGGAAATGCATATCACAAAAGAAATTTCTATAGGAGATTTTGTTTTATCAGGCGGAGAAGTTGCAGCGATAGTAATTTCTGATGCTATCATCCGTTTAATCCCGGGCGTTTTAAATGATGAGACCTCTGCCTTAACTGATTCGTTTCAAGACAATATGCTTGCACCTCCCATATATACAAGACCATCAGAATACAAAGGGCTAAAAGTTCCCGATGTGCTGTTGAGTGGCCATTTTAAAAAAATTGAGGAGTGGAGAGAAAACGAAGCTCTAAAATTGACAAAACAAAAAAGACCAGATTTAATTCAAAAATAAAATATTATGAAAATTATAATTGTATGCTTAATATGTCTATCAAGCTTTATAAGCCAAGCCCAAAGTTGGTTTGACACTTCTTGTAAAAATATTGATGATAGCCTAATTGCTGAAGAGTTTAATACCACCGATGATAGAAATATCCTGAAAATTATAATCAATCAGGCTGGAGATGTAGTCATAAATGGTACTGAAAAGCCAAATCTTACTGAAATAAAATTTAAAGAATATGTTTTAGACTTTGTTACTAATCCTAAGGGAACAAGAAATAAAGCCTCTAAACCGGAAAACGTAATAGTTCAATTAGGAAGTTATCAAAACGACAAGACTAAAATAGACAAATACAAATCTTATGTTTACGATGTTTACCTTTATTTGTGGGATCAGGCGTCTGATGAAAAATACGCTGATACTTATATGAATTTAAAATGCAATAAGAGGGAGAAAATTTTTAATGCTTACCCCTTAAAAATAATAGGACAGGAGGAGAAAGAAGAAAAAACCAATAGACTTAAAAGGGGAATTGGAGTTCCTGATTTTGGCGGAGATACGATTAAAAACTAACGTTTTAAAGTAAAATTGCCTGTCAGAACTCTACCGTTTTCAAGTTGAATTTTGTACCAGTAATCCTGAGAAGGCATGGGTTTGTTATTGTAAGTTCCATCCCAAAATTTATCTAAACCTTTAAATGACTTCAACAATTTACCATATCGGTCAAATATGTAAACATTGGCTAAAGCTTGTTTGTTGTTAAAAACGCCTTTGAATGTCCAAACATCGTTTATGCCATCTTCATTAGGTGTAAAATATTCCATTATCCCAAGAATACCAAAGGTTTTCTGGGTTATTCCACATCCGTTTTTGTCCTTTACGTACATATCGTAAATTCCGGGAAGTAAATTTTCAAAGACATTACTATCTTGGTATGGGCCGTTAAGATTTAATGCATATTCATAATCTCCAAAACTTTCTTCAGAAATGAAGACCGTCACTTTATTATTTTCACCAAAAAACTCTTCGATTTCAAGATTAATTTCGGCTTGTCCAGAATTTAAAACTTCTACATTTCTAAAGTTAGTACATCCGGTTTCTAGGTTAGTTATAGCAACTTCATAGTTTCCTGCTTCATTAATTTGTATTTCAGGTGTAGTTTCCTCGGTTGGTAACCATAAGATTTCATAGTCACTTAACTGAACATCTGATATATTTGATGTAATTGTAATAGGGTTAGGAAAATCCTCTACACAGTAGTAAACAATATTGTCTTCTACCTGTGGTAATTCATTAATTTCTAATGATAATACACCTAAGTCTTTGCATTGCTCCCCTGTCTCTATCCCAAAAAATATATCTTGCTGATAAGGATTTTGATTTTGAAAATTAGTGGGATTACCTATTGGATTTATCGCATTGAGTGCATCGTTTTCAGTAAGGTAAAAGTCACTAACTACAATACCTTCTTGAGATTCTATTTCATAAAGATTGAAAAATTGTACACCATTTAAATTATCATCGCAAAGATTTAGGCTATAATTTTCGACTTCAAAATTAACGATATCTACCGTTAAATCCATAAGGGTTTCACAACCGGCTAAACCATCTTCAACAATTACCCCAAGCGTTTGTGGAGTAGATGTGTTGGTATATGCCTGAGGGTTTGAAATGGGGTTTTCATCATTTTGGGCATCCTGGACATTTTCAAAGTAAGTAAAAGTATAGTCTCCAGGATTGGCAGATTCCGGTAAAAACTGAGAATTGGCAATACTAAGATCAAACTCAGCTGAATTTTGATTAAAATCTGTCGCACATTCGTCCAAAAATCCACTTTGTGGTTCTAAAAAAGGATAGTATGTAACATTGGCTATGCCTATAAAAGGACAAGTTCCATCATCAAATAATATCTCTAAGGAGTAGTTCTCTTGATAGGGCAACTCTACTCCTGCTGGTTGTGATATGCTCAGAGAAGAAGACGTCTCGTTTGATAAAACAATTCCATCTCTTTGCCAAATGTATTCTACATTATCTAAAGATTCATAGCTTAAAATAAAACTATCGCCATCGCACAAATTGACTTGTTGTTCGTCATTTCCTACAATATCTATTCTTGTAGAAAAAAGAGACTGTATAAAAGGAGGTAAACCAAAAGTTGCTATTCTTTCTCCTAAATTGAGTGCCCCTTCAGCGGTATCTTCAGTATAATTAGATTGAATGCCGGGCAATTCTGGATTATTAATAACGGACAATAAAGATGACCCTAAAATACTACGATAAATTTTCCCATTAGGTGCCAACTGAATAGCCCCGGAGCTATTTCCACTCACATTAGGGTAAGAAAATTGGGATACCGGAATATTTGTTGCTTCCAAATCCCATTGAAAAAGTCTGGCCTCTGGTGCCTGGTCTGGAAATGATTCTGATACAGAAGCATAAGCTTTAGTACCGCTAGCTGAAAATTCCACACTGTAAACATTATAGCCATCTAGGAGTTCAACCGAGTTAGAAATCTGTCCAGTAGCGTTATCAAAATCAAATAAGTACACGTTACCTGTTCCTTCATCAACTTGGGTAATGGGATCGTAATCCATAGTCTGATTAGCCGTAAGTAGCTTAGTACCGTTTGGAGAGGCTTTTAGATAACCAATAGCTGCTCTTCTGTAATCATCTGTATCTACAAATGGGCCTATCTGTGATGTTACCGGCGTTTGATTTACTCCATTATCGTTTATCAAAAATGCGTAAAATGTGTCTTTAAAATGGGTAATGACCCATATTGAATTGCAATCCTGTGCTCTTACTGCGGTGATTTTTTCTGAACATTTATACTTGACATCTTCTGGATCATTAGGGTCGTAAGTTTGTAATTCTACGTTTTTTTCAGTTGAAACTACATCGCCTAAGCCATTATTAAGATTCATGTCTACCAGGGTGTAATTCAATCCATTATTAAAACCGTCATCATCTTGAGGTACCGTATGTGACGTAACATCACTATAATTTGGACTCGGTGTGCCATCGGGATTCGCCGGCCCCTGATTAGGAAAAGCAAAGGCGTTGTCATGGTGTGGTTCGTCTACTGTAAAGACATAATAAAGATTGTCTTGAGTGGGGTGAGGAACGATTAATCCACTTGAGGTACTAGAGGGGTCACCATTCAAACCTGTGCCTCCAAAATAATCTGCATTAGGCATGATATCGTGATTGGCATTCCAGATTGTTCTGCCATCAGTGTAAAACAATAAATCACCATTCGATGAAGAAATTGAAGAACAGCCTTCATTAGTATTTAACTCTCCATCAAGTAAAACAGATGGCGGCGAAGTATTAAAACTTATTCCCGCATTCTGCCCAAAATACCAATTGTTGGCTTCGCCCTGGGCAATTGATGCAAAAGGTAAACACAAAACAAGCATGAAAAATACATGTGTGTAAGTTGAATACATCTTAGTCATTCAACAAATATATAGATTTTGACTATAAATCTCTTTTTTTGAGCAAAGCAAATGTACCGAATACAAACAAAAATGTCCACACGAGAACAACTACGACATTCACAATACTCACACTGTAGTCACTGGCGATATCGGCTTCCAATGTTTTTGCTGCTGTGCTGATTGCATCTAAACGCGTAAAAGGCTCCGGAATTAAACCCCACATAGCATTTAATGGTGTAAAATCACTGATAAAGCTAAATGAAGTCCCTCTGAGATTTCCCAAAAGAATAAGCTCTAAAATCCAAAGCAGGAACAAAAACCCTAATGCAAACGCTGAACGCTTAACCAGTAATCCCAGAAAAAGACATAGAGAAAAGAAACCTAGTAATTTCACAAAATATCCACCTATATACTCCAGGTCTGAAAAGATGATCTGTATTTCATCATAATCTGAAAAAATTAAACCTAAAATTAATGTGACCGTAAACAGCATAAGAGTCGAACAAACGGCATAAATAACAGATACATAAAATTTCGATAATACAAATTCTTTCTTGCTCATACCGTCAATCAAATTCTGTTTAAGGGTTCGATTAGTATATTCGCTGGACATCATAGACACGATGACAATGGCCAATATAATTTTTAAAAACGCCACTAAAAAGCTCATAAAATGCCAGGTATACGGGAAATTGTATATGCCCTGATCTGCCAACCTAAATTCAACGCCAAAATCAAATTTTACGGTTGATAATAATGCCGCTGAGAGAAACAAACTAAAATACAATATGGTCATGATTTTGGCCGACCTGCTGTGTTTCAGTTTGAATAATTCAATATCTATGAGTCTTAACATTAGCTTTGATTTGTAAGTTTTAAAAATTGTTCTTCTAAACTTTCTTTACGTTTTATGAGATGAGTTAAAATAACCCCATGTTTAAAACACAAAGCATTAAATTCACCGGCATCCATATCTCTGGATAAAAATATCCTGACCTGACCGGAGTCTAAAACATTATACTTATCAATAAAATCCAGACCAGACAAATATTGCTTCAATTTATCTAGATCTGTTGCCGAAGTTTCGATATATCCAAAAGAGGCATTCATTTCATCCACTTTACCGGAATATAATTTTTTACCTTGTCTGATGACCACCACATGAGTACATATTTTTTCAACTTCGTCTAAAAGGTGTGAGGCCAAAAGAATCGTTGTTCCCGTGGCTGCGATTTTCTTGATGATTTCTCTTATTTGGTGAATGCCTTTAGGATCGAGGCCATTGGTCGGTTCGTCAAGTATTAAAATTTCAGGATTGTTCAATAAAGCTGAGGCAATGGCCAATCGCTGTTTCATACCCAAAGAATAGGTTTTAAAATGATCATTCCTCCTATCGTATAACTCTACGGTTTTCAGGACTCTTTCTATATTGTCTGTACTAATTTCTTTGATTTTAGAAACAAGTTTTAAGTTGTCATAAGCAGACATATTGGGATAAAAGTTTGGACTTTCTATAATTGCCCCTACTTTTTTTAAAGCCTCATGCGTTTCCATTTGCCCGGAAAACCATTCAAATGTCCCGGAAGTGACATTAATAACATTAAGTACCATACCAAGTGTTGTGGATTTACCGCTGCCGTTAGGCCCTAAAATACCGTACACATGACCTTTTTCTATGGCAAAGCTAAGGTCTGATACAGCAGTAGCTTTTCCAAAAGTTTTAGTGAGATTTTTGAGTTCCAGAATAGTTTCGGGCATACTTTTCGTTTTGTTATACGACGGCTAATATTGAAATATGTTACATAAAACTAAATGAAATTATAAAGTATTTTTACAAGCTTGAATGACAAGCTAGTGCTCGTCTTTGACGAGCACATAGCATACTCGTCTCTGAAGACTGCACAGAATTCGTCTTTGACGAGAGCTAAAACACATTTTATTTTACCAACTCATAAATCCAGTATCATCTATCTATAAAACAGAATCATCGTCTTGAAAATTTTGATCACTAAAATATTTCCAATCTGCTAGCGCTCGACTTTGTCGAGTGCTAAAAAAACAAAACAATTTAAATATAACTAAAAACGCCTTAGAATTTTCTAAGGCGTGTATATAATCGATAAAAAAATCTCGCTAATGATTAAGCTCTTCTTCACCTTCCTGCAAGGGGACATTTTGAGGAACGTAATCCTGGCCTGCAATAATATAATCACTTTCGTCTGCATTAAGCTTACTGTAGTCATAAGACCATCTATAAACTTTTGGCAATTCGCCATACCAATTACCATGAATGTGTTCAACCGGGGCTGTCCATTCGAGGGTTGTTGCATTCCATGGATTTTGTGTTGCTTTTTTTCCATAAAAAATGGAACTTATAAAATTGTAGATAAATACAATTTGTGCCGCAGCAGTCACGAAGGCAAAGACCGAAATAAGAACATTGGTATCGGACAAATCATCAAAGTAAGGAAAAGCCGTATTAGTATAATACCGCCTTGGTAAACCGGCCATACCGATAAAATGCATGGGGAAAAAGACACCATAAGCACCAACCGCTGTTACCCAGAAGTGTACGTATCCTAAATTTTTGTTCATCATTCGACCAAACATTTTCGGGAACCAGTGATAAACACCGGCAAATAAACCGTATAAGGCTGAGATACCCATGACTAAGTGAAAGTGAGCCACAACAAAGTAGGTATCGTGTACGTTAATATCGAGTGTACTATCACCTAAAATAATACCCGTTAAACCACCTGTAATAAATGTTGACACTAAACCTATCGAAAATAGCATTGCAGGATTAAATTGCAGATTACCTTTCCAGAGTGTAGTAATATAATTAAAAGCTTTAACCGCAGACGGTATAGCAATTAATAATGTTGTAAATGTAAACACAGAGCCAAGGAATGGATTCATACCAGACACAAACATATGGTGACCCCAAACTACTGTAGATAAGAATGCAATAGCCAAAATTGAAGCAACCATAGCTCTGTATCCAAAAATAGGTTTACGGGCATTTGTTGCAATCACTTCTGAGGTAATACCTAGTGCTGGTAATAATACAATATAAACTTCCGGGTGACCTAAAAACCAAAATAAGTGTTCATAAAGTACTGGCGAACCACCCTGGTGCGCAAGTACTTCACCCTGAATGTAAATATCACTTAAGAAAAATGAAGTTCCAAAACTTCTATCCATCAATAATAACAATCCAGCTGATAATAGAACCGGGAAAGAAACAACACCTATAATCGCTGTTACAAAAAATGCCCAGACTGTTAAAGGTAATCTAGTCATAGACATGCCTTCCGTTCTAAGATTCAAAACAGTAACAATATAGTTAAGAGAACCAAGAAGTGAGGAGGCAATAAAAATAGTCATAGATACTAGCCACAGCGTCATTCCCATTCCGGAACCTCCAATAGCTTGTGGTAAAGCACTTAGTGGTGGATAAACCGTCCAACCTGCCGACGCTGGACCTGCTTCTACAAATAGTGATGATATCATGATACAAGAAGACAGGAAAAACAACCAGTAAGACAACATATTTAAAAACCCTGAAGCCATATCTCGAGCTCCAATCTGTAGAGGTATCAGTAAGTTACTGAACGTACCACTTAAACCTGCTGTTAACACAAAAAATACCATAATGGTACCATGTATAGTCACAAGCGCTAAATAAATACTGGGATCCATGACACCACCTTCGCCAAACTTGCCTAGTAAAGCTTCATAAATCCAAAATTCAGTATCCGGCCAGGCTAATTGTAGTCTCATAAGTAAAGACATAGCAATACCTATAAAGCCCATAATTAGACCTGTAATCAAATATTGCTTGGCAATCATTTTATGGTCTGTACTGAAAATATATTTCTCTATAAAAGACTGCTCATGGTGATGATGCGCATGTGCCTCTGAATGATTATTTGAATGTGCTGTTGTTGCTGCTACTGACATCTTCGTATATATTTCTTAATTTATTGTTTTGCTAATAATTCTCCAAACGTTTGTTGCTCTTCCATCCATTTGTTAAAATCTTCTTCTTCCTCAACAACAATCTTCATTTGCATATTATAATGTGTTACACCACAAATTTTGTTACACAATAAGTAATATTCAAATTCGTACTCATCAAGTCCCATTTTTCCTTTTTGCTCTAGTTCTATACTTCTTTCATCGCGAATTTCGTTAATACGCTTAACTTTTTCACGCATGTATTCACTATTTTTAATTTCTTTAGATGTTGTTGTAGGCGTAAAACTAAATTCTGTTATCATACCGGGCACGACGTTCATTTGTGACCTAAAGAAAGGAAAATAGGCCGAGTGTAAAACATCTTGGGATCTGAACTTAAATTTCACTTGTTTACCAACAGGGAGATGCAGTTCATTAACTATAATATCATCTTTTCCGTATTCATCTGTTTCGTCTACACCGAGTTGGTTTACGCCTTCTATAAATCTTACGTTTGCTTTGCCCAAAACTTTATCTTCACCGGCATATCTTGCTCGCCAGTCAAACTGATAAGCATAAATTTCAACGACTAAAGTCTCTTCATCTTCACTGGGGTTCATGATATTAGTCCAAGCCACAAGACCATAGATAATTAGTCCGGCTAAAACAATTACAGGGATAATTGTCCATACAAATTCTAAAGTATTATTATCTGCAAAAAATAACGCTCTTTTCCCTTTTTTACCTTTGTATTTGTAGGCAAAATAAAACAGTAAAGCTTGTGTAACAACTTGAACAACCATGATTACACCAATAGATATAAACATCAATTGGTCATAACTGGAACCGTGGTCTGATGAAGCTTCAGGCAAATAAAATCTACTTAAATACCAAAATGAATAGATAATCAAACCATAAAAGAATACCATAAACAAAAGCATAAGTTTAGCTTGTTTTTGGTTGTCTTTATCGTTAGCAATCACGCCGTCATCACCTGATGGCTTTGATAATTTATAGACCTTAGAAATTTGCCAGAATGTTATGGCTAAAAGTGCTAAAACGATTATGATTAAAAATGCTGTCATATGAACTCTTATCTAAATTTATTTAATAATGATAATTTCTGCTTTCCTTGAGGAAAGGCGAATGTTTTGGAACTAGTGGCAACTTGCTAATACCTTTGAACACAAAGAATAAAAACAATCCGGAAAAGAATAATAAACTACCTATTTCAGGAATACCTATTCCCCAGGATGCTCCAACTGTACCAGGCATAATCAACAAAAAGAAATTGAAATAATGGCCTAATAATATTAAAATCCCTGTTAAAACTACAATCCAATTGACACGCTTAAAATCTGAGTTCATGAGGATGAGCAAGGGGCCAACAAAATTGATAACCAGAGTTCCGAAGAACATCAATTTATAATTTTCAAGTCTTGATACGAAATAAACAGATTCTTCAGGCATATTGGCGTACCAAATCAGCATAAACTGCGAGAACCAAAGGTATGTCCAGAATATACTAAGCCCAAACATAAATTTAGCCAAATCGTGAATATGGCTGTCGTTCACTTGTTCTAAATAGCCTCTTGATTTCAGGTAAACACTGATTAATGCAATAGTTGTAATTGCAGAAACAAATAAGCTTGCAAATACAAACCATGGAAATAAGGTACTATACCAGTGAGGGTCTATACTCATCATATAATCCCAGGATAACACAGCTTCAGAAAAAATAAAAAGTAAAAGAAATCCGATAGATAATTTCAAATTCTTTTTATATAAACTAAGGTTCATTTCTTGATCCTGTTTCACGGAATTTGAAACCAGTTTATGCCTGAAAAATAACCAAGCGCCGAGAATGACGGCAGAACGTATGAGGAAAAACACTACATTAAGATAAGGGGTTTTCTCCTGAATAACCTCATCATGAGCCACAGTTTCAGCATCCATCCATACGTATATATGATTAAGATGCATTGAAGATAAAATCATGAATAAAAATATAATTATGGCTCCGGGTAACATATAATTTGATATGCCCTGCATTACTCTAAATAAAAGTGGTGACCATCCTGCCTGAGATACATTCTGTACACAGTAAAAGACAAGTGCGCCTACTGCAATAAAAAAGAAAAACAGCATAGGCACCATAAAAGCAGACCAGGGACGGTCTGCCATTTGATGGTAAGCATGTTCGACGTGTTCTGCATCGTGTGTTTCGGCATGAGCTTCGTCTCCACTGTGTGTTGCCATGGCTTCTTCTCCGTGAGTATCGCCATGACCAGAATGGCTTTCTAGCATTTCTTTTGCTTCAGCCTCAGAGCCTGGAGCTTGAAAAAATCCATAGCCTATTCCTATTACACCTACAATCATGAGGATGAATGAGAATAAACGAAGTTTGTTGGACATTTTATACATGATAATCTATCTTTTAAAATATTTATTGTTCAGTGCTTGCCATATCCGATGCATTGGTATCATCGTTATCATTTTCATTATTTTCCGGCATTTCCTGTATCTGTGTTTCGTTTTCTAGTGTTCTAACGGGTTTACCTTCTAATTCTGCTTTGAGTTTCATGACATAATGATCAACTTGCCACAATTCCTTTTCACTCATTTGGGAGGCGTAAGATCCCATGGTATTAATTCCCCAATACATGACATGGTAAACACTGCCCTCAGTAATTGCTCTTCCTTGGTCATCATAAGATGGTACACCCAGTATTTTTTCCTGTTGTACTAACCAACCTTGACCATCCCCTTTTTTTCCATGACAAATTGCACAATAAAGGCCATACAATTCTTCGCCTTTTGCAAGATTTTCTTCAGTGTACGGGAGGGTGTTTTTTAATTCTGCCTTAGCCCTGTTATAGCCTTCGGTATTGTCTTCATACCCATAAGGCATCCAACCTCTGGAGATTGTACCTTCTGCAGGTTTCATTGCTACTTGCTCATTTGGAAATATTTCAGCTTCAGCGTAGGATTCGTAGGCCAATGATTCATACATGTCCGGAAAATATTGATAATTAGGATCGTCTTTATCTGCGCAGGACATTATTCCTAAAATAAGCACTAATATTAATATATTTTTGACTTTCATAAACTTAAGCTTGTTTTAAATTCACTTCTTTTGCACCGGTAGCATGCAAAAATTCTGCTACAGATTGTATATTATCTTTACTAGCACTCACTTCCATTAAAAAATGATCATCAGTAGTTCTAGGGTCTGGGTTTTCAGCTTTTTTAAAAGGCCAGATTTTTGAACGCATATAAAACGTAATGACCATTAAATGAGCAGCAAAAAACACAGTCAATTCAAACATTATTGGTACGAAGGCAGGCATGTTTTGAAAAAATGTGAAACTTGGTTTACCTCCAATATTTCTAGGCCAATCGCCTATCATCATAAAATTCATCATCCAAACGGCAACGCCTAGACCTAATGCACCATACATAAATGATGTAATAGCCAATCTTGTATGGCTTAATCCCATAACTTTATCTAATCCGTGTACAGGAAAAGGGGTATAAACTTCTTCAATATTATGATTACCATCACGGGTTTCTTTCACCGCTTTTACCAGATGATCATCATCATCATATATAGCTTGTAATGTATAATTTGCCATGATTAATTTTTATTAAGTAAATTAGCTTCACCGGTCCAAAATTTTGTTTTGGTCTTTGGAAACTTCTGTATCAATTGATCCAATATATTAAATTCTCTTTCAGACATTTTTGCAATCTGATTGTAAGTGTAAATGCCAACCTGGTTTAATTTTTCTTCCAAGGCCGGTCCAACTCCTGAGAGTCGTTTCAAATCGTCGGCTACATCTTGTGATGCTTTACCGATGTTTAAGATAAGGGTTTCTACCAAGTTTCCATCGCCTTCTGTAACTTCTTCGTTCTTAGTTTCTAAGTCCTCGACTAGTTCTTCAAAATTTGGTAAAGGTTGCTGTTTTGGTAATTCATAAAGCTGTGCATCATCGCCGTGAGCTTCTCTCATCGCTTTGTATCTATCGCCGGATAGCTTCAGAATACTCTTAACTTCAGCCTGTGCAATAACAGGGAAACTTCTTGAATATAATAAGAATAATACAAAGAAGAAACCTATGGTGCCAATAAATATTCCAACGTCTACAAAAGTTGGGGAAAACATGGCCCAAGTCGAGGGTGTTCTGCCTTTACTTAAACATAACACAATAATATCGAATCGTTCAAACCACATCCCTATGTTAATGATAATAGACAGTATGAAAGTCCACATGATATTTCGTCGCATTTTTTTCCACCATAAAGTAATTGGAGCAATCATGTTGCAAAATATTAAAGCCCAAAACGCCCACCAGTAAGGGCCTGTTGCAGCACCAAATGAAAGATATGTGTAGTCTTCGTATGGACTCCCTGAATACCAGGCAATAAAATATTCAATAATATAAGCACCACCAACAATTCCACCTGTAAGAATGATGACCTTATTCATTAATTCAATATGATCTACAGTTATGTAGTTCTCAAGATTAGAGACTTTACGCATAATAATTAAAAGCGTTTGTACCATTGCAAACCCAGAAAAAATAGCTCCTGCAACGAAATATGGCGGGAAAATGGTACTATGCCATCCCGGGACAACTGATGTAGCAAAATCAAAAGATACAATGGTGTGCACTGAAAGTACTAAAGGTGTTGCTAAACCGGCCAAAACCAATGAAACTTCTTCAAATCTTTGCCAATCTTTTGCTTTACCACTCCAGCCAAACGATAAAATACCGTAAATTTTCTTTTGAAAAGGCAATTTTGCGCGATCTCTAATCATTGCAAAATCAGGAAGTAAACCCGTATACCAGAATACCAAGGATACAGAAAGGTACGTAGATATCGCAAATACATCCCATAACAGCGGGGAATTAAAATTCACCCAGAGTGAACCAAATTGGTTTGGTATAGGAAGTACCCAGTATGCCAACCATGGTCTTCCCATGTGAATGATTGGGAAAAGTCCAGCCTGTACAACAGCAAAAATCGTCATGGCTTCTGCAGAACGGTTAACTGCCATACGCCAACGCTGTCTAAATAATAAAAGTACCGCTGAAATTAGTGTTCCGGCGTGACCAATACCAACCCACCAAACAAAGTTGGTGATATCCCAGGCCCACTCTATCGTGTTGTTGAGACCCCAGACACCAATACCGGTAGATATGGTATATATAATACAACCTAATCCCCATAAAAACGCTACAAGGGCAATTGAAAAAACAATCCACCACATCTTATTCGCTCGGCCTTCAATAGGTTTGGCTATATCTACAGTGACATCGTGATATGTTTTATTCCCTGTTACAAGCGGTTTTCTAATGGGAGCTTCGTAATGAGACATAATCTATTCTAATTAAATTATTTAAACTTTTTCTGTATTGGTTACTTTAGTCTGATAGAAGACATTGGGTTCTACTCCAAGATAACCCAGTAAATAGAATTTTCTATCGTCATTTAGTTTTTCGTAAATCACACTTGATTTGTCATTCTTATCGCCGAAGGTTAAAGCTCCACTATCACAGGCGTTTGTACAAGCCGTCTGGAATTCTTCATCCTTGACAGGTCTGCCTTCTCGTTTAGCATCAAGGATAGCCTTTTGTGTCATTTGAATACACATCGAGCATTTCTCCATAACCCCTCTTGAACGAACAGTCACATCTGGATTAAGAACCATTCTACCCAAATCATTGTTCATATGGTAGTCAAACTCATCGTTCTTGTTGTAGCGAAACCAATTGAAACGTCTAACTTTATAAGGACAGTTATTACCACAATAACGTGTTCCTATACAGCGGTTGTAGGTCATTTGGTTTTGGCCCTGACGCCCGTGACCAATTGCTCCAACCGGACAAACCGTTTCACATGGTGCATGATTACAATGCTGACACATCACAGGTTGAAACGCCACCTGAGGATTGTCAAAAGATTCTACTTCTACACTTCTGTGGTGATCTAAAGTGCCATCATCTTCATAGCGTTGTTGTTCTTCTTCAAAACTATCTCCGGCAGAATAATAACGGTCTATCCTCAACCAGTGCATATTTCTGTTTCGTCTAACTTCATCTTTACCAACAACCGGTACATTGTTTTCTGAATGACATGCAATAACGCATGCTCCACATCCTGTGCAGCTATTTAAATCTATGGATAGATTGAAGTGATGACCAATAGATCGGTCAAATTCTTGCCATAGGTCCACTTTTGGAGAATCAAATGGGTACTCAACGTGGTCTTTTGAAAATTCAGGTGTTGGATTCCATTTTTCTTTGTCTTTGTTCACAAAATCGGCAAGCGTAGTTTCTACTATAATATCTTTTCTACCCGCCATGGTATTCTGAAGCTGTAAACTGGCAAATTCGTGATTACCGGATACTTTTTCTATACTTACGCCCTGATGATTTTTAAAATTCTGATACAGAGGATAAGCATTTACACCAACTTTCATTTCGTCCTGAAGTCCTTCAACCTGACCATATCCAAGCGCAAGTCCGATTGAACCCGGGGCTTGACCTGGCTGAACTATTACAGGGACATTTTTTAAAGTTTTGCTTCCGAGAGTAATATTTACTAAGTCACCGTCTATAGAACCGTTTGAAGTTATTCTATTTTCTAATTCTAGTTTATCAGCATCAGATTTTGAGATTGTTAAATAGTTATCCCAGGTATTTCTTGTAATAGGGTCGGGGAATTCCTGCAACCAGGGATTGTTGGCTCCTTTGCCATCACCCATAGCAATTTTAGTGTAAAGTGTTAATTCAAAATCACCTTTCATTTGTTGCTGAGACAATGAACTCGCCATTTGACTTGCAGAGGTAGAAACCATCTCTACCTCAGGTACTACCGCACTTTCATTGTTAACTTCAAATACACCATCATGTAATGCTACGTTCCAAGATAAGCCACCTGAATATTCTTTAAAACTATCTTTAAGGTAGTCGTAATATTTTTTATCGTTACCAGTCCACTTGAGTAAACATTCCTGAAATTGCCTGGTATTGAATAGTTTTTGAATTGTAGGTTGCGTTAGCGCATAATCATGTTTTGTGATTTGCACGTCACCCCAAGATTCTAAATAATGTGGCGTTGCTGCTACATATTTAGACAACATCGCGGTTTTATGTTTTTTCATTGAAAAGCTGATAGTACAATCTACTTTCTTAAGACCTGATATAAATTTATCTGCATTAGGTAAAGCATAAGCCGGATCTGTACCACAGGTCATAAGCGCACCTACTTTACCTGAATTCATTTCGTTCAACAGACCCATGACTTCATTGTCATTACCTTGTCTGATTAATCTGAAATTGTCAACATCAAGAATTTCAGACCCTAAAGCCTCATTAATTTCCAAAGCTAAAAATTGAGCCGATTTATCTTGAATTCCTGTCACAAAAACAGCTTTACTTGCAGCTTTCTTAAGATGTTTAGCGGCTTGAGTCGCCGCTTTTTTATGTTTTTCTTTAAGTTTTGTTGAAACAGAATTACCAGTAACTTGCTTGTATATCTCTAAAAGAATCTGTTTTTGAACGCTTGGTTTTGCGAGATGTCTTTCGTCAGCATTTGCACCGCTGGTTGTAAGATTAGCCTCAAACTGGATATGCTTAGACATTTTACCATTTTGCGGTACTCGGCTTTGCGCATAATCTGCGTCGAACCCACCACCTTGCCAGTCGCCCAAAATATCAGCACCCACAGAAACAATAGCTTCAGCTTTAGAAAAATGATAGTTAGGTAAGGCGCGTTTACCGTATTTAGCCTGAAATGCTTCTAATACTGCATGTTCAGAAACGGCATCGTAAGTCAAATGTTTTGCAGTTGGATATTTGGCTTTAAATTCTTCAATCAATTTGGCAGTACTCGGACTGGCAAAAGTTTGTGTTAAGAACACAATAGACTTATCACCAACTGAATCTAAATCTTTTTGAACAGCGTCATCAAAAGTTTTCCAAGTCACATCTGCACCATCAATAAGTGGATTTTGAAGACGTTTGGTATCATACAATGACAATACTGAAGCGTGTACTCTAGCACCTGAAGCGGCTTTAGCTTTGGACTTGTCATTCCATTCTATCTTGATGGGTCTTCCCTCTCTCGCTTTAACTAAGACACTAGAAAAGTCAAAACCATCAGACATGGTTGTAGCGTAATATTCGGCTACACCGGGAACAATACGTTCAGGCTGAAAAACATAAGGAATCGATTTAATGACAGGACCTTCACAAGCTGCTAATGTTGCAGCAGCCGTACTAAAACCAACGTATTTTAGAAAATCTCTTCGGCTGGTTCCTGAATCATCAGTATTTTCTTCTTCTCTTAATTCAGCTTTACTGGGCAAATCCTCAGTAAATTCTTTTTGTTGAATCGCCTCGATTACTGAGCTATTTTCGTTTAGCTCTTCGGGGTTTTTCCAATACTTTTTATTTGAAGACATATAAGATTATTCTGATATTAATTAATAATGACATTTACCACATTCAATACCACCCATATCGGCAGCAGTAAATTCTTCAACATTATATTTTTTTGATAATTCTTCATGAATTTTTGTGTAGTAACCATTGTCTTTAACCTTAACATTGGTTTCTCGGTGACAGTTTATACACCATCCCATAGTCAATGGCGCGTGTTGATACATGATTTCCATCTCTTCAACCGGGCCGTGACATTGTTGACATTCTATCTGGCCAACAGTGACGTGCTGAGAGTGATTAAAATAAGCTAAATCCGGTAAATTATGAATTCTAACCCACTTTACAGGTTTAGTATCACCGGTGTATGACTGAGTGGTTTTATCCCAACCAACAGCTTCATAGAGTTTTGCGATTTCTGCGTTGTAATCTACGTTAAATTCTTCTTCGCCTTTAGCCTGTGTTTCTGGTGCAACTTCTGCAATTTGCTTATGACAATTCATGCAAACATTAAGTGAGGGAATACCAGAGTGTTTAGATACTCTTGCAGAAGAGTGGCAATATTTACATTCTATTTTATTCTCACCAGCGTGAATTCTATGCGAATAGTGAATCGGTTGAATAGGTTCGTAACCCTGCTCGACACCAACCTGCATCAAATAGCCATACCCAAACCATGCGGTACCTAAAAGAAAAACTATGGCGGTGACTAGAATTAAAAAGCCGTTTTCAGCGTAAGCTTTCCATAGCGGTTTTCGCTGAGAAGGTTCTTCTCTAAGACTAACGCCATTGGCTTCTGCAAATCGGTTGAGTGTTTTATTGACTAAATATAATGTAATAACTAAAAGCAGTAAAACGAAAGACAGTATGGCGAGTATCAAATCTGTAGAAACTTCACTTCCACCTCCAGTTTTGGTGTCTCCGGGAGCAGTTACAGCAACTTTAGGCTCGGGTTTAGGCTGCTCTACATAAGCCAAGATGTTATCGATATCCTGATTGCTTAGTTGCGGAAAGGCATTCATTGCTACCTGATTGTATTCATTATAGATAGCATTGGCTCTGGCATCTCCAGATTTAATAAGTGCAGAACTATTTTTAATCCAACTGTACAACCACTCAAAATCGCCTTCATACTTATCTACAACACCGTGTAATGCCGGACCAACTGCTCTTTCGTAAGGTTTGTGACAAGCCGCACAAAGCGAATTAAATAATTTTTTCCCCTCAACAGGATCACCACCAGGAACAGGCGATTCTGTTTCGACTTCGGTAGATTCAGCAGCATCATTGGTTGCCTCTGCAGATTCATCTTGTGAAAATACAGTATTGCTAAAGAGAAAAATAAAAAGTAAAACGAAAAGAGAAGGTCTTAAAATCGCCTTTTTCATCATATTTATTCAATTTAAAACGGGCAGAATATGCCCTAAATTTTATTACAAAAATAAGTTATTACAACGATACTCGTAATACTGACATTTGTTAAATATTAATTTAAAATCTATCTAAATAAGAAAAATTTTAGTTTGCTAAAAATATCATAGTTTTGTATGACGTTAAATTTCATGATGATGTATAAAACATGTTTGCTTGTAATTTCTTTTTTGGTTTCTTCTTTTGTGTTTTCACAAAACAGGCCTGTCGATACAAAAAAAATAGATTCACTGCTTCAGCTTAAGAAAGAAATGATCAATGATTTCGATATAAAGTCTTTTTATACTATTCAACTTTTTTCCGGCAGGAGGCAGTCTGCCGAGGAAGTAAAACTGGATTACGATGAAAAAAATCTTACATATGAAGCCATCATAGAGTACGAAACACCTAATTATAAAGTTTGGGTAGGTCGTTTCAGAACAAAACTGCAAGCTGACAAAGCCTATGCAGAATTACAAAATGAGTACCCCTCTGCATTAGTCATAAGACCCGGCCGGTAATTTAAAAATGTGAAAATGCCTTATTAATACGACTTTAGAAGGATAATTAAGAGTGGTTAATTGAAAATATGCTAATTTGAAAATTATATTGATGCAGCAATAACCTAATCTAGCAATAGTATTTCATATAAATGTCTAAGACAAGACTCAACATATTATATTTCAAACTGATGCTGATCTGCAGTTCGGGATTAAGCATATTGGCCCAAAATTCTATAAATGACGCCATTAAGAAATACAATTCCGGTTCTATTCCCTATATACATGTCGAGGAGCTTAAATTGCAATTACAACATAATAATGGGTTAATTTTACTCGATACCCGATCTTTTGAAGAATACGAGGTCAGCTATTTGAAAAATGCATTGTGGATTGGATATAAAAACTTCAACATTGACAAGGTAAAAAATATCGATAAAAATGCTAAAATAGTTGTTTATTGTTCGGTTGGTGTACGTTCAGAAAAAATCGGTGAGAAATTAAAAGCTTTGGGATTTACTAATATCAAAAATCTTTACGGGGGTATTTTTTCATGGATAAATAAGGGCTATCCCATATATAAAAATGGAAAGCGAACCGAAAAAATTCATACTTATAATAAACGCTGGGAAAAATACATTACAACAGGGAAAAAAGTGAATTAATGTCAAAAAATAAATCCCTTCTTATTTTTACTCGCAAGCCGGAAAAAGGCAAGGTTAAGACACGCTTAGCCAAAGGCGTAGGCAAAGACAAAGCCCTTCAAATTTATATTCATTTACTGAAACATTCAGTTAAAATATCTTCTCAAGTCAATGCTAATCGTCAGGTTTGGTACACTAATAGCATTGAAGTAAATGATTTATGGAATGGCACTATTTTTGAAAAACACGTTCAGCCTGACGGGGATTTAGGTTTAAAAATGAAATTTGCTTTTGAACTTAATTTTAAACAGGGCTATCAAAAAGTAGTCATTATTGGCACTGATCTTTTAGACCTTGATAAGGAAACTGTTGAAAAAGCTTATCAACTTTTGGATGAAAACGATGTCGTTTTTGGACCGGCTGAAGATGGCGGTTATTACCTGCTGGGCATGAGATATTTTATGCCGGAGGTTTTTATGGATATAGACTGGAGTACAGAAAAAGTCCTTCAGCAATCACTTAAACAACTATCTCAAAAAAAAGTGGCTCTCCTGGAAGAAAAAAACGACATCGACTTTAAAGAAGATGCCTTAAGGCATTCAAAATTAAAAGCTATAATCGATCAATAATTTAAACGCTTTCTCTTAGCAAATTTTTATAAATTCTCCGCAACTTTATTGGTGTAACACCTAACTTGTAAAGTAAAAACACATAGCCGTTTGTCAGATTGACTTTCAGCCATGAACCCTTATCGTATTTTCTGGCGCTAACAGTGGCGTTACTTTGTATGATCGTATATGGAATGTTACGCTTTCGGACTTTATCCATGATTTCAAAATCTTCCATAATGCAGTAATCTTCATTAAAACCGCCTAATTGTTTAAAAGTTGCCTTGGCGAAAAACTGACACTGATCACCTGCGCCGGCAAACAGGCCGTCAGTTTTAGTGAAATAACTGTTTA
>Ga0102928_1000339_pt1 | contig 29875 bp, 20 predicted proteins | sample SalPonR1_B_D1_MG_FD_78504 | JGI IMG/M metagenome (GOLD analysis project Ga0102928, IMG submission 78504) | Salt pond soil microbial communities from South San Francisco under conditions of wetland restoration - Salt Pond MetaG R1_B_D1_MG | ecosystem: Environmental > Aquatic > Marine > Intertidal...
ATGGTGCCGGTGGACGGATTCGAACCGCCGACCCACGCATTACGAATGCGTTGCTCTACCACCTGAGCTACACCGGCATTGGGTGATACGAAGCCGCGTATTATAAATGGAAAAAGGGCCTGAGGGAACCGGTCCGCGCGAAGGAACCGGCGGAAGGTGGATTCCGTGAAGCTGATCCGGCTAGAAATCGTTCAGGGTGCTGCTGAGCGCTTGACTGGCGGTGGCCGCCGGTCAAGTGCTCAGTGGTGCCCTGGACGATTTCTGATTTTTCAGTCTTTCGTTACCCGGTTCATTTCAAGCAGGCTGATCGAACCGCTCTTGACCTTGTTCAGGGCCGCGCGGCGCAGGTCGATGATGCCTTCGACCTTGCTCTGGCGCTCGATTTCCAGGGCGGTGCCGCCCTGCAGGATGATCTGCTCGATTTCCTCGGTGACGGGCATCACCTGGAATACGCCGGAACGCCCCTTGTAGCCCTCGTTGCACATGTTGCAACCCTTGGCCTGGAAGAGCTGCAGGCCCTCTTCGATCTCTTCTTCGCTGAAACCCGCTTTCTTCAGAGCCTCGGGTGGAAGGTCGTCTTCGGGCACCTTGCACTTGTGCAGGGTACGGGCAAGCCGTTGGGCCATCACCATGTGAACCGCCGAAACGATGTTATAGGGTGGTACGCCCATGTTGGCCAGCCGGGTGATGGACTGGGGTGCGTCGTTGGTATGCAATGTGGAAAGCACAAGGTGACCGGTCTGAGCCGCCTTGATGGCGATTTCTGCGGTTTCAATGTCCCGGATTTCCCCGACCATGATGATGTCGGGATCCTGGCGCAGGAATGAACGAAGCGCCTTGGCGAACGTAAGGCCCTGCTTCGTGTTCTGTTGCACCTGGTTGATGCCCGGCATGCGGATTTCGACCGGATCCTCGACCGTGGAGATGTTGCGGCCCTCGTCATTGAGCAGTCCCAGCGCTGTATACAGCGACACCGTCTTACCGGAGCCGGTCGGGCCGGTGACCAGCACCATGCCGTATGGCTTGCTGATGGAATCCAGGTAAATGTCTTTCTGATGGGGCTCAAAGCCGAGTTTTTCAGGACTGAGATATGCGCCCGATCCGTCCAGGATACGCAGCACTACCTTCTCGCCCCATAGCGTGGGACAGGTAGAGACACGAAAATCGAACGCGCGATTCTTGGAGATGTTGAGCTTGATACGACCGTCCTGAGGTACGCGCCGCTCGGCGATATCCAGGTTGGCCATGACCTTCAGCCGGGCCGACAGGCGGCTGGACATCTTGTTCGGCGGGCGCATCTGGGTCTTGAGCACGCCGTCCATGCGGAAGCGGATCCGGTAGCTGTCTTCGTAGGGTTCGAAGTGAATATCGGAAGCATCCTTGCGGATGGCGTCGATCAGCACCTTGTTGACGAATCGCACGATCGGGGCGTCATCCGAGGTTTCCTCGACGCTTTCCTTTGCCTGCTGATCGGCCTCGAAGCTGAGAGATTCGAGATCCTCGTCGCCGGCCGTAAGTTCCTCGAAGGCCTGGTTGGAGCCGGCCATGATCCGGTCGATAGCCTGGCCGATCGAATCGGCGGCCGCCAGCACGGCCTCGACGTTGAGCCCGGTGGTAAAGGCCACCTCGTCGATCCCCGACTGGTTCGTCGGATCAGCCACAGCCACGAACAAACGCTTGCCACGCTTGATCATCGGAAGTAGCAGATGCTTGCGCATCAAGTCTTCCCTTACCAGGTCGCCGGGGGCGTTGCGCAGGTCGACTGCATTGAGATCGAGTAGCGGCAGGCCGAATTCGTCGGCGGCGACGTGCGCGAAGTCGGCCGGGTCGATCAGGTTTTCGCGAACCAGGTGGCTGGTGAAAGTGCGGCCAAGTTCGGCAGCATTCGCCAGCGCTTCGGTTGCCTGCTCCTCGCTGAGCAGGCCTTCCTCGACGAGCCGGCGGCCCGTACCCGGGAGGCGCGCGCTGGTCAAAGATTCAACAGTAGATGCCATTAAATTCTTTCCCCGACCCGCGACCGCGCGAGATGCGCGATGACCGAGCCTTGCTGCATGTTAAAGCCAAGTGTCGAACTTACGCTCAAGATGCTGATTTGTCAATCATTGTCGGGTTGGTCCTCAAATCCGTAATCCACTCGGTACGGTGGCGGCTCTCCGCCCTCACCCTTCAGGTAGTGATTCATCCAGCGCATCAGCCTCAGTGAGTAATCATAGCGACTGGCGGCGCGTCGGTTGCCGTGGCCCTCGCCAGGATAAAGCACAAGGCGCACCGGCGGCGGATTTTCCTGAAGCTTCAGGAAACGGTAGAACATCCGGGACTGGGTCGGATCGACCCGCGGGTCGGCATCTCCGTGCAGGATCAGGATAGGCGTGGCCGCCTTCTCGACATAGTAAAGTGGCGAGGCCTGCCGGAACAATTCCCAGTCCTCCCACGGCCACTTGCCCAGGTGCACGAGGTTGAATTCCCACGGGATGTCGGAGGTTCCGAACGCCGCAATCTGGTTGCTCAGGCCTACGTTCATCACGGCCGCGGCGAATCGCTCCGAATACTGCGTCGCGCCCCAGGCGGTAGCGTAGCCGCCGTAGGAACCGCCCGTGATCCCGACGCGGTCGCCATCGACCATGCCCTGCTCGACAAGGTAATCGACGCCGTCGACCAGGTCGTCGAATTCCTCCATGGCCGGCCGACCGAAGCTCAGTTGCGTGAATTCGACGCCGCGACCGGTGGAACCTCGGTAGTTCTGGAAGAACGTGAAGTAACCTTCGCTCGAAGCGTGTTGCGCCGGGGACGAATAGCCGGTGAGCCAGCCATTGGAATAATGCGATTCCGGGCCGCCGTGCACATTGAGAATCAGCGGATACCGGTTTCCTTCCCGGTAGTCCAGGGGATAGACCAGGATGCCTTCGATCCTCAGCCCGTCGCGCGCCTGGTAGCTGACCACTTCCTGCCTCGCAAGCGCCACGTCCGCCAACCACGGGTTCGAATTCGTCAGGCGCTCGGCCCGGCCGCCGCTGATCCTGTAGACCTCGTTGGGATGGGACGGCGTGTTGCCGTACAAAGCGACGTCGCCGTCGCCGGATATCGAAAGGCCGGTGAAGACGGGGCCGTCTTCGATCAGGGTTTCCCGATTTTCGCCGTCGGCATCGATAGCGCCCATGCGAACGCCGGTGCCCTCGTAGCTCAGGAAACCGATCCGGTCGTCCTCCAGCCAGCCCAGGTGCCAGACGTGCCCTTCCAGCCCGGGAATCAGATCGGTGAATTCGCCGCCGTCGCGCCCGGCCAACATCAAGCGTCCTTCACGCGAATCGTTGATAAGGTTGGTGCCGATGAAAGCCAGATATCGCCCGCCGGGGCTCCAGGCCATTTCTCCAAGCTTTCCCGGGTTCTCGATGCGCCCGAGCTCCTCGCCCTGCAGATCGACGATCCGGATCCGCGTGAACACCAGCGTGTCGTCGACCAGCTGCTGCGGGGTGATCTTGACGGCCAGGCGATCGCCTGCCGGCGACCATGCCACGTCCTGGATGGAGCCTTCCAGAGCAATCCTGCGCGGACTGGCATCAACTTCGTCCAGATCGAGAATCCAGATCCGTCGATCTTGCAGGCCTTCTTCATAGATGACCTGATTGAAGCCCTGTTCCTCGAGCTTTTCATCCGCCTCATCGTCGGGCTCGAACGCAAGCAATGCAACCTGACTGCCGTCCGGGCTGAACGAGTAGCCGGATATGTCGGTTTCCAGTGACGCCATGGCACGCGCCTCTCCGCCATCGACCGAAATCGCGTATAGGCGGGTCGTGGCGTCGTCGCCACGCTTGTCCAGAAACACGATGCGGCGTGAATCGGGGTGCCAGCCCATTCCGTCAACGTTGACCTGGCCGGTAATGAAGGGTCGCGACTCGCCGTTTTCGATAACGTGAAGCTCGCTCCAGGCGGGGCCGTCTTCTTCTTCGGGGATGTCGCGGGGTACCGAACGCAGATAGGCGATTCTCTCGCCGTCGGGGCTGATCTGCGCGTTGCCGACCTGGCTGAGATCGGCAATCTGCTCCAGACTCATGCCCTGCGCGAATGTCAGGGCCGGCATGGCAAACAACAAAAATCCGACCAGCTTGAACGTATTTCTCATACAACACTCCGCGTACCAAGGACAATAGTTGGAAAATACCGCAATCGCGGTCTGCGCGCCGGTTATTGGGTAGCCTGCCGGGCAACACCGCACCCTTTTCCGAAACTCGGCACGCGCAACGCGAAACTATATCAGATCGAATCCAGCCCCTATTCAGGGTGCCTCTCAACATCCTTGCCGGGTCGTGACAGATCTTGCACAAACGCCGGCCAGAACACAGAGCAGCGTCCGCAAAGCCCTTGCGCGGTCAGCGCAGGTCGCGCTGGAATATCTCTGTCGTCCAGACGCGCTCACCATCGCTGTCGTGCAGTCCGAGACGCAGCACCCGGTCGTCGCGGGGTCCGCTGATTTCCGCAAGACCGAACCCTCGCCGCTCAAAAAGGCTTTCCGGGACCCGGTACTGATTCTCGCCGGCCCTGGGGGAGCTTGGACCCGCCGTCAACGGGGAGACAGTCCATTCGTAGAGCGGATAGTCCACGCCGTTTTCCTTTTTCATCAGCACCGAATGGTGGCGGTCGCCGGAAAGAAACAGTACGCCAGGAATGTCCTCGGCGTCTATACGGTCGAGGATCTCGCGGCGTTCGCCGGGTGCCAGGTTGATGTAGTTTTCACCGGTTTCGGCGCTGTTGAGGAACTGGCCGCCCATCACCACGAACTTGAACGAGGCCGAACTGGCCTTGAGTGCGTCCAGCAGCCATTCGACCTGCTCGCGGCCGAGCACGGTGCGTTGTCCGGTAACACGCCCGTTGGCCTGGCGAAAGTAGCGGTTGTCGAGCATGAAGAAGGCCGCGTCGTGCCACTCGAAATAGTGCGTGACTCCGCCGACGGTCGAGTCGAATTCAGGATTGGGCCAGAATTCCCCGAAAATCTTCAGCGCCTGCCCGCGAAGCCGATACGAGCGGTCCGAATCGTTCGGACCGAAATCATGATCGTCCCAGGTCGCGTAGTGGTGCGTGCTGGAGAGAAGCCGCTGCAACTCGGGCAGCTGGCGGGTATGGCTGTAGCGTGCATACATTGCCGAAACCGAATGCCAGTCGGCTTCACGGTAGTAAACGTTGTCGCCCAGCCAGAGCATGAAATCGGGCTGCCTGTCGGCGATCGCGTCGAATACCTGATAATCGCCGCCGTAAGGCCGGCCGGGGCGATCGTATTCGGGCTGGTTGACGTAGGCGCAGGAGCCCAGGGCAAATGAAAAGGCCGGCGGATCGCTTCGCCACTGCCACAGTGGTTGGGTGCGAAACCGCTGCTCGAATGCCGGCGTGACGGCTTCCCCGTCGATCAGCACGCTGTAGACGTACTCGGTGCCCGGCTCCAGGTCGGTCACGTCGACTTCCAGGGTGAAGGCGCTGGCCGCCTCCGTGACAACATCCCGGCTGACGCGAGCCAGTTGTTGTTTGCCGTCGGGCCAGTAGCGCACGGCCACTGAAGCGGATTGATCGGTTTGCACCCAGATTTTCACCGCCCGCATGGCCGAGTGACCGGGCATTGGGCCAGCTGCCAGTTCAGCCGCCTGAAGCGACAGGACCGGCAAGATAACTGCCGTCAGGAGAAAGAAGTATCTCGACATTGCTTGTCGGTAGGCCGGAATGCTCAACCGTTGATTTTACAGCGGCGCGGCCTCGCCGGGCGCAACGGAAAGCGAATCCGGCCGATAGCAGGACCTGGGATCCGTGCGATCAAGTGAATCGATAGGGCGCTGGACGCACCCGGGGTACGTCCAGCCCGCCGGTGGCGAGTTCAGCCGCCTCCGCCCCCCTGCTGCTGCATAGCTCGCTGCATCATGGCCTGATATTCCTGCTGCGCCGTCTGGAGCTGCGCGATCAGCTGCTCGGTCTGCGGATTCTGTTCGGACATGGCTTCGACCAGGCCCTCGTTCAGGCTCTGGATCTCGGTTCGAATCGCCTCATCCTGCATCGCCTGGCGCTGTGCCTGCTGCAGCTGGGTCTGCTCTTGACGAATCTGCTGGGTTACCGCTTGGCTTTCCTCGGCTGAAAGCTCGCCGCCCTGCAGTTGTGCCTGAAGATCTCCGATCTCTTCGCGCGAGGCTTCGGGATCATGACCTGCCTCGACCATTTTCTCGTCGACGTTGGCCAGCAATTCGTCGCGCTGATCGGCCAGCTCCGGATTCGCCTCGATGGTGGCCTGCTGAATCTGCGCCAACTGCTGGTTCAGCTGCTGGATTTCGGCCTGCTTCTGCTGCACCTGCTGTATCAATCCACCGGCCTGTGCGCCCGGCACCGCCTCCTGTGCGGTCTGCTGCGACACTGCCGCGCCCGCTGACAGGGTCAGCGCAATACCGGTCAGTACTCTTGAACTGATCAATCCGAATTTCAACATGGATCTATATCCTCCTGATGAATGTGTTGGTGACTGAATCGAAAAAAGGCGACAGAATAGTTTGTCGCCCAATTACACCCACCGTAACAGATCAAGATATTTGCGTGGTTCACCTATGGCTCTGGACCCAGGAAACATCTGAATAGCTCTGCACAGGTGCAAAAGTCTTTGCGGGAGGCCCCGGCCTGGCTCGGGCGAGCGTGGTTTGGTTGTTCCGGACAAGCGAGCCCAAACAAGTTGGAGATCCCGCAAAGGCAAGTGCCATGAGAATCGCCGGAAAAGCCGAAGCTCGCGCCCGGACTGAGCCATGCTCCGCGGTTACACAGACTGCCGGCGCGCGTTCACCACTTCTCCGGCAGCGCCCAGAGCTCCACCCGGTCGAGTGCAATATACGGAACGGCAATCCGGCCCCGGCGGGAATCGATGCCTATATCGGCGGGCCGGCCCGGGGTGCCGAACAGTTTGACCGCTTCGCCGTTGCGCCACGACCAGATCGCCTGATCTGCCTGGCTGGCCACGATCAGGCGCCCGTCATACTCTTCCAGGCCATCGATATTGCCGCCCTCCGGCAGCCGGCCGATCTCGACCAGCTTGCCTTCGGCGGGCCGCCAGGCCTTCAGGTCCAGGCCGTCGCCCCAGGGCGCCAGCACGAACGCGTCGATCTCGGAGTACCAGACGATGCCGTTGGGCGGCGATTCGAGCGCTTCGGCGGCCAGCACCTCGATCTCGCCGTTATCGACCCTGAACAACCGCGCATCGCCGGTATCGGTCAGGTACAGGGCGCCGGCAGAATCTGCTTCGACATCATTAAGAAATCGCGGCGCGTGCTCCGAAAAATCGATGAATTCCAGCTGTTTGCCGGAAAATCGATCGAAACCGTGCAACCCATCGGCATCGGCCACCCAAAGTACGTCGCCGACGATCCGCATGCCGCGCGGCCCGTGCAACGGGAACGCCGATGTACCGACCATGAACCTGAGCGTCTCGATCTCGCCATCAGGCGCGACCCTGGAAACGAATCCGTTCGCGTCGCCGGCCGCATCGCCGTTGAAGTTGGATATGAAATAGACGTCCTGGCCGGCGTCGTAGTGCACGGCTTCCGGCCCGGAAAGTCCGTCGATCACGACAATCGGCCCGACGGTATCGTGCGAATCACCCTTCTCGTCCTGGGCCGTCGAGAATTGAGGAGACCATGCTGCCGCAAGCAGCACCGCGAATCGAATCCATGCAGCCATTGAATCACTCCCGTTTACAAGTAAATTTCGATTGATGCCCGATTCACGGACCAGCGTCGCTGGTTGCGATCACCGGCGCCATGCAGTCAAAGCTGGAGCGCATAGACCAGCATGAAACCGATATAAGTCCCCAGCAGGTTGCCGAGCGAGCCCAGCACGATGCCGGGGAGCAGCAGATCCTTGCGCCCGAACCGCTCGACCAGCGGCAGCACTACGGTTGACCCGCCCACGGTTGTGGCCGAAGCTACCGCGACCACCTCGGGGGACTGGCGCAAGACCCGTCCGGCGAGCACGACAATGGTGCCGTGAATCAGGATCAGAATAGCCACGAAAGCCATCAGCAGCAAGCCGATCCGGCCGGTTTCGCGCAGTGCGGCAACTTCGCAATAGGCCGCAAGTGCGGCAAGAAAAAGATATGCGCCGTACATCCCCAGCACCTCGGCCCCGCGTAGTCGAGCCACGGCTCGCGTCTGGGCCAGCAACAAGGCCAGTGTCGTCAGGATGAGAATGGCCGGCACGTCCCAGCCGACGATTTGCGTCAGACCCGCGGCCAGCTGTTCGGAAATCACGAACGCGGCGAGACTCAGCGCGAGCAACATCACCATATCGCCGAGCGCAGGCCGGTCATCCTGCCTGCCCGCAGACTCCACACGCGCCTCGCCGCACGCGACCTCGTCGCGCTTCGACAACAGGCCGCCGACCAGCCGCGGGAATACCAGCAAGACCGCGATCCAGACCACCGTGAGCACATGGTCTGCAACAGCCGCGGCCGCGTACAGGTTGCCGCTCTGCATGAAATCGTAATGCAGCGCCAGCGCATTGAAGTTCGCCCCGCCGCCGATATAGGTTGCGGCGAACATGCCCGACATCGGCCCGTACCATTCTCCCATCCAGTCCGAAGCGCCCAGCAGCCAGCCCGCGACGAGTACCCCGACGATGGTGCCCAGCGCGGCAAACGTGAACATCGCCAGCATGGGGCCTCCGGCACTGAGCAGCGACCCCAGCCGCGCGTTGAGCAGCAACAGGAAGATCGAAATCGGAGCGGCGGTGCCGAGAAGCTGGTTGTAGACCGGCACGTCTGCACTTGCCAGCGGCACAACGCCGAGATTGGCCAGCAGCGCGACCAGGATGATGACCAGCAGCGCCCCGCCGACCATCCGCCCCCCGGGCTTGTTGCCCAGCCAATGGGACGCTGCAATGGCGCCGCTCAATACCGCGAGAATTTCAATCTGTGCCATGAGCCGGTTCCGAAGATACCGGCCTACTTTACCCGGCCCGGCACGGCATCGTACCCGGGCATTGGGCGGCACATTCGACCATGGTCAACAACGGGCGGGAATTCAGATCGGCCAGAAAACCGGCACCAGACCTATGACCACGCCAAGCGTGATCATGCTCAGCCCGGCGCCGAAGCGCATGAAGTCGCCGATGGTGTAGTCGCCGGGTTCCTGCACCAGGAAAGGGGCTGGATGGCCGTAGGGGAGCAGGAAGGCCGCTGACGACGAGATCACGACCGCGACGCAGAAACCGGTGACGCTGGAATCCATCGCGTTGGCCGCGGTGATAGCGATCGGCGTCATGATGATCGCGACCGCGGCGTTGTGCATCGGCTGGGTCAGCAGCATGCACAGCAGTGAAATGCCGGCCAGCACAGCCAGGGGACCGAAGTCGCCCAGATGACCTACGAGCAAGTCCCCGATCATCTCCGCGCCGCCGGACTGGTTCAGCGCCGTTCCCAGCGGATACATGCCGGCGATCAGCACCAGGGTCTTCCAGTCGACCGCCTCGTACAGCCGCTTCCAGTCGACGATACCGGTGAGCACCATCGCCGCGGCGCCGGCCAGCGCGCTGACCGCGATCGGGAACCAGCCCATCGCCGCGATCAGGATCACGGCGGCCAGGATTGCCGCCGCCCAGGGCGCCTGGTGGCGCTTGGCCGAAGTGACCTCCGCGTCGCCGGGCTTGAAATAAACCAGCAGGTCTTTCTCCGGTTTGAACTCGCGCATCTTCGCGCGCGGACCATAGAACAGCAGGCTGTCGCCCTCGCGAAGCTGCGTATCCCGAGCGCGCCACCGATGCGGCTTGCCGTCGCGATAGTAGGCAATTGCCCGAAGCCCGTAATGGTCGGAGAGCGCAAGCTCGCGCGGCGTCCGGCCGACCGCCGGCGAACGCGGCGGCACCACCGCCTCGGCCAGTTCGGCGGTACTCAGCGGATACTTCTCCTGAACTTCCGGCGGGCCCATGAAAGTCAGTGCCCGGTGCTGCCCGGCGAGCGCTTCGGCATCGTCCTCGCGACCCTGCACCAGCAGCATGTCGCTGCCCTCCAGCACAGTGTCGCGGTCTTCGGCCTCGAGATGGTTGCCCTCGCGCACCGCGGCGACCAGTTCGAGGTCGTGATCGGTTCCCAGCCGCAGATCGCCGATGGTGAACGGCCGCTCTCCGTCCTCGACCTCCTCGCCTACCCAGATTTCGAACAGCCGATTCTCCAGTCCGTAGACATCGATCAACCGGGTGGTGATCGGGACCTGTTCCGGATCCTGCACCTCCTCGCGCCCCGGCAACAGGTGCTGGCCGACGACGAAGGTGTACACGATCACGGCGACCAAGAGGACTGCACCGATGACCGTGAACTCGAAGAATGCGAAGCCGGTCCCCTGGGCCTCCTCGAGCAGGCTGTGGACCACGAGATTGTGCGAGGCGCCGATCAGGGTCAGATTGGCCCCCATCAGGGCCGCGCACGCCATAGGCAGCAAAACCCGCGATTGCGCGACGCCCATTTCCTTGCACAGGCGCAGGATCACCGGAATGAAGAACGACGCGGCCGCGACGATATTGATCACCCCCGACAGGAGGCCGGGCACAGCGGTATTGATGAACAGCAGGCGGCCGTAGCGCTTGCGGATCGCCTTCTCGAGCTTTTTGGCGACCCAGTCGACGACACCGGTCTTCTCCAGGCCGTCGCCGATGATCATCAATGCCGCGATCGTGACCACCGCGAAGCTGCTGAAACCGACGAATGCCTGGGCCGGCTCGATCACGCTTGTGAACACCAGGGCCAGCAACACCAGCACCGCAACGATGTCCGGCTTCATTTTTCCGCTGACCAGAAGTGCGAACGAAACGACGAGTATCAGAAAGACGATTGCAGCTGACGACATGAATCACCCTGACGAATCCGGATCATGGCGTTGCCTTCCCGCCCTCCGCCAGCCGGCCGCCGGGGAATTCACAGGCACACGAGGCAACGAACCCACCCATGATAACGATCCCGTCTCCGGCTCACAGGTCGGCAGAACCTCCCGCCGCAGGACAAGCGCGGGCGCAACGAAGACGCTACTTGACGACAAGCCTGTTGACTACGGTCGAGACGCCCTGCTGAAGGCGGGCGACCCTCACGGCTTCGCGCGACTGCGCCTCGCTCTCCACGAAGCCGGTCAACAACGCCTTGCCGTTGTCGATCTCGACATCGATGGCCGAGCCGGCCAGGCCCGGTTCGGCGATCAACGCCGCCTTGATCCGCACCGCGGCGACGGCATCCTGGTTCTCGAGCTTCGCCGAGTCATCGGCCCAGGGATTGGCACATCCCATCGCAAGCGTCGCGGCGACGATCGACCCTATCAGCATTACCCTTCGCGTCATGCTCGATTTCAACGGATTCATTGGCTTGGCCCACTGACCTTGATTGCATCGAGCGTGCGGGACGCCAAGCCCTGGCAGTAGCCCTTGCCCTCGTTGTCTCCGACGTCCAGCAAAGGCAGCAACGCGCCCAGCGGGCCCCCGATTGCACCCAATGCGGCGCTTGCGCCGGCGCGCACTCCTAGTTCACCCCCGTGGATGCCGACCTCGATGGCATCGAATGTACCGCCAACATGAAGTGGCGTGCGCCCGACAAGCACGCTGGCGTCCCGCGGGTGCGCGATGATGGAAACATCGACACGTTCGTCGTTCATGTCCACGTGGCCGCCGGCCGTGAAGATCGTGTCGGGCGTATCGACCACGAACGTATCGAACCGGACGCTTCCCTGCCTCGACTGCAGATCGACGTAAGTGCAATTGATGGGAACGGTGTCGCGGTCGCCCACCCAGCTCAGAAACGCCTCACCGGCATCCAGTCCTGCAAGTTCGACCAGCAGCGCATCCAGGCTTCCTTCGGCCATCAGAATGACCAGGCCGCCGTCGGCCGATCCCAGCAACGCCGCCACCGACCGCCCGCGAACCCAGAACTTGCCCTCCGCGGCGATGATGCCGACGCTTTCCTCGGCAAGATCCCAATCGCGCAGTGCATCGCGAAGATCTACCGAGCGCACCCGCACACCCAGTGTGCCGGTTGGCGGATCCTGGTTTGCATCCAGCGCCAGCGTGAAGTCGAGCCTGCCGTCCCCGACGCCGAACCCTACCGGTTCGAATTTCCCCATGCCGTCTTTCAGGCGAAAATCGACCACCACTTCACTCAACGGCACATCGCCGGCACGCACCGAAGCGCCGCGATACTGCACGTCGGCGTTAACCTGCCGCCAGGCGTCGCCGGCGAATGGTCCATCCGGCAGGACATATCGATCCTCACCTTGGGCTCGCCCTTCTTCGGACGCAGCAATCGTTCCCGCCGCTTCGGAGCCGCGCTCGACCCCGAAAATTTCACCGAAATCTTCGATGTCCAGCGAATCGGAACGCAGACGGCCTGTCAGCCGGGGCGGCGATACCCCTGCATCGAACTGCAGCCGACCCCGGAGATCACTCTCCCCGACCGTGCCGTCGAAATTCGACAGTGACCATCGGCCATCGTCGAGTCCCAGCCGGCCGGACAGTTCGTACCGCGGCAATTCCGGCAACGGCACGCCCAGCAACCGACTGAGCCGCTCCGGACCCGGACCTTTCAGTGACAATTCGAGATCCATTCCCGCCAGCGACAACGGACGAAGCAGCGTTCCGTCCAGTTCTATGCGGCTCTCGACCGCGCGGGCATCCAGGTCCACCGAATAAGGCCGGTCGGGGAGTCGCGCATCCAGCAGCGCGTCACCACGGAAGCGGATCGAGAGCGCGTCGCCGTCGTAGGTGCCCCGGCCGTCCATTTCAAATTGTTGCTCGCCGTCTTCGAGACCGCGGGTCTGTGCCGTAATCCTGAGCTCGGTTCCGGCCTCGGCGTCGGCGAACTGCAGCGTCGACGGCTCGATCTTCAGACGCCCGATCACGGGCGCAATCACGTCGTCGCGCACCGCGTCGTCCAGGCTTTGCGTCACGATCGCATGCAGCTCCCCCGACAGCAATCCCAGCCGCTCTTCCAGCGGCGTGAAAGTGTCGGCCATCCGCCCCAGCGCCAGATCGGAGAACCGTGTCTCCACGCGTGCCGATGCCGGCAGACTGTTGACGTCCATCGACCCCTGCAGCGCAACCGTACCGCCGGCCAATTCGAACCCCAGCGAATCCACGTTAAGTTCGCCTCCATCCAGCGTGCCGTCAAGTTCGAACTGTCGCAGCGCCGGTAAGTCCGGAAGAGCCACCTCGCTTGCACTCAGATCCAGGGTGGCATCGAAGGACCGAAGCACCGAAAGATCGACAACGCCTCGCGCAGCGCTGGATTCGGCATTGCCGTGTGACGGAGTGCCCGCTTGTGATGACGCTTGTCGTGACAAGCGTGAAAGCCCCGCCAAATCCAGCGTTTCGGTGGTCAGCTCGGCATCGAATCGCGGCCGTTCGCTGGCGCTGAAACGCAGCTGCCCCTGCAGGTCCGTTTCGGCTATCTCGATCCGGAAGGGTTCGGCAGTCCAGAGCTCGCCCCGGCGCTGCAGCCCTGCAGTCACATCGAAGGCCGGCAGCGCCATCACCGGCCGGCCTGTCCACCGCTCGAGGTCCCGGCCGTTCTCGGCATGAACGGAGACATGGCCGGAGAATTCGGCGGGCTGGACAACGGCCTCAAGCGTCGTATCGACAGCCAACGCCAGGCCGCCCGACGAAGCGCGTGCCTTCAGGGCGTAGCCGGATCCGGATTCAAAATCCGCCAACGGATCGCCTTCGATGTTCAGGTCCAGCGGTCGCGAGGCCACGACGCCGGAAACCGACACCGACGGCACCGTCGATTCAGGCGACACATCCGCGTTGATCGAAAGCCGGGTCGCATCTTCCACGCCGTCTTCGAACCTGTTGCCTTCAAACGAAAATTCGGCGTGCGGCAGGCGAAAATTCGAGGCGAGCATCGCTGTCGGCGAGCCTGCCTGCTCCAGGCTTGCCCGGTCGATGGGGCCGAGCGATGCGGCCAGCCTTCCTTTCAGTCTTCCTTGCAGCGTCCCTTCCGGCATGCGGCCGGCCGCCTCAAGCCCGGAGGCCACGTCGCCGAACCGAATGTCGGCTGCCGAAAGGTCGAGCCCCGCCTGCAGCGAATCCGGTGCGCTCGTGACTTCGGCCGCGCCTTCCACTTTGCCGCCGGCGACGGCAAAAGAAAGTTGTTCGGCAGCCAGGCGACGTTCGGCCAGTTCCAGCCGTGCGCTGAAGTCCGTGAATACCATTGCCATCCCGGCAATTTGCGCGATTTCGAGTTCCACGGTTCCTGCCAACGGGGGCAAGACAGGCAAGGAGTCGATCGCGATTCGGGATTCATCGCTTCCCATAGCGGCCTGCAGCGCCGCGACGTTGATCGAGCGCGATTCGAGTGCGCCCTCGACAACCGGCACTTCTTCGCCGACATCCAGGGAGAGCCGGCCTTTCAGACTGCTTTCCATCACCGTCATCTCGATCCGTTCGGCTTTCCAGACCGGACCCGAGCGCTGCAGCGATGCCGTCAACATCAGTGGACCGATATTTTGGGCCGGCATTCCCGGTATGAGGTCGGCCCGCCGAATGACTGGTTGCAGGTCCGATTGCAGGTCGACCTCGACCCGGCTGTCCCAATGCTCCAGTGGGGAAGGTCCCGACGCGGAGAATTCTGCGCGCATGCGGCTGTCGCCGGCGCGGGCGCGGATTTCACCCTGAAACGATTCCCTGGCGCCGAACTGTGCGAACAAGGAATCCGTCTCGGCCTCCAGTTCGATCTCCTGGTCACCGGCCGAGATGATGGCGCTGGCGCTCAGCGAATCGCCATCGTCACCGAGCCGGAGCGAGGGAATTTCAAAAACCCGATCAGTCTCGGCACCGGGCGGCCGGTATCGAATGACGGCATTCGACACGGCAAGTCCGCCAACGATCACCGAATCGCCGACCGCGTCGGCGGAGCCGTCGTTCCCGACGCCCTCCAGCACCCAGTTGGGCGCGCCGTCCGAACGCGCGGTCAGGCGGATCAACGGCGCGTCGACGTCGACTTGCGCCAGATTCACCCTGCCCATCAAAAGCCCGACCAGCCCCGGTGCGATCTGTAGCTTCTCGATCTCGATGAACCGCGGATGCCGGGCCCAGGCGGGGTTTGCCAGCGAGAGGCTTTCGATCGAAAGCCTCGGCCGGGGCAAGAGGCTGAGCGAAACATCGCCGCCGATGACGGCTTCGCGCCCGGTCGCCTGTTCAATCCGATCGGCGATTGCCGGCTTCAGAAAATTCCAGGACACCAGCTCCACGGCGATCGCCGCAAGGGCCGCCAGCGCAAGCAATGCGCCCATCGTCCATTTCAGGGCGCGGCGGATCATTTTGGCGAAAAGTCAGCTGCCGGCATCAGGCCAGCAACCATTTCTCCGCATCATCCTTATCGTCATAGTCGAACTTCTTGACATCGGCCTCGGTGAACACCTTGCCCAGGACCGGAAGCAATCCAGCCACCATGGAATCGGTGCAGACGGCCACTTTCGGAATCTGGTCGCGGTATTCGGCGATGAATTCTCCGTGCGTCAGCAGGTCCGAAAAGCTCTCGTAGCCGGGAAAGTCCTCGGTATGGATGAGGATGCCGCGGAATTTTCGATCATCCTTGCTGACCGTTTCCAGTTCACTGGACAGGCTTTTGAAATCGTCTTCCGACAGCGCTCCGGTCGGCCGGATCTCGAGAATGCCGTATTCGGTTCGGTATGCAATTTCCATCTTCCGTCACCCTGCGTTTGAATGGATTGCGGGCGATCCTCAGCGAGGTCGGCACGAAAGCTGAACCGTCTCGCATCGTCGCCCCCGGTTCAATGCTACCCCAGCCGGAGTCTTCAGTTGCAACGCAAGACCCTCGTCGGTGCCGGCCGGAAACATCAGGGTCTGACACGGTGCGCCCGCCCCGAAACGCTCACCGCAAGCACCCCAGCCTTCAGTGCCGAAAAAGTTGCCGCCCGAAGCGACTCTCCCAAGCGGCTATCATTGACAGCGAAATCCAAATCGCGCGGACACAAGGTTCCGTCATCGGAAATCCATGAACCATAAGAGACAAAACTGTTTTTCCGGGGCCGACGCCAATGACCTGGAATGCTTCATGAAGGGACTTGAGCGTCGCAACCCCGGCGAACACGAATTTCACCAGGCCGTGCGTGAGGTGGCTGCCGACGTCATTCCGTTCGTCGCCGACGAGCGGCGATATCAGAACGCGCTGCTGCTCGAGCGCATGACCGAGCCCGACCAGATCGTCTCTTTCCGGATCTGCTGGATGGACGACGAAGGAAACACACGCGCCAATCGCGCCTGGCGGGTGCAGTTCAACAACGCGACCGGACCGTACAAGGGCGGCCTGCGGCTGGATTCGGACGTCACCGAATCGGTCCTGAAATTTCTGGGCTTCGAGCAATGTTTCAAGAATGCGTTGACCGGCCTGCCCATCGGCGGCGCAAAGGGCGGGGCGAATTTCAATCCGAAAGGCAAGAGCGACAACGAAATCATGCGCTTTTGCCAGGCGCTGATGAGCTCGATGTTCCATTACATCGGCGAACATCGCGACATCCCGGCCGGCGACATCGGCACCGGCGAGCGGGAGGTGGGTTACCTGTTCGGGCAATACCGGCGGCTGACCCATCAGTTCGTCGGAGCCCTCACCGGCAAGGGGGTCGCCTTCGGCGGTTCCGAACTCCGAACCGAGGCGACCGGCTACGGCACGATCTATTTCGTGCGCCACATGATCGATCGCCTCGGCGGCGACCTCGAAGACCAGCGCATCGCTATTTCCGGCGCCGGCAATGTCTCGCGCTATGCCGCCGAGAAGGCAGTCGAACTCGGTGCCCGGGTGGTCACACTGTCGGATTCGAAGGGTTTCCTGCACTTTGCGGATGGGTTGCGCGCGGAGCACGTGGGGACGCTGCATCAGCTCAAGGAGCGCGATAGAGGCAGCCTGGAGGATCTCGATGCCGACCGCATCGGCGCCACTTACCATGCCGGCGGCAAGCCGTGGGGCGTCGAGTGCGACATCGCCCTGCCCTGCGCGATCCAGAACGAACTCGGCGAAGACGACGCCGCCTGCCTGATCGACAACAACTGCCGGATCGTGGCCGAAGGTGCCAACATGCCCTGCACGCTCGACGCCGTGGCGCGCCTGCAGGCCGCTGGGTCGACCGTTTTCGCACCGGGCAAGGCCGTCAACGCCGGCGGCGTGGCGGTTTCCGGCCTGGAACGCACCCAGAACGCCCAGCACATGGCCTGGCCCAAGAAGGACGTCGACGATCAGCTCAAACGGATCATGCAGGCCATCCACGACCGCTGCATCGAACACGGTCGCGGAGACGGCGATGCCGTCGATTACCGCAGAGGTGCCAATATCGCCGGCTTCCTTCGGCTGGCCGATGCGATGCTCGCTCAGGGCGTCATGTAGGCCGGCGCGCAATTTCGTAATGACGGTAATGCCGCGACCGGTTCAGCCGTGTTCCGGCGCGAAAACCGTATTCGATGCAACCTTTTCGCGGTCCGACGCGTCTACAGGATAGGGACGAAAGGAAGTCGGGCCAATCTTGACCGGCGTCCAGAGACTTTGGAAGGTGTGGAAAATGCTGACAAGAGATGGTGAACGCGTTCTGGAAGTGCTGCTGATTGCCACGAGCCTTGCACTTGTTCTGGTTTTCAGGAGTCAGTTTCCGCTGCCCGATCCGGTTCGGATATCGGCAACCGGCGAGCGCGGCGCCGTGGTCCCGGCATCTGTTTCACCGGACAGGCCCCGAGACGTTCGACCGCAGCTTTCAGTGACAGAGGCGCTCGGACCGGTCGAATCGTTCGAGCGCGTGCTCACCGATGCCGTCGCCCGTCTGGCCGACCTCGAAAGCCGCATCACCCGCTGCTGAGCCGCCGCGTCCCGCCGATCCTGCTCGAAAACGTGGCCGCCGGCTCGCGTATGATGTGCCGCATTCGAGTGCGGGAGAACAACAATGCTGCAGGCAGTGACCGACTTTCTCTGGTCGTACATTCTGGTCGTGGTGTTGATCGGCATCGGACTGGTCTTCACCATCGGCTCGAAGTTCGTGCAGATCCGGCATTTCGGCGAGATGTTCCGGGTCCTGAGGCAGGCATTCCACCACCAGCCCGGCCACGTCAGTTCCTTCCAGGCCCTCGCCCTCAGCGTGGCCGGCCGCGTCGGTGCCGGCAACATCGCCGGGGTGGCGGTCGCCATCACGCTGGGCGGTCCCGGCGCGATCTTCTGGATGTGGGTCATCGGCCTGATCGGCATGTCGACCAGCTTCTTCGAATGCACGCTGGCCCAAGTATTCAAGAACAACGAACCGGATGGTACGTATCGCGGCGGCCCTGCCTATTACATGGTGCGGGGCACGAAGAAGCGCTGGCTGGCAGCGGTCTATTCGGTACTCCTGCTGCTCACCTTCGGCATGGCATTCGTTGGGCTGCAGTCATTCACCGCGGCCTCGTCGCTCGAGGACGCGTTCGGCATTCCGGCATTCTGGACCGGAATCGCGCTGACCGCCGTGGTCGGCGTGGCGATCTTCGGCGGTGTCAAGCGCATCGCCAGCGTCACCGAGATCATCGTGCCGGTCATGGCGGTGTCCTACATTGTCATTGCCGTGGTCGTCGTGCTGCTCAACCTCGATCGCGTGCCCGGCGCGCTGGCCATCATCTTCAAGGGCGCGTTCGGCCTCGACGAAGCAATTGGCGGCGGCATCGGTGCGGCCATCATGATGGGGGCGCGTCGCGGCCTGTTCTCCAACGAAGCCGGATTGGGCAGCGGCCCGAACGTGGCGGCCGTGGCGTGGGTGCCGCACCCGGTCAACCAGGGCATCGTTCAGATGCTCAGCGTGTTCATCGACACCGCCATCATCTGCTCGTCGACCGCGTTCATCATCATCATGTCCGACGTATACATCGTGGATGGCGCCAACGCGGTCGACGGCGTGGTCATGACGCAAGCCGCACTGCAGGACCATGTCGGCGCATGGGGCCGTGGATTCGTCTCGGTGGCGCTGATGCTCTTCGCATTCAGCTCCATCCTCTACAACTACTATCTCGGCGAAAACAGCCTGAACTACTTCAGCGAAGAGAACAAGCACCTGTTCAACGGCTTCCGCGCAGTGGTCCTGGCGCTCATCCTGTGGGGTTCGGTGCAGGATCTGACCACGGTATTCGCGTTCGCCGACCTGACGATGGCGCTGGTGGCGCTGGCCAACATCACGGCGCTGGTCATCCTGGTGCCGGTCGGCATGCGCGTGATGCGCGACTACGAACAGCAGCGCCGCGCCGGCAGAACGCCGGTCTTCAACCCCGATGACTTCCCGGATCTCGATATCGATCGCGACGCCTGGCGCGACGCTGCCGATTCGGTGACCGAAAATAGATCTCAGACGCCCGCCCGGTAAACATTGAGACGGTTTCTACATGTTGCGGCGGTACTCGCCGCCGACCTCGTAAAGCGCGTGGGAAATCTGTCCCAGGGAGTGGTACTTGACCGCCTCGATCAGCGCCTCGAAGGTGTTGGCTCGATCACGAGCGCGTGACTGGAGCTGATCCAGCACGTTGGGCCCCAGCGGGTTTCGCGCGGCCTGGAAGCGGCGCAGGTGCTTGATCTGGTGGTTCTTTTCAGACTCAGTCGAACGGATAAGCTCGACCTCCGGCAGGTCTTCCTCTTCGCCCTTGTTCGGCTTGAAGGTGTTGACGCCGATGATCGGCAGGCTGCCGTCGTGCTTCTTCGACTCGTAGTACATCGACTCTTCCTGGATCTTGCCGCGCTGGTACATCGAATCCATCGCACCCAGCACGCCGCCGCGCTCGGAAAGCGCCTCGAATTCCTGGTAGACGGCCTCTTCGACCATGTCGGTGAGGTACTCGATGATGAAGCTGCCCGACCAGGGGTTTTCGCACATGTTCAAGCCAAGCTCGCGCGCGATGATCAGCTGGATCGCCACCGCCCTTCGTACCGATTCCTCTGTGGGCGTGGTAATGGCCTCGTCGTAGGCGTTGGTGTGCAGACTGTTGCAGTTGTCGAACAGTGCATACAGCGCCTGCAGCGTGGTACGGATGTCGTTGAACTGGATTTCCTGCGCGTGCAGCGAGCGGCCCGAAGTCTGGATATGGTACTTGAGCATCTGCGAGCGCTTGTTGGCGCCGTAGCGTTCGCGCATCGCGCGCGCCCAGATGCGCCGGGCGACCCGGCCGATGACCGCATACTCCGGATCCATGCCGTTGGAAAAGAAGAAAGACAGGTTGGGCGCGAACTTGTCGATATCCATGCCGCGCGACAGGTAGTACTCGACGATGGTGAAACCATTCGACAACGTGAAGGCCAGCTGGCTGATGGGGTTGGCGCCCGCTTCGGCGATGTGGTAGCCGGAAATCGACACCGAGTAGAAGTTGCGAACCTGGTGCTCGGTGAAATACTGCTGGATGTCGCCCATCATGTGCAGCGCGAACTCGGTCGAGAAGATGCAGGTGTTCTGCGCCTGGTCCTCCTTGAGAATGTCCGCCTGCACCGTGCCGCGCACGCTCGAAAGCGTCTCGGCCTTGATCTTTTCATAGGTTTCGCGATCCAGCAGTTCGTCGCCGGTGATGCCGAGCATTTTCAATCCCAGCCCGTCGTTGCCGGCGGGTAGATCGCCCTCGTATTTCGGCGGTCGCTTGTTATCACTGTTCTCGTCGCCATCGCCCGGGAAACGCTCGGCCTTGAGCTTGTCGATTTCATCCAGCCTGCCCTGCTCGGCCAGGTACTTTTCGACCTGCTGGTCGATGGCGGTGTTCATGAACATCGCCAGTATCATCGGCGCCGGACCATTGATGGTCATCGACACCGAAGTGGTCGGCGCGCACAGGTCGAAGCCCGAGTAAAGCTTCTTCATGTCGTCTAGGGTTGCAATGGACACGCCCGAATTGCCGACCTTGCCGTAGATGTCGGGCCGTTCGTCCGGGTCCTCGCCGTAGAGCGTCACCGAATCAAAGGCCGTCGACAGCCGCGCGACGTCCTGACCGTGCGAAAGATAGTGGAAGCGCCGGTTGGTGCGCTCCGGTGTTCCTTCACCGGCGAACATCCGGGTCGGATCCTCGCCGGCCCGGCGATACGGATAAACGCCGCCGGTGTAAGGGTATTCGCCGGGCAGGTTTTCCTTGCCCAGATAATTAAGGCGATCGCCCCAGTCGCGGTATTTCGCGGCAGCAATCTTGGGGATCGGGTTTCCGGACAACGACCGGCGGTAATTGTCGCCACTGATTGCCTTGCCGCGAACGGTATAGCTGTAGGTATCTGCGGTGATCCCCTCCAGCTTCTCCGGCCAGCTGCGCAGCAGCGACAGGCTCTCGGCATCCAATGCGTCAAGTTTGTCGTTATAGGCCTGGCGCAGCTGAGCAAGAGCCGCGGCCATGGCCTGCGGCAGGTCATCGGTGTTTTCGGGGTTTTCAAAACGCACCAGCTCGTCCGGCAGCGCCGGGTCCTCGAGCTCTGACAGCGCGCTGTACAGGCTCTGTGCGCTCGAGGCGGCTTCTGCCTGGGTTTCGATACGCTGGTTTACCGCGCGACCCTGCTCTGCGATTTCGGCCAGGTAGCGCTGGCGGTTGCCCGGGATCAGGGCGGTGGCGCGGGGTTCTTTCGTCGCAGTCTCGATGGCCGGCGACCAGATGCTCTCGTCCAATTCGAGCTTTTCACGCATAAGCCGGCACAAATTGACGAACATCCAGGTCACGCCCGGGTCGTTGAACTGGCTGGCGATGGTCGGGTAGACCGGCACCTGCTCATCGTCCAGGTCGAATTTCAGGCGGTTGCGCTTCCATTGTTTCCTGATATCGCGCAGCGCGTCTTCGGCGCCCCGCTTCTCGTACTTGTTCAGGATGACCATCTCGGCGTAGTCGATCATGTCGATCTTCTCCAGCTGGCTGGCCGCGCCGTAGTCGGAGGTCATGACGTAAACCGGAAAATCCACCAGGTCGACGATCTCGGTGTCGGCCTGGCCGATGCCGGCGGTTTCGACCAGTACCAGGCCGAAGCCGGAGGAGCGCAAAAAGCCGATGCACTGCTGCAGCACCTCGCTGGTCGCCAGGTGCTCTCGGCGGGTGGCCATGGAGCGCATGTAGACACGCTCGGAACGCAGCGTGTTCATCCGGATTCGGTCGCCAAGCAGCGCGCCGCCGGTGCGCCGGCGGGTCGGATCGACGGCCAGGATCGCGATCTTGATTTCGGGGAAATACTGCAGGAACCGATTGACCAGCTCGTCGGTCACCGATGACTTGCCGGCGCCGCCCGTGCCGGTCAGACCGACCACGGGCACTCGGGCGTCCGATACCGTGTCCTTTTGAAGCCGAGCCACTTCGTGCTCCGACAACGAGCCGTTTTCGATGGCACTCAACGCCTGCGCAATATCGCCGTATTCCGATGTCTTGTCGGCAGCCGGTAAACCGGAATCCGCAACCGTGCGGGTCGCGCGCGCCCTTCGCGTGCGATCTACGAGGTCCTCGATCATTTCCTTGAGACCCATCTGCATGCCGTCGTCCGGATGGTAGATGCGCTCCACCCCGGCTTCGTGCAGCGCCCGGATCTCCTCCGGCGTGATGGTGCCGCCTCCGCCACCGAAAACCCGGATGTGCGAGGCGCCGCGCTCAGCCAGCATTTCGACCATATATCGAAAGAACTCGTTGTGTCCGCCCTGGTATGAACTGACCGCGATCCCGTCGGCGTCCTCCTGGATCGCTGCATCGACGATGTCGCGAACCGAGCGATTGTGGCCCAGGTGAACCACCTCGCAGCCCTCGCCCTGGATCAGTCGGCGCATGATGTTGATCGCCGCGTCGTGGCCGTCGAACAGGCTCGCGGCCGTCACGAAGCGCAGCGGCTGCTCGGTGCTACGGGTCTGGCTGGACAATTGTTCTGCGGTCTGGCTCATGGCGAAAAATCCGGTCGATTCTCGGGTCAGTCGTTCATTTTAACCGCTATCGGTCGTTGGAGCCGTCGTGCCGCGACCCGCATCGCGGGGCGGGTTCCGCGGTAAATTCAGCCCCGCGGGGCCGGGTAGCCGACAAAATTATTGATCAGGATCATCTGGAACTGGAAATCACTTCGATTTAGAGCGATAATGATCCCCATGCATGACACTCAAACCAAAATGCCCGAGCGCACCGCCCTGGACGCCATGCCGGTTGCGGAAATGGCGCGCCACGCCGAGGACGCGGCCCAGTTTCTGAAGCTGATGGCGAATCCGCACCGCCTGATGGTTCTTTGCCACCTGCTCGATGCCGAGATGTCGGTGTCGGAAATCAACGAGCACCTGCCGCTGTCTCAATCGGCGCTGTCCCAGCATCTGGCGGTTCTGCGCAACAGCGGCATGGTCCGGACCCGAAGGGAGCAGCAGACGATTTATTACTCGTTGGCCAACGACGGGGTGCACGCCATCATTGCCGAACTCTACCAGCAGTTCTGCGCGCCGCACGTCAACGATTCACCCTGAGTTTTTCGACTGTCCGCATCATCTCCACGCAAACAGGACAGGCTCGAGCGAGGCTTCACTGACCGACGAACAAGCGTCTCACACGCAGACGCCCGCCACCGTCGACGGTACCGATGCCCATGAATCCCCCAGACGAGTAGATGCGAACTTGCTCGGCCGCCGCAAAATCCGTCTCGACGACTTTGCCGTGACCGATATCGGTTGCATCCGCGGCGTCCAGGGTCACTCGAGGCAGTGCGGCCAATGCAGCATCCGGCGTCAATAGCAGGGCTCGCGCTTCGGCAGGCTCCATGTCCTCAAGCCGCTCCAGCGACACCGCGTCGGAGACCGAGAAAGGCCCACTGAATTCCCTTCGCAGCCCGCTCAGGTGGGCACCGCAGCCCAGTCGTTCGCCGACATCCATCGCAATCGAGCGGATATAAGTGCCTTTGCTGCAGTTCACGCGCAGCGTCAGGTTCGGCAAGTCGAATCCAAGCACGTCGAGACGGTGGATCGTCACGCGCCTGGGTTTGCGCTCCACTTCGATACCGGCGCGCGCCAGATCGTGTAAACGGCGGCCCTTGTGCTTGAGGGCGGAGTACATCGGCGGCACCTGGTCGATGGGCCCGCGGAAGTCGTCCAGCACATCTTCGAGCGCCGCCCGGTCGATCTCCGGCACCTCGCGTCGCTCGATCACCTCACCCTCGGCATCACCGGAGGCCGTAGTCTGCCCGAGCGTCACCTGGGCGACGTAGCCTTTGTCGGCATCGAGAAGAAAAGCCGACACCTTGGTCGCCTGGCCGAAGCACAGCGGCAACAGGCCGGTCGCGAGCGGATCCAGTGCGCCGGTATGCCCGGCCTTGCGGATGCCGAGCACGCGCTTGGCGCGCGACAACGCAGCGTTGGACGTCAAGCCGAGCGGCTTGTCGAGAAGCAGAATGCCATCGGTATTTTCGGACTTGGTGGAAGTCATTTCAAATTCATTTCGACCACGAAGGCCGCGAAGAACACGAAGAAAAGCCCATCTCGTACCGGGAAGTTCCGGCCCGACCCTTCTGGCGCGTGGCACTTCGCGGTTCTGAGAGGATTTCGGTCACCCCAGGCTTCGGCAAGTGTCGGGGCAACCCGGTTTTACCTTCGTGTTCTTCGTGCCCTTCGTGGTTCAGCTTTTTTTGGGTGGTTAACGGCAAAGCCCGGGTTTCAGTCCCGGCGCTTTTTCGCCGCTGCGAGCAGTTGTTCGATGCGCTGACCGGATTCGCTGGCAGTGTCGTGGATGAATTTCAGCGTGGGCACGATTCTCAGCCTAACCCGGCCGGCCAGTTCGTGGCGGATCTGGCCGGTTGCGTCGCCGAGCATCCGCATTACCTCGGATGCCTTGTCGATTTCCAGCACCGAGATGTAGACCTGGGCGTGCGAAAGATCTCGCGACACTTCGACGTCGGTCAGACTGATCAGCGACGGCAGCTCCGGCTCGACCTCGACCCGGAGAATGTCCGCCAGCTCGCGACGCAGCAGGCCGGCAACGCGCTCGGGACGGCCGCTCACGATTCCAGCGTACGGGCGACTTCGTAGCGCTCGAAGCACTCGATCTGGTCGCCCGGCTTGACGTCGTTGTACTGCTTCACGCCGATGCCGCACTCGGTACCGGCCTGCACTTCCTTGACGTCGTCCTTGAACCGGCGCAGCGATTCCAGCTCGCCCTGGAAGACCACGACATTGTCGCGCAACACGCGGATCGGATTGGCGCGCTTGACCGCGCCCTCCACGACCAGGCAGCCGGCGATCGCGCCCAGCTTGGACGAACGGAACACATCCTTGACTTCGGCCAGACCAATGATCTCTTCCTTGACCTCGGTGCCCAGCAGACCGGAGATCGCCTTCTTGACGTCGTCGATCGCCTCGTAAATGATGCTGTAGTAGTTCAGGTCGAGATCATTCTCGCTGATCGCCTTGCGCGCCGAGGCATCGGCACGGACGTTGAATCCAATGATGATAGCGTTGGACGCCTGCGCCAGCGCGGCGTCGGATCCGGTGATGCCGCCGACACCCGACGAAATCACGTTGACCTTGACCTCCTCGTTGGACAACTTGGTCAGCGAATCGCGCAACGCCTCGGCCGAGCCCTGCACGTCGGCCTTGATCACCAGGTTCACGCTCTGCTGCTCGCCGGCACCGGTAGCGCCGTCCTCGCCCATCTGGTCGAACAGATTCTGCAGCTTGGCGGCCTGGCGCTCGGCCAGCCGGCCTTCGCGCGCCGACGACTTGCGCTGCTCCGCCGCGTCGCGCGCCTTGCGCTCGTCGGCGACGACCAGTACTTCGTCCCCGGCATTGGGCACGCCGGAAAGGCCCAGCACCTCGGCCGGAATCGAAGGGCCGGCCGAGTCGATCGGCTGGCCTGTTTCGTCGAACATGGCGCGGACACGACCGTACTGTTCCCCGGCCAGCACCATGTCGCCTTTCTTGAGCGTGCCGTCCTGGACCAGAATGGTGGCCACGGGCCCACGCCCCTTGTCCAGAGACGACTCGACCACCACGCCGCGGGCCCGGTGCTCGGGCACGGCCTTGAGTTCCATCACTTCGGACTGAAGCAGCACGGCTTCGAGCAGATTGTCGATTCCCTCGCCGGAAATCGCCGAGACCGGCACGAAGATTTCCTGGCCGCCCCACTCTTCGGGCACGACTTCCTCGGCCGAAAGCTCGTTCTTGACCCGGTCGAGATCGGCATCGGGCTTGTCGATCTTGTTGACCGCCACGATCAGCGGCACACCCGCGGCACGCGCGTGCTGGATGGCTTCCTTGGTCTGCGGCATCACGCCATCGTCGGCGGCCACGACCAGAATCACGATATCGGTGGCCTGCGCGCCGCGCGCACGCATCGAGGTAAACGCGGCATGACCCGGCGTATCCAGAAAAGTGATGACGCCGTTTTCGGTCCGAACGTGATACGCGCCTATATGCTGCGTAATGCCGCCGCTCTCACCTTCGGTGACTTTGGCACGGCGAATGAAGTCTAGCAACGAGGTCTTGCCGTGGTCGACGTGCCCCATCACTGTCACCACCGGCGGCCGCGCTACCGCGTCGCCGGCGTCCTCTTGCTCGGTCACCAGCTCGCTCTCGATATCCTGTTGTTCCGCGGGCCTGGCTTCGTGGCCCATTTCCTCGGCCACCAACATCGCGGTTTCCTGGTCCAGCGGCTGGTTGATGGTGACCATGGAACCCATGTTCATCAACGCCTTGATCAGTTCACCCGCCTTGACGGCCATCAACTTGGCCAGATCACCGACGGTAATGGACTCCGGAATCTCGAGCTCGCGCTTGACCGGCTGCGTCGGCATCTGGAATCCGTGTTCGCCGCCCGCGCTGGTGGTCTTGCCGCGCCGTTTCGGCTTGCGTCGCTTGCTCTTGGCCGCGACATGAAGCTCCTCGCGTCCATAACGGGTCTTCCCCGGCTTGTCCTTGCCGCCCTTGCCGCCTCGTGCGTCTTCGTCGCGCTTGCGGCGGGCCTCACGTTCGACTTCAGCCTTGGCCGCGACGGCTTCGGCGCGGGCGCGTGTCTCGGCTTCCTCGCGGGCCTTTTGCTCTTCGGCACGCATCTTTTCTTCTTCAGCCTTGCGTCGCTCGGCTTCGGCCTGTTCGATCTCGCGTGCTTCCTCGGCAGCCTTTTCCTGAGCCTCTTCCTGAGCTCTTTCTTCGGCTTCCATCTCGGCCCGGCGCTTTTCCTCGCGCTCCCGCTCGACCGCTTCGACCTCTTCACGCTGACGGCGAGATTCTTCCAGCGTTTTCAGCGCGGCTTCGCGCTCGGCGTCGGTCTCGCTGGCTTCCTGGATCTCGCCGCGCTTGACATAGGTGCGACGCTTGCGCACCTCGACGTTCACGGTGCGCGAAGGCGCGGGGCCGCGAGTACGACTGCGCCCGGCGCCGCCGGAAGGCACCTTGAGTTCGCTGATCGTCTTGCGCTTGAGCGTGACCTTGCGCGGCGTATCGGACTCCTCGCGCTCTTCGGCCTTGCCGTGCGAGCTGCGCAAGAACGCCAGCAGCTTCTTCTTGTCGTCATTGGTCACCGGTGCATCGGCGGCACCGATCGAAATGCCGGCTTCCTTGAACTGCGCCAGCAACCGATCGGGGGTAACCCCGAGCACTTCCGCCAATTGTGTAACTGTGACCTGCGACATCAAAACTCCTCGGTGACTTCAAGTTTGCTTCCGGTTCTGCTACGGCGAGAATCAACCCTCTTCGGCAAACCAGTGTGCACGCGCTTCCATGATCAGCTTGGCCGCCGTATCCGGGTCAAGATCCTTTACGTCCTCGAGTTCGTCGACGGCGCATTCGGCCAGATCGTCACGCGTGCGGATCCCCTGTTCGGCCAGGCGGAAGGCGATCGTTTCGCTCATGCCTTCCAGCGCGAGCAAGTCCTCGGCCGGCCGATTTTCCTCGAGCTGTTCCTCGGAGGCGATCATTTGCGTGAGCAGCGCATCGCGGGCACGACGCCGCAGCTCGGCGACGATGTTTTCGTCGAACTCCTCGATCGCCAGCAATTCCGACTCAGGAACATAAGCGACTTCCTCGACATTGGTGAAGCCTTCCTGCACCAGTATGCCCGCCAGTTCCTCGTCGACGTCCAGTTTTTCGATGAACATCTGCAGGATGCCGCGAGACTCTTCTTCACCTTTGGTTTCGGCGTCCTCGACAGTCATCACGTTCAGTTCCCAACCGGTCAGCTCCGACGCCAGGCGCACGTTCTGTCCGCCGCGGCCGATGGCCTGCGATAGATTGGCCTCTTCGACCGCAACATCCATGGCCTTGGAATCTTCGTCGACGATGATCGAGTTGACCTCGGCCGGCGCCATGGCGTTGATCACGAACTGCGCCGGGTTTTCATTCCAGAGAATGATGTCGATACGCTCCCCGGCAAGTTCGTTGGAAACGGCCTGCACGCGCGACCCACGCATGCCGACGCAGGCGCCGATCGGATCGGTGCGCGAATCCAGCGCGTGTACCGCAATCTTGGCCCGACGGCCCGGATCCCGGGCAGCGCCCTTGAGCTCCAACAATTCCTGGCCGATTTCCGGCACTTCGATCTTGAACAGCTCGACCAATAATTCCGGCATGGTCCGGCTGACGAACAGCTGCGGGCCGCGCTGCTCTTCGCGCACTTCGTAGAGATAGCCTCGAACGCGGTCGTTGACCCGCACGTTCTCGCCGGGCACGGTGTGCCGGGAAGGAATGAAGGCCTCGGCGTTCTCGCCAAGATCAAGATATATGCCGCCGCGCTCCATGCGCTTGACGCTACCACTCACCAGCTCGCCGACGCGATCCTTGTAGGCTTCGACAACCTGCGCGCGCTCGGCCTGGCGCACTCGCTGGACGATGACCTGCTTGGCGGCCTGCGCGGCGATGCGGCCGAACTCGGGCGGCTCCATGTGCTCTTCAATAAAGTCGCCGACTTCCAGGTCCGGATTGGCCTTTCTTGCCTCGCTGAGGCGAATCTGGCGGTCTTCGGATTCCAGCTCGGCCTCTTCCGGGTCGTCGGAAATGACTTCCCAGCGGCGAAACGCTTCGTAATCGCCGGTCTTGCGGTCGATCGCCACGCGAGTATCGATGTCTTCGACGCTTCGACGGCGTGCCGCCGATGCCAGCGCGGCCTCGATCGCTTCGAATATGATGTCGTGCGAAAGCCCCTTCTCGTTGGAAACGGCTTCGGCGACCTGCAGGATTTCCTTGCCCTTCTTCATAGTGCTCATTATCGACCTTTCCCGATCCTGATTTTCATCGTCCCGCCATGATTTCGTCCATGTCGGGCTTGAGATTGGCGCGGCGGATGTCGTCGAACGAAACCGCGACCTGATCGCCGTCGACGTCCATGACTACCCGCTCATCATCGGCTTCGACGATTCGCCCCGTGAGCTTGCGGCGCTTGCCGGAAGCATCGTCACTGCCGGTATCAACGGGTGCGAAAAGATGAACCTTCGCGCGCTCGCCGACGAATTGCCGGTAGTGTTCGGGCTCGAACAGCGGCCGCTCTATACCCGGTGACGAAACTTCCAGGCTGTAATGCCCCGAAACCGGGTCCTCGACATCCAGCAGCGCTGATACCTCGTTGCTGACGTCCGCGCAATTGTCGATGCTGATGCCCTCGGGCTCGCGGTCTATGTAGATGCGCACGAGCCTGTTCTTCGGATTCGACAGGTATTCCAAGCCGACGAATTCGAAACCCATAGCCTCGATTGCCGGCCTGATCAGCCGGCTCAAATCATCCTGCACCGACATGTCTGATCTCCTGACCTCTCGGGCACCGCCGACGACGGACCCGTCAAATTGACCGTTTTCAACCGAAACCGGCCCCGGAAAACAAAAAAGCCCCTGAAGACCAGGGGCTTTCTTGCACCGATGACCTGGTAGCGGGGGCAGGATTCGAACCTGCGACCTTCGGGTTATGAGCCCGACGAGCTGCCAGACTGCTCCACCCC